>Kit_p2__coassemble_10589_pt1 | contig 2703 bp, 1 predicted proteins | sample Kit_p2__metabat2_high_PE_005 | metagenome-assembled genome bin Kit_p2 | reverse complement strand
CGAGGGCACTGGCGTTAAACCCGAAGTTCATCGTGTGTGACGAGCCGGTATCGGCGTTAGACGTATCGATCCAGGCGCAGATCCTGAACCTGATGAAGCAGCTGCAGAGCAAGATGGGACTGACCTACATGTTCATCACCCATGACCTGTCTGTAGTAAACCATTTCTCGGACGACATCGCGGTCATGTATCTTGGAAAGCTGATCGAGAAGGCGCCGTCAGAGGAGCTGTTCGCACATCCGACGCACCCGTACACCCAGGCGTTGTTATCAGCGATCCCGATCCCGTCCCTGGAAAACCGGAGGGAGAGGATCCTGTTAAAGGGAGAGATCACCTCCCCTATCGAGCCGCCGAAGGCATGCCGTTTTGCGAACCGGTGTCCGTATGCAACGGACCGCTGCCGCTCAGAGGAGCCGCAGCTTAAGGAGATCAGCCCGGGCCACTTCGTATCCTGCTTCCTTACCGACTAGGCATTATTATAAGACCGGAACTCTTTTATGGGGGTTCCGGTCTTTTTTTCAATATATCTTTTTGGTACTAGATCTGGGAAAATATGGAGGGAGGGAGAGGCGTAAGGCATTTGTAGAAAAAGGAGGGAAAAGAGATATGGCGGTCCAGAGTATCCCTGCAGAGCCAGATGCAGGGAATGAGAAAAGGAAAATGTAAGATTGTGTACTTTGTTGAAAAAAAGGAAAAAAACCGGGAATGGTTCGTGGGAAATTTTCTGTGTAGGGCTGGGGCCAATGTCCGGATCGAGGGAAAGAATCATGAAATATAGATAAAATTGATGAATACACCCATAATTTATGCTTGATTTCTATAATAAATTGTGATAAAATGGCAAAAGTTGCCCAAAACATTTGTGCAAAATAGATAACATGCCCATATGGGGTATGTACAAAGCATTTTTTATTTCGTGCATTGGACCATAGGTCATGCAAATATAATTATGAGGTGAGAGAGAATGACGAAAAAACTTATGCGCGGCTTAGTGCCGGTAATGGTTCTTTCTGCTGCTGTTGCCCTGTTCACAGGCTGCGGCTCCAAGGACTCCGGCGCAGATTCAAAACCGGCAGGCGACGCCAAAGAGACTACAGCTGAGGCTGGCAAGGATTCTGGATCCAAGGGGACTTCTTCCAAGGATACTCTGATCATTGCAACTGCCAATGAAACACCCAGTGTTACCACAAATCTGCACAATGCAACGGCTGGTGACTATATCAACCAGATGACGCATGAAGGTCTGTTCTATGCCAGCGCTGACTTAACACCGCAGCCGGCTTTGGCTGAATCCTACGAGATCGTAAGTGATACTGAGTGGGTATTCAAGCTGAGACAGGGCGCAAAATTCCACAATGGCCAGGAAGTGAAGGCCGCCGACGTAAAAGCTTCCCTGGAACTTTGTAAGGAATCCCCGCAGGTTTCCCAGTACGGTGACGCAGTGGAATCCGTTGAAGTGATCGACGACTATACAGTTAAGATCACAACCAACGGCCCGCACTCTGGCCTTCTTACAGACCTGAGCCATCACGGCAACGCCATCCTTCCGGCAGACCTGATCGCCAGCGGACATGACTTCAACAAAGAGCCCATCGGTACCGGCCCATACAAATTTGTGGCATGGAACAAGGGTGAGAGCATTGAGCTTGAAGCCAACGAGGATTACTGGGGAGAGGTTCCGGCCATCAAGCACGTGATCTGGAAGATCATTCCGGAGGGTTCTTCCCGTACCATGGCCCTTGAGGCCGGCGAAGTGGACATGATCATCGAGGTTGAGTCCACAGACCTTTCCCGTTTACAGGACAACCCGGATATCGTTACAGTCAACGATCCGGGTACAGGCCATAACTGGATGATGGTAAATAATGAGAAGGCTCCCTTCGATAACGTGGATTTCCGCCGCGCCATCGACGCTGCTATTGATAAGAACGCAGTGGTACAGGTTGCCTTAAACGGACAGGGTTCCGTATCTGACAGCATGCTTCCGGAGTGCTTCCCTGGCGTTGTGACTGACGGAGCTCCCACCTATGATCCGGAGAAGGCAAAAGAGTATCTGGCAGCATCTGGTTTAAACCCGGCAGACTGCACCTTCGCTCTGATCTGCTCCGACGATACAAAGCTCCGTGCTGGACAGGTGATCCAGTCTTCCTTAAAGGAAAACCTAGGCATCGATATCACTCTGGAGTCCATGGACCTTGCTACATTTCTGGATAAGACATCCGCAGGCGATTACCAGGCTGCCATCGGCGGATACACTTCCAGCGATGTTCTGGCACATTCCATGGGTGTTTACCATTCTAAAGCCATCAACGGTTCCAACAAGACTCGTCTGAACGATCCGGAGATCGATGCTCTTATCGATAAGGTAAAAGCTACACTGGATCCGGAAGAAAACCTGAAGGTTGTTACGGAGCTGAGCAAGGCTCTGAACGATACCTGCACACAGGTTCCGATCTACTTAAAGAACAACGTCCGTGCATATGCAAAGGGACTTGAAGGCTTTAAGATGAGCCCGAGCGGCGGTATGTACTTCGGTGAGCTGAGCTGGAGCGAATAATCCAAGCGTACAGCTCTCAGATGAATCTTTAAAAGAGGCTGGGGATCTGGCCCTGGAAGGCCGATCCCTGTTTTTAAAATTTATGTAGAGGGGAGAGGATCGCACCATATGATCAAGTTTATAATCAAACGTCTTCTGGCACTGAT
>Kit_p2__coassemble_5012_pt1 | contig 5632 bp, 9 predicted proteins | sample Kit_p2__metabat2_high_PE_005 | metagenome-assembled genome bin Kit_p2 | reverse complement strand
TGGCTTAAACAATTTTTACTTTCAAATATTGTCTAACTTTTTGGGGTCACTTCATAGGAGCGCGTGTTTTTTCAGAAGCTCCTCATAAATGGTGAATATGTGGGAACGTTTTTATCCGGGTTATAGATCAGATTGGTCTGAGCCATCGGCCAAGGCGAAAACCGAATGGACTCACAGAGGCAGACTGGTAAGCTATGAAATTGAATGATCTGCTGAAGTGGGATTTCCATTCTGGTTTGATTGGCGGCGCATTTATCTCATCAACACCTCATTCAAGAAGTTGGAGCGCAGAGGAACGATGAAGCATACCATGTACATATGGATTCCTGTAAGAAAAATATTCCCGAATCAAACGATATGTGATATAATGTCTGGAAACAGACATTATATCATCGCGCATCTGGTCTCTGCGTTCACAGCAGAAAGCCAGGCGCCTAATTCTCCCGGAGGGATACCATGTCCGGAGGACATGGTATAATAAAAAACAATGCTATGCGAACAAAAGGGTGCTGCGATGAATCGATATATTGGACAGCCATTTGCTGCTTTAAGATACGAAAAAAATATTTTGGTTGTTGAAGAAACTACATCTGCTGGTGGATGCGGCTCCTTCAACGCGGCTTCTTCATGTCCTGCGTCAGCCTGTCTTCATGACAGTGCGGCGTAGGGCTTTTTTATTGTCTAAAAAGAGGTGATCAAGCATGAGTTTACCAAAACGTGACGGCGTAAATGACCGTTATTATCTGATACATAAACCGGATACTAACCCCGAAGTGCTGGAACACGCAGATCAGTGCATCCGGGATGTGTTGGATGGAACCGCAAAAGAAAACCATTCTGGCTCCCCGATGGTAGTTCGGAATCAAAGCGGAACTCCCTTCCTTCCCAGTCAGCTGCTGGATCGGTATCTGTCCAAGCTGCCTTTGAAGGGATTTCCCTACGAGGAGGCGGTTGTATTCTGCGATGCCCTGCGGCGGTTGGCGGGCTGGAATGAGATCCGCTATAAGTTGGAGAAGTACATAGAAAAGCAGGTGCAGGAACGGTACTTCCTTGTGGGAGAGCGTGAAGATGGGTTTACAGTCTTTCCTCCCTGCACGGTGTGGGCGGAATTGCGCCCGGAGGATGTGGATGAAGGATTGCTGCACTTTGCCTGCTATGTGGCTGTCTGCCATACAGTATATGGGCAGAGTTTTGAAGCTCTCACGACCGAGCATATTCTCGGCCTGGTTTCCCAGCTCCGCCCGGACATGGTAAAGGAGCTGAAAACGAGTGGCAGCGGAAAATTGCCGCCTAACATCCAAAAGCGGAAAACAAAGCACCTGACCGCCTCGGCCAACGACGCTTTCGCTGTCATCCGCATCACCGCCAAGGACTCCACAGATGAGTGCTATGCTGAAATCCTAGACTATCTGTGCGCGGTGCTGGAGCAGGAGGACTTCCCCCGCAGTTACTCTGTGGAGTTCCGTGGCCCAGAGAAAAACTATCTGCCCATTTCTGGACTTCCGAAAAAGGGAGTGAATCAGCTCTTTGCCTGTGCTGTCCAGTACCCCAGATTACACGCCGATATTGAGCGGTATGCACGGCTGGCCATGCGGGAGTACGAATGGTACAACAACCTCCCCGATGAATCCTGTGCCATGCCCGGAACTTTCGCCGTGTTTGCCCTGGGGCTGGAAGGAGAACAGTGGGCACCGCTGGTGGCAGAGTATCTGGATCTATGTGATGATGAGCACTCTTCCTTGCAAGAGAAATTCCTCCATGCTTTTATCCGCAAGTTCGGTTTTCAGCTGTGGACCTTGGGCGTACTGGTGCGGGGCGCATTATCTATGCAGTGGCTGGAGCCTGCCAAGGAATTCCGCAGCCTGATTGCCAATGAGGAAAGCCTGGATGCTCTGCTGACAGTCAAGCACCGCTTCTCCGCCTATCTCCTGCCAGACGAGAGAAAGGATGCAAAATTCCAGGCTATCGCTTGGCAGAGCCTGCTCTGGGCCATCTGGGGAAAGGATTCTCAGAACGGCGGCAGCAAGGTTATCAAGACGGCGCCGAAGGAACTGAAAGAGAAATACCTGCAGGTATTTGCGTAAGGAGAACGCCATGAAAAAGAGAAAAGTCAAGGATTTTATTGCCCTGGACGCTCAAAAACTGGTTCGGGACTGTGAGGAATATCTGGAGGAGGAAAAAGCTCTGGAGCTGGATTTAAAAGAGCGGGAGGGAAATTATCCAAAAGGAAACTCCCGATGATGAAAAGGGGGATATATGTAAATGAACCGCGAACCGATCACAGCATTCTTGCAGGAACATTGGTATATTGCCTCGGTGATCATCGGGGCCGTGATTTTGATTGGAGCAGTCCGCAACTGGAACTGGCTCTGTGACCCCACCGGAATACGGGGTGCTTACCGTTACAGCAGAGGATACCGGCGGGTGGTGTTCTTCCTGTTGGGCCTTCTCCTGATTGTGGTGAGCATCTGGGGACTTGTGCTGAAATTGAAATAGAAGGAGAAATATTATGATGACTGAGAAATATCCCACCTGGCTCATCGGCCATGTGAAAGAATGGACGGAGAAGCGTCTGCCCACTGTGACATTGTGTTCCGCCGCCGGCAATGAACTGCTGGAAGTTTGGTATTACGGAAATCTGTTCACGGTGAAGGGAAAGCCCCAATCCTATATTGCAGATGGCGACGAGGCCCCCGGACTGGTGGCTGCCCGCGACCCGGAGAGCGGCGAGGAGTTCGTCATCTTTGACGGCGGTCGGCACGGCTATGACAATCTGTTCTGCGATGAGCATGATCCAGCCGAACTGGAGCACCGTCCCCTCAAGCGGTATGAGATCCCTGCCTCCAGGCTGGTGCTGGAGCTGGGTTACAGTATTGACTATGAGGACGAAAAAGAGGACTTCGAACCAGATGAGGCGGATACCGTGGAGCTGATCATCGGCGAGCGTATGCCCTGGGAGCAGGTCAAGCGGGACGGCATTGATTATATCGCCCTTTACTATGTGAATGAGAAAGGGAAACAAGTCCAGATTTTGGACGCGGAGCTGGCATGAGTATGGTAATTCAATCCTTTGACAATTTGCACGATAACAGAGTCCTGCGCTATTGCGCTGACTTTGAAGCCCATACCTTGCACATGGATACCAGGACCGAGGCAGGAGAGAACGTATCCGTTCATTTTACTGGCCTGCTGGCCCACTGGTTTGAGAATGTGATCCAGGACAACATCCTTTTTGGTATGGATGAGATCACCGCGGACGTTTTTTTAAACAGTACAAAGAAATGCTGGACAGGACTGTCTCTTACGGCTTTCCTGCCTGCTGCAGCATCGAGGAACTGCGGGAGCGCAGGGATACGAAGTGTTTTTATCGGCACCCCCTATCTAGTGTGGTACTGCCATAAGAGCAGTCGTTTCCACAAAGCCATGCGCCATTGACAATGTCTTTTGGGATATGTATGTAATGGGAGAGTTTGAAGCATAAGGAGAAAAGTCATGACATCAATCGATTTTTTGAACAAAGTACATAGAAGCCTGGACTCGCAGGAATACAATCTCTCTTACTCTCCGGCCAAGTCCAAGAACTATATGCTGTACTGCAACGGCAACTTTATTGGAGGCCTGTTCGACGAGGAACTGTGCTTCGTCTATGCTGACCGTGTGAGCGAACTGCTGGGACACCCAGAACCCATCTGCTGCGGCTGCTCCAGCACTGCCCGGCACAGGATGCTGGTGATCCCGGAGGAACACTGGGAGAAAGCACTGAAACTGCTCTATACCGAGAAATTTGAGTGGAGCCGTTTGGTGTATGACATTACCTATACCAGCATTGGCGCGGCTGTGGTGGAGGACTTCTACGACGAGAATGTGGTGTTCCTGCGCTTCTGCTTTGAAAAGAAACTGCTGAAAAAGAACCCTCTGGACCGGCAGGGCCGTATCCTGCGGATGGTCTATCTCAATCAGGACCTGACAGAAGCGGGTAAATATGTATTCCCAAGACTACTGCAAAAATTCCTTGTTTTTATAGACCACAGCGGGAAAACTAATTTGGAAACCATGCTGAAACGGTGGTATATCCAGCTTGAAAAGGAATACAGCAATCAGACAGCAGGATAAGGAGGCGCAGAGATGAAACTGTATGAGTATTGGCTTGGGTTGCATCCCCTTGATTGGGAATTTTGCTTTATGCCAGTGCAGACGTATAAAAACTTCATCACAGAGCAGTATCATAAAAACCCTACTTTTTACAACACCTCAGCGGGTTCCATTGAGAAGGTATTGGCACACATTGACATCATTTTATCTGCTGCCATGGAAGACTGGAATAAAACCACGAACCATGCTGCCCTGCGCTGCCCCCCAATGATCTTTTCTCTCCCAAAGGGACAGGACAGCAATACAGCGGAATTTGCTGTCATTCTCAAGATGGATAATGATGGAGATACAGTGGTCTATTCGCCAATTCCATTACCCCATCTGGAAAACCAATGAGGAGGTGTATTTATGAAACTGAATTGCAAACGCATTGATTTATCATATACGCCCGGCGAGGAAATCTTCATCTTTCCCGAGGAATCGGGACTGTCCTTTCTCTTTGATGTGGATGAGGAACTGACTGACGATCCTGCCGCTATGAATACGGTGGGAGAAATGCTGGATGAGGCGGAAGAATTGGCGGAAAGGGCCAAAGCCGCCATTAAAGCGGCGCTGGCGGACGAGGACAGCCCTTACCATAGCGTTGCGGCTTTTTTCATGGAGTTCCACAGGGATAATGTAGGCCTGGATATTGCGGCGGAACTTTTTCCGGGAACCGATCCATCCAAGCTGTCCTTTGCCGAGATGGTGGACTTTTTGCGGCTCAAGCGGTTTGGCAGCCTGGTGGACAGCGAGATGAATCAGCAGGTATTCATTCTGGACCTGTCCTTCAACCCGGAGATCACTGACGAGCTGATGGTGATCTACTTTGATTTGAACAAGGAAATTTTTTGTATCACACATGAGAGCTGAGGTGGTATCTCATGATTAAAGAACGCATCCCCATTTCCGGCGATCTGGGCAGCAAGGTCAAGCAGCTGATGGAGTACGCCGGGTGGTACGAAGGCCGCAGTGTGGATATTTCCATTGCGGAGCAGTATTACGCCGATCATGGCGTCCCGATGATGAAGACCGCCCAGCGGTTTTACTGTAAGTATTTCGGCCTGTGCTGTGAGTGGTACTTGGCGCAGAAAAAGCTGAAATGGGCGGCTGACTTTGAATTTGCTTTGTTTCCTCATCTGGTCAATGGTATCAAAAATCATTTGGAGGATGCCTATTTCCGGGATATGTCCGGCTGTGAACTGGCGGAAATTGAGCAGGCAGCCGGTCAGAAGTGCCAGCCCATCGGCCACATCGGCTACTATTATCCGGCAGAGGTCTGGATCTCGGAGTACGGGAGACTGTATGCGAAATATGAGTATCAGGATGAGATCGAGTGCTTTCCAGATGTGTTTGCCCTGATTGAGCGGGAACTGCGGCAGTGTAAATTTGATTCCGCTGCCATGAAAACTGTGGAGGCACTGGACGGAAAACTATGAAACAGGACTTGTTGTGGTCAAGCATTTTTGTAACACTTGTGGCTAAAAAATATCATGAATCA
>Kit_p2__coassemble_1366_pt1 | contig 17097 bp, 16 predicted proteins | sample Kit_p2__metabat2_high_PE_005 | metagenome-assembled genome bin Kit_p2 | reverse complement strand
AGAGCAGAGGACTGAAAATCCTCGTGTCGCTGGTTCGATTCCGGCTCTGGGCATTGAAAAACAGAAAGTTTGAGAAAGCCGCCCTGGCATTCCAGACCTCTCATATTTCTCTGCGGGTGTAGTTCAATGGTAGAACACCAGCCTTCCAAGCTGGATACGTGGGTTCGATTCCCATCACCCGCTCTTTTTATTTGTCGCGGAAGCCTTGATTTTCAGAGGGCTTCCGTTTTTTATGTCATAAGGAAGTACGTCCTATGATATAAAAACGCTCCGCGGGGACCGCCATGCGGCAGGAAGGAATTGTGCCGCAGGAACGGCCCGCCTGAGGCGAAGAAGCCCGCAAGCGGACTTCTTTCTTGTGTTCTCGGAAGGGGAGCTTTATGGCAGAAAGATGCTCTGCGGGAGCCACCATGGACAGAAGCGGATTCTGTCAAAGAGGCGGCCTCCCGCAGGCGGATAGGCTGCTGCAAAGGGGAAGCCCGGAACGGATCTTTTAGAAGAGATATGCGGCGGCCAGAAGGAGGACCGCAAGAAAAAGCACGTTCATCGCCGTGAAATGGGCCAGATATTTTCCCTTGAGCGCTGGAAATTCCTTTGCCGCATATTTGTAGGAGATCAGGCTGGCCATGGATGCGATCAGCGTACCGAGGCCTCCAAGGTTGGTGCCGATGAGGAGAGAGACGCTCTGGTCAGTGAAGCCGGACAGCAGAAGAGCTGCCGGAACGTTGCTGATGACCTGGCTGGCTGCCACGGAGCAGATAAGCTCATGACCGGTGACCAGCTGCTGGAACAGGCTGCTGAGCCAGGGGATCTGCTTCATGTTCCCGATGAAAATGAAAAATCCCGCAAAGGTGATCAGAAGAGAGTAATCGACCTTTGAAAATATGGTGCGGTCTGCGAAGAGCCCGATGCACACGACCGCTAGTAGAAGGAGCGGGATGGGGATCCATTTTCCTACGGCTCCCAGGCAGAGAAGGAACATGAGCAGATAGGAAAGAAGTCTTTTGCGGCAGAACGGTGCCGCTCCCGGAACCGTCTGCATTTCGGACAGACCGAAAGAAAGTGGCTGGTTTTTCCCGCGCAGGAGCGCAAGGAGGATGAGTAGCAGGGACAGGAGGGCAAAGGGCAGCATGGTCCGGAGAAAGACGCCCATTCCCAGATGGTAGTGGGAATAGAGGTAGAGATTCTGCGGGTTTCCGATGGGCGTGGCCATGCTTCCAAGGTTGGCGGCAATGGTCTGCAGAACGACCACAGGGATCAGCCTGTCCTCGCGGCGGATCATTTTTAGCAGTTCAATGGCGAAGGGGACAAAGGTGATCAGCGCCACGTCATTGGTGATGAGCATGCTGGAGAAAAAACACAGGAGGACCAGGAGTATTTCCAGCTGCCGGAGGCTTTTGATGCGCATCAGCAGGCTTTCGCCCAGGCGGTGGAAAAAGCCGATGGCCTGGAGTCCTGCCATGGTGACCATGAGGCAGAACAGCAGCCCCAGGGTATGAAGGTCCAGGTAGCCGATATAGCGGATGCTGGGCGGAACGGCCGCCATGGACAGAACGGCCAGCGTCCAGGCTGCGGTCAGCACCGCGTCCTTTTTTAAGAGTGACAGAATACGTTTCATGATGATTCCTCGGTTTCTTTGGTTTTGCTCCGGAAGGAGCGGTCTGTTCCCTGGGACTCGGGTTTTTCTTAAACTGCCCCAGGGGATTCTGGCCGGGCGTGGACTTGGTATGTAAATGTGCCGTGCGCCTGTACCAGGCCGTGGATCCAGTCCGGTCCTAGAGTAGCACAGGAAGCCGGGGAGCGCAAGAGGACTTTTCACGAGCGGCCTGCGGAGGTTTGCGGCGGCAGAATAACACGCCTGGCCGGTGCGGGGGAATACGGAATGGTCCCCCGGCCAGCGGCAGATATGGGCGCGGCACCGGGCCAGAGGCAGGATCCGCATGGAAACGGAATAAGGATAAAGGGGTAGGGGGTGGGGGTTCTGACACTGGAGATTGGGCATATAAGCCGTTTTTTTTCGCCAGTACCCAAAAATCTGGGTTTTTTCTGGGAAAAATTCAAAAAGTTTTGAGATTTTGGGAATGGAACAGAAAAAGGCCTCCCTAATGCCCAAAATTTGACGGGATTTTGGGCATTGGGAGAAAAAAACAGGGATATTGCCCAAAGGGATGCATTTGGGAGGTTTGAAGGGGGGAGGAGGAGCGGCAGGAGCTGAATGGGATGGATGTTCATGGGAGTAATCTGGCTGTGTGATGGAAAATGGCTGGACGCCGGATGGGATTCCGCCTGGATGCCCGGCCATCCGGCATTCGGGGCCGGACAGGACTGGGCGTGCGGGGGCCTGAACGCGCGGGATCCGGGCTGGATACCCACGGACCGGGGGAATCTGCTGGTGAAGTTCCCCTCTCATATATTGGTATATTCCATAAAATATGGATTCTGGATTTGTATAGAATGCTGAAAAGAGTGAAATTTAAACGAATATAAATATTCATCTTGACACATAACCATATATAATGATATAGTATGTTGCAGTGAAAAACATATGAAGAGGAGGAGTTCGCGTGTTTCGGTACATATTAAAGCGATTGCTGTATGCGATCCCGGTTTTTCTGGGAATTACATTTGTGATCTACACACTGATCAACCTGGCGCCGGGCGGTCCGCTTTCGGTTCTTGCGGCTTCGGGTGAAATGTCCCTGAGTGATCTGGAGGCCTTAAAGATTTCCATGGGACTGGATAAACCCATTGTTATCCGGTACTTCATATGGCTGGGAGATCTGCTTCACGGAGATTTTGGTATCTCCTACCGGACATCTCAGGAAGTCAGTCTGATGATCTCTCAGAGGATCATGCCGTCCCTGATGCTCACAGGTACAGGTATTCTTGCGGCTATGCTGGTGGGAGTTCCCCTGGGTATCATCTCTGCGTATAAGCCGAATTCCGTTTGGGACCACATCAGTACCTTTATTTCGTTCATTGGCGCGTCGGTCCCCAACTTTTTCTTAAGCCTTTTACTGATCTATGTTTTAGCTGTGAAACTGAAATGGTTCCCCACCAGTGGAATGCAGTCCTCCGGTATGAGCGGGAATCTGCTGGACCTTCTGCATCATCTGGCACTGCCGGCGTTTGTCTGCGGGATCCAGCCCATCGGAAACTATATCAAGCAGACCAGATCCAGTGTACTGGAGGTTTTAAATGAGGAATACATTAAAACGGCCCGTTCCAAGGGACTTACCAATGTGGTCATCGTTTTAAAGCATGCATTCCGGAATGCGCTGATCCCCATTGTGACTACCATCAGCCTTTCGATCCCGTTCCTGATCGGAGGAGCGGTGGTGACTGAACAGATCTTTGCATGGCCGGGTATTGGAAGCCTGATGATCACGGCTATTACCAGCCGCGATTACCCGGTGATCATGGGTGTGGCAGTTCTGATCTGCGGCGTGGTGCTGGTGGCGAATCTGATCCTGGACCTGATCTATGCGGCCCTGGATCCGCGGATCAAGTTTAAATAGAAGGGGGTGGGAATGTGAAAAAGACCATAAAAGAAATATGGAACAGCCAGGCTATGAAAAAGTTTATCCATAACAAGAAAGCGATGCTGGGCCTGGCAATCGTAACGATCTTAGTTTTAGCAGTGGTGTTTATCCCCCTTTTCACCGATCTGGATCCATATACCACCGACCGGGCCGCCGGGTTCAATAAGCCCCCGTCTGATGCCCATATCCTGGGAACGGACGATGTGGGCCGGGACCTGTTTGCAAGGCTTTTATATGGAGGACGCATTTCCCTGTTTGTAGGGATCACCTCCACGATCATCTCCGTACTGATCGGCATTCCCCTGGGACTGATCGCCGGATATTTCCGCGGAACAGCAGAATCCATCATTATGCGTACAGCGGATGCATTCATGTCTTTCCCGTCCATGGTACTGATCCTGGTTCTGGTGGCAGTGTTTGGTCCTTCGATCCTTACGGTAACAGTTGTCATCGGTGTGCTTGGGTGGACGGCCATCGCCAAGCTGATCTATGGAAACGTGCTCTCGATCCGGGAGCGGGAATATATACAGGCAGCAAGGGCTGTGGGAGTCAGCACAAAGAAGATCTTATTCTCTGAGGTTCTCCCCAACGCGATCCCGCCGGTATGGGCGAATATCTCCTTCCGGGTGGCGGGAGCGATCCTGACCGAGTCATCCTTAAGCTTCCTGGGCATGGGCGTGCAGACACCGCAGGCTTCCTGGGGAAACATTATCTTTGCGGCTCAGAACCTTCTGGTGCTGACTGCCAGACCCTGGGTATGGCTTCCGCCGGGAATCTGTATCATTTTGGTGGTCATCGGATTTAACTTCATCGGAGAAGGCGTGCGGGACGCACTGGATCCCAAAACAAAGGAATAAACGGCATGAAAAAATGATTCAATAAAAGTATAAGGAGGAAACAAGATCATGAAGAAAACCACACGAAAACTTTTAAGTCTGGCCATGGCATCGGCTATGGCGGCCAGTCTTCTGACTGGATGCGGCGGAGGCGGCGCGAACGAGACGACGGCGGCTGGGACTGAAAAGACGGAAGCTGGAAAGACAGAAACAGAGGCCGGCTCCACAGAGGCAGCGGCAGAGGGAACGGCAGACGCCGACTATTCCCAGGATGTGATCACCTATGGTATGACACAGGCATGGGATACCATCAATCCCTACGGATCCTCTTCCGGTTCTATTTATCAGAACCTGGTCTGCGATAAGCTTTATGACCGTCTGGCATTTATTGAAGAGGCCGGAACCGATGTGACTCCAAGGGGAGCAAAATCCTGGGAATCCGCAGACGACGGAAAAGCTGCTGTTTTCCATCTGGATGAGAATGCCAAATGGCATGACGGAGAACCGGTTACAGCCAGCGACTGGGTGTTCACTGCACAGCTGATCACCAACCCGAAATTTGATTACGGCTTAAGAAGTGAATTCAATACATGGGCTGGAACGGACAACACAGGAACAGAAGAAAGTGAAAAATCTGTCCAGGTAGAAGCTGTGGATGACTACACCTTAAAGATCAACTTTAAGAGCGTGATCCCGGTGGAGGACTGGCTGATCCTTCACAACAAATATTTCTATGTACTTCCAGAGCATCTTTTAAAGGATATGGCTCCGGAGGAGATCAAGACCAGTGATTTCTGGAAGGCTCCGGTGGGCTCCGGTCCCTGTACCTTCATCTCCGAGCTTTCCGGAAGTGAGCTGCAGCTGGGCTCCTTTGCAGATTACCATATGGGCGCGCCGAAGTTCGGCAAGCTGGTCTTAAAAGTGATCGCTGCCACCAATACGATCACCTCCATTGCAGCAGGCGAGATGGACGGCTTCTTCCAGGCTCCTACTGTGGACGATGCCCTGGCAGCCAAGGATATGGGGCTTAATGTAGAGCAGTCTGCAGAGCCGACGACAGTTGCCGTATTCCTGATCAACAACCAGAACGTACCGGATAAGAAGGTACGTCAGGCCATGAGCTATGCCATCGATAAGCAGATGCTGATCGACCAGTCTCTCCAGGGACAGGGCGTTCCGGCAACCACCTGCATCATCCCGGGCTCCCAGTATGAGTTTGGAACCAAATGGGAAAGAAATGTAGATAAGGCCAAAGAGCTCCTGGCAGAGGCTGGATGGGATTCTGGCAAGACTCTGAAAATGGTCGTTACCTCTGCCCGTGAGAGCATGGCTGCTGTGATCCAGCAGAACCTGGCAGAAGCAGGCATTAACATTGAGGTACAGACTGTGGAGCTGGCTACCATGTTCTCCGGCCTTCAGGATGGAACCTATGATCTTGGTATCTGCGGCTCCACGGCCATGGACTATCCGCTGTGGATGGCCGGCTACTATGACAACAAAAACGCCACATACTGCCAGATCACAGATACAAAATATGCAGAGATTCAGGATGCCATTGCAGCAGAGCTGGATGAAGCAAAGAGAAAAGAACTGATCAACGACTACCAGGAGCTTCTGTATGATGAAATGCCGCTGGTGATGCTGTACAACGGTTACAGCTTCAGTGTAAAGTCCGACCGTTTCCAGGGCTACAATGGATTTGAAGGCGGCGTAAACAACCAGAAGGTATGGGAGTGGTCCGTAGCAAAATAAGGATTTGGAACTATAACGCGGGAGCCGGGGCTTCTCCGGCCCCGCGGGAATATAAGCAGGAGGGATACAAATGGAGGAGCAATTGCTGGAAGTCAAAAACTTAAAGGTTTCTTTCAACGTCGGAAAAAAGAAGCTGACAGCAGTGGAAAACGTGGAATTTTCCCTGGATAAGGGAAAGGTCATAGGCATCGTGGGAGAATCCGGATGTGGAAAGAGCGTGACAGCTACGTCGATCCTGCGGCTGGTCCCCCCTGCTGTAAGTATCATTGACGAGGACAGCCAGATCCTTTTTGATGGAGAGGATCTGGTGAAGGCGCCGGAAGCCAGAATGAGAGAGATCCGGGGAAATGAGATCTCCATGATCTTCCAGGAGCCCATGTCTTCCCTGAATCCGGTATACCGGATCGGGGACCAGATGCTGGAGATGATCCGCACCCACAACAAACAGATCTCAAAAAAGGACGCGCTGGATCAGTGCGTGGAGATGCTGAAGCGGGTGGGGATCCCGTCTCCGGAGCAGAGGATCAAGGAATTTCCCCACCAGCTTTCGGGAGGGATGCGTCAGCGTGTCATGATCGCCATGGCGCTTCTGTGTAACCCCAAGCTGCTGATCGCAGATGAGCCGACGACGGCTCTGGATGTGACGATCCAGGCCCAGATCCTGCGGATCATCAAGACTCTGACGAAAGAATCCAATACCTCTGTGCTCCTGATCACCCATGATATGGGCGTGGTGGCAGAGGTGGCAGACCATGTTATGGTCATGTATGCAGGAAAATCTGTGGAATACGGTACGGCAGAGGATATTTTTGACCATCCGAAGCATCCGTATACCATCGGCCTCCTGAATTCCATTCCAAAGCTTGGAAGCGGACAGGAGGAGCATTTATACACCATCGAGGGAACAGTTCCCGGTCTCGATGAGATGCCCGAGGGGTGCCGGTTCTGTACCAGATGCCAGCACGCCACGGAACAGTGCAGGAAAAAAGATCCGGGAATGCGGGAAGTGGACGGCCATATGGTACGCTGCTTCCTGTACGGGAAGGAAGGTGAAAACTGATGGCTGCTCCGTTGCTAGAAATACGAAATGTGAAAAAGTATTACCCGGTAAAAAAGGTGAGGAACGGCGAGGATATCTCCGTGAAGGCGGTGGATCAGATCGATCTGACTGTGAACCAGGGCGAGATCGTAGGCCTGGTGGGAGAGTCTGGATGCGGAAAGTCTACCCTTGGGAAGACGATCCTGAAGCTTCATGATATCACCGGAGGCCAGATTTTATTTCATGGAGAGGACATTACCAATTATACGGAAAAGCAGATGCGTCCTTTGCGTGAAAAGATCCAGATCATCTTCCAGGATCCTTACGCCTCTTTAAATCCGAAAAAGAAGGTCGTTCAGTCGGTGATGACGCCTCTGGACGTATCTGGAAAATATACAAAAGAAGAAAAACTGAAAAAAGTCATCGATATTCTGAATGAGGTGGGGCTCAGTGAGAAATTCCTGGAAAAATATCCCCACGAAATGTCCGGAGGCCAGAGACAGCGCGTGGTGATCGCCAGGGCTCTGATCAATGATCCGGAACTTGTGATCTGCGACGAACCGGTTTCTGCTCTGGATGTTTCCGTCCGTTCCCAGGTGCTGAACCTGCTGAAGGACTTACAGAAGGAGCGGAACCTTACCTATATTTTTATTTCACACGATCTGAGTGTGGTAGAATATCTGTGCGACCGGGTAGCTGTCATGTATCTGGGAAGGATCATGGAGCTTGCAGACAAAAAGCAGCTCTATGGAAATCCACTCCACCCCTATACACGAGCTCTCCTATCCGCGATCCCGGTCCCGGATATTCATGCAAAAAAGGATGAGATCATCCTTCAGGGCGAGGTTCCCAGTCCCTTGAACCCGCCTAAAGGCTGTCTGTTCTCTACCCGGTGCGCTTATGCAACGGAGCGGTGCCATAAAGAGGCTCCGAAGCTTGTGGAGCTCACCAGCGAGAACGGGGCAAAGCGCAGCGTTTCCTGTTTCCTGTACCATTGATGGAAACAGAGGCGTGTAGTATAATGGAGGAAAATGGAAAAGAAAGGGGAAAAACCCATGGGTAAGATCATTCTTGTAACCGGCATGCTGGGGAACAACAGCCGCGGGGTGCCGTCATTTATTTTAAATACAGCTTACATGAATGCCATTGTGGCTGCCGGAGGCGTTCCGGTGATGATGGGAAGCACAAAGCTGGCTGCGGAGTACGCGGAAATGGCTGACGGTCTTCTCATTACCGGAGGAGAAAGCGTCCATCCGTCCAGGTTTGGCGATACCTTCAATAACCTGGCTGATGGAGATGCCAATGTGGCCCACAACCTCAAGGCCGGATGCAATGTGATCCGGGATGAGATGGAATTTGCTGCCTTTGAGGAGTTTTTTAAGAGGAAGAAGCCCATCATGGGGATCTGCCGCGGCCACCAGCTGGTCAACGCGGCCCTGGGCGGCCACAATATGCTGAATTTTCCGAGGAAGCATGCAGTGGAGCACTCGGAGGGGATCCAGCATGAGATCGTCGCAGAAGAGGGATCGATCTTAAACCGCCTTTATGGTCCAAAGCTTCTGGTCAACAGCTTTCACCGGGACTGCGCGGATGCAGTGGGACCGGATGTAAAGGTGACGGCCAGATCTCTGGATGGGATCATTGAGGCCATTGAACACAAGACACTTCCTGTTTTCAGCGTCCAGTTCCATCCGGAACGGATGCGGGGAGATGCGCCGAATCCGGCTTTTGGGCCGGACGGCACAGAATTATTTAAATATTTTGTAGATCTTTGTTAGTGGAAAATCACTGACGCATTTTGAGGAGGAAGAAAAATGACAAAAACAGTAAAAGAAATCGTAGCCGAGATCAAGGAGACCCTGGATAAAAAGGGCGGTCTTAAGCATGTTTATTTTGTAGCCTGCGGAGGCTCCAAGGCAGCCATTTTCCCGGGACTTTACCTGCTTCAGAGCGAGGCAAAGACCTTCAGTGCCACCACCTACACCAGCAATGAGTTCGTTCATGCGACTCCCAAGGAGCTGGACGACCGCTGCGTGGCTGTGATCTGTTCCTTAAAGGCAACGGCAGAAACCGTAGAGGCTGTGAAAAAGGCCAACTCCATCGGAGCCATCACCATTGCCATGACCGGAAATATGGATACAGGAATGGCAAAGGTGGGCCAGTATGTGGTCACCTACTCCAACGGAGACGATCAGGTTTACAGCGATTCCAACCAGGCCAACTCCTTACGGATCGGCTTTGAACTGCTTCACCAGTTTGAGGGCTGGGACAAATACGATAAGGCCATGGAGGCATACAAATACATCGACGAGATCGTGGCAGAAGGAAAGGAAAACTGCCTGGCAGCCGCAAAGGAATGGGCAGATAAGGAAAAAGACGAGCCTGTATTCTATGTACTGGCCTCCGGCCCCAACTACGGCGTAGCTTACTCCATGTGCTGCTGCCACTTTATGGAGATGCAGTGGAAGCACGCTGTCTGCCTCCACACCGGCGAGTATTTCCACGGTCCCTTTGAGACCACAGATAAGAAGCTTCCGATGATCCTCATTATGAGTGAAGGCCGCACCCGTGCCCTGGATGAGAGATGCCTGAAATTCTTAAATACATATGCGGAGAATTTCATTGTCATCGACTTTAAGGAATTAAACAAGGGCCGTATCGACGCCGATGTGGCAGAGTTCTTTAACCCGGTGGTACTGATCCCCATCGAGCGGTATTATGTGGCACAGATGGCCGAGGTGAGAGGCCATTCCATGGATCACAGAAGATATATGTGGAAGGTTGAGTATTAATGAAAACGAGAGTCATCGGCATTGGGGATAATGTGTGCGATAAATATTATCCCGCAAAGATCATGTATCCCGGCGGCCAGGCCATGAACTTTTCGGTCTATGCAAAGATGCTGGGAGCAGATGCGGCTTATATGGGCGTATTTGGCCGGGACGAGGTGGCAGATCATGTGATCCGGACCCTGGATGAGCTGGGGGTGGACCATTCCCGGTGCCGTCAGTATGACGGGGAAAATGGCTATGCCAAGGTGCGTCTGGTGGATGGCGACAGGGAATTTATCATGAGCAACAAGGGCGGCATCGTCAATGAGCATCCTTTGGAGCTGACGAAGGAGGACCTGGACTATATCCGGACCTTTAAGCTGGTCCATACCAGCTGCAACGGCCATCTGGACGGAGAGCTCCATAAGCTCCGGAAGGCGGGAGTTCCCATTTCCTACGATATGTCCGGCCGGTGGAACCAGGAGTATTATGTTGAGACCATCGGTCCCCAGGTGGATATCGCCTTTGCCTCCTGCGGCGACACACCGGAGGAAGAGATCAAAAAGCTCTGCGAGGCTCTGAAGGCCAGGGGCTGCCGTATGACAGTGGCTACCAGGGGCGGAAAGGGCTCCATGATCTATGACGGAGAGCAGTATTACACCCAGAAGCCGAAGCAGGTGGATGCGGTGGATACCCTGGGAGCCGGAGATTCCTTTGCCACAGCCTTTCTGCTGGCCATGCTGGAGAAGAAGGATATCCATGCGGCCATGGAAGCGGGAGCAGAGTTTGCGGCGAAGACGTGCCTGGTGAACGGCGCGTTCGGCTACGGCATCGCCTTCCAGGAAGAATAACCGAAAAAATCTCATATATGTCTGAACCCGCGGCAGGCCGGAACTCCGGCATTCCTCCTCTTTGCCGCGGGTATTCTTTTTTATTTGACTTGCCATTTTGACTGCTTCATATTAGAATAGGGAAGGTATCACGCGGGAATACATAGAAAATATGGAACAGGGGGATAAACGTTATGCTGAAACAGGATGCGATCACACCTTTGTATGTGCAGCTCATGGAAGAGCTGGAAACCAGTATCAGAAACGGCGTCTATAAGCCCGGCGACAAGATCATGACCGAGGCAGAGATGGCCAGGGAGTACGGGGTCAGTCTGATCACGGTGCGAAAAGCCGTGGGCTCTCTGATGGAAAAGGGACTGGTGGTGCGCAAGCAGGGAAAGGGAACGTTTGTCACAAAACCGAAATATTCAAGGAACATGAAAAAGCTCCAGAGCTTTACGGAAATGTGTGAACAGATGGGCGTGAAGCCAGGGGCCCGGGTCCTGGAGAACCGGCTGATCGCGGCGGATAAAAAGGTAGCCGACAGACTGGGGATCGAGCCGGGCAGCAATGTAGTCTATATCTCCAGGCTCCGTCTGGCAGACGGAGAGCCGGTCCAGGTGGAAAAAAGCTATTTTCCGCTGAAATATGCCTTCCTTCTGGAGGAGGATCTGAATGATGGGTCCATGTTCGAGTGCCTGAAGGAAAAGGCTGGAGCAAAGGTGGCCAGTTCGGAAAAGATGATCGAGTTGTGCCGGGCCACGGCGGAAGAGGCGGCTCTGATGGATGTGAAAAAGGGGGATTACCTTCTGTTTGTAAAGAGCACGGCTTATGATGAGAACGGAGAGCCCATGTATGCCGGGATCCAGCTGATCAACGGAGACCGTTTTTCCCTGTATGTATATGAGTCGGGAAAGTAGGGAGCGGATATGAACGTACTGATCGTCGGCGCCAGAGGCGCTGGAAAGACTACCCTGATCCGGCGGGTCCTGGAGTCTTTGGACCGTCCGGTATGGGGATTTGAGACAGAAAAAGAAGGAGATCAGGTCCATATTTATGATGCGGGGGCGGAGCATGTGCCCACAGAGGAGAATCTGGTGGGCCTGTGCGGAGAAACCCGCGGGATTCCGGTGAAGGAAGGATTTGACCGTTATGCGCCGCGGATCCTGGCTCCCGCAAAGGCTGGAAGCGTTATGATCATGGACGAGCTGGGATATCTGGAGTCCTCTTCAGAGCTTTTTTGCAGGGCTGTCCTGGAGCGCCTTGGGGGGAGGGATCCGGTGATCGCAGCAGTGAAGGACAGGGATACGGATTTTTTAAGCAGCGTCCGCGCCCATCCCGGCTGCCGGTGTTTTTTTATCACGGAAGAAAACAGGGATGCGCTGTATGAAGGGGTCCTTGATTTTGTAAAAAAACAGTTCCAGACAACTGTTCGGCCATGGGGAGGCCTGGACGGGGAAAAACATTGAAAATATGCTTTTATAAAGCATTTTTCTCTCCGTATCTCCATATGGAGGACGCCCGGCGCTTCTTGTCCGCAACAGACGGGCAGGAAGAAAGATGTATGGCTGGATGGTTATAGTTTTGAGGGTAAAATGACGAAAAAACCTTGACAAAAAGGCCTGGATTGGTATATAATGACGATGTTCATAAGAATACTTTGTTGCACGAGTGGCTCAGTGGTGGAGTATCGCCTTGCCAAGGCGAGGGTCGCGGGTTCGAATCCCGTCTCGTGCTTTTTTAATACATAAAAATAGATACAGACTACGGAAGCGCGAGGCGGTCTTGGAACCCGCAGGGCTGACGCCCTGGTCCGAATGCCCTCGCTGCGTCCACCGGGTGGACTGCGCTGGGGCAGACCCTCCCGTCTCGTGCTTTTTTAATACATAAAAATAGGCATAGACTACGGAAGCAGGAGATGGTCTTGGAACCCGCATGGCGGATGCTTCTTTTTTAGCACAATAATAATAGAAATAGCTATTCCAGACTTTCAATGGTATGGAATGGCTTTTTTTGTAATAAGGAGGGCTTTTATGTACTGTTTGACATCGTATGATTCTCCCATCGGTCTCCTGACCTTGGGGAGCGACGGGAAGCATCTGACGGGGCTGTGGATCCAGGGCCAGAAATATTTTGGAGGAGAGAACAAGGATGAGCCCGGAAAGGAGCAGGGAACGGAGCCTGCGGTATTCGAGGATGCCAGGAAATGGCTGGACCGGTATTTTTCCGGACAGAAGCCATGTCCGGATGAGCTTCCCCTGGCGCCGGAGGGAACGGAATTCCAGAAGCTGATCTGGGGACTTCTCTGTGAGATCCCTTATGGAACGGTCACGACCTATGGCGCCCTGGCAGAAAAGGCGGCGGCCCGGATGGGCAGGGATACCATGTCCGGACAGGCCGTAGGCGGAGCCCTGGCCCACAACCCGGTTTCTATTATTATCCCCTGCCACCGTGTGGTAGGATCAGGAGGAAGCCTTACAGGATATGCCGGCGGCCTGGACCGGAAGATCTGGCTGCTGGACCATGAAGGCGTGGACGTTTCCAGGTTTTCGGTTCCGGTGAAGGGGACGGCGCTTTAAGAGGGGGATATCATGGAATGGAAGGATGGAAAAATAAGGTGCCGGTGGGCCAATCCTGGGAATGAGCGGTATATCCATTATCACGATCATGAGTGGGGCGTTCCGGTCCATGATGACAGGAAGCTGTTTGAGATGCTGGTCCTGGAGGGATTCCAGGCCGGGCTTTCCTGGGAGTGCGTGCTGAATAAACGGGAGGCGTTTTCCCGGGCCTTTGACGGCTTTGATCTGGAAACGGTCATGGCATATGAGGATGAGAAGCTGGAGGAGCTTCAGAATGATCCGGGAATCATAAGAAACCGCTTAAAGATCCGGGCAGCTGTGACCAATGCGGCGGTTTTTTATGAGATCCAGCAGGAACATGGGAGCTTTTCGGAATACCTCTGGGGCTGGACCGGAGGCAGGGTGGTCTGTGAGAAGGGAAGGACCAGCTCTCCCCTGTCAGATGCCATATCGGCGGACCTTAAGAAGCGGGGGATGAAGTTTGTGGGCACCACGATCATTTATGCTTATCTCCAGGCGGTGGGAGTGATCTGGGCCCATGAGGACGGATGTTTTATGGAGGTGCGGGCGGAATGAAACGGGAATATTTTCTGACGACAGAACGGCTGGGCTTTTCCTGGTGGACGGGAGAGGACCTGGAGCTGGCAAACGGCCTCTGGGAGGATCCCCAGGTGTGCCGGTATATCTGTGCTGCCGGGCAGTTTTCGGACGACGAGGTCCGGAAGAGGCTGGCCCTGGAGATGGAAAATGGGCAGCATCATCATGTCCAGTACTGGCCGGTCTTTGAACTGGAGACAGGACGGCTGGCCGGATGCTGCGGCTTAAGGCCCCACAGAAGCCGGACCTATGAGCTGGGGATCCATCTGAAGCCGGAATTCTGGGGCCGTGGGATCGCCGCAGAGGCCTGCCGGGCGGCGATCTGGTATGCCTTTGGGGAGCTGGATGCTGAAGGACTTTTTGCAGGCCATCATCCGGACAATCAAAGATCCGGGAAGCTGCTGGAACGGCTGGGATTCGTATATACGGGAAATGAGTTTTACAGCCCCACAGGACTTTATCATCCTTCCTATGAGAAAAGGAGGGGACGGAGAAGCCTTAAGACCGCGCTGCTCCAGATCCTGCCGGGAAACAGCCTGGAGGAAAATCTGGAAAAAGGCCTTTTCTGGTGCCGGGAGGCAAAGAAGGCCGGAGCCGACCTGGCACTGTTTCCGGAAATGTGGAGCAGCGGTTATGATATACCGGAAAGCGTGGAGGAGCTGGAGCATAAGGCGGTGGCGGCGGACGGCCCATTCATCAAAGCCTTTGCCAATGCGGCCCGGGAGCTGTCCATGGCCATCGGGATCACGATCCTGGAACAGCATCCGGAAGGCCCAAGGAACACGCTGCTTTTACTGGACCGTCATGGGGAATGTGTGCTGTCCTATGCGAAGGTCCATACCTGTGATTTCGAGGATGAATGCTGCCTGACTCCGGGAGAGGGCTTCCATACGGCGGATCTGGATACAGAGGCCGGCGCTGTGCGGGTGGGAGCCATGATCTGCTACGACCGGGAATTTCCGGAGAGCGCCCGGATCCTGATGCTTATGGGGGCGGAGATCGTCCTGGTTCCCAACGCCTGCCCCATGGAGATCAACCGCCTGTCCCAGCTTCGCGGACGGGCCTATGAGAACATGATGGGAATCGCCACCTGCAATTATCCCCAGGGGAAGCCGGACTGCAACGGCCACTCATCAGCGTTTGACGGTGTGGCGTATCTGCCGGGGGAAGAGGGATCGAGAGATATGTGTATCCTGGAAGCCGATGGAGAAGAGGGGCTTTGGCTGGCGGAATTTGATCTGGAGCTTCTGCGGTCATACCGCCGCCAGGAGGTACATGGAAATGCGTACCGCCGCCCGGAGAAGTACGGTCTGCTGACAGAGGATACAGTACGGCCGCCGTTTGTGCGGAAGGACAGGAGGATATCTGTATTATAATAGAAGAAAGGGAAGGGGAAGACCATGAGAAAACTGGTATTAAGGAATGGAAAGATCTATGTGGAGAGAGGAAGGTTTGCCCAGGCGCTTTATGCGGAGGACGGAGTGATCCAGGCTGTGGGGACGGAGGAAGAGGTCCTTACGGCAGCGGGAAAACGGGATGGTTCCGGGAATGGACTGGACGGTGCAGAGATCATTGACCTGGAGGGCCACACGGTGATCCCTGGGATCAATGACAGCCATATGCACCTTTTGAACGTGGGCATGGACTTTGCCACGGCACCCATCACGGGAGTGAGCTCTGTGGATGAGATGGTGGAGCGCGTAAAGGAGTTCGTCCGCCAGAATCCGGAAACGGCAAAGCAGGGGATCGCAGGAAAGGGCTGGAACCAGGACCTGTTTATTGGGGAAAAGAGGATGCCGGGCCGTTATGATCTGGATCGGATCTCCACAGAGGTGCCAGTGGTGCTCCAGCGGATCTGCGGCCATGTGGCAGCGGCCAACAGTAAGGCCATTGAGCTTCTGGGGCTGGACCAGAAGATGCGCCATGTGGACGGAGGCACCATTGAGACAGATGAAAACGGAATGCCCACGGGGATCTTCACTGAAAATGCCATGGAGCTGGTCAATGGCCTGATCCCCAAATATACCCTTGAGGATGATAAACGCATGTTTTTAAACGCCGCAGAGTATGCGGTGGCCCATGGTATTACCAGCGTCCAGTCCAATGATGTGGGGAACGCTTTTGTTTCCCGGGATGATACGTTCCGCATGCTTCATGAGATCTACGACGAGGGACTGTGCCCTCTGCGCTACCGGCATCAGGCGTGTATCCAGTCTCTGGAGGAATTCCGGGAATGCGTGGAGAACGGAGAATTTAAGCATGGGGTCTATAAGGACCCGAAGAGGCTGGCTCTGGGACCGTTAAAGCTTTTTAAGGACGGTTCCCTGGGCGGACGGACGGCGGCCATGCGGAAGGAATACCAGGACGACCCGGGAAACCGTGGAGTGGAATGTATCACAAAGGAAGAGATGGACGAGTTCTGCCGTCTGGCGGATGCGGCGGGGATCCAGGTGGTGACCCATGTGATCGGAGACCGGGCCATTGAGGATGTGATCGAAAGCTATGAGAAGGTGCTCCATGACGGGAAGAATCCCCTGCGCCACGCCCTGATCCACTGCCAGATCACAGACAGGGAGATGATGGAGCGGATCGCCGGGGATGATATTTTGATCTGTTACCAGCCGATCTTCCTGGATTATGATATGCATGTGGTGACAGACCGGTGCGGAGAGGAGCTGAGCAGCACCTCTTACGCCTTTGGGACAGCAAAGAAGCTGGGGATTCATGTCTCCTATGGCACGGATTCTCCGGTGGAGGACTGCAATCCGTTCCCGAATCTTTATTCTGCAGTGACCCGCAGGGATCAGAAGGGATGGCCGGAGGGCGGTTTCTTCCCGGAAGAGAGGGTGGATATTGAGGACGCGGTCGACGCTTATACCATTGGTTCCGCCTATAATGAATTTGCAGAAGATTTCAAGGGACGGTTAAAGCCGGGGTACCTGGCGGATATGGCAGTGCTGGATACAGACATTTTCACATGCAGACCGGAGGAGATCCGGACCATCCTTCCGGTGATGACGATCGTTGATGGAGAGATCGTATACCGGGAAACAGAAGAGTAGAGGACGGCAGCAGCCAGTAAAAAGTACAGGCGGTATATCTTGTGTTCTGCACAGGATGTGCCGCCTTATCTTGTATATATAAAAGGAAC
>Kit_p2__coassemble_1306_pt1 | contig 17648 bp, 13 predicted proteins | sample Kit_p2__metabat2_high_PE_005 | metagenome-assembled genome bin Kit_p2 | reverse complement strand
TTCTTATCCTCCATGTTTGTTTTTTTGTTTTCCTTTTTTCGTAATGAGGGGCGAGCGGATCGTAGTGGGAGAGGTCCGGGGCGCCGAGGCCCTGGACATGCTCCAGGCCATGAATACAGGCCACGACGGATCCCTGTCCACGGGCCATTCCAATTCCACCAGGGATATGCTGAGCCGTCTGGAGACCATGGTGGTATCGGGGAATAATATTCCCATCGAGGCCATAAGGCAGCAGATCGCATCTGCCATTGACGTGATCATCCAGCTGTCCAGGCTTAGGGACAAATCCAGACGGACCATCGAGATCACAGAGGTGGCAGGATATGAAAACGGGGCCATCCGTCTGAATTCGCTGTACCGGTTTGTGGAGCATGGGGAGGATAAAAACGGCCGGATCCTGGGAGGGCTGGAGCGGACGGAAAATCCCATGATCCATAAAGAGAAATTCCACAACGCCGGTCTCAGCGACCAGGTATAGGGGGGGGAAACATGCTTTTTAAGAAAGAAAAGGAAGAAGAGATGGTGGAGCGGGAAGACGGTCTGACAGATTACAACGTCTATGTAATGGGAAAGACGGAAAAGATCCTGAATATGGTCTTCGCCGCCGCCGTACTGTTTGCCGTGGGATATATTTTCTATCACAATGTGATCCTGTCAGCGCTTCTGATGACCCTGGCTGTCAAATGGCCGAAGATCCGTACCAGGCAGATCATTGAAAAACGGAAAAGCCAGCTTACCATACAGTTTAAGGACATGCTATATTCCCTGTCCTCGGCCCTGTCTGTGGGAAAATCCGTGGAGACGGGCATCCAGGACGCCCTTCAGGATCTCCGGGTCATCTACCCGGATCCGGAGACAGATATCCTGGTGGAGCTGGAATATATCCTCCGGGGCATCGGTATGAACAATACAGTGGAGAGTATGTTTGGCCAGTTTGCGGAAAGGGCCCATCTGGAGGATATTGAAAATTTTACAGATATCTTCGTGACATGCAAGCGCACCGGCGGTGATCTGATCGAGGTGATGCGCTCCACCTCCAGTACCATAGGAGAAAAGATTGAAGTGAAACAGGAGATCGACACCACCATATCGGGAAAGAAATTCGAGTTTAATACCATGATGGCCATGCCGGTGGTCATGGTGCTGTTTCTGACCGTCACATCCGGCGACTATATGGAGCCGGTATTTACGACCATTCCCGGGAAGCTGGCCATGACGGCAGCCATCGGGATATTCGGGATCTCGTATCTGGTGGGCTCAAAATTAATGAAGATCCGCGTGTGATGGAGGAGAAGGCATGGTGCTTCAGGGAATCGCGGCTGCGGTTTTTGCAGTCTTTATGGGAGTGTTCCTGGTGTTTTACATAAAGTCCCGGGGACAGTACGACGAGTATATGGAGTATGTGGATAAGGAGGAGTATGGGCTGAAAGACTTTATTCCCATCGGCCTGGCTATGTCCGAGGCGGCAGACTGGGAGAGGCTCATGCCCATGACGCTCCGGTCGGTCCTGGCCCGCCATAAAAATAAGGTTTATCAGAAGATCCTGGAGCTTAAGGGATCCAGGGATGCGGAGTTTTATCTCTATATCCACCAGGGATACCGCCTGGCGGCAGCGGTCCTGGCAGCAGTCTTCCTTTCCCTGATGGGAATGATCATGGTATTCCAGGGAAGTATGGACGGCATGGCTTTAACAGCCGGTTCGGCGGCGGCCATGGCAGCGGTGCCCTTTCTTATGGACAGCACCCTGGACGAGAAGATCAGGGAACGGCGGCTTTCCATCCGGATGGAATTCCCGGAGTTTGTCAATAAGCTGACGCTGCTGGTCAATGCCGGTATGACCATTTCCAGGGCCTGGGAGAAGATCATCAATGAGAATAGAAAGGATCACATTCTATATGAAGAGATGCGCTGCGCCCTGGCGGAGATCCGGGCAGGAAAGCCCGAGGGAACCGCATATGAGGAGTTTGCCAGACGGTGCCATGTGAAGGAGGTCACCAAGTTCGTTTCTGTCATTGTCATGAATCTGAGACGGGGAGGCGCGGAGGTGGTGCCTGTTCTCAGGGAGCAGGGCCATGAATGCTGGGAGATGCGGAAAAATGCCGCCAGGGAGCTGGGTGAGCAGGCAGGGACGAAGATTCTGATCCCTATGATGATCATGTTTCTGGGGATCGTGCTGATCGTGGCGACTCCGGCGGTGCTTAGTATGACTAGCGGGATGTAAGGGGGAGTGTGCAGGGAAGTGTGCAGGGAAGTGTGGGGCCGGGGGGAACACCTCTTATCGTTGTTCGCCAGCCTTCGCTTACACTGTACGTCTATGGCGGACTTTGTCCGCCCTATCCTGTACAGTGTGCTCAGGATGCGTACAACTGATAAGGATGTTCCCCCCCGGCCCGGCGGCTTTCCTGGCCTGGGTAAGATAAAAGGAGTTCTCGTTTGTCCGGCTTCCTGGTATGGGGAGAGAGGATAGGGGGAATGGGTTTGTGGTAGAAGTACCGGGATTCTGGTATTTTTATAGAAAACGCCGGAGCTGGCGGATTATGTACGGAAGGGAGGAGAATGGGATGGAGATGCTTAAGAGGTTTTATACTGAGGAAGACGGTATGGGTACCGTGGAGCTGGTGATGATCATTGCGGCTTTGATGTGTATTGCTTTGTTATTCAGAGACCAGATTTTCTTATTTGCTAAAGGTATCATGGGAACAGTATTTGATCAAGGTATTATAGATGCACCGGATGCTGGAGGCTGATTTTTTTCAACTAACCTTCCTGCCGACGGGTGTCACAGCCCGCCGGCGGATTTCTGGAGTGCGGGGATATATAGAGAGTTGGAGTATCTGCGTGCCAGGTTTTATGGAGTCTGGCAGAACTGTGCGGAGGAGGGGAAGAACCCTCGCTTACGGACTGCCGGAATGTATGATGATATGAGTAATGGGACGGAGTGTGGGAAAGTGAGATCCATTGGTAAGTTTTTTAAGGAAAGGAAATGGAGGAATGATGGTTATCTGACCATTGAGATGACGATTATTTTTCCGGTGATCTTTTTTTCGCTTCTGCTGATCCTGTTTATGGGGATCGTGCTTTACCAGGAGGTGGAGCAGCAGAGCCTGGCGGTTCAGGCGTCGGAGCGGGGGGCGGTGGTGTACAGCTCCCGGGTTTCGGATATGAGCACCGGAGTGAAGAGCCTGGAGGATTTTAAGATCCGGGATCCGTACAGGAACGTACCGTTTATGGACGGAGGAGGGAAGCAGTCCTATGTGAGCCTGGTGAACGCCTATGTGGCGGAGCGGGAGGGAGGCCGGGACGTGCTTTCCGGGGAGCTGAAAAATAAAAGCTATACGGAGATCGAGGACTATCTGGTGGCAAAGCGGGTGAAGGTGACCATTGACAAGTCCTATCATACGCCGGTGGATTCCATCGCCGCCATGTTCGGCCATGAGGGGCCTTTTGATGTCCACACGTCGGCAGTGTCGGCGGTGACGGATTCACCGGATTTTGTCCGGAATGTGGATATTGTCGGGGATATTGCCAGGCAGACGAAGGTGTTTGGCGCCATGGACCAGGGATACGGGAAGATCCGGGAGGCCATTGCAAAGGCTAAGGATCTTCTGGAATGAGGAAGCCGCCTGCCGGGCGGAAAAAGGGGTTTAGAGTATGAAGCTGTTTGAAAACCGGAGGCTTAAGGGAGCCGTTTCTATCTTTCTGGTGATCATCACCATTCCATGTCTGCTTTTATCGGCAGTGCTCATCGACGGGAGCCGTTTATCCAGCGCCAGGGCCATGACCCAGGAGGCTACGGATCTGGCTGCGGCCAGTATCCTGGCATCCTATGACCAGACCCTGAAGGATGAGTTCGGGCTGTTTGCCATGGAGGAAAAGGATCCGGCGGCCCTGGAGGAGATCTTTAAGGAGAGCTTAAACGCCACGCTCCTGGCCCATGGGATGACGGCGGATTCTGATTATTCCGAGCGGCTGTGGGATATCATGAAAACCACGGTCACAGGGGAAAAGTCTTATATGGGGGAGTCGTTTTTAAATCTTTATGACTTCAGCCTGGATTCCTGCCAGGTGACACCCCTCTATTCTCTGGCCAATCAGGACGTGCTGGAAAACCAGATGGTGGAGTACGCCAAATTCCGGGGAATCTATGTGATGGCGGACCGTCTGGAGCTGTTCCGCCAGACCGGGGAGATCCAGGCAGAGGCGGAAAAGAATAAGGTGTCCTCAGAGGTCATGGAGGACAAGATGGATGTGGATGAGGAAAATGCGGCGGCGGATGCGGCCTTAAAAAAGCTCCAGGAGGAGATCCCAGGCTTAAACGACGGGATCCGGGCCGTGGAGACGGCGGAGGAGAGATATCTGACCTGTTTACGGGCACGGATGGAGCAGCTTCGGATCCAGAATACGGACACCGAGGATACACTGACCAGGGAGCAGAGGGAGGATGTCCGGGACTATGAGGCTGCCAGGACAGCCCTGTTGGACGCGGCTTCTGAGACGCGGACCCAGGCGGAAACAGTCCTGGACCGGGCAGAGAAAGCCAGGTCTGCCATCAATGCGTCCATCGGCCGTCTGGAGAAGTTCAGAAATTCCAATCAGGGAAAGGCGGCTGGGAACGAAACTGTCCAGGAGCTTTTGAAGGATGCGGACGATAACATAAAAAAGTATCGGGAAAGTTATCTTCCGTCTGTGGAAGGACTTTTAAAGGACAGTACCCTCACAAGACTGGCCGGGGATACGGGGCTGACACGCCGTCTGGAAGGTGTGATGGATGAGATCGGAGAGGCTGTTACCGCCTATACGGATGAGATCAGCAGAATGCTGGAGGAGGCCGGGGAGACAGATATAGTGATCCTGGAATATTTCTATTATTTCCTGGACAGTCGGCAGAATACAGCAAGCATCAGCGAGGCTGTGTCCGGCGGCTCCGGCACCCGGTATTACCGTCCGGCCCTACGGGAACCGTCGGATTACTTCCGGGGAAAGAGCTGGGATCCCGAGGACTTCAATCCTGCCAATAAAAATTCTCCGGTATCCGGCAGCAGCATCAGCCAGGATTTTGCAAAAAACACCTCCGGGGCCGCAGGAGATCCGGATAAAGGGGCCGAAGGAGAGGCGGAGCGGGGAACCATAGACGATGCCGTTTATAATGCAAGACCCTCCAGAACCTTCGATCCGGAGGCAGAGAAAAGCGTCAGTACGGCTTTTTATAATGAAAGCAACGATCTGAGCGCCTCAAAGAATGCGGTGTCAAAGGGGTCTGACAGCTTTCTCCTGGGGATCGGGGAAGCGGCCCGGGACGATATCCTGGCCTTTTCCTATATGATCGGAACCTTTAAGACCAGGCTCACGGGCGTGGAGAAATTTTCCGCCTCCGGCATGTCCCAGAAGGATAAGGACAGCTTTTACATGCCGAAATGGCGGTATGCCCATGGGGATGGGGAGCTGGACATGCGTTTTGAACCCAAAAAGGATCGGAATACGGTCCTCCGCAGTGAGATCGAATATATAATCTATGGAAATAAGAGCGACGCAGCCAATGAGGCGGCTGTTTATTCCACGATCTTTGCGGAACGGCTGGCCAACAACATGATCGCCATGTATACGGAGCGGGATGTGGTAAACCAATCCTGCCACGCCGCCGCAGCCCTGGCGTCGGCGGCCACAGGCGGCCTGGTACCGGAGCCTGTGTTCTTCTGGATCTTCCTGACCGCCTGGGCCACGGCAGAGACGGTGATCGAAATGGACTATCTGATCTCTGGCGGCTATAAGATCCCGCTTTTTAAGACGAACCGCAATATCCTGCTGAACAAGATCCCCACAGCGTCGGGTGACGGGCTGATCTCCAATTATGGAACGACGGGGATCTTCGTATCCTATGAGGATTATCTGACCCTGTTCATGCTGATGGCAGGAAAGGAAAAGCGGATCATGCGTAGCGCGGACCTGATCGAAATGAACATGAAGAAAAATGGGGAGACGGATTTTACCATGGCGGAGGCGTATACATACCTCCGGGCGGAGTCGGGGCTTTCCATCCGCCATCTGTTCGGAAGCGTGATGCCGTTCCAGGAGACGTATGAAAGCCAGGGGTATTCGGGCCGGATCCGGTTTACCAATACCATTTACCAGGGCTACTAGGGAGATGAAGTATGAAGCAGAGGGAAAAAGGAGCGCTGAGCATTGAGGCCAGCATTTCCTATTCGATTTTTCTGATGGTCCTTGTGACGGTCCTTTATATCATGCGGATCGTGTATGCATACGGACTGATCCAGCATGCGGTCTGCCAGACGGCAAAGGAGCTGTCCATGTATTCGTATGTATACCAGGCCGCAGGTCTTGGACAGCTGAACCAGGATATTGCCGGAGCCACTGGAGACCGGACGGAGCAGTTCAATGCCGACGCAGAGGATATTGTGGATTTTTATGAGGAGTTCAGCTCCGGGAACCTGAGTGCCGGGTATGAGGGAACCACATCTCCGGCGGAGATCCTTAAAAATGTGGGTGCGGCGGCTATGAACCAGGCAGGGAAAGGAGCGAACCAGCTGCTGTTTGAAACTGCGGCCAGACCGCTCCTGGCTGGGTATATAGGAGCGGATTCCAGAAGGAACAGCGCAGACGAGCGGTTAAAGGCCCTGCGGGTGGCCGGAGGCCTTGGAGGGCTGAATTTAAGCAGCTCCAGCTTTTTCGAGGACGGCCAGACCATCGATCTGGTGGTCTGCTATACCATCGATCCGGTGATGCCTCTGGATATCCTTCCATCCATGAACCTGGCCAGCCGGGCATACATACGGGGGATGAACGGCTCCTCCATCTTTATAGGAGAAGGCGGCGAATCCGGAACAGGAAAGGAAGAGGACGGGAAGAAGTCTAGTGTCTGGGACCTGAGCCCCATGGAACGGGGAAAGGCCATTAAGGACCAGCAGGGGATCCGGAACCTTCCGGATAAGTTTTCAACGTTTTCCGCTTTCGACCGGAACACAGGAAAGGCCACGCGGGAATACAGTATGGATATCCGGGACGTTTCCTACCAGAAGGTATCCGGCATCGAGTTTGTTCTGAGGAGCCAGTGCAGCAAAATTGAAAATTTCCGGGATACTGCCTACGGAGGAGTGACCATAAAGAAAGAGGAGATAAGGAGCAGCGAGCTGGTGGTCTACATCCCTTCCTCATCCAAAGACCAGCCTGTGGACCGGGCGGCCTTTGACCAGGCGGTGAAAAACGTACAGAAACAGTATCCAGGGATCAGGATCACGGCAAAGGAGATCGATTGATCCCGGCAGGAAAGGAGACGTATATGGATCAGTGGAAATACCTGGCCCTGGGAGCGGCGGCCATTCTGGCGGCCATGAGAGCCTGGGAAGCCGCAGTGCTTTTAAGACCGGGCGGTTGTTCTGGCCGGATGGCCTGGATCTGGAGCTTTCTGGCCCTTTATCTGGGACTTGGATGGTTTTCCGGCGGAAGGATCTGGCCTGTCTGTGCGGCAGATCTGTTCCTCACCTACGGGATCCTGGCGGTCATTGATGGAAAAATGCGCATTGTGCCGGGGAAGATCCTTCTTTTATATCTGGCAGCCCAGCTGATCCTGGGGATTTTTATGAAAACCCCGCCGGGGCTTCTGGGAACGCTTTTAAAAGGAGCGGCAGCGGCGGTCCTGTTTTACGGCCTGTCCTGGATTGCCAGAGGAAAAATGGGAATGGGGGACGCCAGCCTTCTGGCTGTGACGGCCATGACCGCTGGATGGCAGTATGCGGCGGAGTTGTTTTTTCTGGCCCTGTTCCTTTCCCTTTTATACAGTCTGTATTTGCTGCTGGTGAAAAAGAAAGACATGAAGACAGAATTTCCCTTTGTACCGTTCCTGGCTGCGGCTGCAGCCCTCCAGGCGGTATGGGGAATCCTATAAAATCAGGAGGATATTGAGTATGAACGAACGATTACAGGTGGCCTATGAGACCATCGGCGCGTCCAGCTATATGACCGTGACGTGTCCGCCGGATATGGAGCCGGTCCACTACCAGATGGAGATGGTCCTGTCCAACGAGATCAGAAAGCTGCTTCCCGTGTCCAGGCAGACAGTTAATGGAGAGACGATCCTTTATTACAACATCACCTCCAGGATCTCCCTGGCGGGGATCCTGGAGAAAAGGAAGCTGGCAAGAAAGGAATTGCTGAAGCTTCTGGACGGCGTGATCCAGGCCGTGCAGGATGCGGGCGAGTTCAGGCTTCCAGAAAAAGGGATCATGTTCCATCCAGAGGCTATTTTTGTGAACCCGGCAGACTGCGATCCGGCCTTTGTCTTTCTTCCGGTCCCGGAGACGGAGGGATGGGGGATCCGGGATCTTCTGACGGAGCTGATCATGAACGACAGGATCGAAATGTCCAACGGGGATCTGGTGCAGATTCTGCTCCAGGAGATCAACAGCAGCCAGTTTTCTGTGGAAAAGCTGGAAAAAAGCCTGAAGCCGTACCAGATGCGGAGCAGGGAACGACCTGCTTCTGCCATGCCTTCCGGATCCATGGAGTGTCCGTCGGGTTTACAGTCCGTGCCTGTGACGCCGGGCGCAGCGCCCATGGCGGGAGGGCAGGCTGCATTCCATTCCCAGTCAGCACCGGCGGTCCCGCAGCCTGTGCCTGTGGCAGCGGCAGATCCTGTGTCCGCCCCCATACCGGAGCCGGACCGGACGCCCCCGGCCTCATCAGGCCGTCGGGAGCCTGGGAAACCGTCGGGAGCCGGGAAGAAGGCAGAAAAAAAGAGCGGAAAGAAGTCAGAAAAGACCAGGGAGACAGACGAGGGCTTTGACGCGGAAAAGGCGAAAAAAAAGTTCCTCCTTCCCCAGGCCGTTATTATGGTAGTCGCGGCCGCCAGTATTTCCTTCGGCCTGTTTACGGACGAGGCCGGAAATCTGGTGATGAACAATATTCTGGCGTTTGTGATCCTCCTGGCGGTGACGGAGGTGATCCTCTACCGGGAGGCCTATGTCAACGGGAAAAAGCAGGCTGAGAAGAAAAAACAGGGCTCCGGCAGGAAAAAGGCTCCTGGAAAGCAGGAAAAACGGCCGGAATTTAAACCGGTCCCCTCAGCGCCGTCTGCCCCGCAGACTCCGATGGAGCCGCCGTCCCGGTCGGTGCCTGCGGCTCCATCTGTGCCTTTTTCCGGTTCCCAGGAATCTATGGCTCCATACCAGAGAGAGAATATTATGGCGAAGAGACTGGGTTCCATTCCTGAGGAGCCGGTATACCAGCCGGAATATAACCCGGCTCCTCCGGTCTTTACGGGAGCCGAGGATACGGATATGGGAGACGAGACTGAGGTCTGGGGCGGAGCCATGGAGCAGGGGCAGCAGGCGTATCTGGAGTATTACGACAACGGAAGGCTGAACCGGATCCCGGTGGACCCGGTCAACGGCACAGTCATCGGCCGTCTCCAGAACCAGGTGGATTTTGCAGTAAAGAGCCCCCGGGTGGGAAAGATCCACGCCAGGTTCTTCTGCCAGGACGGCGGGTACTTTGTAGTGGACATAAATTCCAAAAACGGTACATATATCAACGGAAGCCGGTCGCGGATCGAGAGCAATGTTCCATATCCGCTCCAGGACGGGGACAGGATCATGGTGGCAGACTGCGAGTTTACGATCCGGTGCATGGGACAATAGGATGAAGAGCACATGGTTACATATACTTTTGGAACGGTTACGGACCGGGGGGATGTCCGCCAGGAGAACCAGGACAGTATCTTTCTGGCCCAGGAAAGCGTAAACGGCTGTCCGGCCGCGGTCTTCGGCGTGGCCGACGGAATGGGAGGCCTTTCCTATGGGGCCCAGGTGAGCCAGTATATTGCCAGCCAGGTCCTTCGGTGGTGGCAGGAGGAATTCCTGCCCATGGTCCGGGATGGGATGGAGTCAGAGGACGATATCCGGGAGCTTTTAGAGCAGTCAGTCTGGGACATGAATCAGGACGTGTACCGGTTCCGGAAGGCCCTGGAATGCCGGTCCGGCTCCACCCTGTCCCTGGTGGTGCTTATGGGAAAACGGTTTTACATCGCAAACGTGGGAGACAGCCGGGTCTACCTATACCGGGAGAGGAGGCTTTCCCGGCTCACCAGGGACCAGTCTGTGGCAGAAATGCGCGGCCTGTCCGAGGAAGAGTCCAAACGGCAGGGGGTGCAGAACAAGCTGACCATGTGCATCGGCATGTTCCAGATCCCCCAGAGCATTTTCTGCTCAGGGATCCTAAAGGACGGAGACTGCCTTCTGGCATGCAGCGACGGGCTTTACGGTCCTCTGGGCGACGATGGGATCGGGGCCGTGCTGGGAGCCGGGGCGGACGTGTCCGGGAAGGTGGCAGAGCTCCGGCGGCAGATCGGTCCTGGAATGGCCCGGGACAACGTTTCTGCTGTGGCGGCAGAGATCCGCATGTGACGGGAGAAATAAGACATGGAACAAAAATTATTTGGTCTGGCAGCCCTGGGTCTGGCGGCCATGGGGATGGCCACGGATCTGAGAGATCATAAGATCTACAATAAGCTGACGCTTCCGTCCATGGCAGCAGGGCTGCTGGCGGGCCTTGTTTTTTCGGGCCCAGGAGGTCTTATGTCTGGGGTCCTGGGGATCTTTATGGCCAGTCTGTCCCTGATATGCTGGTTCCTGGGTGTGTTAAAGGCCGGGGATGTGAAGCTTTATATGGCCGTCGGGGCATGGACCGGGTGGCAGTTTACGGGGCTGGTCCTCATAAGCTCCATGCTTTCCGGAGGGGCGGCGGCGGCCTGCCTCATGCTTTTCAGAAAAAACGGCAGAAGGGCATTCAGACGGCTGTGGGAATATGTGAAAAATCTGGTCATGGCCAGGAGCTTTTATCCTTATGAGCCGGAAAACAGCCAGGGGTATCTAAGCTTCGGCGCATGTATTTTCTGCGGCGTGCTCTGGACGTTCTGGTATCTTTATATGAGGTGAGGGAGACATATGTTGTTTTATACAGGGCTTGTGCTCATGGCCGTATCGGCAGTTCTGGGGGCCGTCCTCCTGGCGGTTTTCCTGGTGACGGGGAGGAAGCTTAAGCGGACTCTGGAGGAGGAGTACGGAAAACTGCAGAAATAAGCATAGGAAGACAGGGGGAAAGAGAAATGGCCTGGATCGTAGCGGGCATTTACGAGATCCAACGGCAGATCGGGGCCGGAGGCGGCGGAGTCGTGTATCTGGGCCGTCATCTGCGGCTGGATAAGCCGGTGGTCTTAAAGGCAGACAAAAGAAATTTAAATACAAAGGAAGAGGTGCTCCGGCGGGAAGTGGACATGCTGAAGGGCCTGAGCCACACGTATATTCCCCAGGTGTACGATTTTGTCCAGGAGGACGGCGTTGTTTATACGGTCATGGATTACATCGAGGGAGAGAGCATGGACCGGATCCTGAAGCGGGGAGCCGTTCCCGGCCAGCCCCATGTGATCCATTGGGCCGTACAGCTTCTGGAGGCGCTCTGTTACCTCCATGGCCAGCCGCCCCACGGAATCCTCCATGGGGATATCAAGCCGGCCAATATCATGCTGCGGCCCGATGGGGACATCTGCCTGATCGATTACAACATCGCCCTGGCCCTGGGAGAGGATGGGGCAGTCCGGGCGGGCTTCAGCAGAGGCTATGCATCGCCGGAGCACTATGGCATCGAATATGCCGGGGACGCCACCAGGACCCTGGAGAGCGGACCCACAGAAACCATGGACGGGGAGACGAAGACCATGGCGGCCAGCCAGGAACCTTCCTCCGATTCCGGGAGCAGATCCGTATCCGGCCGCAGGACGGTGATGCTGGATGTGCGCTCAGATCTGTACAGCCTGGGCGCGACCCTGTACCATCTTTTATCGGGGAAACGGCCGGAGGCGGACGCCGGACAGGTATCTCCCCTGGGGCCGGAGGTATGCAGCCCCCAGGTTTCAGCGATCATAAAGAAGGCCATGGAGCCGGATCCTGCAAAGCGGTACCAGACTGCGGAGGAGATGCTCCAGGCGTTCCGGAGTCTTCATAAAAAGGACCGCCGGGTAATCCGCCGCAGACGGAGGGCCGTATGTGCGGCTGCGGTCCTGACGGCCGCATTTTTAACAGGAGGAGCCATGACCTTTGTGGGGCTGAAGCAGATGGAGCAAGAAAAGGAGGCGCTGGCCCTGGCAGAATATTCTGCTGGAAAGCTCCGGGAGGGAGACGTTCTGGGGGCCGTAAGGCTGGCCATGGAGGCGATACCGGAAGGAAGCAGTATTTTTGAGGGGAGAGTCATGCCCCAGGCCGTAAAGGCTCTGACCGACGCCCTGGGCGTATATGATCTGGCGGACGGGTTTAAGGAGCAGGCCATGATCACACTGCCCCATCCTCCATTCCTGGTGGAGACCTCTGGAAAGGAGCCGTATCTGGCGGCAGTCTGCGAAAAGGAGCTGGCCGTCTATAACCTGGAAACAGGGGAGCAGGAGGCTGTGCTTCCGGTCCAGGCCTCGGCCCTTTCGGAGGCAGAATTTGCAGACGGGGACGTTCTCCTTTATGCCGCAGACGGAGGCGTGACGGCCTTTGACCTCAAGGGCGGGAAGCCGGTCTGGACCGGGGAGGCGGCCACGGCGCTTTCTGTTTCGGGAAACGGGAAATTTGCGGCGGCTGCGGCCAGGGATGCGGACCATGCAGTGGTCTACCGGATGGAGGACGGCTCAGAGGCAGCCAGGTGCTCCTTTGGGGAAAAACGAATGGGAGGGGCCTATAACGACATTTTTGCCAATCCGGCCAACCAGATCTTTGCCCTGGACGGGGAGGGAAAATATCTGGCAGTCAGCTTTTCTGACGGCGGTCTGGAGATCCTGGATATCATGGAGCCGGACCAGTCCATGATCGTTTACGAAGAAAGCCCCTATACGGAGTTTAACGGAGGCTTCTGCGGAACGTATTTTGCCTTTACAGCGGGAAAAGAGGATCAGTACGTGTTCGGCCTTGTGGATACGGAGGAAGGAGTCTATGTGGGCGAGTTTGAGTCCAGGGACCGGATGCTCCTTAAGGCCGGCGAGGACGGGATCCGACTGGCCAATGGAAGCCTTCTGGTCCGATTCGATCTGGAAACCCTGGAGGAAACGGAGATGGCCTATATGGGCGAGGAGGAGATCGTAAGCTTTGCAGACGGGAGCCGGTATGTGCTGGCGTCTGTGGGAAACGGCTATTCTTTCTTTGACGGCGGAGCAAAACTCCTGGCCTCCGAAGCCAGTGATAAAACGTATGATCTGACCGCCATGACTGGGGATTATGCGGTCCTGGCCACCAGAAACGACCCTATGGTCCGTGTCCTTAAGCGAGTGAGCCATGAGGAGACAGAGTGCTTTGCCTACGATGCCTCCTATGTCCACGACGAGGCGCGGATCAGCGCGGATCTGAATACAGCCATGCTGTTCCATTACGGCGGCTTTTGTATTGTGGACCGGTACGGCGTTGTGCTGGCGGAGGTTTCCCTTCCGGACCAGGATAAGATCTACGACCAGCAGTTCAGAAAGGACGGGAACGATTCCTGGCTGGAGGTGATCTGGTACGACGGTACAGTCCGGCTCTACGACGCCGGGGATGGGAGCCTCCGGTCGGAGGAAAAGAGGGAGCCGCCGTCAAAGGATCTTTATGAAGAATTTTATACAGATCAGTACCGGATCGCCTCCTCCCTCCACAGCGCGCCTGTGGTCTATGACCGGGAGACAGGAAAAAAGGTCACGGAGCTGGAAACGGAATCCTATCTCACCTATGTGACCCAGTTGGGGGAGCTTCTGGTGACTGAGTATGTGAATACAGAGGGAGAGCGGTACGGCCTTCTTCTGGATGAAAATTTTGAGACGCTGGCATACCTTCCGGGTCTATGCGACACGGCGGACGGGAAGCTGGTATTCGATTACGGAAACGGGAATCTGCGGCAGTGCCGCCTGTATTCCCTCCAGGAGCTTATGGCCCTTGGAGAGACATATATAAAGGAAAATACGAAAGGAGAGGAACAGGCAGAATGAAACGGATGAAACGTGGAATTGCAGTTTTACTGGCAGCGGCTGTGATGGTACCGGAGTTCCCGGTATCGGCGGTCTTTGGTGTGGAACAGAAGCCGGAAAACCATATGGCGGACAGTCCGGTGAGGATCAGGCTGAACACACCGGCCACATCCAGCAACGCGCCGGAAAAGAAGAAGGAGGACGGCGTGGTATTCAATACGGGAAACATGCCGGTCCATGTGACAGAAGAGGAGGCCTTTGAAGAGGGCCTGGGAGACGTATGCTTTGAGGAGGATGGGAGCTACACCATAGAGATCCCGGAATCTGACCCGTTTTTCCCCTACGAGGTGCAGTTTACCTGGGATGGGAAAACCGATGAAAAGTGGTTTATGACGCCGGAGGACAGCGTGACCGTGGACGGCCATACGTTCTATGTGAACGGGAATTTTGACGGCAGTGCAGTGACCCGGTTTAACCTGGAGGTAGCTGGTACAACAGTGCCCGTTTACCCGGAAAGGAAGGAATTTACAGACGACGGCGGCATCATGCCCCTGTCTTTGCTGCCCCTGGAGGAAAAGAGTCTGACTGTGGATCTTACGGGATTTACGCCGGTGGAGCTGACCCAGGTGGCAATGAAGGACGTCTTTGCCGGAGAGCGAGAGTTTACGGAGACGGATCGGATCATGTGGACATGGAGAGTGGAGGATGATTACGAGATCAGCCTGCCAGGGGATAAGATTGACTTAAGCTGTAACACGTATAATGGAGGAACACGATGGGAAATGATCGTTGGAGACGATGATCAGCTGGCAGCTTCAAATATCCGGTATCAGATAGAAGTGGAGACCACAGAATCGATCCAGTGGCTGATTCCTTCTGTCTATGAACAGGCAGAGGATGGGACCAGAAAGAAGCTGATTGTAGGCGAGAACTCACAATATTATGAAGATAACAGCCAGGATAACAGATATTTGAGTATGGATGTTGCCTGGGAAGATGTTGTGGACAGGAACCGGCTATTCCTCGGGCTGGAGGTAAACCAGGAATTGTTTGAAAAATATTCTTATGACCAGCTGAAGGTATACACAGGACAGTATGCAGATGCTGAAGAGGCAGCCGCCCAGGGAACTGAAATTACAGAGAAGCTTTTTGCCGCCGATATGACAAAGGCGGATGCCGGGTGGAGCTATCCGGAGATCTCCCAGGCAGAACGGTGGGTGACGCTTGTAGCTTATGATGCGGATGGAAGCGTCTGCGGCTGTCTTCCGTTCCAGGTCCGGCTGTATTATTCAACGGATCATGGTTATGTCTGGGTAGAAGATATCTACACTGGAACTGGAGAGGACCGGGACTATGTGGAGGCTGACCAGGACCAGGAGGATACAGAGGATTATGAGCGGGTTTCTTTTACCCTGGAATATGGGCTGGATGCTGCGGATCCGTACTACCTGGTGATGAGATATAGTCTGAACGGAGAGGATAGTCCGGAATCAGTTACTGCTGCCTTTGTGGGACGATACGCCTCCATAAAAGAAGCTGAGGCTGCCGGAGCGGAAAATATAGCTGTTCTCCTGTTCGACCAGAGCGAGGAGGGCGGTTATCCATCCGATTACAGCAAAGGTGTGGAATTTACGATCTTTGCAGGAGAAGATGGAGAAGAGAACCAGGAAATTTATCATTATCTGGTTGAGACAGAAGAGGGGGACCCCGAATTAAACAGTAGTACAGCGGTACAGTTTACAGGTCTGAATGACGATACGGAACATTATGTATATAAGTATAGGATACCGGTCGATGAAGATGACTATGCGGAAGGGGCCTTTACAACATTTTTTGTGGAGCCGGATACAGATTTGACAAAGCTTGCCCCGGTATTCTATACAGGAGCCGGGATCCATCTGTATGCAGAGGGCAGTTCAACTCCTGAGGTGAGCGGAAAAAGCGTTCATGATTTCTCAAAAGGGGCAGTCCAATACACTGCTTCCGCAGAAAACGGGACAGGGTCCAGAAACTACTGGCTCCAGATAATCAAGGCAGAAGAGGGGGACGGAAAACTCTATATCAATAGTCTGGCGGATGTGGACGCGGAGACAAAAGAAGAAGACGGCGTGATCCACTCTATCCGGGAGATGTTCCTGGATGGGCGATATGACTATAAACACGACATTGTAGTGGCCAATGTGGGAACTGAACCCATTGAGAATCTGACCGCTGAAGTGGTTTCTGATGAAGTAGAATTAGACAACTACTGGACCTTAAAGGGGGAATACGCGCTGGCGGGGATGGATTCCATCCGGGATGGCTCCAGTTACGGCGAACTTTCCAATATGGCCAAGTTGCGCCTGGTGCTGAAGGACGGCGTGGATGACGGCCGGGAGATCAATGGTACCCTGACCCTCAGGTCCGGAGACGAGGTCTTAATGGTCCTTACTTTGACTGGTATTGCCGGTGACCCGGGAATCCTTACAAAGGAAATTCCGGATGCGGTAAAATACGTTCCCTACGGAACCATGATCCAGAACAGCAATAAGTATGAATGGAATAAGGTCAGCTATGAGATAGACGGGAACCTTCCCGCTGGAATGACCTTAAAGCCCAACGGTGAAATTTATGGTGTTCCCACAGAGACGGGAGAATTTACCTTTACCGTGACCATGGAAAACAGCTTTAACAGGTTTTCAGACAGCAAGAGAACGTTCACAATGACCGTACTGGAAAATACCGATGCCAACGTTGATGCGGCCACCGATGAAGGATATTATTTAAAGGAGAAAGTCCAGAACGTCTCTCTGGCCTCATCTGCGGACCAGACCCTGGTATCCAACGGTGAGTACGGAGAATTTACCGACATCTTCCTGGATGGTGTGAAGCTGGTATCCGGCGTGGACTATACGTCCGAATCCGGCAGCACCAGGATCACGATCCGCAGCCAGACCTTAAAGGCCTCCAACCAGCCGGGGACCCATACCCTGGGAGTGGAGTTCCGTACAAAGGATACCAGTACCTTAAAGCGTGCGGCCCAGAACTACCAGGTGACAGAAAAAAATAATGGCGGAAACGGCGGCAATAGCGACGGCGGCAGCAGCGGTGGAAACAGCGGCAGCAGTGGAAGCGGAGGCGGAAACGGAAGCAACGGAGGAAGCGGAAACCGTGCAGAGGAGCCGTCTCCCATCACATGGACCTCTGGACGCGGTTATGTCCATAATACCAGAGGCGTCATCACCGGAGAAGGTGCCGGCTATGCCCACTGGGTCCAGGATGACCGGGGCTGGAAGCTGGTATATCCCAATGGAAGCTTTGTGACCGGAGCCATGATGGTACAGGAGGACCAGAGCACGGTGGAGCAGGTAGCCTGGGAGCTGGTCAACGGCTCCTGGTATGCTTTCGGCGCTGACGGCTATATAAAATCCGGCTGGGTATTTGACTACCAGCTGGGCAGATGGTACAATATGTCCATTGACCGCGGAATGCAGACCGGCTGGTATACGGATCCCCAGGACCAGTATACCTATTATATGGAACCGGGCGGACAGCTGGCCACCGGCTGGAAGCAGATCGAAAGCAATTGGTACTATTTTAATGCAGTGATCGCTCCCAGAACCTGGGAGATCGATCCTTGTTGTGGTCAAGCATTTTTGTAACACTTGTGGCTAAAAAATATCATGAATCA
>Kit_p2__coassemble_697_pt1 | contig 28240 bp, 20 predicted proteins | sample Kit_p2__metabat2_high_PE_005 | metagenome-assembled genome bin Kit_p2 | reverse complement strand
ATCAGTGCCAGAAGACGTTTGATTATAAACTTGATCATATGGTGCGATCCTCTCCTCTCTACATAAATTTTAATTAAAACAGGGACCAGCCTTCCAGGGCCAGGTCCCTGCTTTCTGCTTTAAAGGTTCATTTCAGATTGAAATTATTCGCTCCAGCTCAGATCTTTGAAGTACATACCGCCGGTCGGGCTCATTGCGAAGCCTTCCAGGCCCTTTGCGTATGCACGGACGTTGTTCTTTAAGTAGAGCGGAACCTGTGTACAGATCTCATTCAGAGACTTGCTGAGTTCCGTAACAGTCTTTACGTTTTCTTCCGGATCAAGAGTCGCTTTGATCTTGTCGATGAGAGCGTCGATCTCCGGATCATTCAGACGGGTCTTGTTGGAGCCGTTGATGGATTTGGAGTGGTAAACGCCCATGCAGTGAGCTAATACATCGCTGGAAGTGTATCCGCCGATGGCAGCCTGGTAATCGCCTACCGCGGTCTTATCCAGATATGTAGCAAGGTCCATGGACTCCAGAGTCACGTCGATGCCCAGGTTTTCCTTTAAGGAAGACTGGATCACCTGTCCGGCACGGAGCTTTGTATCGTCGGAACAGATAATAGAGAAGGTGCATTCTGCCGGGCTTAAACCGGATGCTGCCAGATACTCTTTTGCCTTTTCCGGATCATAGGTGGGAGCTCCGTCGGTCACAACGCCCGGGAAGCACTCCGGAAGCATGCTGTCAGATACGGAGCCCTGTCCGTTTAAAGCAACCTGTACCACTGCGTTTTTATCAACTGCAGCGTCGATGGCGCGGCGGAAGTCCACGTTATCAAAGGGAGCCTTCTCATTGTTGATCATTACCCAGTTGTGGCCTGTACCAGGTTCGTTGACTGTAACGATATCCGGGTTGTCCTGTAAACGGGAAAGGTCTGTGGACTCAACCTCGATGATCATGTCCACTTCGCCGGCCTCAAGGGCCATGGTACGGGAAGAACCCTCCGGAATGATCTTCCAGATCACGTGCTTGATGGCCGGAACCTCTCCCCAGTAATCCTCGTTGGCTTCAAGCTCAATGCTCTCACCCTTGTTCCATGCCACAAATTTGTATGGGCCGGTACCGATGGGCTCTTTGTTGAAGTCATGTCCGCTGGCGATCAGGTCTGCCGGAAGGATGGCGTTGCCGTGATGGCTCAGGTCTGTAAGAAGGCCAGAGTGCGGGCCGTTGGTTGTGATCTTAACTGTATAGTCGTCGATCACTTCAACGGATTCCACTGCGTCACCGTACTGGGAAACCTGCGGGGATTCCTTACAAAGTTCCAGGGAAGCTTTTACGTCGGCGGCCTTCACTTCCTGGCCATTGTGGAATTTCACGCCCTGTCTCAGCTTGAATACCCACTCGGTATCGCTTACGATCTCATAGGATTCTGCTAAAGCCGGCTGCGGTGTTAAATCAACGCTGGAGGTAAACAGACCCTCATGGGTCATCTGGTTGATATAGTCACCAGCTGTTGCATTATGGAGGTTCGTGGTAACACTGGGAGTCTCATTGGCAGTCGCAATGATCAGAGTATCCTTGGAAGAAGTTCCCTTGGATTCAGTTCCCTTGTCCTCAGATGCCGCTGCAGACCCGGCCGCTTCGGTTTCCTTGGCTTCACCTGCCGGTTTTGCGTCAGCGCCGGCATCCTTGGATCCGCAGCCTGTAAACAGGGCTGCTGCTGCGGAAAGGACCATTACCGGCACCAGACCGCGCATAATTTTTTTCGTCATACTCTCTCACCTCATAATTATATTTGCATGACCACTGGCCAAATGCATCAATTTTAAAAGACCCTTCTCAGGTATTCGTACATCAGCAGATATAGAGCAATGTATTCATTTTGCACAAATATATGTGATTTATGTTCGTCATTTTATCATATTTATCCATATAAATCAAGTATAAATTATATCTATATTCGTTATTTTTTCCTTTATCCTGCGTTTCTCGCTCCCCGCTTCATTATTTTTTTGCCATGCATGGGGATTTTTTCACAAGTTTCTTCATATTTCTATTTGTTTTTTCAATATTTTACATAATTTTACACATGCAGACCGCAAAACCCTCGAGAATCATCCGGTTTTCAGGCCACCTCTCCTTTCCCCATGAAATCTCATTCCGCTCTGCATATCACCGATTCTTCCATATATCCATTACTTAAAAGTCATGTGTTAAATGAAAACAGGGACCTGTACCCTTTAAGGGGCCAGATCCCTGCTCACTTTTAAAGGTTCATCTGAACGTATATACGTTCATCTGTATGCTTATAAAAGCCACCAGTATTTAATTCTCTCCCCAGCTCATCTGCTCGTAGAATGTGTTTCCGCCTGCGTTCAGATTGAAGCCCTGAAGGCCTTTGGCGTATGCACGCACATTGTTTCTTAAGTATAACGGGATCTGCGGGCAGTTTTCATTCACAGCCTTGCTGAGTTCAGTAACGACTTTCACATTCTCTTCCGGATCCAGTGTAGCCTGGAGTTTATCGATCAGCTCATCGATGGCCGGCTCGTTGGTACGGGTCTTGTTGGAACCATCGATGGATTTGGAGTGGTAAACGCCTACGGCATACGGAAGAACGCCGCTGGAGGTGTAGCCGCCGATGGAGGCCTGGTAATCACCTACTGCTGTCTTATCCAGGTATGTAGCAAGATCCATGGACTCCAGAGTCACGTCGATACCCAGGTTTTCCTTTAAGGAGGACTGGATCACCTGTCCTGCACGGAGCTTTGTATCATCAGAACAGATGATCGCAAAACCGCATTCTGCCGGATTTAAGCCGGATGCTGCAAGATACTCTTTTGCCTTTTCCGGATCATAGGTCGGAGCGCCGTCAGATACAACGCCCGGGAAGCTCTCAGCGATCATGCTGTCAGACACGCTGCCAAGACCGTTTAACGCTACCTGTACGATGGCGTTCTTGTCGATGGCAGATGCAAGGGCACGACGGAAGTCGATGTTGTCAAAGGGAGCTTTCTCATTGTTGATCATCAGCCAGTTGTGGGATGTACCGGCTTCGTTAAAGGTAACAAGATCAGAATTATCCTGTAAACGTGTAAAGTCTGTGGACTCAACCTCGATGATCAGGTCAACCTCGCCAGCCTCAAGGGCCATGGTACGGGAGGAACCCTCGGGGATAACCTTCCAGATCACTTTCTTAAGGGCCGGAGCGCCGCCCCAGTAATCTTCAAATGCTTCCAGTTCAAGGCTTTCGCCCTTGTTCCATGCGGTCAGCTTGTATGGACCGGTGCCGATGGGCTCTTTGTTGAAATCGTGTCCGCTGGCGATCAGGTCTGCCGGAAGGATCGCGTTTCCATGATGGCAGAGGTCAGAAAGAAGACCGGACTGCGGGCCATCTGTTGTCATCTTAATTGTATAATCATCTACTACTTCAATGGTTCCGCTGGAGGTGCCGTACTGGGAAACCTGCGGGGATTCCTTACAAAGCTCCAGAGATGCCTTTACGTCGGCGGCTTTCATTTCCTGGCCATTGTGGAATTTCACGCCCTGTTTCAGCTTAAACACCCACTCGGTATCGCTTACGATCTCATACGACTCCACGAGACACGGCTGGGGCTCCAGGTTCTCGTCTGTATAGAACAGGCTGTTGTGGGTCATCTGGTTGATATAGTCTCCGGCCACTGCGTTGTGCAGGTTTGTGGTAACACTGGGTGTCTCATTGGCAGTCGCAATGATCAGAGTATCCTTGGAAGAAGTTCCTGTGGATTCGGATCCCTTGGACTCGGTTTCCTTGTTCTCAGATGCTGCTGTGGATCCGGCAGCTTCTGTTTCCTTAGAGCCGCCAGCCTGAGTCGCATCGGCGGGAGCCTCTTTGGAGCCGCAGCCTGTAAACAGGGCCGCTGCCGCTGAAAGGACCATTACCGGTACTAAGCCGCGCATAAGTTTTTTTGTCATACTCTCTCACCTCATAATTATATTTGCATGACCACTGGCCAAATGCATCGATTTAAAAAACACTTTTAAATGGATCGTACATCCCCGGACACAGACGTATTATCCATTTTGCACAAATATGTTTGATTTATTTTCGTTATTTTATCACATTTATCCACATAAATCAAGTATAAATTACTATTGAATTCACTATTTTTATCCCTTACAATATAGACACCATTTCTTTTAATCACATTCAACTTCATTTCTGGAGGTAATTTCTATGCACTATTCACAGTTTTGTTCAGCTATATCGGATGTATTGCGCAAAAAAATAGGTTCCGATACTCAATTTATCCGAAAGACACTCCGTAAAAATAACGGCGTGTGTCCGGATGTCCTCTTTGTACTCCCTGCTGACAGTGCCCTGGGGCCAGTCGTCTATCTGGAACCTCTGTATGACCAGTACCAAAAAGGCATACCTATGGAGACCATATGTGCCTCTGTCCTTTCCTTTCTGGAGCGCAGGCCCCCGTTCCCCTCCTCCATATGCCAGGAGATCCTGGATCCGGAATTTGCAAAAAGCCGCATTGCCTTCCGCCTGGTTTCCCAGGAGCGGAACCAGGACCTGCTGGAACATATCCCATGGTTCCCCGTTCACGATCTGGCTATGGTCTTTTTCATCTGCCTGGACCTGGACTCCGCCAATCTGGTGTCCGCCCTGATCCACTGGCCGCTCCTTTCCGCCTGGAACATGGATGCAGACACCCTGCGCTCCATGGCGGAGGAAAATACGCCCCTTCTCTTTCCCCCTGTCCTGACGCCTCTGACGGATCTCCTTCTGCCGTCCGTTTACGGAGGTTCCCCGCTCCCGGATCTGGCAGAGACGGAAAGGGATCTGGAAACGACTGAGCCTTCAGCCGCAGGAACCCAGAAGGACACTGAACCTCCGGCGGCTGCGAAGGGGCTGGAAACGGCTGAGCCTGCGGCTGCGGCGGAGATCCCTGAAAACGGCCCGGCACTCCATGTGCTCACCAACCGCCGCGGGATCTACGGAGCCTCCTGTATGCTTTACAGGGATATAATAAAAGACTTCGCAGACCAGGAAGAGGCAGATGTGATCATCCTGCCTTCCAGTATCCACGAAGTCCTTTTATTTCCAGATCATCTTATGTTCGATCATGCGTTCCTGTGCCGGACGGTCCAGGAGATCAACCGGGAGGATGTCCCCGAAGAAGACGTACTGTCCGACCGCATCTATATCTTCAGCCGGGAAACAGGGACCATCATCCCTTCTCCGCTTTTTTCCTGTCATAGGCCAGAACCAGCCGGAACAGAGAGTCCATGGTAAAGATCCCCATGGCAATGGCTCCGGCGATCTGGATAGTCTCCAGAAGATTTTTTGTGGCCAGTGCCGAGTCGTTCTGGAGAAAATAATAAACACTCCGGTATATGGCGGCTCCCGGTACTGCCGGAAGCGTTCCCGTGATCAGAAATACTGTCACCGGGGCCTTTTTGACCCTGGCCAGGATATGACTTAAAAAGGCCACCACCAGAGTGGATAAAAACGCTGCCAGCATAGACGAATGGCCGCTGTTCTGGACCATCAGGTAAGCCCACCAGCCCACCGCTCCCGAGGCGGACGCATAAAGCATATATTTTTTCGGTATCTCCAGGATCATGGTAAATACCAGTACAGCGCTGAAAGCGCTGAGTATCTGAAGTATCATCATAGCGTTCCTCCCCATAATGTCCGGAAGCAGACCATTCCAAAGCCCACGCCCACAGCCACAGCCAGGGCCACAACGATACATTCCAGCATCCTGGCAGATCCGGCGGCATAGTCTCCGTTAATGGTATCCCGGGCCGCAGTGGTAAAGGGGATCCCGGGCACCAGGTACATGATGGCGCTCATGATCATCACGTCGCCGCTGACCTTAAAAGGACAAAGTTCCTGGATCAGCATGGCACAGAAGGCCACCACAAATCCGCAGAAGGCCGTGGTACTGAAATCATTGAGCCGGATGATCTTCGTGAACCGGTCTGCCATCGCCATACAGATCCCTACCAGGACCGAGGTGGAAAGATCCAGGAAGTTCCCGCCGTAGATAAAGATAAAGCTGACCGATATGCCGATGATCCCGGCAAATTTCATCCAGGGCTTATAAAGGATCTCCTTCTGGATCCTTTTCAGCTCCTCATAGGCCTCTTCCACCGTCAGCTCCATATGGCAGAACTGCCTGGAGACCTCGTTGACCCGGCAGATCCGGTTGATGTTGGTGCTTCTGGCTGGGATCCGCTTGGAAATGGTCAGCGGCTCTCCGTCCGGGTCAGTCATGGTCACGAAAAGTCCTGTGGCCAGGACCACAGCCTCCGTGACCTCACAGTTGGACCGCCGCAGCATGAACTGCATGGTATTCTCCACGCGGGATACCTCTGCGCCGCTGGACAGCATGATCTCTCCGGCCAGAACAACGGCCTTCAGAAGAAGTTTCTCATCCATTCTGTTTTCCTCTCTTTGTTTCTTTCACTCCCGCCTGCTTCCATACAGGCTGAAATTTTTCCGTCATCCCAGTCCGGGGATCCGGCTGGCTGCCTGGTATACGAGCACAGCGCATATCCAGGCCAGAAAAAGCTGGTAAACCGCCAGGCCCACAGTCCAGCGGAGGGATCCTGTCTCCTGCCTTATGGTCCCCATGGCTGCCGCACATGGTGTATAAAGGAGGCAGAATACCAGAAGTGCCAGGGCGCTGGCTCCGGTAAAGCCGCTGGCTGCCAAACTGGCTGCAAGAGCCTCATGGCCTCTTCCAGCGCCTCTGTTCCCGGCTCCGTAAAGAATAAAGAAGCTGGATACCACCACCTCCTTGGCCGAAAGTCCGGTGAGCAGCGCCACTGCCGTCTGCCAGGTTCCCAGGCCGGCAGGGACAAGGATTGGAGCCAGGCCCCGTCCCAGAACTGCCGCAAAGCTTTCTGATACATCCCGCGCATCTCCCTGTGGCCCCAGATGGAGGAAAAACCACAGGATCAGGGAGGCCAGAAAGATCGTGGTCCCGGCTTTTTCCAGATAGTCCCTGACCCGTTCCCAGGCACAGGAGACCACGGTTCCCAGATCCGGCCACCGGTATTCCGGCAGTTCCATCAGCAGGATATCCTCATACGGCTCCTCCCGCCCTGCCTTCCAGGCTGCCCAGGCCGTCCCCAGGGCCGCCAGGACGCCCAGAACGTATAAGCCTCCGATCACCGCTACTGATGCTTCCGGAAAGAACATTCCCGCAAACAGCACATAGACCGGGAGCCTGGCTGAGCAGGACATGAACGGCGTCATAAGGATCGTCCGCCTCCGGTCCTTTTCATTCTCCAGGATCCGCGATGCCAGGACCGCCGGGACCGTACAGCCAAATCCCAGGAGCACTGGGAGGACGGCTTTCCCCGAAAGTCCTGCCGAGGCCATGGTCCCGTTCATGACCCAGGCGATCCTGGCCATATAGCCGCTGTCCTCTAAAAATGCCAGGGCCAGAAACAGGATAGCAATGTTTGGCAGAAAGCCCAGGACTCCTCCCACTCCGGCCAGGATCCCATCGGATACCAGGGAAATGATCCAGCCGGAAACCCGGCACTGGCCCAGGAGCTCCAGGATATACGCTGAAAGCATGGCCAGGCCCCGCTCAAAATACCCTCTCAGAAAGCCTCCGGCAGAAAAGGTTAGGAAAAATACCAGGGCCAGAATCCCAAAAAATATAGGGATCCCCCACACTGGATGGGCCAGGATCCGGTCCGCCCGTCCAGTGAAGGAATCCAATACTCTCCCAGCGCCGGGATCCGTGTTCCTTTTATTCTGTATGGAACTGCCTCCGTACCTGATACAGGCGGCGGCAAACCGCCGGGCCCGGTCATGGAGCTCCCTGGCAGACACCGGGCTGGACCAGGATCCTCCGGCTCCAGGAGGGCCATCGCCATATGCAGGTCCATCACTGTGCACAGAATGGCTTCTGTATACAGAATGGCAGGCTCCCGATACAAAGCGGCCGCTGCCGTCTGCCGTCCGGCGGGCTCTGGCCGTCTCCACAGCGGCGTCCATCAGCTCCTCCAGCCCAGTCCTCCTTCTGGCTGATACCGGGATCACCGGGATCCCTCCCAGGAGCCCGGACAGCCTTCCTATATCAATGTCCATCCCCCGTTCCCGGACCAGATCCATCATATTGAGAGCCAGGACCATTGGCCTTCCCTCTGCCAATAGCTGCATGCTCAGAAACAGGCTCCTTTCCAGCAAAAGTGCATCCGCCACATGGATGATCACATCCGCCTTCTGGTCCCTTATGCACTGTCTGGTCACTGTTTCTTCCATAGTATAGGAATCCAGGCTGTAAATTCCCGGCGTATCCACCAGGAGCACCGGACGGCCCCGGTGCATCAGGCTCCCCTCCGACAGTTCCACGGTAACGCCGGGCCAGTTGGCTGTTTTTTTCCCTGCGCCAGTATACGCGTTAAAAAGCGTGGTCTTTCCGCAGTTGGGATTCCCTGTAAAGCAGACTGTCACCCTCTCAGTGCCCATGTTTTCCACAGTCCGCCTCCTTCGCCTCAATGGCTCCGGCGATCTTTTTTCCCAGTGCCAGACGCGTCCCATGGAATGCGGCGATTAGGGAGCCGTCCTGTTTTTTCATCAGAATATGGACCTTTGTTCCCTCAACGAGCCCCAGGGCCTCCAGCCGCCGGACGATCGTTTCTTCTGCCGTAACCGTCCGGATCATATATAGATTTCCGGCAGCACAGTCACACAGTCTCATGGTTCCCATCCTGTTCTTCCCGGATCTGCTTCGATTCCGCAGATATTGTAGCCTTACCGGGATTGGTTGTCAATATAAACTTACGTCTTTCGGACCGTTTCCCCGTCTCAGCCCTCCAGCTCCAGGAGCATCTGCTTTACCTCCTTCATACGGTCTCGCAGTCTGGCCGCCTCCTCAAAGTTCAGCTCTGCCGCTGCCTGGCGCATCTTCTTTGCCAGTTCCTTTGCCAGCTTATCCAGTTCCTTTGCATCCATGGATTCCGGATCCTTCTTAAATTCCCCGTCTCCTGCCGCTGCCGCTTTGGAAATGGATATCAGGTCACGGACGGCCTTTTTAATGGTCTGGGGCGTGATGCCGTGGTCTTCATTATACTTTTGCTGGATCTCCCGGCGGCGGTTGGTCTCATCAATGGCAGCTTTCATGGAATCGGTGATGGAATCGGCATACATGATCACATGCCCCTCTGCATTTCTGGCAGCGCGGCCGATGGTCTGGATCAGGGAGGTCTCAGACCGGAGAAAGCCCTCCTTATCGGCATCCAGGATCGCCACCAGAGTGATCTCCGGGATATCCAGCCCCTCTCTGAGAAGATTGATGCCCACCAGTACGTCGAACACATCCAGGCGCATATCGCGGATGATCTCCGCCCGCTCCAGGGTATCAATATCTGAGTGGAGATATTTGACCCGGATCCCGGCCTCCCGGATATAATCCGTCAGATCCTCAGCCATGCGCTTTGTCAGCGTTGTGATCAGGACCTTATTGTGGTTTTCTACCTCCTTGTTGATCTCTCCGATGAGATCGTCGATCTGGCCCTCCACCGGACGGACGCTGATCTCCGGATCCAGAAGGCCGGTGGGACGGATGATCTGCTCTGTCCTCAGAAGCTCATGCTCTGCCTCATATACGGATGGCGTGGCGGATACGAACATCATCTGGTTGATATGGCTTTCAAATTCCTCAAAATTTAAGGGACGGTTATCCAGCGCCGACGGCAGACGGAACCCATAATCCACCAGGGTCTTCTTCCTGGACCGGTCGCCAAAGTACATCCCTCTCACCTGGGGAAGCGTAATGTGAGACTCGTCAACGATAATAAGGAAATCCTCCGGGAAATAGTCCAGGAGCGTGCAGGGCGGCTCTCCCGGCTTTCCAAAGGTCAGGTGGCGGGAATAGTTCTCGATCCCGGAACAGAATCCCGTCTCCCGCATCATCTCCACGTCAAAATTGGTTCTCTCTGCGATCCTCTGGGCCTCCAAAAGCTTATCCTCGCTTTTAAAGAATGTCACCTGTTCCTTCATCTCCGCCAGGATATTTTCTGTCGCAGCCATCATTTTTTCCTTGGGTACCACATAGTGGGAGGCCGGGAAGATCGCCACATGGCCCAGCTGGGCCTTCACTTCCCCGGTCAGCGCGTCGATCTCTGAGATCCGGTCCACCTCATCGCCGAAAAACTCGATCCGGTACGCCTCGCTGCCGGAATATGCCGGGAACACCTCCAGGACATCTCCTCTGACCCGGAAGGATCCCCGTCGGAAATCCATCTCATTTCTTGTGTACTGGATGTCGATCAGCTTATGGATCACCTCGTCCCGGTCCTTCTCCATCCCCGGACGCAGGGAGATCACCATCTCCTTATAGTCGATGGGGCTTCCCAGGCCATAGATGCAGGATACGGAGGCCACAATGATCACATCATTTCTCTCTGAAAGCGCCGCCGTGGCTGAGTGGCGCAGCTTATCGATCTCGTCATTAATGGCCGAATCTTTTTCAATATATGTGTCAGTGGAGGGGACATATGCCTCCGGCTGGTAATAATCGTAGTAAGACACAAAGTATTCCACTGCGTTACTCGGAAAAAACTCTTTGAACTCACCATAGAGCTGTGCCGCCAAAGTCTTATTGTGCGCGATCACCAACGTCGGCTTATTTAACTGCTGGATCACATTCGCCATGGTAAAGGTCTTGCCGGACCCTGTAACTCCCAGTAAAGTCTGGAATTGATTGCCTTCCTGAAACCCTTTGACCAGCGCCTCAATGGCCTGGGGCTGGTCTCCAGTGGGGGCGTAGTCGGAATGTAATTCAAAAACTTTTTGTTCATTCTGCATAAGATCCACCTCCAGAATCTATTGTAAAAAAGATGCCCGTCCGTCAATTTTTCGTTGTAGGATATTTTATTTTCGTCGTGGCGTTTTCCTGGCTCGAGGCAAAACAGACCTGCGACGGATTTTGTTCACCATTTGCTTTTTCACCGCCTGGCGCACCTCTGTAATCCCATACAAATGAGACAGGAACAAACCATATAAAAAGGACTCAGGCGTTGCACTTTAGTATATCACAAAACGGCGGGCCCGGTAACTGCTTACGGGCATTATACCATAAACGATTCCAAAAGTACAGAAGTATCGAACACATGTTCTTATATTTCCTGCCCACAAAAGCCTTTTTCCAGCTAAAACAGGCATTAGGCATACAGTAATATCGCATCCGTCGCTGATCACTGGCAAAACGCAGCATGCACCGGGTACAGCATGCCCATGGGCTCTGTAACCGGTGCGTGTTTGTATACACTGCTGCTATATGGAAACTGCCTTAACCCAGCAGACTGCTCTCCAGATCCTTCAGCATAAGATCCAGAGCGGTGATGCCTCCCTCGGCGGTGTACCACACAGCCGGGTGGGCCAGATAGACGAGATGACCATTCTTATAGGCGTCCGTACCCATCACAAGCTCGTTCTCCATGATCTCCTGGGCCAGCTGTGCCCCATCGGTGCCGATGGCTGCGTCACGATCCATGACGAAGATGTAGTCAGGATCCTTCTCCACAATGAATTCAAAGGAAGCCTCATTGCCGTGGGTGGAGGTATCAATATCGGCGGCCGCGCCGATATTTTCAAAGCCGATCTCCCGTCCGATCATGGAGCAGCGTCTATCGTTGCCCAGCACATTGAAGCTGCCGCTGGTGACAAGCCCTATGATCGCAGTCTTTCCGGCAGAAAATTCAGCCAGGGCAGCAATGCGGGAATTGAAGCCAGCCATTAATTCATCTACTTTATCCTCAAGCCCAAACATGAATGCGATGGTCATGGCATTCCGTCGGACGCTTTCCACTACGCCAAGTTCAGTGTCCGTGGCCAGATAGACCACGGGAGCGATCTCGCTGAGAGCGTCATAGCTGGAAGCCAGGCGGCCTCCGATGAAGATAACATCCGGCTCGCAGGCCATGACCGCCTCCAGATCCGCCTCTTTGATGGTTCCCAGGCTGGAAATGTCGTCATTGATGTAATTCTGGAGATACTCCAGGCTGGTATCAGCAGTGCCAACGACCCGGTCCCCCACGCCCAGGGCATCCAGAATATCCAGGGAAGCCATATCCAGAATGGCGATGCGCTGGGGATCATAGGGTACCTCCAGCTCCGTTTCCTCCTTGCTGGCGTTGAGGCTTATGATGGTTACGGACTCAGGCCTCTCCTTGTTCTGCGGTCCACTGGCGGTCTGGCTGCTGGCAGGCGGGATACTGTCCCCCGGATGTGGTTTTTCCATTCCCACAGAGCAGGCTGCAAGGCCAAGGGACATCACGCCGGCCAGGGCAAAAAAGATCTTTTTTTTCATGTTCATGTCTGATTGCTCCTTTTCTAAAAAAGTACTGAAAAACAGGGCTAATAGTAGATGGATAAGGGCTTTCCTGCAATGGTCAGGATCTCAAAATCCACCTGATAGATCTGAGACAGATTCTCTTTTGTCATCACCTCCTCCACAGTACCGAATCTGGCGATTTTTCCGTCCTTGAAGGCACAGATATAATCGGAATAAAATGCCGCATAGTTGATCTCATGCAGCACCAGGATCACTGTTTTTCCCAGCTCATCACAGAGACGGCGGACGATTTTCATCATATTGGTAGCATGGTAGATATCCAGGTTATTGGTAGGCTCGTCCAGAAGCACATACTCGGTGTCCTGGGCAATGACCATGGCGATCATGGCCCGCTGCCTCTGGCCTCCGGAAAGCTCGTCAATGAAGCGGTCCTGGAAGCCCTCCAGTTCCATGTAGGAAATGGCCCGGTCGATGATCTTCTGATCCTCCAGGGTGACCCGGTTCCCTGAATAGGGGAAGCGCCCGAAGGCCACCAGTTCCCGCACGGTCAGCTTCATCTGAATGCTGTTGGACTGGGTCAGGATGGCAAGCCGTCTGGAAAGCTCCCTGCTTTTCCACTTTCCAATATCCCTTCCCTCGAAGTCTACCACTCCGCTGTCGTGGGCGATAAGCCGTGAGATCATGCCCATGACTGTGGACTTTCCCGCACCGTTGGGACCGATGAGGGAAGTCACCTTCCCCTTGGGGATGGCAAAACTCACGCCGTCCACCACAGTTTTTCTGTCGTATTGTTTCTTCAATGCCTGCACTTTCATAATCACACCTTCTTTCTTGTCAATAGGAGATAAAGGAAGTAAAGACCGCCGCCCACGGTAATGAATACACTGACCGGAACGGAATAGGAATATACATGCTCCACAATGAGCTGCCCGCCCACCAGTACGATCATACCAAACAGAGCTGAGCCAAGCACCAGCTGGGTATGCCGGTAGGTCTTGAGCAGCTGTCTGGACAGGTTCGCGATGATGAGTCCCAAAAAAGAGATGGGTCCCACCATGGCGGTGGCCACAGCAATGCAGAGGGCTACGCCCAGCAGCAGGCGGCGGATGCAGCGGTCATAATCCACACCCAGATTGATGGCCTGCTCCTTTCCAAGGGTCAGTACGTCCAACAGGGCCAGCTCTTTTCGCAGGGCAAAGATTACGGCTGCCAGAAGGATCAGGGAAAAAACAATGATCTCAGAGTTTATATTGCTGAAGCTGGCCACCAGGGTGTTCATCAGACTGTCATACTCATTGGGATCCATGACCCGGGTCATTGTCGTCTGGATGCTGCCGAAGAAGGAGGTCAGCACTGTACCCACCAGCAGCACATACAGTACATTGTGCTTTGTCTTTTTAAAGATCCAGCTGTAAATAACTGTGGCCGTAATGCCCATGAGCACCACATCCACTGCAAAGGACAAATTCGCATTGGAGGCTGCCGCACTGGCCGATCCCAGGAAAAATACCACTGCCGTATGGATGAGGGTATAGAGGGAATTCATCCCCAGCAGACAGGGTGTCACAATGGTGTTGTTGATGATGGATTGGAACACCAGTGAAGCCCCTCCGATGGAAAAGGCGGTAATGAGCATGACGATGAGCTTTGGGGCCCGGATCTTCATGGCATACGCAAACAGCCTGGGGTTGGAAAAGTCCACTTCCACCAGCATATAGGCTGCTGCGCAGAAAAGGACTATTACGGTCAGGATCAGCAGCCTGCGCCGGTTGGCGCGTATAGCAGCAGTATTCACTGTTCCGCACCTCCTTTCAGACCGGGCATGGCGGAGCAGCAGCCTGTCCCTGTACCGCCCAGCCGGATGGCCCTGCGTCCATATTTAAGCCGGTAAAACAACAGGGCAATGAAGATGAGGCTGCCCAGTATGCCAACGATCAGTTCGATGGGCAGTTCATAAGGAAAGATCACCACCCGGCCGATCATGTCGCACACCAGTACGAAAATGGCGCCGAACAGGGCAGTATCCACCAACATGCCCCGGATCCTGTCCCCTTTATACATGGCCACCACATTGGGCACGATGAGACCAATGTAGGAGATGGAGCCGACAACCACCACGATGCTGGCAGTGATCATGGCAGAGATGGTAAGTCCAGAAAAGAGGACCAGGTTATAGGGAACCCCCAGGTTCCTGGAAAAATCCTTTCCCAGCCCCACAATATTGAAATGGTTGGCGAATACAAAAGCCAGCGCCACCAGCGGCACTGTCAGCCAGACGATCTCATACCGCCCCTTCAGCACCAGAGAAAAATGGCCCACCAGCCACGAGGACAGGGCCTGGGTCATTTCGTATTTATAGGCCAGATAACTGGTAATTCCGCCGATGACATTGCCGCACATGATACCCACTAGCGGGACCATCACCGCATCCTTGAACTGGATGCGCTGGATGAACCAGACGAAAATCCAGGTGCCCAGGATCGCCGCCGCAAAGGCAAAGAACGCCCGAGTCCACAAAGTAGACGACGGCATGAACAGCAGCGCCAGCAAAATGCCAAGCTGGGCCGAAGAAATGGTGGCGCCAGTTGTGGGCGACACGAATTTGTTGCTGCACAGCTGCTGCATGATAAGGCCTGCCACGCTCATTCCCACACCGGTACAAAAGATCGCCAGCAGGCGCGGAAGACGGGATACCAAAAAGATCTCCCATAAATGCAGATTTCCTGACAGAAGCTCCTGCAGCGGCAATTCAATCACGCCTATAAAAAGTGAAATAACGGACGCGACCAGCAGCAGGACCACAAGTAATACTGTTGAGCGATATTGTCTGATAGTATTGCCTCCTTTAATTAGTTTTAACTAACTTATGTATAAATAAAAAACGCAGATATTTTGACGCAAAAGCAACCCTATCTTGCGTTACCCGCAGAGTATAGCACATCAGTTAGTTATATGCAACTTGTAAAAAGGACGATTCTATGACTGGACATTCCTTGAATTTTTAGTTGATATTGACAAAACAAGAACGAATGAAGCAGCCAGTGGACTGGCCCCGCAGGGCGGGAAAGGAGTCGTCAGCCCAGCAGCTTCACCAGCCGTTCTGCCGCCTCCTTTGTATCCTCCGGCGAGCCGAAGGTGGAAAACCGGAAATACCCCTCTCCGCATGCTCCAAAGCCTTCTCCCGGCGTTCCCACTACCTGGATCTCCTGGAGCAGGTAGTCGAAAAACTCCCAGCTTCCCATTCCCTTGGGGCATTTCATCCAGATGTAGGGCGCGTTTTTCCCTCCACAGTACCAGATTCCCAGCCGGTCCAGGGCCTCCATGAGCACCTTCGCATTCTTTTTATAAACCTGTATCCTCTCACGGATCTGCTTTTGTCCCTCCTCGGTGAACACGGCGGCTCCGCCTTTCTGGATGATGTAGGATACCCCGTTGGTTTTCGTTGTGCGGTTCCGGATCCACATTTCATTTAAGTGCATTCCATTCCGCTCCAGCTCCTTAGGGATCACCGTATAGCCCAGCCTGGTCCCTGTGAATCCGGCTGTCTTTGACAGGGAACAGATCTCAATGGCACAGGTTCTCGCCCCCTCTATTTCAAAAATACTGTGGGGGATATCATCGTCCTCAATAAACGCCTCATAGGCGGCGTCAAACAGCAGGACTGCATCGGTCCGGTTAGCGTAATCCACCCATTGCTTTAATCTCTCACGGCTAAAGACCGCGCCCGTCGGATTGTTGGGGGAACAGATATAGATCACATCCGCCCTGTTCCTTTCATCCGGCTGCGGCACAAAGCCTTCCGCCTCTCCCGACGGTATATGGATGATTGTATTGCCTGCGATGATATTGGCATCCACATAAGCCGGGTAGGCCGGCTCCATGATCATAACCGTCTTGTCCCGGCCGAACAGATCGAGGATATCTCCCAGCTCGTCGCTGGCGCCGCTGGAAATAAACACCTCCTCCGGTGAAAGGTCCACGTTCCTCTTTTTATAGTATCCGGCGATGGTCTTCCGGAGCCCGGGATCGCCGCATTCCGGCATATACCCATGGAATGTATTTTTTATTCCCTGGTCGTCTACGGCCTTGTGAAGGGCCTGGATCACCGCGTCACAAAGAGGCAGAGACACATCTCCGATCCCCATGCGGTACAGATAAGCCCCAGGATGCTGCTCCAGATACGCCTTTGTTTTCTGCGCGATATGATAAAACAGATAGGAATCCTTTAAATTCTTATAGTTGGTATTTGGTATCATTCCATTCCTTCCTTTCTTCCTCCGGCCGTCCCCGGCAGCTTTCTTTCAAACCGGTCCTTCCGGAGATCCGCCGGTATCTTTGTCGGATAATTTCCTTGAAAACAGGCGGCACAGTAATTCCCGCTGCCGGTCAGTGCTCCCAGGCTTCCCACATCCAGATAGCCCAGGGAATCTGCGCCTATGATCTCCGCGATCTCCTCTGCGGTGTGATGGCAGGCGATCAGATTTTCCTCTGAATCAATATCGGTCCCATAATAGCAGGGATGCAGAAACGGCGGAGCAGAGATTCTCATATGGATCTCTCTGGCTCCCGCGTCCCGCAGGAGTTTTACAATGCGCCTGCTGGTGGTTCCGCGGACAATGGAATCATCGATCAAAACCACCCTTTTCCCTTCAATGACACTCCTCACAGGAGAGAGCTTGATCCTGACCTGATCCAGGCGCTCCCTCTGTCCCGGGGAGATAAAGGTCCTTCCGATGTATTTATTTTTGATCAGTCCGATCCCATAGGGAATCCCAGATCCTTCTGCAAACCCCAGGGCTGCGTCCAGCCCGCTGTCCGGAACCCCGGTCACCAGATCCGCGTCCACCGGATACTGCTCTGCCAGCAGCTCTCCCGCTCTCCTTCTTGATTCATGGACCGATATGCCGTCGATCACAGAATCCGGCCTGGCAAAATAGATATATTCAAAAATACAGGTCCTCTGTCTCTGGGTTTTGCAGTGCTCTCTTCTGGATTCCACGCCGTCCGGATGGAAGACCACGATCTCCCCGGGCAGTATATCTCTCACAAACTCCGCCCCCACCGCCGACAGCGCACAGCTCTCCGACGCGGCCACATAGGTGCCGTCTGGCATCCTGCCGAAGCACAGGGGCCTGAATCCATATGGATCCCGAGCGGCGATCATTTTCGTGGAGGACATCAGCACCAGGGAATACGCTCCCTCCAGAGACTCCATCGCGCGGCTTACGGCCTCTTCAATGCTGGACGCTCCCAGCCGCTCTCTGGTGATCATATACGCAATGGTTTCCGTATCGCTGGTCGTATGGAAAATAGCGCCTGACAGCTCCAGCATGTCGCGGAGCATTAAGGCATTGGTCAGATTCCCATTGTGGGCCAGCGCCATCTTCCCCTTCTGGTGGCTGACCTCAATGGGCTGGCAGTTGCTCCTTGTGTTTCCTCCGGTGGTCCCGTACCTCACATGGCCCACCGCCATGGTCCCTTCGGGAAAATGAGCCAGGGTATCCTTTGAAAATACCTCGCTCACCAGTCCCAGATCCTTGTAAGAGGAAAAGACTCCGTCGTCATTGACAACGATCCCACAGCTTTCCTGCCCTCTGTGCTGCAGGGCATAGAGGCCGTAATAGACCAGCTCTGCCACATTTTCTTTTTTGGCGCTGAGCACTCCAAACACGCCGCATTCTTCATGGATTCCCATACTGCTCCTTTCTCCTGTCTCCATTCCCTATTCTACCGTAACCGATTTTGCCAGATTTCTCGGCTTATCAATATCGCAGCCCCGGTTCAGCGCGATATAATAGGCAAACAGCTGCAGCGGGACCACTCCCAGCACCGGCTGAAGGAGCGTATGGACCTTTGGGATCACAAATACCTCCGATGCCTGGCTGCCGATCATGTCCCTGGTCTCTTCCGTGGTCACTGCAACCACCTCCGCGCCTCTGGACCTTACCTCCACGATATTGGACCGCATTTTTTCCACCAGCGGCTCATAGACCGCCAGAGCAACCACCAGCGTTCCCGGCTCAATCAGGGAAATGGTCCCATGCTTCAGCTCTCCCGCCGCATAGGATTCCGAGTGGATGTAGGAGATCTCCTTTAATTTCAGGGAGCCCTCCATCCCCAGGGCGTAGTCCTGGTTCCGTCCGATGTAAAAGACGCTGTCATGGTTGAAATACCTGGATGCCATTTTCTGGTAAAGCTCCTGGTTTCTTAAGACCATGCTGATCTTTTCATGCAGGCCCTGAAGCTCCCGGACGATCTCCTGGTACTCCCCATTCCCGATCCGGTCCAGCCGCCTGGCCAGGTAAACGCCCAGCATGAGCAGAAGCACTGTCTGTGTGGTATATGCCTTTGTGGTCGCCACGGCGATCTCCGGCCCCGCCCACGTATAAAGCACATGATCCGATTCCCTGGCAATGGAGCTTCCCATGACGTTTACGATGGAAAGGACCTTCGAGCCCCTCCGCTTCGCTTCCCGGAGCGCCGCCATGGAATCCAGCGTTTCTCCCGACTGACTGATCACGATCACCAGCGCCGACTCGCCCAGCAGCGGCCCGCTGTACCGGAACTCAGACGCGAGGCAGGCCTCCACAGGAATTCCCAGGAGTCTTTCCAGGGCGTACTTTCCGATCATTCCCGCATGGTATGCGGAGCCGCAGGCCACAAGATAGATCCTGGAGATCCCCTTCATCAGGTCCCTTTCATCCTCCAGATCCTCAAACACGATCTCCCCATCTGCCAGTCTCGGCTGGATGGTCCTGCGGACGGCCTCCGGCTGCTCCATGATCTCTTTTAACATAAAGTGGGCGTACCCGCCTTTTTCCGCTGCTGAAACGTCCCATTGGATCTGATGCTTTTCCTTTTCCAGAAAGCAGCCGTCCCTTCCAAGGATCTGCACACGGTCTGCCGTGAGCACTGCCACCTCGTCATCCTCCATATAGGTGACCGTCCTTGTGTGGGCAAGCAGCGCGGTCACGTCAGAGGCAATATAATTTCCGTCTGCTCCGTAGCCGATGAGCAGCGGCGCGTCCTTTCGTACGGCGATCAGCTGCTCCGGGAAATCCGAGCAGAGGATCCCCATGGCGTAAGCGCCCTTGATGCGGTTTAAAACCTCATACACCGCGTCCATCAGGTTGGAGCTCTTCTTATAATAATACTCCAGAAGCTGGACAATGACCTCTGTATCCGTATCAGAGGCAAACTCGACGCCTTTATGGAGCAGAGACTGTTTGATCTCCAGATAATTTTCTATGATCCCATTGTGGACTACCGCGAGCTTCCCATTCTGGCTTACGTGGGGATGGGCGTTTACATCGTTCGGCTCCCCATGGGTCGCCCATCTGGTATGGCCAATGCCCACCTGCCCCGTCAGCGGCTCCCGGGCAGCCAGGGCCTCCCGGAGAACGCCAAGGCGTCCTCTGCATTTTTTTATCTGCAGCCTTCCGTCCGTCGATACCACCGCGACTCCGGCTGAGTCATATCCCCTGTACTCCAGCCGTTCCAGCCCATCCAGCAATATGGGAACAGCTTCTGTATTTCCCGCAAATCCAATGATCCCGCACATGCCTCTACACCTCTTTTCCTTCTGCCCGCTCCAAAGCGGCTGAAATAAATCCTTTAAACAGCGGATGAGACTGGTTAGGCCGGCTCTTAAATTCCGGATGGAACTGTACACCTATGAAAAATGGATGGTCCGGCAGCTCTACGGCCTCTGCCAGCCGGTCGTCCGGAGAGGTGCCGCTTATCACGAGCCCCGCCTGCTCCATCTCCCTGCGGTACTGATTGTTAAGCTCATAACGGTGGCGGTGGCGCTCATAGACCAGTCCTGTGCCATAGTACGCTTCCATTCTGCTTCCTTCCTTTATGCGGCAGGGATAGCTTCCCAGGCGCAGGGTACCGCCCTTCTGGATCTCCCCGCTCTGTCCAGGCATAAAATCGATCACCTTGTGCGCGCACAGTTCGTCGAATTCTCCCGAATTGGCGTCTGCCAGCCCCAGAACATCCCTGGCAAATTCAATGACTGCGATCTGCATCCCCAGACAGATCCCCAGGTAGGGAATCTGATTTTCACGGGCGTATTCCGCGGCCAGGATCATTCCCTCGATCCCACGGTCTCCAAACCCGCCTGGAACGATGATCCCGTCCAGTCCGCCCAGGACCTCGGCTGCCGTTTCCCTTTTGATCGTTTCAGAATTGATCCAGTGGATCCTCACAAACGCATTCAGGCCATAACCCGCATGGTTCATTGCCTCCGCCACAGACAGGTAGGCGTCATGGAGCTTTACGTATTTGCCCACCAGGCCGATATGTACCTCCTCTGACCGGCTCCGGATCCGCTCCACCATGGCTTCCCACTCGGTCAGATCCGGCTCTGGTGCGTCAATGCAGAGCTCTCTGCATACCACGTCCGAAAAGCCGGAGCGTTCCAGCATCAGAGGCGCTTCGTACAGATTCGGCAGCGTCCTGTTTTCGATCACACAGTCCTCCTTTACGTTGCAGAACAGGGAGATCTTCCGGAAAATAGCCTCCTCCAGCGGTCTGTCTGTCCGGAGAACGATGAGATCTGGATTGATCCCCATGCCCCGGAGCTCCTTGACGGAATGCTGGGTCGGCTTTGATTTATGCTCCTCAGACCCGCTCAGATAGGGGACCAGGGTCACATGGATGAACAGACTGTTCTCGTCTCCCACCTCCAGAGCGATCTGGCGCACAGCCTCCAAAAACGGCTGGGATTCAATATCCCCGATGGTCCCTCCGATCTCTGTGATCACCACGTCCGCATCTGTCTTTTTTCCCACACGGTACACGAACTCCTTGATCTCATTGGTAATATGAGGGATCACCTGGACCGTGGAGCCCAGGTATTCTCCTCTCCGCTCTTTGTTGAGAACGTTCCAGTAGACCTTTCCGGTTGTCAGATTGGAGTACTGGTTCAGGTCCTCGTCAATAAATCTCTCATAGTGGCCCAGATCCAGGTCGGTTTCCGCCCCGTCCTCGGTCACGTATACCTCTCCGTGCTGGTACGGACTCATGGTCCCCGGATCGACATTGATGTACGGATCCAGCTTCTGGGCCGCGACCTTCAGTCCCCTGGCCTTTAAAAGCCTGCCAAGGGAGGCGGCTGTGATCCCCTTTCCCAAGCCGGAAACCACACCTCCGGTCACAAATATGTATTTCGTCATGGTCGTTCCTCCGTTTTTTCTGGTATTTCCGCCCCGGCATCATCCAGGCCTATCTGCTCCGCCGCATGAAATCCCATCTGCAGATCCTCAAGGATATCCTCAATATGCTCGGTCCCTATGGAAAGCCGGATCGTATTGGGCCGGATCTCCTGGTCCGCCAATTCTTCGGGAGAAAGCTGGCTGTGGGTCGTGGTTGCCGGATGGATCACCAGGCTTTTCACATCCGCCACATTGGCAAGCAGTGAAAACACCTGCAGATTATCGATAAATTTATACGCAGCCTCTGCTCCTCCCTTAATATCAAACGTAAAAACAGATGCTCCCCCATTGGGAAAAAATTTCTGGTAAAGTGCGTGATCCGGATGGGACGGGAGCGACGGATGGTTCACCCTTTCGACCTGTGGATGGCCATTTAAAAATTCCACCACCCGTTTCGTGTTTTCCGCATGGCGTTCCAGACGGAGCGACAGCGTTTCGATCCCCTGCAGCAGCAAAAACGCCGCAAATGGAGAAATGGACGCTCCCGTGTCCCGGAGCAGGATCGCGCGGATATAGGTGACAAAGGCGGCCGGACCGGCGGCCTTTACGAAGGAAACACCGTGATAGCTTGGGTTCGGCTCTGCAATGGCCGGATACTTCCCCGAGACAGCCCAGTCGAAATTTCCCGAATCCACAATGAGGCCTCCAAGGGTCGTGCCATGGCCCCCAAGAAATTTTGTAGCGGAATGTACCACAATATCCGCTCCGTGCTCGATGGGACGGATGAAATACGGTGTGCCGAAGGTATTGTCCACAACAAGAGGAATGCCATGTCTGTGGGCAAGGGCCGCCAGCGCGTCGATATCGGGGATGTCGCTGTTGGGATTTCCCAGGGTTTCGATGTAGACCGCCCTTGTATTTTCCTGGATCGCAGCCTCCACCTCGTCAAGATCATGGATATTCACAAAAGAGGCCGTGATCCCAAAGCCGGGAAGCGTATGCTCCATCAGGTTGTAGCTGCCTCCATAGATTGTTTTCTGGGCCACAAAGTGGCCGCCGTTCTGTCCCAGGGCCTGCAGGGTATACGCAATGGCGGCAGCCCCCGAAGCCAGCGCCAGCGCTGCTGTGCCTCCCTCCAGGGCGGCAGCCCGCTTTTCCAGCACCTCCTGAGTGGAATTGGTCAGACGGCCGTAAATATTTCCGGGATCCTCTAGCCCAAATCGGGCCGCCGCATGGGCGCAGTCATGAAAAACATATGACGCAGTGGCGTAAATCGGTACTGCGCGCGCATCTGTGGCCGGATCCGGCATTTCCTGGCCCACATGGATCTGGAGCGTTTCAAATCTGTATTGTTTCATTATCAATTTCCTTTCCCCGTTTTATCTTACGCTGAATAACAGGTCCTCATAGGTGGGGAACGGCCAGTATTTCTTTGCCGTCATGGTTTCCGCACTGTCGCAGGCGACCCGGAGCTGCCCCATTTTTCCTAAAACAGTATCCCGGATCCTGCGGGATTCCTCTGCAATATCCCCAATGTCCTGGATCTCCAGCACAGCCTCCTGCAGTTCCTCAGACCGGATCATGATCTGATCCTCCAGCATTGCCAGCTTCTTCAGCAGTTCCGTCTCATAGCCGCAGGCTAACGAGCTGTCCACAGCTTTCTTGGCCGCTGCCGTATGGGCCAGCTCCGCTGCGTACCCGCTCACCGCCGGAGTGATCTCCCTTCTCGCCATATCGATCATGGTGTTTGCTTCGATCAGGACCGTCTTGCAATAGTTGTCCAGCAGGATCTCGCATCTGGATCTCAGCTCCGCCTCAGAAAATACCTTATGGGACGTCAGCATCCTCACATTTTTTTCATCCAGAAGGTGGGGGATGCAGTCCGGCGTTGTCCGGTAATTCAGAAGCCCTCTTTTTTCCACAGCCTCCTTCAGCCATGCGGCGTCATAGCCATTCCCATTAAAAATGATCCGTTTGTGATCCCGGATGGTCTCACGGAGCGTTTCATGAAGCGCAGTCTCAAAATCCCCCGCCTTCTCCAGCCGGTCCGCATAGAGCTTCAGGCATTCTGCCACTGCACTGTTCAGCATGATGTTGGCACAGGCAATGCTGTTGGAAGATCCCAGCATACGGAATTCAAATTTATTCCCAGTAAACGCAAAAGGCGACGTGCGGTTGCGGTCCGTCGTATCCCGGTTAAATTTGGGAAGAACATTGACCCCCAGCTTCATCTGTGTCTTTTCTGCTCCCGCATACGGCGTACCGGTTTCGATGGCCTCCAGGACTCCGTTCAGTTCGTCTCCCAGAAAGATGGACACCACCGCCGGAGGCGCTTCATTGGCGCCAAGCCTGTGATCGTTTCCAGCTGTTGCCACGGAAATGCGGAGCAGATCCTGATAGTCGTCCACTGCCTGGATCACAGCGCACAAAAACAGCAGGAACTGGGCATTTTCATAGGGCGTTTCCCCCGGAGACAGAAGGTTGATCCCCTTATCCGTCGCCATCGACCAGTTATTATGCTTGCCGCTTCCGTTTACTCCGGCAAACGGCTTCTCGTGGAGAAGACATACCAGACCGTGCTTTGCCGCCACCTTCTGCATCATTTCCATGGTCAGCTGGTTATGGTCCGTTGCGATATTGGTGGTGGTGTAAATGGGCGCCAGCTCGTGCTGGGCCGGAGCCACCTCGTTATGCTCTGTTTTCGCCAGGACCCCCAGCTTCCAGAGCTCCTTATTCAGATCCTCCATATATGCGGCTACCCTTGGCTTGATCACTCCAAAATAATGATCGTCCATTTCCTGTCCCTTGGGAGGCTTCGCTCCAAAAAGAGTCCGTCCCGTGAACCGCAGGTCCTTTCTCTGCTCATACATTTCCCTTGTAATAAGAAAATATTCCTGCTCCGGTCCCACGGCTGTGCGGACATATTTTACATCGTCATTTCCAAACAGACGGAGAATGCGCAGGGCCTGCTTATTTAAGGCCTCCATGGATCTGAGCAGCGGTGTCTTCTTATCCAGAGCCTCGCCTCCATAGGAGCAGAATGCCGTGGGAATATACAGGGTTTTTCCCTTGATAAACGCGTATGAGGTGGGATCCCACGCCGTATAGCCTCTTGCCTCAAAGGTCGCCCGGAGTCCGCCGGACGGGAACGAGGACGCGTCCGGTTCCCCCTTGATCAGCTCCTTCCCCGAAAATTCCATGATCACCCCGCCGTCCGGCGACGGGGAAATAAATCCGTCGTGCTTTTCCGCCGTCACGCCGGTCAGAGGCTGGAACCAGTGTGTATAGTGGGTGGCCCCTTTGGCGGCGGCCCAGTCCTTCATGGCATCCGCAACGGCATTGGCTACGCTGATGTCCAGCTTTTCGCCTTCCTCAATGGTCCTTCTCAATGACAGATATACCTTTGAGGGAAGCTTTGCCTTCATCACCCGGTCATCGAATACGCTGCATCCAAAAAAATCCGGTACATTTTTCATACTATCGCTCCTCGCCTGTTGTTAAAAAAATGCAAAGGCAAAGGCGCCTCTGAGATCCTGTCCCAAAGACGCCTTTGCCTTTATGGGTTGCATCATACACCCCGGAAAAAAAATTGTCAATCCCTTTTTTATTTTTTTCTCTGCCCATTTTCCGCCGGCCCGGCTGAAAAAAACTTTTTGTCTCTTGACAAACGCTCAGATCCACAGTATATATATTAAATATGAGCAAGGGCGTTCATTTTTACAGCAGTATATTTCTGCCTTAAAAATGGACGCCCCTTACGTTTTCAGCAGCAATCGTAAAGAAAGCAGGTAAGATTATGAAATATTCGAAAGAAGAAGTTCTCCAGTATATGCGGGAGGAGGACGTGAAATTCATCCGTCTGGCGTTCTGCGATGTATTTGGAAGGCAGAAAAATATTTCCATCATGCCACAGGAGCTGCCCAGGGCTTTTGAGTACGGCATCGCCATTGACGCATCTGCCATCACCGGCTTTGGCGACGAAAGCCATTCGGACCTGTTCCTTCATCCTGACACGGATACGCTGACGGCCCTGCCCTGGCGGCCGGAGCACGGACGCGTGGTACGGATGTTCTGCAGCATCACCGGTCTGGATGGAAAAATCTTCGAATGTGATACCCGCTCCCTGTTAAGGAGGGCCGTCCAGGACGCGGACAGGGCCGGATACCAGTTTTTCTTTGGAGCGGAGCAGGAATTTTATCTGTTCCGGCTGGACGACAACGGAACGCCCACCAAGATCCCCCATGATCACGCGGCCTATATGGATATCGCCCCCGAAGACAAGGGCGAGGATATACGCCGTGAGGTCTGCCTTATGCTGGACCAGATGGGGATCCTGCCGGAAAGCTCGCACCATGAGGAGGGGCCTGGGCAGAATGAGATCGACTTCCGCTATTCTGACCCTCTGACTGCTGCCGACAACTCCATGACCTTTCAGACCGTAGTAAAGACCATTGCCGGGCTGAACGGCATCTTTGCTGATTTCAGTCCCAAGCCATTGGAAAACAAGGCAGGAAACGGCTTCCATATCAACATGTCCGTAAAATCCTCCGACGGCGCCGACCATATGGATCCCATGATCGCCGGCATACTGGATAAAATTTCAGATATGACCGTATTTTTAAATCCAACCGCCAATTCCTACAAGCGCTTTGGCAGCAATAAGGCTCCCAGGTACATCTCCTGGTCCAGTGAAAACCGCTCCCAGCTGATCCGTGTCCCGGCGGCCGTGGGTGCGTACCGGCGTGTGGAGCTCCGCTCCCCGGACCCGTCCGCAAATCCCTATCTGGCCTTTGCCCTTATGATCTATGCGGTCCTCGAGGGCCTTCAGGGCAGTCTGGTGCCGCCGCCGCCTGCGGATTTCAATCTGTACCGGGCAGACGTCTCTGCCCTTGCGGCTTTTAGACAGCTTCCAGAGGATCTTGAGGCTGCCCGCGCCGCCGCCGCAGGCAGCGCCTTTATCAGAAAATATATCCCGGAGGCCATTTTAAAAATATACTGCGGCCAGTAGACCGGATTCCCAGAAGGAGGGTGAACCATGAGCTTAAGAGGACGTTCATACAGCATTCTCATCGTTTCCGCAGCCGGCTCCCTCACCTCCGCCTTCGCGGACCTGCTGCCCGAGGCAAGATATTCCCCCGTCCGGACGGTATCAAGCATCAGCGCCGCCAGACGGGCGGCTGCGGCAAAGGCGTATGACTTTGTTATCATCAATTCCCCTCTGCCCGACGACATGGGCGTCCGTTTTGCCATCGATCTGTGCAGCAGCCGGCAGTCGGTGGTCCTCCTTCTGGTAAAAAGCGACCTGCATAACGGGATCCATGAACAGGTCACCGAATACGGCGTGTTCACCTTGTCAAAGCCCATATCGAAAGCAACCATGACCTATGCGCTCAGCTGGCTTGAAAGCGCCAGAGAGCGTCTGAGACAGTTCGAAAAAAAATCCCTGTCCATTGAAGAAAAAATGGCTGAGATCCGTCTGGTCAATAAGGCCAAGTGGCTTCTGATCAGCCAGCTCTCCATGAGCGAGCCTGAAGCCCACCGCTACATCGAAAAACAGGCCATGGACCGCTGCGTTACCAGACAGACCATCGCCGGGGAGATCATTAAAACGTATTCTTAAAAAGCGGAGACGCCGCCGTTCCCGGCAGCTCTCCGCTTTTTGCTTATTTATTCGTTCTCTTCTCTTTTCTCTCTTCTGTCATCCCTGCGCTCTCTGTCGCCGCGGCGTTCTCTGTCTCCGCCTCTTCTGTCCCCGCGGTCACGTCTTTCCTCGCGTTTCTCCGGACGGGTCAGCTTTTCAAGATCCGCAGTCATGTCCTCCGGTCTCATGGTCAGGTTGATCCTTCCCATGCGGTCCACCTCGGTCACGCGGACGGTTACCACATCGCCGATGTTCACAACATCCTCCACCTTGGCTACTCTCTTATCGGACAGCTTGGAAATGTGGACCATGCCGTCCTTGTTGGGAGCCAGCTCTACGAAGGCGCCGAATTCCATGATCCGGACTACCTTACCGGTGAAGATCATGCCTGCCTCTACCTCGGTAACGATGTTCTTAATGATGGAGATCGCCTTGTCGATCATCTCCTGGTCGGTGCCGCATACATTTACAGCACCGTCGTCGGTGATATCGATCTTTACGCCGGTCTCAGCGATGATGCCGTTGATCACCTTGCCCTGCTTTCCTACCACGTCGCCGATCTTCTGGGGATCAATCATGATCTGGGAGATCTTGGGCGCATACTGGGAAAGCTGCTTTCTCGGCTCGGAGATCACCGGAGCCATTACATTGTCCATGATGTAAAGGCGTGCCTCACGGCAGCGGCGGATGGCCTCTTCGATGATCTGGCGGGTCAGGCCGTGGATCTTAATGTCCATCTGGATGGCTGTGATTCCCTTATGGGTACCGCCTACCTTAAAGTCCATGTCTCCAAAGAAGTCCTCAAGGCCCTGGATATCTGTAAGCACCAGGTAGTCGTCGTCGGTCTCTCCGGTCACAAGACCGCAGGAGATACCGGCTACCATGGATCGGATCGGTACGCCTGCTGCCATTAAGGACAGGGAGGAAGCACAGATGCTGGCCTGGGAGGTGGATCCGTTGGATTCCATGGTCTCAGATACAGTACGGATGGCGTAGGGGAACTCCTCTTCGCTGGGAAGTACCGGCAGAAGAGCGCGCTCTGCTAAAGCGCCATGGCCGATCTCACGGCGTCCCGGTCCTCTGGACGGCTTTGTCTCGCCAACCGAGAAGGACGGGAAGTTATAGTGGTGCATATATCTCTTGGT
>Kit_p2__coassemble_665_pt1 | contig 30072 bp, 29 predicted proteins | sample Kit_p2__metabat2_high_PE_005 | metagenome-assembled genome bin Kit_p2 | reverse complement strand
ACAGAAGATGGGAGAACATGAAGCGGAGATTGAAAAAATTAAGAATGTATTTCTTTCTATCCTGCGAGATATTAAGAAAGATATGGACAACGGAGAACAGCCGGGAGAAGCTGTGACTGCCGCTATGTTCCAAACCATGCAGGAAACCATGAAAGACCACCAGCAGGAGCAGCTTTCTATGGACGATGTAACTGCTATGATTGCCGAACAGATTGGGAAGCTTCTTCCGATGGACGAGGAAACCACAGAACAGTTCCAGCAGTTGGCGAAGAAAATGATTGAACAGGCAGAGAAAGGGGGAAAATAGTGTGGTATATTCAGGAATTAAAAAAATACTCAAACAACTAAAGAAAAACGAAATTACAGTTTTCGATGTTCCAGAGGAATATGAGAATGATATTCAGATTGTAACTTTTGAACGAAAAGCGAGATTGCGCATAACTGGTAAAAAAGGCTTTGATATTATCTCCAATTCCTTTTTTGTTGAAGAAACTTTAATTCACATTAACATAGATAGCGAAGAACGAAAAAAGGATATTTTTTTATCATTTGATGATTTTGATTCTTACTTTGACTTTTTAAACGGAGATATTTATGAAAATGCTTGCTATACATTTTGTCCTTTTTCGAAAATCTCTATTTCTAAAAGAATTGACGCAAAAAAGTTAATGGCAAGAAAAGCGTTTATCGAAGATACAATAGATGATTATTCATTGTCATTATCGAATAAAGAACAAGAACATTATGAGGAAGGCAAACAAATTCACAAATCATGTCAACAGTGGAACAAAAAATTTAGTAATTGTAATAGCTATGCTGAATTAGTAAAAATCGTGGAGAATTATAAAAAATCTAAGATTTCTTCCATTGTAGATGTCAGCTTTTTCTTCTTTCAATACATTTTTGCAGATGTTGAGAATAAAAAAAGATTCTCTATTATTATGGAATATATGTCCTCCGGTGCTTATCCTGAATACAAAATGATAAATGCTTTGTGTTCAATATATGATCCTGATGATGTTATGCAATCGTTCAATTATTCTTTAGGAGCAAAGGGAACAATATATAAGCATAAGAAGAAATTAAAAGAGTATATTGATCTCTTGAAAGATGGAGAAATTGATTTTTATTCAGAAGCATTGTTTGACAAGGAAACGCATTACTATTGTGAAAAAACTAAAGGATATCAAAAGGATAATACATATTTTCCAATCACAACAATTTATAGGTATTTTGAAACATTTGATGAGTTTGTTAATTATCGAAATGGGGATTTGACATATTGTGATTTATCAGATGCACTTGAATGTAATGCGGATTTTTCTAAGTATATCGTTGATGAAACAACAAAGCTTCCGATTCATGCAAATATGGATGTCATATATTCTGTAAAGAAATACTATCATAACAGAAAATTTTATGTAACACAAAAGTGGCTCAATAAATCTGGCAGTATACTTAAAGAATATAATCATACATTTAACTATTTTTTTGATTTTGTTGCTTTTCTTAAAGGAAATCTGTCCAATGCAAATTTGCTTTTTTGTGATGGGCTTAACAATTTAGATCAGTGGGATTTTATTGACTTTACAGGCGTAAAAATGAAAAGCAGCTTGTGTGAAAAGTTTGGTTTACAATATGATACTTATACAATTAACTTGAATGTTATAGAATCCTTTGAGTGTATTGAAAAAAACGAATCAGAAACTGCTTTAGTTCTTCAATCTTCGAGAGATTTGGTATCAGAAGTAGCAGGACGAGACTTATCAAATTTCGATTGGGCTTTTGATAACAAATGCCAAAGAGTTCACTATATTTCAGATCTTCATCTTATGCACAGAATACAAAATGCAGGCTGTCGTTCAAAAGAAGATATTATATATGTAATTCAAAGAATAGTTAATACTATTGCTAATGAAGCAGGAAGCCTATTATTGATTGACGGTGATGTGGCATCAGATATTGTAATATTTCAGTTATTTGTAAAGATGCTTTCCAAAACATTACGCCGAAACACACAGGTTGTGTTTACGATTGGAAATCATGAGTTATGGAGTTTTCCGGGCTTTGAAATAGAGCAGATTGTTTCAAAGTATCGAACTATTTTGGAAAAGCATGGTATGTATTTACTTCATAACGATCTTCTTTACAAAGAAGATTGTGGTTTGCTTGCTGATCCGAAAATAGGAATACACCTGATTAAATACCATGATTTGTGCAAAATGAATGAACTGCAAATTGCTGACCGCTTGCGAAGTGCAAGATATGTGATTCTCGGCGGATTGGGCTTTTCAGGATATAATACGGAGTTTAATGCTGATAATGGCATTTATCGAATGACTGTGGACAGGACTACTGAAATAAAAGAATCTAAAATTTTTGAAGATTTGTATAATCGGTTATGCCCTATTCTTTCAAATAAGAATACAATTATTTTAACACATACACCCAAAAAAGATTGGTGCAGAGAAACAGAACCTGATAAAAATTATGTTTATGTAAGTGGACATACACACAGGAATTTTTTTCATGACGATGGTGAATTTAGAGTTTATTCAGACAATCAAGTTGGATACCATATCGAAAACCCTCACTTGAAAACTTTTTTAATTGATAACGATTATGATTGCTTTTCTGATTATGAAGATGGTATATTTGAGATTACGAGTGAGCAGTACAATGACTTCTACCGAGGGAAAAATATACCAATGACTTTCCAACGAGAAGTAAATGTACTCTATATGTTAAAAAAGAATGGGTATTACTGTTTTATTCACAAATCAAGAAGTGGTAGTCTTACTATCCTTAACGGTGGTGCCATGAAAAAATTGGAAATTCAAGATGTTCAGTATTATTATGATAATATGGATACCATGATTTCTACGATAAAAACGCCGCTGGACAAGTTTACTTCATTTCAAAAACGAATTGCAGATATGGTAAAACAAATTGGTGGAATTGGCACAATTCATGGTAGCATAGTTGACATTGATTTTTATAATCATATATATGTGAATCCATTTGACTTATCAATAACAGGGTATTGGGCATCAGATATAATTAACAAAATTATATATCCGTCTATTCCTGCCTTATTAGAAAAGAATTGCCCTGTAATGTTTGGCGAATATGTTAAACTTCTTAAAGGTAATGGTGAAAATCCATTAGCGTTGAAACAACAAACAAATATTACAGTATTACCACAGACATATCTTGATACGGATATTTACAAGGCTTCAAGAGAAATAAAGAAGATGCAAAAACTTAGTTCAAACATATTAACTTCTTGGTATGAAGATACTCTACATAAAAGAACTAAAATTGGGCTTACATAGAAAGTTTTGATTATTGGGGCTTATGAAAAAAATGCGATTGTAAATCATGGGAGTAGGATAAGCGAAGATCCCTTCATATACGCCCTGTCTGCAGATGAAACCAGCCTTGTGATTGCGGCTCCACGCCACGCAATCATAGCCCTGTTGTCCTGCTGCTTCAAATGTGCTTGCCCTCCCGGTGGCAACCTCATTTGAAGCAGCAACGCCGACAGAGCGTATAACACACTACACTTTGCAAGCAAAGTCGTGTGCCAAAGGGGATACCCCCTTTGGAAACCCCTATTTTGTCGGGAAGCTGGTATAGCCTGCATAGATGCAGCTGTACCCCTTCCCTCCAAAAACGAAATAAGCGGCATAGGCCAGCCCGTCCCCGGTGCTGATCTATGCGCCTATTTGCTTATATGGCCGCTTACTGTATCGCCCATATTAATCGTTCTAATTTATCACTTCCATATGCACCGTACTCTTCGATATCCCAAACTTTTTCGCCGTCTGGCGAACCGTAGCATTCTCGTCTATGATGTAATTGGCGATCTGGACCGCCCGTTCTTCGATATATTCCTTCATGGGTCTTCCCCTGGGAACGTTTTGTACATCATATGTACCCCATGGAGCTGTTATGACCGCGGACCGGCGGCTTTCTTACGCCTCTGTCGGTTCCACGATCCGCATTCCCGACAGACTGAACAAAAGTCTTCCCAGGGCATACTTCTGAAGACGCATATAATCCTCCAGAGATACCTTCCCTCCAAAGTTCAGGATCTCCATATCCCCACCGGCTCCCTCCACAAAAATATCCGCAGAGGTGAATCCGTTTTTCAAATAAAACCGTCTTCTGGCGATCCTCTGCTCCCGGTTCTCCGCTCCCTCGTCCAGCCGCTCGATCAGGAGGACCACCTTCTTATCTGAAAAATATCGGCATATCTCCTGCATGATGAAGCTTCCGGTCCCTTTGCTCCGGATCTTTCCGGATACGGCCAGATAATCCACCATGACCATATTCTGATACGGGATGGCAACAGTAAAGCCCAACAGTCCATTTTCATCGGATGCCGTAAAGACCCTGGCCTTTCCCCGCTTCACCGAATGCTTCAGGACAAAAAACGGCTTTCTCTCTCTTTTGGGGAAGGCTTCCATATAAATACTTTTTACTTCCTTCCACTGACTGGCTTCTATTTCTGCAAATCTCATTTTTTCCTCCAGAATCTTGTATATTTTTCTTATGCAGTGTATCATAATATATACAGTAACTGTACAGTCAAGGGGAGATTCGTATGAAAAATAAGAAATATTTTCTTACCTCCGGGGAATTTGCAAAAATGAACGGGATCAACAAAAGGACTCTGCATTATTACAATGATATCGGCCTGTTCCGCCCGGAAATGATCGATGAAAACGGATATCACTATTACAGCCGCTTCCAGGCGGTGCAGCTGGAAATGATCCTGATCTTCCGGCGCCTGGGACTCTCCATCGAAGAGATCCGGACTTACACAGATCACCCATCTGACGCTTCCTTTACCCAGATCATCAAGGAAAAGCAGGAGCTCATCGACCGGTCCGTCTGCCAGCTCCTGGAGGTAAAGGCCTTTTTGCAGCAGAATCAGGAAAAGCTGGCGCTGGGGCTTTCGGCCAGCCATGGAAAGATCGAACGGATCCATCTGCCTAAACGGCACATTCTGCTCTCTGCGCCCATCACCGGGGCTTACGATGAGCAGGATTTTTCCGTAGCCGCCGATTTTTCTCTCCGTCTGAAAACCATCTTCGGTCTGTACGACAACTTCGGCAGCCGGATCTCCATCCAGAATATTTCTTCCAGAAATTTCAATGATTATGACTGCTTCTTTTCTTATGGCAGAAATGAGGCCGGACAGTATGATGCAGTGCTGCCTGCGGGAGAATATCTGCGGGCGTTCAGCGTGGGAAGCTGGGACCGGCTGAAGGACGTTTATGACCGTCTCCTGTCCTTTGCCCAGGAACATGAGCTCACACTGACCGGCTTCGCCTATGAGGAAGGGCTCAACGAAATGGCTCTGCGGGAGCTTGACGATTATATCACGATGATCACGGTCGCTTATACGGCGCAGCCGGCCTCCACGATTTCTTAAAACATCCCGGCAGCCGAGAACCAGAGAAAGAAGAAGGACCGGAGACAGGGGGCCTGTAAAAAAAACGCACGCCCCATAAGGACATCTGCCGGGGCTGTATCTTACCAGCGCCCCGGCACTCTCCTCCATCCGGCAGGAAACGCCCTGTTCCGTCCCGTAAAAAAGCCCCTGCCTCCCGGAATTTTCCAGGAGACAGGGGCTTTCTGTTTTTACATACTCTCGTGGAACGTCCGCTTGATGACCTCCAGCTGCTGCTCTCTGCTGAGACGGCTGAAGTTCACGGCGTAGCCGGAAACACGAATGGTCAGAGTCGGATATTTTTCCGGATGCTCCATGGCGTCGATGAGGAGCTCCCGGTTCATGACGTTGACGTTTAAGTGATGGGCTCCCTGGATAAAGTATCCGTTTAAGATCATCACCAGGTTCTTCATCCGCTCCTCCTCTGATTTTCCAAGAGCCGTGGGCGTAATGGAGAAGGTGTTGGAAACTCCGTCCTGGCATACGGCCCGGTAGGGGATCTTAGCCACAGAGTTTAAGGATGCCAGAGCGCCGTGGCTGTCCCGTCCGTGCATGGGATTGGCCCCCGGGGCGAAGGGCTCTCCGGCCTTTCTTCCGTCGGGCGTCGTTCCCGTTTTCTTACCGTACATCACGTTGCTGGTGATGGTAAGAGCTGACAGCGTATGGATCGCATCCCGGTACAGGGCGTGCTTTTTAAGCTCTGCGGAGAAGAAGGACACCAGCTCCACGGCGATGTCGTCCACCCGGTCGTCATCGTTTCCGTATTTGGGGAACTCTCCCTCCACCTTAAAGTCCACGGCCACCCCGTTCTCATCCCTTACAGGCGTCACCTTTGCGAATTTAATGGCTGATAACGAGTCCACGGCCACGGAAAGGCCGGAAACACCGAAGGCTGCCAGGCGCTCCACCCATGTATCGTGAAGGGCCATCTGGCTGGCCTCATAGGCATATTTATCATGCATGAAGTGGATGATGTTGATGGTGTCCACATAAAGCTCCGCCACATAGGCCAGGGTCTTCTTATAGTCCGCCAGCACATGAGAGTAGTCCAGGACCTCTTCTGTATTCTTTTCCAGTCCGGGGATCACCTGGAGTCCCTTTAACTCGTCCACGCCGCCATTGATGGCGTAAAGCAGGCTCTTGGCCAGGTTGGCCCTGGCGCCGAAGAACTGCATCTGCTTTCCCACAGCCATGGCCGATACGCAGCAGGCGATGCAGTAATCGTCGCCGTACATGGGCCGCATCAGATCATCGTTCTCGTACTGGATGGAGTCTGTATCAATGCTCATCCTCGCGCAGTAATCCTTAAAGGCCTCCGGCAGGTTCTGGCTCCAGAGCACGGTCAGGTTGGGCTCCGGGGCGGTTCCCAGGTTGGTCAGCGTATGGAGATAGCGGAAGGTGTTCTTCGTCACCAGCGTCCGGCCGTCCACGCCCATTCCTCCAAGGCTTTCGGTCACCCAGGTGGGATCTCCGCCGAACAGCTCGTTGTACTCCGGCGTTCTCAGATGGCGTACCAGACGGAGCTTGATGATAAACTGGTCGATGAGCTCCTGGGCTCCAGCCTCTGTAAGGATCCCCGCCTCCATGTCTCTCTGGATATAAATATCCAGGAAGGTGGCGGTCCGGCCCAGGCTGGTGGCTGCTCCGTTGTTTTCCTTGATCCCGGCAAGATAGGCCATATACAGGTTCTGGACGGCTTCATGGGCATTTTCCGCAGGCTTTGTGATATCGCAGCCGTACTTCGCAGCCATGTCCGCCATCTTCTTTAAGGCGCGGATCTGCTCGCTCACGTCCTCTCTGAGACGGATCCTCTCGTCGGTCATGGGCCCGTCTAAAAGCTTCAGGTCTGCCTTTTTGGATTCAATGAGGAAATCTGTGCCGTAAAGGGGGACACGACGGTAGTCGCCAACGATCCTGCCGCGGCCATAGGCGTCGGGAAGTCCTGTCAGAAGTCCTGCGCTCCGGGCCACACGGATCCGCTCCGGGTATACGTCGAATACGCCGTCGTTATGGGTCTTTCTGTATAGATTAAAGTGTTTTTCCACGTCCGGATCCAGCTGGTAGCCGTACTGCTCCAGGGCACTCTTGGCCATCCGCATGCCACCGAAGGGATTGACGATCCGCTTTAAGGGTGCGTCGGTCTGGAGCCCCACGATCACCTCATTATCCTGATCGATGTAGCCGGGAGCAAAGTTGTCAATACCGGACACCACTGTGGTATCCACGTCCACGATGCCCTTTTTTACTTCCTCCAGGATCAGGGCATGGGCCTTTTCCCATACCTTTTTCGTCTTTTCCGTGGTCCCCTCCAGGAATCCATCTCCGCCTGCATAGGGCGTATAGTTTTTCTGGATAAAGTTTCTTACGTTGACCACATGGCGCCACTCGCCGGTCTTAAAGCCTCTCCATGCTGTACAATTTACATCGATGCTCATATTGATCTCCTTTCATCCGGTGACGGATTCCCATTTTTTATGATATCATTCTCTTCTATACGTTTTTTTCGTCCGCCTGTCCTCATCTGTCCTCAAGGCTGCGGTTCATAATCTCCTGCCATCTGGCAGTCTCCCCGGCGTCCATGGGAGGTACGCCCTCCAAAGGATACGGGATGCCCATGGCGTGGTACTTGGGTACCCCCAGGACATGGTACGGGAGAAGCTCCACCCGTTTCACGTTCCGGATCCCCTTTATATACTCTGCCAGTCCCGCCAGATGGTCCTCTCCGTCCGTAAGCCCGGGAACCACCACATGGCGGAGCCACAAGGGGATCTCCATGGACTGGACCGTTTCTAAAAATTCTGCATATGCGTCCATGGACTGGCCAGTAATGGCCTTATACCCTTCCGGCGTATAATGCTTTACGTCCAGCAGGACCAGATCCGTATTTTTAAGGATCTCCCCATAACCGCCGCAGCCGGCACCCGCCGTATCCAGGCAGGTATGGATCCCGCGGCTTTTACACAGGGCCAGGACCTCTGTCAAAAATTCCTTCTGTAACAGCGGCTCCCCGCCGGAAAATGTAACGCCTCCGTCCGTTCCGTAATAGGGCTTAAACCGCATCAGCCGGTCTGCGGTCTCCTCCGGCGATTCCAGGGTCCCCTTCCCGCAGAGCTCCCATGTATCGGGATTGTGGCAATACCGGCACCGCAGGCGGCAGCCCTGTAAAAAGACTACTGTGCGGATTCCGGGGCCATCCACAAGACCCATGGATTCCCAGGAATGGATCCGTCCCATGGTCATACGATCTCCTCCTTTGCAGTAAAAACAAATGAAATACCCGATCGGTTACAGATCTGCCCCCGGCGCTCCATACACGAAAAAAAGAGCCGTCCATCCAGGCAGATTGCCCAGACGGTCGGCTCAGCAAGATCATACTTCATGTGGTTTCTTCCACTTCCGTCAGTCATATGATGGTTCCACTATACACAAGATCCCTGGAACTGTCAAGATGGAACTAAAAATTTTTACTCACTTTTTCTTCCACCTGGTACACGTCCGTCCTCCGGCTTTCCAGGGACGGCATCCGGCGGCGGACCGCATCGGCATGATCCAGATCGATCTCCCCATAAAAGACCCCTGTCTCCGATCCGGCCCGTACCAGAACCTTTCCCCAGGGATCGATGAGCATACTGTTCCCATAAGCCGTATAGGCCGGCTTCACCCCGGTCTGGGCTGCCGCGATCACATAGCAGCCGTTTTCCACGGCCCGGGCCCTGAGAAGCATTTCCAAGTGCTCCTCCCCGGTCTCCTTTGTGAAGCTCACAGGAACGAAAAGCACCCTTGCCCCCTTTATGGCCAGCAGACGGTACAGCTCCGGGAACCGCACGTCATAGCAGATGGACATGCCGAAGCATCCCAGCTCCGTTTCTGCCGTCACCACTGCGTCTCCCGGCCGGATCCGGTCAGATTCCCGGAACGGCCGTCCGTCGGCCAGGGTGATGTCAAAGGTATGGAGCTTCCTGTATCTGGCCAGAATCCCGCCGTCGGGGCCTATGAGCACGCTGGTGTTGCAGGCCCGTTTTTCTCCCGGGATCTCCTCCGTAATGCTGCCGCCATGGATATAGATCCCATGCTCCGCCGCCTTTTCCATGAGCCGCCCGGTGGAATATCCGGGGATCGGCTCCCTTCCTCCGCCGGGTCCTGTGTTTTTCCCGATCAGGTTCATGACCTCGGGAAAGCACACCAGCTCCGCCCCCGAAGCCGCCGCCTCGTCGATCCAGGCACAGGCGTCCTTCAGGTTCTTTTCCTTATTGTTCTGGGTGTCCATCTGGACCATTGCGATCTTATATTTCCGTTTCATGGACTCCTTTCCCGGACCATTCATGTCCGCCAGAAAACTCCCCGCCCTATTTCCTGTGCTCCGTATACAGCAGCAGGTGGGCTTTATGGGAATTGGGCTTTTCAAAAAATTCCTCGTACATGGTCTTCACATCGGGATTTTCATGGGAATACCGGAGCCTGGCGCTGGCGTCCAGATAATAAAGCTGCCTTCCCCGTTCAAAGGCCATCTCCCTGCCGTCGTGGATGGGCTGTCCGCCTCCGCCCACACAGCCTCCGGGACAGGCCATGACCTCCACGAAGTCGTAATGGACCTCTCCCCGGTCGATCCGCTCCAGAAGAGCCCTGGTGTTCCCCAGGCCGCTGACCGCCGCCGTATGAAGGACCAGATCGTCGATCTTAAATTCTGCCTCCTGGACGCCGTTGTTGGCGTTGAAGCCCAGGCTCCGCACCGCCCGGAAGGCGTCTGCCGGGGCATTTTTCCCTTTAAGGGCAAAGTAGGCCGTCCTCAGAGCCGCCTCCATGACGCCGCCGGTGGCCCCGAAGATGACTCCGGCTCCGGTCCCCTCCCGCATGGGGCTGTCGCTTTCAATATCGTTTAAGCCCTCCGGCCTTATGTGGGCGGACCGGATCATCCGTACCAGCTCTCTTGTGGTCAGGACTGCGTCCACGTCGTGGCCTGCGTATTCCTCATAAAACAGCTCCATCTCCCGCTCTGCCTTCTTGGCCACGCAGGGCATGATGGAAACCGTGAAGATCCGCTCCGGGTCCACTCCCAGCTTCTGGGCGTAATACGTCTTCATCACCGCTCCAAACATCTGCTGGGGCGATTTGGCCGTGGACAGATATTTCACCATATGGGGGAACTGGGTCTTTACGAACCGGATCCAGCCGGGGCAGCAGGAGGTGAACATGGGACGGTCTTTGAATTCGCCTTTTGTAAACCGCTCCAGGAACTCACTGGCCTCCTCCATAATGGTCAGATCCGCCGAAAATACCGTATCAAAGGCGTAGTCCACGCCCATGCGCTTTAAGGCATCCATGATCCGGCCGATGGTGGCCTCCTCCGGGGAAAGCCCCAGCTCCTCGCCCCAGGCTGTCCGCACCGCCGGAGCCACCTGGGCCACCACGATCTTCTCCGGATCCTCGATGGCCTCCCAGACCTTTTCCGTATCGTCCCTGGCAGTCAGCGCCCCCACTGGGCAGTGGGTGATGCACTGGCCGCAGAGCGAGCAGCCCGCCTCCTCGATGGTCTTTCTGCCGGAAACATTGATGGTCACCCGGGAACCGGTCCCCTCCACGGTCCAGATCCCCAGTCCCTGGACTTTTTCACAGATCTGGACACAGCGCATACATTTGATGCATTTTTCAGATTTTCGCAATAATGGGAAATTTTTATTCCACGGCTGGTGCTCCAACGTATGGTGGAAGGGAATTTCCAAAATATTCAGATCATTGGCGATCTTCTGAAGGCTGCAGTTCCCGCTCCTCTGGCAGGTGGCGCAGAGGCAGTCGTGCTGGGACAGGAGAAGCTCCACGATCTTTCTCCTGTGGCGGCGGACCTTGGGACTGTTGGTATAAAGCACCATGCCCTCGGCCACCACGTTGTTGCAGGAGGTGATCAGCCGGTCCTTTCCCTCCAGCTCCACCACACAGACGCGGCAGGCGGCGATCTCGTTGATGTCCTTTAAATAGCACAGACTGGGGATCGGGATCCCGCATCTGGCTGCGGCGTCCATGATCGTCGTTCCTTCTCTTACCTGGATCTTCTTTCCGTCGATCGTCACATTTACCATATCGTATCCCTGCCTCCCTTAAAGATTCCATAGCCAAAGTGGTCGCAGCGCAGGCACCGGTCGGCCTCCTGTCTGGCCTCCTTTTCTGTCATGCAGTTCTCTACGCCTTCAAAGTCATGGACCCGCTCGCAGGCCTCCCGCTCCGTCAGGTTGACGCGTCCGCAGGGCGTCCGGTCCTCCAGATTTGCGTCCGGGATCTCCACGTCACAGGAGATCTCGTGGCGGAAGCCCAGATATTCGTCGATGTTGGCCGCCACCACCTTGGCTGCCGCAATGGCCTTGATGACCGAGGCCGGTCCGCTGGCACAGTCGCCGCCGGCAAAGACGCCCGGCATGTTTTCAAAGTCTCCTGTGCTCCTGGTGATGATCTTTCCTCTCTGGACCGGGACCCCTGCCTCCTCAAAATGGCTGGTTTCGATATCCTGGCCGATGGCCCGGATCAGCACATCGCAGGGGATATACACGTCCGGCTCTCCCGTGGGCTGGATCCCGGCACGGCCGTCCTTTATGGCGCTGACCATCTGGGGCGTGGCCCAGATCCCCCGGACCCGTCCGTTCTCATCTACATCGATGGAGGACGGTGCCTTTAAGGTCAAAAGCTCGATCCCCTCGGCCACGGCTCCCTCGATCTCCTCCGGCAGGGCCGTCATATCGTGGCGCCGTCTGCGGTACAGGATGCTGACCTTCTCCGCGCCCATGCGCTTTGCCGTCCGCACCGCGTCCATGGACACGTTGCCGCCTCCGACCACCACCACCTGCTTTCCTGTGAGGTCCGGCAGCTCCCCAAGGCCTGCGCTCCGTAAAAATTCCACTGCCGACAGCACGCCGTCTGCGTCCTCATGGTCCAGGCGCAGCTTCTTATCAGCGCTGGCTCCGATGGCGATGAGAATGGCGTCGTATTCCTTCTGGAGCTCCTGGATGGTGATGTCCTTTCCGATCTTTAATCCATGCTTCACCTGGACGCCCGTCTTTAAGATACTGCGGATATCGTCCTCCAGCCGCTCCTTGGGAAGACGGTAATTGGGGATCCCGTACCGGAGCATGCCGCCCAGCTCCGGAAGCATCTCATAAACAGTGGTCTGATGGCCCATGAGCTGTAAGTAATAGGCCGCGCTCAGGCCTCCGGGGCCTCCGCCGATGACGGCGATCTTTTTTCCCGTGGACGGAGCCGGAGCCGGGGGATCCACCTCTCCCGCAAAATCCGCTGCCACCCGCTTCAGCCCGCGGATGTTTATGGCGTCGTCCACCATGTTCCTGCGGCACATGGACTCACAGGGATGCTCGCATATGAAGGCGCAGGAGGTGGGGAAGGGATTGTCCTTCCGGATCAGGCGGATGGCATCCGCATATCTTCCCTCCCGGACCAGGGCGATATATCCCGGGATATCCACATGGGCCGGGCACAGGGTCACGCAAGGCACCGGCTGGGAGGCCACACAGGTACAGCGGCCGTGCTTCACATGCTCGATATACTCGTCCCGGTAGCCGGTCAGCCCCTTATAGACCATATTGGCCGCCTCATATCCAATGGCGCAGTCGGCGGCTTCCATGACCGCCAGAGCCGTCTTCTCCATCAGCTTTAACGTGTCCATGGTAGCCTTTCCGTCCAGTACGTCCTGGATCAGAAACATCAGCTGCTTTAAGCCGATCCGGCAGGGCACGCATTTCCCGCACGTCTGGGCGTAGCACAGCTCCAGAAACGCCCGGGCCAGGTCCACGGGACAGAGTCCCGGCTGGCTCGCCTCGATCCTTCGTTCCAGGTCCTTATAAAGCCCCTCCATGACGATCTTTGCTCTCGTCGGAGAGACCATTTCCAGTCTGCTCATGAGCATCGCTCCTTCCTGCGGCATTCGCCGCTGTCCTTCTAAGAATCAAACATTCGGTCTTTCGTCTTTCATAAGTTTGATTTTACACATGTTTTCTATAAAATGCAAGAAAATTCTAAAAAATAGATTCCTTCCCATGACATGGAAAAGCGCCGGACCGGATATCTTTATATCCAGCCTGGCGCTTTCCCTGTTTCTTATAATACTTTGCTTAAGAAGGAACGGAGCCGCTCTGATTTTGGATTTGTAAAAAAATCCTCCGGCGGGGCCTCTTCCACAAAATCGCCGCCGTCCAGGAACATGACGCGGTCGGCCACCTCTCTGGCAAAGCCCATCTCGTGGGTCACCACCAGCATGGTCATATGCTCTTTTGCCAGCTCTCTCATTACGTTTAATACCTCGCCCACCATTTCCGGGTCCAGGGCCGAGGTGGGTTCGTCAAACAGCATCACATCCGGCTTCATCATCAGCGCCCGGACAATGGCGATCCTCTGCTTCTGTCCGCCGGAAAGCTGTCCCGGATAAGCGTCCTTTTTGTCTAAAAGCCCCACGCGGGCCAGAAGCTTTTCAGCTTCCTTTACGGCGTCCTCCTCCTTCATTCCCAGAAGCTTCACCGGAGCGATGATCATGTTTTTCATGATGCTCATATGGGGGAACAGGTTGAACTGCTGGAACACCATCCCCATTTTCTGTCTCAGCAGGTTGATATCCGTATTTTTATCGGTGATATCCGTTCCCTCAAAAAAGATATGGCCGCTGGTGGGCTCCTCCAGCAGGTTCATGCACCGGAGGAACGTGGATTTTCCAGAGCCGGACGGCCCCACCACAAATACGACCTCTCCCTTTTTAATGGTGGTGGTGATGTTCTTTAGCACATCCACCCCGTCAAAGGATTTACATAATTCCTTTACCTGGATCAGCGGCTCACCTGCGCCGATCTCCCGGTTCTTTGTCTGATTTTCCGCCATGACTTACCTCTTTTCATTCTTTCTGAGCCTGGTTTCCAGTTTTCCCACCATATAGGTCAAAAAGGTCACGATCATCCAATATATCAGCGCCACCGTAAAGAGCGGGAGCACCACGTTATAGGTACGGCTCCGGATGATATCCGCTCCCCTTGTCAGATCCTGGAGGGCAATGAAGCCGGATACGGAGGTCTCCTTTAAAAGGGCGATGAACTCGTTGCAGAGAGCCGGCAGGACATTTTTAAAGGCCTGGGGCAGGATAATATACCAGATGGTCTGGGCGTAATTGAAGCCCAGGCTTCTTCCCGCCTCGAACTGTCCATTGTCGATGGACATGATGCCGGACCGGAAGATCTCCGCCACATAGGCTCCGGAGTTGATTCCAAAGGCCAGGATCGCGCAGAGCAGCTTGGAGGAGTCCGGAGACGAAAAAATAAAGTAATATGTGATCATCAGCTGGACTGTCACCGGCGTTCCGCGGATCACAGAAAGATAGGCGCGGCAGAACACGTTTAAGACCCCAAGCTTCCCTGTCCTTTCATAGGTAGAGCGCACGGTCCCCACCAGGAACCCAAGAAAAATGCCAAGGAGCACGGCAAATAAAGTAACGAGGAGGGTCGTTTTCAGACCTCCCAGAATGTACTTTACGAACCGGTCGTCAGCGACAAAGTTGTTGTAAAATTGTTCCGCTGTAAGCTGCTCTTCTAAGTTCACGTTTTCATTCCTTTCTCTGTTTTTCCAGCCGTTTCCTCCGGTCTGGAATTATTTTTATGACACGACAATGGGGCTGCCGCAGGAAAGAGTCCAGAACTCCTCTCTTACGACAGCTCCATTATTTTCCAGTTACATGTTCATTTTACACCATATGGGCCGGATTAAAAAGCCCTTTCCATGATTTTCCATTCCTTATTCTGCCGGGATATATTTGTTCACGATCTCGTCGATGGTCCCGTCTTCCTTGAGCTCGGCGATGGCTGCATTTAACTTCTCAAGGAGCTCTGTATTGCCCTTTTTCACTGCAATGGCATACTCTTCTTTTCCAAGCTCCTCACCGGCCTGCTTTAAGTCGTCGTTCTGGGAAAGGAATACGTTGGCCGGAGCCTTGTCTAAAAGGACCGCGTCGATCTTACCCTGCTTTAAGGACTGGACTGCCTCAAAGAAGGTATTATAACGCTCCACCTTATCGTCGCCGCAGATGTCAGAAGCTGTGGTATCGCCGGTGGTTCCAAGCTGGGCTCCCACAACGTGGCCAGCCAGGGTATCTTCTCCTGTGATCTCTGTATTGTCAGCCTTTACCAGGATCACCAGGGAGGAGGAGGCGTAGGTATCTGTAAAATCCACGGAAGCCGCACGCTCCGGATTTACGGTCATGCCGGCCATGGCAAAGTCACACTTTCCAGAAGCCACAGACGGGACGATGGCGTCAAAGGCCATATCCTCCACCTTCAGCTCCATACCTAACTTCTCTGCGATGGCTCCTGCGATCTCCGGATCGATGCCCACGATGGCATCGCCGTCATGGAACTCCCAGGGCTCGAACTCCGCGTTGGTGGCCATAAGGATGGTGCCGCCAGCGGCTGCCTCTTCTCCGGCCTTTGTCTCCTCGGCGGAGGTTTCTGCTCCCTTGGCGTCTTCCTTTGCCGCCGTTGTCTCTGTCTTTGTATCTGCCGCTGTCGTCTCGGTCTTTTCTCCGCCGCCGCATGCGGTCAGAGCCGCTGCCATGGCTGCTGCCAGGATCACTGCTGTTGCTTTCTTCATCATCTTCATCATTTTTCCTTCCCTTTCTGCTTCTTCATTCTGTCTGAAATTTCATTTTGAATATTTATTCATTTTTTTGTATTGACTATGGGTATTATACCTCTTTTAAAAGAAAAAGCAAGGGATATTTTATAAATTTTTTTATAAATCTTTCAAAAGCTTTTTTAAGAGCAGCTCCCGGCTGTTGATGAACATTTCCATCACCTGGTAGCTTTCCGTTTCCTCATAGGCACAGGAATGAACAGCCCCGCCGTCAAAGGAAAGGATCCTGGCCCCCGGAAGGCCCAGAAGGATCGGAGAATGGGACACCATAAAAAACTGCGCCCCTGTCTGGCGCACTGGAAGATCTCCATTAAAAGCGTAAGCTGTCTCTGTGGGGAGAGAGCCGCTTCCGGCTCGTCTAAAAAATACAGGCCTCCAGGCGTCAGATACTTCTGGGCCACAGCCAGAAAGCTCTCTCCATGGGATTTTTCATGATATTTCTCTGAAGGATGCAGAAAATCCGCATATTCCTCTTCTCTGGTGGCCACATTGTAAAAGCTCTCCGCCCGCAGAAAATATCCCCAGGACGGTTTTTTATATCCCCGCACCAGCCGGAGAGCCCTCCACAGCTCTGAATGGGAGTCATAGGTGGAGAAATGGTAGTTCCTGGACCCTCCCTCGGGGTTAAACCCGGCCGCAATGGCCATGGCCTCCAGAAGCGTGGATTTCCCGCTGCCATTCTCCCCGACGAAGCATGTGACCGGAGCGTCAAATTCCAGCGCCTCCAGGCCCTCCAGCGCCGGGATCCGCCTTAAATAGCTGTCCTGGCCGATCTTCTCCCACTCAATGACTGCCCTTCTGATAAACGGCTGGTTCATGCATCTATCCTTTCTGCGATCTTCCGGCTTTCCTTTGCGATCACCTGGAGGATCCCCTTAAGCTCCCTGGAGGCGGCCTTTTCACCTCCCAGCTGGGCGTATAGGTGTATGTTGGCCGCCGCCCCGCAGATCTCCTCCCGTTCCCTTCTCTGATCCTCCAGGCTTTTTTCCAGCTCTGAGACCTGTTTGGAAAGCCGGGTCTCTGCCTCCTTCATCCGCTCGGCCTCATTTTCTGCCTTCCTCAGATCCTCCTCCAGCTCCTTCTTCCGCTCCATGAGCCGTTTTCCTTTCAGCCTTTCCCTGTAAAGCAGAAGACCCAGGATCAGGGTCCCGGAAAATCCTGCCGCTGCTGCTGCCGCAGTTGAGGCCCAGATGGAACCGTACCTCTGTGTCGGGCGTATCGTTGTCGAAGCCCTTGTTCTGGTGCAGGTACTCGCATCTCAGCTGCCATAGCCGCTCCCCGCAGATATACGGCGCTTCGTCAGCCGGGTCCTTTTTTAGGAACGGGGCCCCGTATGTATCCACCCACTGGGAATACTGCCGCCCGGTGTCCCGGCTGGGCTCCCCGGATCTATCCCGCAGGATCCTCCCGTCCCGGCCTCGCTTTACCAGTTCCGGAAACGCGATCCCGCCGCAGATATCCGGCAGCGTCACCGCCAACGCCAGGGCCGACTGAAACCGCCCGTCCTCGATATTTTCCTCGATCTCCCGGATCCTGTCTAAAAATGTAAAGCTCACATCGCTGCGATCCATGGCGCACTCCTTCCTTTGTCCTCCGCTCTGCGGCCCGCCGCTCCGAGGCTGCTCTTTCCGTCCCGGAATCCGGCCATGCTTCCTGTCCTCCTGAGGTCACAGGCCAGGGCCGCTCCCTGTCCTCTATCCCAGGGCCGCCCGGACCATATCCAGCACAAGGATCACGACCACTATGGTCCACACCCGGATCCTTGCCTTTTCCCCGAGAGTGGTATTGACCACGGCGATCCCCGCCATGGCTGCGGCAAGGCCTGCCAGCCCCGGATAATGGGTCCCTGTTGTCCCCTGGGACCAGACCGGAAGCCCCAGGGCAGAGAAGATCCTGTCTCCGGGACAGACGCCCGCCGGGCCCCGGCTGGCTCCAAAAAGGAATCCTCCCACAATAAGCAGGATCCCCAATATCCGCCTGATCCACATCCTTTTTTCCATAGGATCATTCCTCCCCTCTGTGGATATACATCCTTATCTTTTCCGCTTCCCCTTCTCCCTGTACCATACAGAGATATTCCCAGCCGTACCGTTCATAAAAAGAAGTATGATCGGTGATCAGATACAGAGGATCGATCCCCCTTTCCTTCATGTCCGCGCACATGTACCGAAGCAGCGAACCGGCAACGCCCCGGCCCCGCCAGTCCTCCTCTGTGTATACAGCACACACATTGGGAGCCAGATCCTTCCGGTCATGAAAATCATTCTCGATCACTCCCATGCCGCCGATGATCCGCTCACCGTCCAGCATCATATACCACTGGGGAACCGGGCCCTTCTCCTCCAGGCACTCCTCCATGCTCTCCATATACGCCTCCAGGGGGATCCCCCATTTTTCATGGAACCACCGGGCCGCCTGTTCCTTAAGCTCCGGCCGGTCTGTCAGCCGCACGATCTTATAGTCCATTTTTCTTCCGCCTTCTTTCCTCCGGCATTATACCGGCGTTCCCACCTCGATCAGATTCCCGTCTGGATCATAGAACCGGACCACTCTCTGGCCCCAGCTGTGGGTCATGGGCCGGTTCACATACTGTACCTCCGGATACAGGCGCTCCAACTTTTCCACAAAGCAGTCAAACTCCCGCTCCTCGAAATACAGCTCACAGGAATTGTTCTCCGGGATCACCTCCCGCTCCAGGAACTTTTTCCACAGCTTCTCATCCTGGAGCACCAGGCCCTCCGTCAGGATCACGTTTCCATCCTGATCCACCACCGTATCCAGGCCGAACAGGTCATGGTAAAACTTTATTGACCGCTCCATGTCCTTCACAACGACCAGTACATTCCTTAATCTCATCCTTTAATCTCCATTCTCAATCTCTCTCAAAGCCCAGATACCTGGTTCCCTGGAAGGAAAGCCGTCCTGTGTCCCCCTCAGCTAACATCCCGTATTCTGGCCCGGAAACGGAAAGCTCCATCCGGTCTCCGCTTTCCACCTGGAAGGTGACAAAATACTTCGTGGAGGACGTGTCCGTAAAGCCGTGGGCTCCCGAAACGTCTCCCGCATTGGCATGGCGGTGATGGGCCACATGTATGCGCTTGGCTGTGACCGCTGCCTCCACCGTCAGCCGCGGCGAATGGTTATTCTTATTCCAGGTGCTGAGCCCCTTTGCCATGGTCATGATGAATGTCCCCAGGACCATGAAAAAAACGATTGGAAATAATATGCCGAACAGGTCAAACATCCCTGATCCCTCCTTCTGCAACAGATTCTTTTCTGATTACAGGCTACCACATTTTTATTTTCTGCACAAGATTTTCCAGAAAACTTTCCTCTGTGTCCGCAGCTCTCCGGCCGCCACTGCCAGCAACGTGGAAAGCCGCAGGCAGACGGCCCGCGGCTTTCCAAAGGAGTATGTATGACAATATAGAGAAACTGGCATTAGGAATTTTTCTTCGCCGCCTCCCGGCGCTCCTTAAGCTCCGCGCGCATGGTCTTTGCGAAGGCTGGCGTAATGGGATAAAGCTTCACCAGGATCACCGTAACGATCATTAACACAATGGGATAGGCGATCTTTAAGTTCACGATCATGTCGATGACCTCCTGGGAGGTCTCTGAGGCACTGTACCCCACAGACGCCAGGGCAACGCCCACGATCATGGTGGAAAAGCTGGAACAGAATTTCTTCATAAAAGTGATCGTGGCGTTGATGAACCCGGCCTGGGCCGTTCCAAACTTCCACTCTGTATAGTCTGTGCAGTCGGGGATCATGGCCAGCACCGCCACATTCGCGAATACGAAGCCAAGGCTTCCCACAAAGCCCATGCCGATGACCTCAAGATCTGTGGCAAATTCCCGGCGCACCAGGAGCCAGATGGACTGGAGCAGGATCACAAACATACCGATAAACACAGTTTTGATCTTGCCAAATTTTCTCAGCATGGCAGGCATCATGGGGATGACCACCAGGCTGATCCCCAGGGATACCAGAGAGAATACGGCTTTTAAGCCCATGTTCTCCACCACGCACCGGAGATAATATAAGGAAAGTGCAGAACTCATGGTATTCACAAGGGTAACGGCTCCCAGCAGCAGGGCTGCACAGATCACGGCCCGGTTATGGATTACCAGTCCGATCTGGCTCTTAAAATGGATCTTTTCCGGAGTGGGAAGGGAATTATAGTAATCCACCCGCTTGGCTCCGTTGGCCGCACAGAGGCTGGTGATGATCATGGTGACACAGACGATCCCCACGCTGATGAGCCATCCAGTTCTGGGATCGGCCGATTTCTGTACAATGGGAATGGTGATCACGCCCACAACGGCTCCGGCAATGAAGCCGCCGTACTGACGGCAGGTGAGCATCAGATTCCGTTCCTGTGGATCCCGGGTCATGGCACTGTTCAATGCCTGCCACGGAACCGTAAACTGGGTATAGAAAACCGAATACAGGAGCAGCGCCACAATATAATAGATCCACATTCCGGTCTCCGGAAGATCCGGGACAGTAAACAGCATGACCATGATCACAGCCCATAAAAGAATCCCCATGATCATATGGGGGCGGTACTTGCCCCACCGCTTTGTATTGGTACGGTCCGCGATGCCGCCGATGATGGGATCGTTGATGGCATCCCAGATGATCAGCAGCGTATTTAAGATACCTACGGCTCCCACATGGAGACCGGCCACATCGCTCATGAAGTTCATGGCATAGGCCGTTTTAAACTGGGAAGGCATGGTGCTGGCCACGCCGCCAAGGCCGTAGGAGACAAGCTCTCCCTTGGACATTTTCCGGTCCCGCTGGTCCTCCTGGACATTACCAGGTACGTTTTTCTCTTTCGACATATCCTGCATCTCCCTTTCCTTTTATTTCTTCATCCAGGGCTTTGCATCCTTGGGAAGCAGCGGCTGATAGCCGTCGGGTCCTGTTTTTCTCTGAAACTCTTCGGCCGCCTTTTTTACAAGCTCCGGATCGTCCAGCAGGTCGATGGCCGCCGCTGCCAGGACCTTTCCAGCATACAGGAGTCCCTTATGGGCAATGGATGATTTTCCCTGGGACACCATCTGCCAGGTGTGCTCCGGCGTGCCTCCCGCACAGGTGGCCGCAACGATCTGGGAGGTGGGGCATACCCAGCTCACGTCTCCCACGTCTGAGGAGCCGGACAAAGGTTTTTCAGAGGGGCGGTAGGGAAGGATAAAGCTGTAAATGCTCTTTTCATCGTACTGCTCGCCCAGAACCCGGCCCTTTTCTCCCATGATCCGCTCAAACCGGTCCGCCAGTTTCTGCCTGCCCGGCATGGTGTCCTGGATGGCGCTGGCAAAGGCATACTCCTCCTCTGTGTATTCCGGCAGGCCCACGGCCTTCATGTTCTCATAAAGCACCTCCTCCAGAGTGTGGTTCACCAGGATATTGGAGCAGGCCTTTTCCAGCTGGATCTCCACCTCCACGCCGCACATCATAGCGGCTCCTCTGGCGATCTGGTTGACCCTTTCGTAGATCTCCCGAACCTGGTCATTCTTGGGCGCGCGGATCAGATAAACAGACTCCGCCTCCGCCTGGACCACGTTAGGAGCGTCTCCGCCTGTGTTGGTGATGGCGTAATGGATCCTGGCCTCCGGGATGATATGCTCTCTTAAGAACTGGACCCCCATATTCATCAGCTCCAGGGCATCCAGGGCGCTGCGGCCCAGGTGGGGGCTGGTTCCCGCATGGGCGCTGACTCCCTTAAAGAAATAGTGGATCCTCACATTCGCAAGGGTGCTGAAGGCCCATACGCTGTTTAACTGATTGGGATGCCAGGAAAGGGCGATGTCCACGCCTTTAAATACGCCGTCCCTGGCCATAAACGCCTTGGCGGAACCTCCTTCCTCGGCAGGGCAGCTGAAATAAATGATGGTTCCGGGCTTTTTCGATCCCTTCAGATATTCCTTTACGGCAATGGCCGCTGCCAGGCTTCCGGTCCCCAGCAGGTTATGGCCGCAGCCGTGTCCGTTTCCTCCTGGCTCCAGCGCCTCCTTCTCCGTGGCACACGCCTTCTGGCTCAATCCCGAAAGGGCATCAAACTCGCCCAGGATCTCGATCACCGGAGAGCCGCTGCCATAGGATCCGGAAAATGCTGTGGGGATCCCGGCCAGGCCAGAGGTCACCGTAAAGCCCTCTTTCTTCAAAGCGTCCATAAGGATCCCGGAAAAAACCGTTTCTGTATAATCTGTCTCTGGATGGTCCCAGATGGAGTCGCTGACGGAGAACAGGAAATCCTGCTTCTCGTCCAGCAAGTCTAAAGCTGTCTGTTTGTCCATGGTAAAGCCTCCCTGCTTTCGTTCAAATTTCTTATCTGATTTCATCATACCAGTGGTTGACAATTCCAGGTAGATATGAAATAATTACAGGGATGTATATTTTTTGTGCAAATTATTCAAAAAAGTCAGGTGATACCGATGAAAATAGAGCAGATTCAACATGTCCTGGCTATTTATGAAACAGGATCCATATCCAAGGCAGCGGAACGTTTCTATCTGTCCCGCCCCAATATCAGCAATGCCGTAAGGAATCTGGAAAATGAACTGGGCTTCGAGATCATGGAACGCGGGGCCAAAGGCGTGCGTTTCACGAAAGAGGGCCTTTTATTTGTCCAGAAGGCAGTCCGGATCCTGAAGGATGTGGACGAGATCCAGGAAATTGGAAACAGCCGGTCCAGGCTCCGGTTCGGGATCGTAAATCCCAACTGTCCCATGGTGGAGGAGGCCTTCATCCGGCTCTGCGGCCAGGTAGAGACTGCCAAGGAACTGAAAAATTACCAGGTTTCCCTGTACCGTGAGTACCAGTATGAGGGAATGCGGCTTCTGAATCAGAAAAAAGCCGACCTGGTCATCACCGTCAGCAACAATTTAAACGCCCCCTCCATGATCCGGGAAATGGAGGAACGCGGCCTGGAATACAGAAAGCTCCTGGACGTTCCCTGCAACGTCAATCTTTCCAAAAACCATCCCCTGGCCCAGGATCCGGATTTTAAGCTGGAGAAGCTGAAGGATTATCCCTTTGTGGAGTATGCCATTGAAGGGGACCGGGGATCCCCCTATAACCGCATCTCCCAGGTAAGCTTCATCAATCTCTCAAAGCTGTTCCGGGTCAGCTCGGGCAATATGCGGACCCGGGTCATCGCTGCCACCAACGCTTACAGTGTGGGCATCGCCATGCCTCCATCCTGGGCGGAAGAATACGGCCTATGCTGTATCCCCATTCCTGAGTTTACCATGGAGTTCGGCTGCATCCGCCGGGCCGGGGCGCCAGTGTCGCCTCCGGAGCAGATGTTTATGGAGTTTTTAAAAAAAGAGCTGGATTTTCTGGATAAGAAGGAATAACAGAAATGAAAAAACGGCGGAATCCACAGACTGAACCGGATCCCGCCTCTTTTTTAAATATTGGGCATATTGGCCGTTGGCATCATCAGGACCTTTCCTGTGCCGCGGTATACGTTCACCAGACCCTCACCAGAGGCCGCAGAGCCGATGAGGCTCTTTCCGGACCGCTCCACCGTAAAGTCAAGAGTGCTGCTCCAGGCGATCACAAAATTCCCATCCACCTTCAGAACGTCGTTCTCCAGGCGGATCTCAATCAGCTCCTCCCTGGGACAGGAGGCCTCGATACACGCCACACCGTTTCCGTTGAGGCTTAAATTGAACAGTCCCTCTCCTCCGGCCACGGCCGAGGACAGGTTGGCCCGCATGACTGCCTTGTGCTTCAGGCTGGACTCACAGGCCAGGAAAAGGCCGTCGTCCAGGACCACAGAGCCGCCCCAGTCAGTCACATCCAGGAGGATCAGATGCCGGTAGGTGGGCTCCAGTACCAGGATCCCGTTTCCTGTATATTCCGGCTTGATGGTGGATTCTCCGCTGGCCTTTCCCCGTACAGCTTTTCCAAAGAAATCCCCCACACCCTTGATCCCGGTGGTGGCGTTCACGTTTCCCAGCATCCACTGCATGGCTCCCGCCTGGATCGTAACCGGAGACTGGCTCAGATCACAGACCAGCTGACGCTTTTTCACATTCATCTGGGCACTGTAAAAGGCTGTGACTGCCGATGACGGAGTAATGCTGAGATCCCGCTGGTATTCGATCACCTGGAACGCCCCAAGTCTGGAAATGATCTTCACATCGTCGTTGTCTGTAAAATTAGAAATCTGATACATAGGCTCCCTCCCTCAAGAAATCTGATAATATTGTTTTTGAATTACGAATATCTTATCATATAAGGAAGTTTCTGGCAAGAAAAACGTGCTAGCCCACCAGCTGCACCAGGATCCCTCCCAGGGTCAACATCAGAGCCCCGCAGGACCTGGTAACAATCTGGGCAAATGGAAGGAGCTCCATGCGGTGGGCGCTGCTTAAAACGGCCACATTTCCAGAGCCTCCCATGTTGGTGGTGCACATACCAGCCGCAATGGCGGATTCCAGAGGATAAAATCCCGCCAGCTTTCCCAGAACTGCCGCCGTCAGCGTGATCACAGCCACCACTGCCGCCACCGCAAGCAGATAGGGAACCGTCAGCGTCTTCAGGATCGAATTCAGGTCGATCAGCGTGAATCCGATTCCCGTAAGGGCTGCCGCCGTCCAGCTGTGGATGGCAAACTGCCCCCACTCTCTGGCCGCGTCCTCCAGGTTCTCTGACAGGATCCCCGTTCCCTTCACCAGGACTACTGCCAGGATCATCCAGGCGTAGGTGGGGATCATGGGCACAAATTTATGGAGCACCGCCCCCAGCTGGTAAAAGGCAAAGGCTATGACCATTCCCGTACATAAGGAGCCAAAGGACGGCTTCATGAGAGGCGTTTTCTTCACCGGCCGGCCGTCGTTGACCAGCATCCCGTTTCCCGTAAGCTCCGGCCGTCTTTTTCCAAGGTTATTGAGCAGGCCGCCGAAAATAATGGCCACGCAGTTTCCAAGGACTGTGGCCGGAGCCATTTTCGTCAGCATGGCCGAGGGGTCGGCTCCCAGGGCCTGGGCATATATATCTGAAAGGGGAACGGTGCCCGCGGTCATGCCGCCGCTGGTCATGGGCACTCCCATGTACAGGATCCCGCCCCAGAAGCCCTGGCCCAGAAGGATGCCGAAGAGTCCCGAAGCCAGGATCCCCACAGCCAGGGAAGCCGCCGCCACCGGAAGAAGCCGCACCGTGGCCCGCAGCAGAAGCTTCCGGTCAATGTTAAACAGGCTCCCTGTGATCAGCGCTGAAATATAAAAGATCAGGAACCCACTGTCATTGATGAAAAAATCCATGGTCTCATACGTCTGCTCCGGCAGCAGTCCCACCGCCTGGATGGCCGCCGCGCCCAGGATGCAGATCACTGAACCGCCCAGATACGTTTTCACCACCGGCACCGTATTTCCAATGGCATTCAGCCCTTCCCCGAACACCATCAGCACCAGAAATGCCGGTACCAGGCTTTTGGGCACACAGCCCGTATACATACAGACCGATGTCAGCGCCAGTACCCCCAGATACAGCCCCAGGGGCATTCCCAGGATCGTCCGTCCATGGTCCTTATGACCCGCTCCCATCCCCGCCTTGCCTTCCTGTCTTCTTTCCAAAGCTTCCCTGTACGTTTCCAAAGCTTTTTCCTCCCTCTTAAAGCTGTCCGCTGCCGTTTTTAAAAGCTCCTCAGAGCGTCGCTGCCATCGTCCACCGTTTTTTCGATCCTTTTTACGATCACATCATACCCGGTCTTATCATTGATCTGTACATGGACCCGGTCGCCCACCTTATGGCCCAGCAGCGCCTTTCCCAGAGGCGACTCGGAGCTGATCAGGTTTTTAAGGGAATTTCCCCTGACTGTGGTGACGATCTTGTACGTTTCTGTTTCGTCGTCCTCCTCAAAATACACGTCCACCGTATTATAAAGCCCGATCTCATCCTCTTTGGAATCGTCGGATATCACCTTTGCGGTCTTTATCATCCGTTCCAGGTACCGGATCCGGCTCTCATTTTTGTTTTTATCCTTTTTGGCTGCGTAATACTCAAAGTTTTCGCTGAGATCTCCCTGGGCCCTGGCCTCCTTTACCGCCTCAATGGCCTCCTTACGGACCACCAGCTTCCGGTATTCGATCTCCTCCTCCATCTTTTTTATATCATTTTTAGTCAGTTCATTATACATGTCTGTGTTCCTCCTGTCATGAAAGGCGGCCCTTTTCTCTGCCGCCGTGCTACCATCTTACCGCGGACCGGGGAAAAAATCAACCGGCAGAAAAGGGCATGGGGCGGCAGGAATTTTATACGAAACACATGTGGAAACCACATCCGCTTGTTCCGGGCTGGTATTTATGTTACAATGTCTGCAATATCCATTCGCCGGGTGCCTTCTGGAGTTTCTTCCTTTTACATGGGATCCGGCGTAAGAATTTCCAGAAAAGGAGAGCTCCATGCTGATCACGTTCACTGCCTATATCCTGATTCCCGTTTACACCCTCCTCTTTGTGGCGGGAAGCGACTGGTTTACCACAAACTTCTCCGTTCTCGGGAATATTGCGGGCCGAAACGAGGCCTTTGTCCTCTGGGGTCTTATGGTCGGGATCTATTTCTTCGTCTGTTTAAGAAAGATCTTCCGCCGCATGCCGGAAAAGCCCGCGGGAACCTGGCTGGTGCCTCTGGCCCTGGTGCTCCTGGACTTTGCCGTCACCACGCCCTATCTGCCGGAAATGTTCCCCTTAAAGGCTTACCTTCACATCATCTTCGCCTTTCTGGCCGCCGCATGTCTGATCCTCTGCGTATTCCTTACGGTCCGGAAGCTTTACCAGAGGGATCCCAGGGAATACAGGCCGTATCTCTGGGGGATCGGGATCATCGTAGCCGTCTCCGCCTTTCTTTTTATCCTGGCAGGGATCGTCAGCAGCGCCCTGGAGATCTTCTTTACCGTCTCCATGACCTGGATGGTCTATGGGCTTTATAAAAATATGACAGCAGGGGATGGCGTTTCATAACGCCTCCTGCCTGTACAGACAATCTGTTCTCTGTTTCACTGGATCAATTTGCTTCCACCTGCGATATTGTCATTACAGAATATACGTTCATGGCCTACAAACATTTTTTATTAAAGCAAGAAGGTGTCGCCATCTGGCAGCACCTTCCATGTTTTTCTTTATAAAATTGGTGTTTATCCATTGGAAAACCAGAATAACTGCCTGGAAACCTCTGAATTATTATTTAAGTGTTGGCAGCATTGACGATTGCGTCAACGCTCATTTTTGTAATATCGTTTCTGATAATCTGCAACGGCATGAAGCATACCTCCCATTCGTCAGATCAATGCTCTTGTCTGTTCAAATATCTACTTAAAGTGTCTCATACATTGCTTTCAATTCTTCCAGAAGCTTCTCCTTTGTTCTGCCAACTAACCCCAATTGCTTAATATCCACGTTTTCATTTTTCATCCGCTGGACAAACTCTTGAATATCGGCATAAACTCCTTGGAGAGCTGCTGTCTTGACCGTGGGATCAATCAATTCCGTCAGACGGAAAACATCATTCTTATGCTTCTTAATGTTTTTGCTGTCAACGTGTTCTCCTGCGGCCTTACGATCTGTTAAATCCATCCACGCTTTTGCCTTAAACGGAATCAAATGTGCCGCATCCAAAACAGTCACTCCATCAACAGTGACTTTCCCCTGTTTCAAAAATTCGTAGTAATCCTCATCCAAAAGAATCGCGGACAGACTTGAAATATCTTCGTCCATCGGCAGCGGCGTTAAAACTGCATCTTCTGGAAGCTGAATAGCATCCAGTTTTCTAGTAAAAAGTTCAATCATCGCAGGATACTGATTCGCGATAGGGTGACTAAACCGATAAAACTGCGGTGCTCCCGAACTTTTGCTGCAATGCTCATATCCTGCCTGTTTTACATATTCCCAGAATTTCTTTCCAAAATTTGCGTCAACTGCTTCTATGATCAGAACAAGGTCAATATCCTTTGTTGCTCGAAAATCCAAACCTTCTTCCGTCATCAGAATGTCACACGCCGTTCCTCCAATGATGACATATTGTTCTTCACTGCCCTTGAACCATTCCTTAAAGCTGTCAATCCCTGCAACCATCTATCTTCCTCCACAGTTCATTCAGCATTTCTTCTACTGCTTCTTCAACCCGTTCATCTGCATCTTCTCGCAATGCCAATGCCAAAGAAAGTTCGTCTACAGTATTTCGCGTAGACAATTTTCGTGGATTGTATCTCCACATTTCTACGGCCACTTGCACCTGCGAATCCTGCAATCTATTGGTCATAACATCTTTCCATTGAGAGATTCTTTCTGCTGCATAGCATCTGACATTCGGTGCATTCAGCATGGAATACTCTGCCAATGCCGAATATCCGCTTTCCAGCAAATCTGTTCCCACGAATTCTTTCGGAATATAAACCGTTCGTTTTATTGGGTTCAGCAACTTATCTCCTGCTTTTTGGAACAGTGTTTTCGGAGAATCCTCAGATTGCATGATCCTCTGTACACCTACTTTCCTGATATGCAGCAATCCCATTTCTTCAAGCTGTCTCGATGCCCTTGATATAGAAGTAGGTGTCAGTTCCAAGTCCTTCGCAGCTTGACTTGTTGATAGTTCCTGTGCCCCTCCATAAATGAAATGCAGTAGAAGCATCTGCGCCGATGGAAGAATTTCTTCCCGTGACTTTTTTTCGGCGCTGCACCGTTCCTGCAAATACAACGCCATAAAGGGCAAATAAATTTGCTTTCCCTCTACAATAAAAGGAATCTTCTCACGAATCAAATATTCTTTCTGGCGATAGCTAAGTTCTTTTAGCACCAGCACAACGGGCAAGTTCTCATTTTTCTGTATCCGAGCAATATGCTTTTTCAGTACTTCAATCTGCTCCAGTTCTGCCTTAGGATAAAGAAAAACCATCTTCTGCTCATTCATAGACACCATCTGTAAGCGATATCTTGTGGCTATAAAATTGGGTAAGTGCTTAAAGTCCACATCCTCATAGGTAACCTTGACTCCAAGAACTTTATTGAGATATTCCATGTCATCACCTGCAATCTTAACTCTTTTTCTGTATTATAACTTATTTTAAGTTAAGGTGCAATATTTGAGTTAAGAGTAATCAAAAATCAACATTATTAAAAGTCATTTTCACACAAAAAAACGGTGCAGCATGAGCATTACACCCACACTACACCAGACATTCCATCATCGTATTCTGTGCGGATTGTGGAAGTAAACTGCACTTTGCCACCTGCAAGAGCTTTGACGGTTCACAAGACAACTACCACTGTGCAAGATATAAAGGCAATACAGGAGATTGTATGGCACACTTCATCAGAGAAGAAGTCTTGCGGAAAATCGTTCTTAACCGGATATTTGCCGTAACTGCCATCTTCTATGAGGACATCACTGCTTTTATGGAACTGATACAGAAGCAGCGGTTTGATGAAGCAGAAAAGGACATGAAACACAAGAGGCGTGAAGTCGGATAGGCGAAAAAACGGATTGCGGAACTTGACCGGATTTTCAAGCGGATTTATGAGGACGACATCAACGGCACAATCAGCCATGAGCGATTTTTGAAGCTGTCCGCAGAGTGTGAAGCAGAACAGAAAGAGCTGACGGAAAAGGTATAGGCAGAACAACAGGAACTTGATACCTACGAACAGAATAAAAGCGATTTTGACAGCTTCGCTACCATTATCCGCGAGTATGTAGGAATAACCGAATTAACGCCCACTATCGTCAATGAATTTGTGAAGAAAATCATTGTCCATGCACCGGAGAAGATAGATGGCAAGCGTTTTCAGAAAGTGGATATTGTCTTTAATTTCGTGGGAGAAATCCATTTGCCGACCGACCCGCAAACGAACAGAAAAAAACCGATAAACAGGAAAAGACGGGAGACCGTTTCAAGTTTTGTGTAAATTCAAAAAACTGATATAAGATATGTCAT
>Kit_p2__coassemble_516_pt1 | contig 38554 bp, 38 predicted proteins | sample Kit_p2__metabat2_high_PE_005 | metagenome-assembled genome bin Kit_p2 | reverse complement strand
GGGAGGGGGATCTATTGGTGGATTGTGTGGTATTTTAGGCCCAGGGCGCTTTTTCTCAGGCAGATCCTTCTTGTGTCTCCGATGGCTGTGTTGTTGTATACGCTTCTGGATGTCTTGAATTTTGTTTGTTCTCCGTGCCAGTTTCCGTATAGATAGTAGTCGGTGGTGCTTCCGCTGGTGCTTATGTCTTTGTCTGTAACGGATATGGTTTCATGGGCCGATTTGTCGAAGGTCAGCAGGAAGTTCAGGGGGAATGTGGCCGTGAATGAGATAACAAGGACAGCCAGAATAACTGATAGCTTCCGGGACAGTCTCTGGGGCGCCTTTGCGCCTGCTGATCTGATGATGTATGGAATGGACAGCAGGGCGGTTAGGTAAATGGTTATCCTGAGCAGGCTTCCCAGATCGTAATCAAAGCTTTTTGAAACGCTCAGGCATAAAAGCATTGCGATTACAGGACCCAGGACCGGCATCTGGAGCGCGTTCTGCTCTCCTTTTTTTGTGGTGGTTTCTATATAGATGTATGGGTAATACCAGAGGTAGATCCCGTAGGCGGCCAGAAGTACAAAAAGAAAGATAGCGACCATGGGCTTACCGCCTGCCAGGAAGGCCGCTGCATTCAGAAGTATCAGGATCCAGCCTGCTGCTTTTAAAAATTTCTTTGCACCGGCAATGCGAAAGGGCTCGTTTCCTTCTGACAGGATCTCCATCGTTTTTGTTTCGTCTGCAATGGATCTGTAATGGTTTTTCTCCATGACATTTAATGCATTTATGTATTGGGATACGTTTTCTCCCTTTTCTGTCATTTCTCCAAGATCTACGCTGGGAATGTCGTTTTGCAGGAGCGCTTCAAACAATATTCCCAGATCGGCCAGCGCATAGTCCAGCGTGACGAGCCGGTTATACTGCCGGTCCACAAGGACCATCTGCGTCCGGCTGCCCAGAGGGACCAGGAGCAGGCATCGGATATCGCTGTATTTTACCTGTTTCGGCTGTTTGAATAAATGGAAAAAGGTCAATCGGTCCTCTTCCACAAGGATCCTTTCTTTTTTATAGGCCAGAAGGAGCAGGATCCCCAGCGCCACAAATGGTAAAAAACAGATGGAAGCCATGATGTTTCCTGTTATGGCAAGGAAAAGGCTGACCAGTGAAAATATAGCTGTGGTGATGATGCCGATGATCTTTACAAATACGCCGCTTCTTATAACTTTCTTTTCCATTTGATCCTCCCCGATCTGATATTCAATCGTTTCTGCATGCTCTTTTCTGATGAAAGCAGCAGATGGTATAATGTCTGTTTCCAAACATTATACCATGGATCCATCATGCAGTCATTCTTTTCTGACAGCAGGCTTCGATATGTTTCAAAAAGGAAGCCCGCTTGCGGGCTTCTCCGCCTGCGGCGGGACGCTTCTGCTGCATGGCAGTCCCCGCGGAGTGTTTTTTGTCACAGGATACTCTTTCCTATGGCATAAAAAGGGACCGGGAGCTTTTTGGGGGGAGCTTCCGGTCCATAAGAAGGGGTATGTAAATGTAAGGAATCTGTCAATTGTCTCCGTATAAGCGGTTGACGGCGCTGAAGATGCCGCGCAGGGAGGCGCGGGTGATGTTGGAGCTGATGCCGACGCCGTAGGTGACACACTTCCGGTCCTGGTCCATCATGTGGATGTAGGAGGCCGCCTGGGCTCCGGAACCGGAGGTCAGGGCGTGCTCGCTGTAATCCAGGACTTTGATGTTGATGCCCAGCTCTTCCTCCAGGCCGCGCTGAACAGCGTCGATGGGGCCGTTTCCAACGCCCTCAAATTGTTTTTCCACTCCATGGTCGGTGTAGGTGACCACGGCCACGGTCGTGAAATCTCCGGCGGACTCGAAATCTGTGATCTTGCACTTTTTGAAGTGGTACGGTTCCTTCCGGTCCAGATAGTTTTTCTGGAATTCCTCCATGATCTGCTCGGGAGCCACCTCTCCCTGCCGCTCGGCGATCTTCTGGATCATGTCGGCAAATTCCTTATGCATGCCGCGGGGCAGCTTGAAGCCGAAGAAGGTGTCCATGACAAAGGCCACGCCGCCCTTTCCGGACTGGCTGTTGATACGGACGATGGGCTCGTACTCCCGGCCGATATCCGACGGGTCGATGGGGAGATACGGCACCTGCCATACCTTGCTCTGACGCTCCAAAAGCGCATGCATGCCCTTGTTGATGGCGTCCTGGTGGGAACCGGAGAAGGCGGTGAACACCAGCTTTCCGGCATAGGGGTGGCGGGGATCAATGTGCATCTTCGTACACCGCTCATACACCTCTGCGATCCGTTTTACATCGGAGATCTCCAGCTCCGGATCGATGCCCTGGGAGAACATATTGTAAGCCAGGGTCAGGATGTCCACGTTTCCAGTCCGCTCCCCGTTTCCAAACAGGGTGCCCTCCACCCGGTCTGCACCAGCCAGGAGCGCCAGTTCTGTGGCCGCCACTCCGGTTCCCCGGTCGTTGTGGGGATGAACGCTTAAGATAATGCTTTCCCGGTTTTCCAGATGCCTGTTCATCCATTCGATCTGGTCTGCATACACGTTGGGAGTCGTCATCTCCACCGTGGATGGCAGATTCATGATCATCTTATGCTCCGGCGTCGGTCCCCAGGCTCTCTGGACCGCGTTGCAGATATCCAGGGCGAAGTCCAGCTCCGTGCCTGTAAAGCTCTCCGGTGAATACTCCAGTACCACCTCTCCGTCATGGTCCTTCATATAATTCTTTACCATGGCGACGCCGTCTGTGGCGATCTTTTTGATCTCCTCCCGGTCCATGTGGAATACCACGTCCCGCTGTAAGGTGGATGTGGAATTGTAAATGTGGACCACTGCCTTTTTGATCCCCTGGATGGCCTCAAAAGTACGCTTCACCAGGTGCTCCCGGCACTGGGTCAGCACCTGGACCATCACGTCGTCGGGGATCAGGTTCCGGTCCACCAGCTGTCTTAAGAAGTCAAATTCGATCTGGGAGGCTGCAGGAAAGCCGATCTCGATCTCCTTAAATCCCATTTCCACCAGGAGATTGAACATCTCGATCTTTTCCTCCACCACCATGGGCTCCACCAGGGCCTGGTTTCCGTCCCTTAAGTCCACGCTGCACCATGCGGGCGCCTTCTGTATCTCTTTTCCGGGCCATTCCCGCTCCGGGTAATGGACCACCGGTACTCTCTGATATCGTTCAACATTTTTCATGATCTGCTTCCTCCATTTAAGTCCTGTACTGGCGTTTTTACTTTCTGAACCATATTAAGGCCGGAGTCGATAAATCACGCTGTATTTCTCTACGATAAACTGTGTTACGCTCTTAGGTCTAACCCCATATCCATCAGTCCTCTTCTCAGATTTTATGTAAAACACATTATAGCATCTGATTTCTGTTATATCAACAAAAGCTCCCATATCTTTTGATTATGGGAGCTATGCCGGGACTATTTATGAAGGCCGCAGTGCTATGAAACTGCGTGGCCTTTTTTTCTGAGGGCTCCGATCACCTGGTCCACGTACTTCTCGCAGATCTCTGTGGATTCGGCCTCCACCATGACGCGGATCAGCGGCTCGGTCCCGCTCTGTCTCAGGAGGAGCCTTCCGTCGCTGCCCAGGGCCTTCTCCACATCGGCCGCCGCCTGCTTCACGTCTTCGTCGCCCAGGGCGGCCGCCTTGTCGGCCACACGCACGTTCTTAAGGACCTGGGGCAGGATGGTCACCTCGGAAGCCAGTCTGGACAGAGTCTCCTTCTTTTCCAGCATCACTTCCATGATCTTTAAGGAGGTCAGGATCCCATCGCCGGTGGTGGCGTACTTGCTGAAGATAATATGGCCGGACTGCTCGCCGCCCAGGCAGTTTCCGGTCTGGGCCATGTTTTCATACACATATTTGTCGCCCACGGCCGTCTTTTCGTAGCCGATGCCCTCCCGGTCCAGAGCCTTATAAAGGCCCAGGTTGGACATGACTGTGGTAACGATCTTATTATTCCTTAAATTTCCCTGCTCCTTCATATACTTTCCGCAGATGTAAAGGATCCGATCGCCGTCCACCACTTCTCCGTTTTCATCCACCGCCAGGCAGCGGTCTGCATCGCCGTCGTAGGCAAAGCCCACATCCAGATGTTTTTCCTTCACAAAGGCCTGGAGCCTTCCGATGTGGGTGGAGCCGCAGTCTGTATTGATATTTAAGCCGTCAGGCTCGTTATTGATCACAAAGGTATCGGCTCCCAGGGCGTCGAACACGCTCTTTGCCACAGAGGAGGCGCTTCCGTTGGCGCAGTCCAGCCCCACCTTCTTCCCCTTGAAGGAACGGGTGGCAATGGAGATCAGATATCCGATGTAGCGGTTCCTTCCGGCTGCGAAATCCTGGGTGCGGCCGATCTGGTCCCGCTTTGCCATGGGAAGCTCTCCCATTTCCCCGTCCAGGTATTTTTCAATCTCCAGGATCACTGATTCCTCCATCTTTTCGCCGCTGCCGTTCATGACCTTGATGCCGTTGTCATAATAGGGGTTGTGGCTGGCAGAGATCATGATCCCGCAGTCAAAGTCCTCGGTCCGGATCACATGGGACACGCTGGGCGTGGTGGTCACATGCAGCAGATATGCATCTGCGCCGGAAGCCGTAAGGCCGGAAACCAGGGCGTACTCGAACATATAGCTGGACCGTCTCGTATCCTTTCCGATCACGATGCGGCACCGCTCTCCCTTGGCCTTCTGCCCGTAATACCAGCCCAGGAAGCGGCCCACCTTATAGGCGTGCTCCACCGTCAGATCCACATTGGCCTCTCCCCGGAAGCCGTCTGTTCCAAAATATTTTCCCATTTTTCATCCTCCTAAAAAGGGTTCCCCCGCTGTCAAAAAAGCGGCCGCACGCCAGTTCCTGCGCCGTCAGCCGCTTTCCTGATCCCTGTATTATTCTATGACTCAGCCCCCGCAGATGGAAGCCGCCAGGACCTCTGCGTGCAAATCTCTGCCGCAGGTCCCGTCCATATTTTTATCCTACCAGGTGATCTCTTTGAGATAACGGCCCACTGCGTCCTTCCAGTCCGGAAGCCGCTCAAAGCCGTTTTCTGTGAGTTTCTCCTTGCTGATCCGGCTGTTCATGGGCCGCTTCGCTTTGGAGGCCGGGTATCCGCTGGTGGGCACCGGCGTCACCTTTACCTCATCCATCCCCGCCTGGCGGAAGATCTCGCAGGCAAATTCATACCAGGAGCATAAGCCCTCGTTGGTGGCATGGTACCGGCCGTATTTCTCGGTCTGGATCATATCCACCAGGAGCCTGGCCAGATCATAGGTATAGGTGGGGGAGCCGATCTGGTCGTCCACCACCGTGGCCGCGCCCCGCTCCTTTCCGATGCGGAGCATGGTCTTAATGAAGTTCTTTCCATTGACGCCGAACACCCAGGCAATGCGGACGATGAAGAATTTCTTCACCAGCTCCTCCACCGCCAGCTCTCCCTCATATTTGGTCTGACCGTATACGTTTAAGGGATGGCGCTCGTCATCCGGCTCCCAGGGGCGGGTCCCCTGGCCGTCAAACACATAATCCGTGCTGATGTACATCATCTTAATATCCAGGTCGCGGCAGACCTCTGCAATGTTCCTGGTGCCGTCTGCGTTGACCTTTCTGCATACGTCCACGTTGTCCTCGGCCGCATCCACAGCCGTATAAGCAGCGCAGTGGATCACAGCGTCCACCTTCGATTCCGTGATCACCTTCCGGCAGGCCCCGGCGTCGGTGATGTCCATCTCCTCCAGGTCCACACCCACGGGCTCCAGGCCGCGTTTTACCATTTCATTTACCACGTCATGGCCCAGCTGGCCCTTGACGCCTGTTACTAAGATCCTCATTATTTCTCACCCAGCCTCTTTCCATACATGTTATCGAAATAATTGCTGTACTCGCCGCTTAAGATGTGCTTCCACCAGTCCTCGTTGTCCAGATACCACTGGATGGTCTGCTGGATCCCGGTGTCGAAATTGTATTTGGGCTTCCATCCAAGCTCGGTCTCCAGCTTTGTGGGATCGATGGCATACCGGCGGTCATGGCCCGGACGGTCCGTTACAAATTTGATCAGACTCTCCGGCTTATCAAGGGCCTTTAAGATGGTCTCTACAACCTCTAAGTTGGTGCGTTCGTTGTGGCCGCCCACATTATATACTTCTCCCACCCGGCCGTTGTGGATGATCAGATCGATGGCCTCGCAGTGGTCGGAAACATGGAGCCAGTCTCTCACGTTCTCGCCTGTTCCGTATACCGGAAGGGACTCGTCGGCCAGGGCGCGGCTGATCATCAACGGGATCAGCTTCTCCGGGAAATGGTAGGGGCCGTAGTTGTTGGAGCAACGGGAAATGGTCACCGGCAGACCAAAGGTCCTGTGGTACGCCATGACAAACAGGTCGGCGCTGGCCTTACTGGAGGAATAGGGGCTGGAGGTGTGGAGCGGAGTCTCCTCGGTAAAGAAGAGATCCGGACGGTCCAGAGGCAGGTCTCCGTATACCTCATCGGTGGATACCTGGTGATAGCGCTTGATCCCGTATTCCTTACATGCGTCTAAGAGCGTGGTGGTACCCATAACGTTGGTACGCACAAAGCTCTCCGGATCCACCACAGAGCGGTCCACATGGCTCTCGGCCGCAAAGTTTACGACCATATCAGGCTTTTCCTTTTCAAACAGATCGAATACGAATTTCCGGTCCGCAATGTCGCCCTTTACAAATTTATAGTTAGGCTTTCCCTCCACGGGCTTTAAGGTCTCCAGGTTGCCTGCGTAGGTGAGCAGATCCAGGTTGACGATGTCATACTCCGGATATTTGTTTACCATATGATGGATGAAGTTGCCGCCGATGAAACCGGCGCCGCCTGTTACGATGATCTTCATTTTATTTCTCCTTATTCGCTTTCTTCAAAATCCCCGGCGTTCTGGTCCGGGAAATATCCCAGTCCCCGGGCATGGGCATTTTATCTGTCTGCATGGCCCGGCAGCTTGTCGATATACTTGCCGTCCACCACGTCCTTCAGATACTGGCCGTACTGATTCTTCTTTAAGATCTCATAGGCCTCCATGACTTCGTCCTTGGTGATCCAGCCGTTGGTATAGGCGATCTCCTCCAGACAGGCGATCTTTCTGTGCTCATGGGTCTCCACAGTCTTTACAAAGTTGGTGGCCTCCACCAGGGATTCATGGGTTCCCGTATCCAGCCATGTGAAGCCCTGGCCTAAAAGCGTCACATCCAGCTCTCCGCTCTCCAGATAGATCCGGTTTAAGTCCGTGATCTCCAGCTCGCCTCTTGCAGAGGGCTTTAAGTTCTTCGCATACTCCACCACCCGGTTGTCGTAAAAATACAGACCGGTGACGCAGTAGTTGGACTTGGGCTTTTCCGGTTTTTCTTCAATAGAAACAGCCTTTCCGTCCTTATCGAATTCCACGATGCCGAACCGCTCCGGATCGTCCACGTAATATCCGAATACAGTGGCTCCCTTTTCCCTGGCAGCCGCCTCCCTGAGGCGCTTCTTTAAGCCCTGGCCGTGGAAGATATTGTCTCCCAGGACCATAGCCACAGAATCGTTTCCGATGAAATCTGCGCCGATGATAAAGGCCTGGGCCAGTCCGTCGGGACTGGGCTGCACCGCATAGCTGAGGGTGATGCCGAACTGATGGCCGTCGCCTAAAAGAGCTTCAAACCTGGGCGTATCGTCGGGAGTGGAGATGATCAGGATATCCCGGATCCCTGCGTTCATCAGAACGGAAAGGGGATAATAGATCATTGGTTTATCATAGATGGGTAAAAGCTGTTTGGAAGTCACCTTCGTCAGTGGATAAAGACGTGTGCCGCTGCCGCCGGCAAGAATGATACCTTTCATACCTGTTCTCCTTCATTTTCTGCTGTTTTAGTCCGTTTTTCCGGAAAAAAGCGTCCGCCGCGGAGGCTAAAATTTTCCTACGGCTGAAAAAAGGACGCACCTTCCCCGTATATATGGCGTCATTATAGCATAAAACCCGTATGATTGAAAGGCCGGATGTTACAAACCTATTGGTTTATCTTTAAGATTTCTTTAAATCCTTCTGATTTTCCGGGGATTCAGATGTTCATAGAAAAAAAGGCCTGGTTCAGTTCCAGGGCCTCCTCCATGGTATTTTTCCATCCGTAAAGCTTCAGATCCGTCTTCCATCCCTTAGGGGTCCACAGCACCTCCACGCCTTCCTCCCGCAGAAGAAGGCACTGGAGATCCATGGACGCAAAATGAGCGGCCCCGCTCAGGATTCCGGCGGCGTTCACCACCCGGTGGGCCGGCACGTTCTCTCCTGCCAGCCCTTTTTTCAAAGCGTATCCCACCTGTCTGGAGTTCCCCGGCTTCCCGCAGAGCAGGGCGATCTGGCCGTAGGTGGCCACCCTCCCTCTGGGGATCCGGCTGCATACCAGACCGATGCGGCGGTAAATATCCATATCCATTTTTAATTCTCGTTCATTTTGGCTAACTTGGCCGCCTGGTCTGCGGCGATCAGGCTGTCGATCAGTTCCTGGAGATCGCCGTCCATGATGGAGTCGATCTTATAAAGGGTCAGCTTGATCCGGTGCTCTGTCACACGTCCCTGGGGGAAGTTGTAGGTGCGGATCTTTTCGGACCGGTCGCCGGTGCCGATCTGGCTGCGGCGTGCCTCGGCCTCCTCATTCTGGCGGCGCTCCAGCTCCATGTCATACAGCTTGGAACGCAGCAGGCGGAACGCCTTATCCTTGTTCTGCAGCTGGGATTTCTCCGTCTGGCTGTAGATCACGATCCCCGTGGGAATATGGGTCAGACGCACCGCAGAGTCGGTGGTGTTTACGCACTGGCCGCCGTTTCCGGAGGCGCGCATCACGTCGATGCGGATATCCTTTTCGTCGATGACCACGTCAAACTCCTCGGCCTCCGGCATAATAGCCACAGTGGCCGTAGACGTATGGATCCGGCCGCCGGACTCAGTCTCCGGCACACGCTGTACCCGGTGCACGCCGCTTTCGTATTTCAGCTTGGAATATGCGCCCTGGCCTGTGATCATGAATTCCACTTCCTTCATGCCGCCGATGCCGCTCTCGCTGACGTTGATCAGCTCCACCTTCCAGTGCTGGCGCTCTGCGTAATGGACGTACATCCGGTACAGCTCGGAAGCGAACAGGGCCGCCTCGTCTCCGCCTGCGCCTGCGCGGATCTCCACGATCACGTTCTTATCATCGTTGGGGTCCTTGGGAAGCAGAAGGATCTTAAGCTGCTGCTCCAGCTCCTCGATCCTTTTTTTCGCGTCGGAAAGCTCTTCCTTGGCCATCTCCCGCATTTCCTCGTCGCTCTCTTCCTCCAGAAGGGCCAGGCTGTCCTCCACGTCCTGCTTTGCCTGCTTATATTCCTTATATGTCTCCACCAGCGGCGTCAGATCCGACTGTTCCTTCATCAGCTTCCGGAATCTTTTCTGATCCTCTGCCACGGACGGATTGTTTAACTCAAACATCAGCTCTTCGTAATGCTTAACAATGTCTTCCAAACGGTCGAACATAGGAAACCTCCTTCTTTATTTCCGGATCTGCCCCGGCCACGTTCCGCGCACTACCCGGTCCATGCCCGCCAGATCCTTTATCACCTTTGTATCCTGAAATCCATGGGACTCTAAAAGCGTCTTCACCGCCGCCCCCTGGTCATGACCAGTCTCAAAATAAACGGAACCGCCCTGGTTTAAGAAATCCCCGCACTGCTCCGCCAGGATCCTGTAAAAATAAAGGCCGTCCTCTTTCCCGTCTAAGGCTCCCAGAGGCTCATGGTCACGCACCTCCGGCTCCAGGCCCCGAATCACCTCACTGGGGATATAGGGCGGATTGGAAACGATCACGTCGAACATGTCCCTTCCCGGCTCAAAGGCAGCGAACATATCACTCTGGCGAAACTCCACTGGATGCGGCCTCTCTCCCGATGCTCTGTTTTCCATCTGAGCAGGCTCCGCCGTCCCGGCCGTATCAGCTCCCAGAAGCGCTCCGGCGTTTTTTTCCGCCATCTCCAGGGCCTTGGGAGAAATGTCTGCCGCCGCCACCCGTGCATATCCGCCCAGGGCCTTTAAGCTGACGGCGATGCAGCCGGAGCCGGTGCACATATCCAGCACAGAAATATTTCTGTTTTTCTGCTCATTTAACACAGTTTCCACCAGCGTCTCCGTATCCTGCCTGGGGATCAGCACATGGGCATTGACAAAAAACTCCATGCCCATGAACTTCTGGGTGCCCAGGATATGCTGGAGGGGCACCCGGCCAGACCGGCACTCCAGGCCGTCCTCATAGGCCTTAAGTGCCTCATCCCCCGGCGCCGCCTCCTCCTTTGCATCCAGGAAATACCTGGCCCGGCTCATGGAAAATGCCTGTTCAAACAGATACCAGGCATCCAGCTCATACTCCTGGATCCCGGCCTTCTTTAAGCGCTCCTGGCCCTGTTTTAACAGCTCCCCCCAGGTCATGCCAGTTTCTCCTGATCTTCAAAATACCCGGCCGGATACGTTTCCGGAAAGTTCTCCTCCAGATATTTCTTCCAGTCGAACACTTCCTCCACAGCGGCGATGGCCACCTGGATCATGGAATCGTCCGGCTCCTTGGTGGTCAGCCCCTGCATCCACATGCCGGGGCGGCTTATGATGTCCATGATCTTTGAATTGCTGGTGCCTGCCAGCCGCAGCACCTCGTAGGACACGCCCGCGATCACCGGGATCAGTACGATCCGGCTGACGATCCGGAGCCATATGGTGTCCACCCGGACCACCATAAAGAACAGGATGCTGATGATCATAACGATCAGAAGGAAGCTGGTGCCGCAGCGCTTGTGCTCCTTGGAGCTCTTCCGGACGTTTTCCACATTTAATACCAGCCCGTTCTCCAGGCAGTTGATGCATTTGTGCTCGGAGCCATGGTACATGAACGTGCGGCGGATGTCGTCCATCCTGGAAATGATCTTAATATAAGCGATAAAGATCCCGATGCGGATCGCTCCCTCTAAAACGGCCATGGCCGTTTCCGACGGGATGAACCGGCGGAAAAAGCCGGCGATCAGAAGCGGGAGCACCATAAAGATCCCAATGGCCATGAACACGGAAAAGATCATCACCGCCGTCATAACGACGCTTTCCATTTTTTCTCCGAATTTATCGATCAGGAAGCTTTCAAATTTTCCCGGAGCCTCGTCCTCTTCATCGTCCTCAAAAAAGCTGGCCGACCAGGTGAGAGTCTTCATCCCCAGGATCATTGAATCCGCAAAGCTGAAAATCCCGCGTACAAACGGAAGGGAAAAGAATTTCACTTTTTCCGTCATACTCACATATGTGTCTTTCTGGATCACGATCTCCCCGTCAGGCTTTCTGACGGCGGTGGCATAGGTATCCTTATTTTTCATCATGATTCCCTCTAAGACTGCCTGTCCCCCGATACCGGAATATTTCAATTTTAAACCTCCATGTCTGTAAGATCCCGCAGACGCGCGTCTCCGGCCCGTCTGCCTCCGGGTAAACCACAAAAAAGAAGCCCGATTGCGGGTTTCTCATGGTTATCGCGGCAGCCGCCAAGGTCCCGTGCAGGCACGGACTTTGGCTCGTTGTCCGCGTAAACAAAAAGGGCTGAGTTTTCAGAAATATCCAAAAGCTCAACCCTGCTTTATCAAACCTTATTTGTCTGCTTTCACACCATACTTACGGTTGAACATCTCGATACGTCCGCGAGCGGAAGCAGCCTTCTGCTGACCGGTATAGAATGAATGGCATTTGGAACAGATTTCTACGTGAATGTCTTTCTTGGTAGAACCAGTTACAAATTCATTACCGCAGTTGCAAACGACCTTGGCCTGATAGTAATTTGGGTGGATTCCCTCTTTCATGATTTTCACCTCTTTATTTTTTGGTACATGACTGACAGTCACGTTTATTTATATACCTGTTCCCTTAGAACAGCTAAATAAGTATAGCATAGTTTATTTTTGAGTGCAAGTGTTTTTTCGCTGAAAATCGGGCGTCTGTACCCGAAAGATCCGCTTCGCCGGAGCGGTCTGCCCCGCGGGCCGGGCGCAGAGGCCTGTCGGAAAAATATTGCTGGTATTTTATGGGCCCTACCCCTCCATCACATGAAGGTTCCGAAGCTCTCCGTCCCGGATCCGCTCCGTAAGCTCCATGGCATGGGGCTCCAGATAATCCCAGTCCCCGCCGGTTAAGCCCTGGCGCTTCAGCTCCTGTACCACAGCCCGGCAGACCCCTTCGATCCGCTCCTCTGTCCGGACCGGGCCGCCAGCCAGCCGCTTCTTTGCTGATCCGCAGGATCCCTCTGTGCCATCTGCTTCCTTCTCCACTGATCCACAGACGCCGTTTCTGTCCCCCGGTTCCGTATTCCCTGGCTCATAAACGCCAGCCGCATCCCCCGGCACCGCTGCTCCCCCTGTCAGCAGCCGCTCCAGCTCCCCGGCAGCCTCACGGAGCACCGGCAGCTCCCTGGCGGCCCGGAACGACCATTTGTAATACGGCATGTACCTGCGGTTCAGAAGAAAGATCATGGAAAGCCCTGCCGAAACAAATTCGTGGAGGGCCATGGCGGCGGCTCCGTATTCCCCCCGCCTCAGGCACCGGGAATAATTGTACTGCCCCGACTGGGCCATGAGGACGGCCCGGGCTGCCATTTTCTTCAGACGCACGTCCTCTGGATATCCGGTCTCCAGCTCCCGGCGCACGGCAGAAAACTCCCCGCATCCGTCGTAAAACACCCTTCCATTGACGGCGCAGGCCAGGCTGTGCTCCGGCGTATACAGCCATTCCATCAGGGATTCCGGCGCTCCCGGCCTTCCTGTGAACCGGCGGTAAAATTCTCCGGTGAGCAAAACGCCCCGGCGTCCGCCGCCAAGCAGGCTCTGTTTTTCCCGCCTCACTCCTAGATACTCCTCCGGCAGCTTCCCATAAGCCCGGGACAGCTTAAATTCCAGCTCATGCTCCAGCCGGTCCGGGATCCAGAGACAGAAGCCGGCCTCAAAATCATGGTCCCGGGAGATGGCATCGTCAAAGCCAAAGCAGTCGGAGCCCTCTCCGGCCACTCCCGCGGCGATCACATCCATATACTGGGGAAACTGCTCCTGGAGCATGGGCAGACCGTATTCGCCAAAAAACCTTTCTGAAAGCTCCAGGCCCCTGATGGCGTTTCCTATGTCCCTGCCTCCCTTTACAAGCTCCATATCTGCCGCTCTGCCACTGCTCTTTCCATCTGTCATCTCCCCGGCTCCTCTCCAGCTGCCCGGTAGATCCGGTCTGCCGTTTCGGTAAGTTCCTTCTTTATTCTGAAATATCCGAAATGTCCGAATGTTTCTGCACATTTCCGGCAATTAAACGCATAATATCCGTCTCTGGGAACCTCTCTGGAGCGGAAGATCTCCACCGCCGTTTCCAGACATCCGTCAATTTCTCCGTCCCGGCCTGCCTTCTCGTACAGCACCGCCAGGTTCACCCAGGTGACTGCGATCTCCAGGAGGCTTCCCGGCCGCAGCGCCTCCATGATATCCATAGCTTTCTTATAATATGCCTCCGCCTTTTTATACTCTCCCAGGTCCTCCCAGGCCAGGGCCATGTTGTTGAACAGGCCCCCGAACCGGTAGTCTCCCGGCGGCAGGCTCCCGCCATAGGCCCGAAAGGCCTGGTCGTAATAAGGCATGGCCTCTGCTGCCTTTCCAAAGGCCTTCATGGTGGTGGCGGCATTGAGACAGGTGGTGCCGCCGGTAACAGTCTGGGAAAGCCCATGCTCTCCCACCAGAGCCAGCCCCTTTTCCACCGCCGCAAGGCCCTTTTCCCTCTCTCCGGAATTGCGGTAAAAGCCCATCATTTCATTTAAGATCGTGATCTGGGACGCCCAGTCCCCAGCTTCCTCATACCGGGCCAGCCAGTCCTCCAGATACAGGGCCGCCTCCTGTTTGGCATCCCGGTCCAGGATCCGGTCAAAGCCCTGGATCACCTCCCGGACCGAGGGACCTCCGTCCGCGCTCCCTGTATGCACCGCCTCTGCGGCTGCTGTATGTGGCCGGAAGCAGCACTCCGGCTCCTCCCAGTCTTCTTTTTCCAGTATCATCTGTCATTTCCTCTCTGTTTCATTTTTCAGGAATCCTTAGTCCAGGCTCCGCCCTCCGGAAAAGATCTGCCACACGGCTGGCACATACCGGACCAGGATCCGGGCCGCCGCGTAAGAAGACGCTACCACCGCCGCTGGAAGAAGGAGGAACCAGACCACCGCTAAGACCGCCATGGCCGTCCCGTCTAGCACGCGTCCCAGCACCAGGGCTCCGGCCTTATTAAAAACACGCACCAGGATAAAATGGATCCCGTATAAAAACAGGCTCTGGCGCATCCATGGCCGGGTCTTTCCTATCCGTCCGCTGTCAAACAGAAGCCATATGGATATGGGAAGGAAAAAACGGAACATGACGATCCACAAAACGTCTGCCCCGGGCTTCCCCATCCTCCAGAAACAGACAGCCGCCAGAAAAAGATTCCCCAGGCCCGCCAGGATCCGCCCCTTTCCATAAGAAGCCTCTGCCAGCTCCCGACCATGGACGGCCATAAAGATCCCAAAGGAATAGTAAAGGAGTGCGTCGGTGTTGGGATGCATGGTATCCAGATGAAAATGGACGGCCGCCATGACAGCTGCCAGAAAGACCAGCCCCCGGGTCCGGTTCTTTATGATCCAGTAAAGGACCGGGGACAGCAGGATCAGAAACATCAGCTGATACAGATACCAGAATACCGGCGCGTACTGGTAATGAAGAACAGCCTCCAGAAGCGCCTCCCCGTTAAAGGGCACCGGCGGTTTTCCAATGAGCCGGTGAACGGCCGGAATGCGGGTCGCCAGCACATATCCCAGGTAATAAAAAAGGTTCCAGGCCAGATAGGGGACCGCCACGCTGCGAACCCGGCTCTTCCATTTTGCTGGAAGCTTCTCCCAGGAAAAGCTGCGGAAAAAAAGGTACGCCGACAGCATAAAAAATCCCGGCACTGCCGTCAGCCCCAGAGCCGTGGACAAGAAATCCTGGATCCTGTGGACCGTCAGCCAGATCCCCTCTGTGACCGGGGCGCCGCCGGAAAACAGCTCCGCATTATAGGAGTGGGCCCAGATCACCAGGATACTGAGCAGAAACATCACCCAGGAAACGTGCTCCCAGAACGCCTTTTCCTCCATGGTCTTTCCCATTTGTATCCATCCCTCCGTATTTTCCCAGGGCCGGAAAAGCAGTCTCTCGGCCCCTCTCTTCCTCTATTGTGCGGAATTTCAGCCGGATTGTCAAGGCAGTTTTCCTTTCCGTTCCCCCTTCTTTATTTGTCAACCTTATTTATTTTATGGTTTACTTTTCTCTGCTTTTATGGTATTGTAAACCATATTAAAATTTTAGTTTACTTTAGGAGGCACCCATGACTGAACCTACGACCATGATCCAGGAACTGAAAACACGGATCTTAAACGGCGGCATGATCTCCCGGGAAGAAGCCCTGGCTCTTTATGAGGCTCCCCTGGAGGAGCTCTGCTCCGCCGCCCGCCAGATCCAGCTCCATTTCTGCCAGGACCGTTTCGACCTCTGTACCATCATCAACGGGAAGAGCGGCCGCTGCCCGGAAAACTGCAGATTCTGCGCCCAGTCCGCCTTTTATTCTTCCAGCACAGAGGAATATCCTCTGCTGGACGCTGAGACCATCGTCAAGGAGGCCGGAAGGAACCACCAGCAGGGCGTCCTGCGTTTTTCCATTGTCACCTCCGGCAAGCGGTTAGATGATGCGGAGGTGGACCGGATGTGCCTGGCTGTCCGAAGGATCCGGGAGGAAACAGGGATCCATGTCTGTGCCTCCTTCGGTCTCCTGGACCAGTCTCAGTATGAAAAACTGAAGGAAGCGGGTGTTACCCGGATCCACAACAATCTGGAGACCTCCCGGAACAATTTCCCCAATGTGTGCACCACCCACACCTTTGACCAGAAGCTGGCCGCCATAAAAGCCGCCCGGGCCGCTGGGCTTACAGTGTGCAGCGGCGGGATCGTGGGCATGGGCGAGACTCCGGAGGACCAGGTGGACATGGCGCTCACGCTGCGGGAGCTGGGGATCCGCTCGGTTCCCGTCAACATGCTGAACCCCATTCCTGGGACGCCCTTGGGACACCTGGCCCCGCTGACCGGGGACCAGATGCGCCGGATCGTGGCCGTATTCCGATTTCTTCTTCCCGACGCCTTCATCCGCCTGGCCGGAGGACGGGGCCTCCTTCCCGATAAGGGGCGGAGCTGTTTCCTTTCCGGTGCCAACGCCGCCATCTCCGGCGATATGCTGACCACCTCCGGCATCTCCACGGCCGCAGATCTCCAGATGCTGAGAGAACTGGGCTATGAGGTCCGCACCTAAGCGGCGGCCGCAGAAAAGGGAGCCATCCGGGGAAATTAAGCGCCTGGATCTTCATCCTTTATATATCCTTTAAAAGCTCCAGCTGTTCAAATCCCAGATTTCCGCCCGAGATCACAAAACAGACCTTATCCTCTTTTCCCACCGGGATCCGTCCCTTTAAAACAGCGCCGATCCCGATACAGGCCGACGGCTCCGCCAGGACCTTCCCTTCCATTAGGAGCAGCTTCATCCCCTTCAGCATGAACGGATCATCCACCGATGCGAAGCCGTCCACATACGCCTTCACCACCGGGAAATTTTTAAGGCCCGGCCGCTGGGACACCAGGGCATCCGCCAGGGACTTCTTCATGGGCACCAGCACCGGTTCCCCGGCCTTCAGGCTCTCCGTATACCGCGGAAGAGCCGACGGCTCCGCCCCGTATACCTTTGTATGATCCGACACGGATTTCACCGCCGCAGAAACGCCGCCGATGAGTCCGCCGCCACTGGCCGGGACGATGACTGCGGAAAGCTCCGGACACTGTTCCATCAGTTCCAGGCCCAGAGTCCCCTGGCCTGCCATCACATCGTAATCGTCATAGGGCGGGATCATGGTGCTGCCCCTCTCCATACAGATCCGCTCCGCCACCTCAAACCGCTCCGGTGCTTCGCAGAGCACCACCTCGGCCCCCAGCTCCATAATAGCTTTTTTCTTAGCCTCCGGAGCCGTCCGCGGCATTACGATCACCGCCCTGGCCCCCTTCATTCTGGCTCCATAAGCGATGGCCCGTCCGTGGTTCCCCGAAGACGCCGCCACGATCCCCCTGGAAAGCTCCTCCTCTGTCAGCGTCAGGATCCGGTTCATGGCCCCCCGGAACTTAAATGCCCCGGTCTTCTGCATACACTCTGCCTTGACATATACCTGGCAGCCCAGGTATGCATCCAGCGCCTTAAGCCTCAAAAGCGGAGTCTCATCCACAAACGGAGCGATCCGTTCCCTGGCCTCCTGGATCTGTTTTCCTGTAAATTCCATTGCCTTCTCCCCCTTCGTTTCACCGCCGTTCATTCCCAGAACGGCCATTATCCAGTTTCCTTTTCGCGGAGATCCGGCAGAACGCTGCTCCCTCTGCCGGTCCCGGAACATCCTCTTCCTATTATATAGCCATTATCATAGGGGCCCTGCCGTTTTGTCAACCTGGCTGTGAGATTTTTAACAGTATCCTGCAGCCATTCATCCTGTTCCTCTGATTTTTCTATTTGACAAAACGCCTTCTTATGCTAAAATGAAACTCGAAAATTTCACGATTTTTCAAAAAACAAATTTTATTTAGGAGGTTTCATATGGAAAACCGCACGATCATCCAGGTGGAGGACAAGGTCCCCTTCCGGCTCCTGATCCCCTTAAGCATCCAGCATATGTTCGCCATGTTCGGCGCGTCGGTGCTGGTCCCCTTCCTGTTTGGGATCAACCCGGCCATCGTTCTTTTTATGAACGGACTGGGCACGCTGCTTTTTATCCTGGTCACCAAAGGAAAGGCTCCGGCCTATCTTGGATCCAGCTTTGCTTTCCTGGCTCCCGCGGGCATCGTCATTGCCAACTGGGGCTATGAATACGCCCTGGGCGGCTTTGTGGCTGTGGGCTTTGTGGGCTGTATCCTGGCGTTCATCATTTACAAGGTTGGCTACAAATGGATCGACATCGTCCTTCCTCCTGCCGCCATGGGGCCTGTGGTCGCCCTCATCGGACTGGAACTCTCCGGCAGCGCTGCCAGCAACGCCGGTCTTCTGGATGAGGTCATCGATCCCCGGAACGCCATCGTATTTTTTGTGACCCTGGGCTTTGCCGTGTTTGGTTCCGTCCTGTTCCGCGGCTTCCTCTCTGTGATCCCGATCCTGATCGCCGTGGTCGCCGGATACGCAGCCGCAGCCGTCACCGGGATCCTGGACTTTTCCGCTGTCATGAGCGCCCCGGTCTTTGCCCTGCCAAACTTTTCCGCTCCGAAGTTTGATCTCCAGGCCATCTTGATCATCCTTCCGGTGATCCTGGTCATCACCTCCGAGCACATCGGCCACCAGGTGGTCACCAGCAAGATCGTGGACAGGGATCTTTTAAAGGAACCGGGACTCCACCGCAGCCTGTTCGGAGATAATTTCTCCACCATGCTGTCCGGTCTCATCGGCTCCGTTCCCACCACCACCTATGGGGAGAACATCGGCGTTATGGCCGTCACCAAGGTATACAGCGTCCAGGTCATCGCCGGCGCGGCCGTATTTTCCATCATCTGCTCCTTCATCGGAAAGCTGTCGGCCCTGATCCAGACCATCCCCGGCCCGGTCATCGGCGGGATCTCCTTCCTGCTTTATGGAATGATCGGCACCTCCGGCCTGCGGATCCTGGTGGATTCCCAGGTGGACTACGGCAAGAACCGGAACCAGGCCCTGACTGCCGTGATCTTCGTTACCGGCCTCTCCGGCATTAAGGTGAACTTTGGAAACGTCCAGCTCACCGGTATGGTGCTGGCCTGCGTCACCGGAATGATCCTTAGCCTGGTATTCTACGTGTTTGATAAGCTGAAGCTGACCAACGATCAGTAAACCGAAAGCTGTGCCTGCCGACTGCCGCCAGGATCTGCTCCGGGCTTCCAGGACCGAGACCGCCAAAGCCGTGCGGAATGGGAGTTTCCAGGGCTGGGGCCTACCAGCAATTCCACCGGCAGCCGCCAGGATGGGGGCGTTTCCAGTGTTTCGCCCGCGTCTGCCAGCATTGGAATTCCATCTGGGGCCTGCCCGTTTGGGCAGGATCCAGGACTTTTTTCTCCAGTACCCAAAATTTCTCCAGTTTTTGGGTACTGGGGATTTTTTGACTGCGTTTCCCCGCCGGCGCAGCTCCAGAAGCATGAGTTGGAAGATCCCCTGCGGGCACACAGCGCCTCTACGCCTCCGGGACCAGACGGACCGGACCTGGCTGCCTCTCTCTGCCTCCGCTTCCAATTCTGCCTCTTCCTGCTTCTCATAGAAATTCCCGGCAGACAGCACTGCCGTTCTCAGCCGTTCTGTTACTGTTTCATAGGTACTCCCGTTCTCCATCTCATACACGAATAAAAACGTGTCCGAGGAATACCCATGGTCCCGGCCGAACAGGGCCGCCGCGTACCGCTCATCCTCAGAGACCTCCGGCTTCCGCGCCAGGACTGCATCCCCAAGAGCCAGTGTCACCGTTCCCGGGTACGCATCCCGCAGCATATCGGCCTTGATCCGGATCTCATAAGCGCCTTCCCCGGACTGGACACAGGATACCTCCGTCACGTCAAACCAGCCTGTGCCGTCTCCATATTCCATCTGCACCGGAAGTTCATCTGAAAGCTCTGCAAAAACCGCCTCCATTTCCCGGAGAACGTACACCGGCGGCCGCTTCACATAAACGACCTCCGGCGTTCTCTCACTGGCATACTGGAACCAGTATCTGTATGTCCCGGTCTGCGGATACGGCTGGCTGGATGTTCCGTGCTCCAGATCTGCCTCCTTGGCTGTCCTGGTCTCCTGATCCGGCTCCGCTTTCCCCTCCCCGGCTATAAGAAGCACACGGAGCAGGTACATTCCCAGAGCCGCCGCAAATATCAGTACCCAGTAATATTCATGACTATGTTCTTTTCTCACAGCGCCTCCTTTCCTGCATATCCACAAGGCCCCCGGCAATCCCCGCGGAGCGTTTTGTGTCCTGGAATGCTCTTTTTAATACAAAAAAGCCAGGGACAGGCATCTGTTTTCCATACGCCTGCCCCCGGCAGTAATTCCGGTCCTTTTTAGTGTTCCTCCACCAGTGAAAGCCGCACCAGCGCACGTTTAAGCGCCGCCTCGGCCCTGGCGATATCCGTTTCCGGACTGTGCTCCGTGAGCCTTCTCTCGGCGCGGATCCTGGCTTCATTGGCCCTGGCCCCGTCGATCTCCTCCGGCCATTCACAGACCTCCGCTAAGATGGTCATCTTCTCCGGAAGGATCTGAAGGAATCCGGAAAGGAGCGCCGCCTTTTTCACCTGGCCGTCCTGATGGATCTTTAAAACGCCCGGCGCCGCCGCTGTGGTCAGCGGGATATGCTGGGGGTAAACACCCAGCTCGCCGTCTGCGGTATTCAGCTCCACCATGGACACATCCCCGTGGAAGAACTCCTTATCAGGCGTGATCACCTGAAGCTTCATCGTTTCCGCCATGTTCCCACCCCCTATTTCACGCGGGCAAGAACGTCATCCATATTTCCTGCGTTCAGGAACAGGTTCTCCGGAATATCGTCGTGCTTTCCTTCCAGGATCTCCTTAAAGCCCTGGATGGTCTCAGAAAGCGGCACATAACGGCCCTCCAGGCCGGTGAACTGTCCTGCAACGAAGAACGGCTGGGACAGGAATCTCTGGATCTTTCTCGCTCTGGATACGGTCAGCTTATCTTCCTCGGAAAGCTCGTCCATACCCAGCATAGCGATGATATCCTGGAGCTCCTTATATCTCTGGAGCACCTCCTGTACGCCCCGGGCCACCCGGTAATGCTCCTCGCCCACGATACGCGGGTCCAGGATACGGGAGGTGGACTCTAAGGGATCCACAGCCGGATAAATACCCAGCTCCACGATGGAACGGCTTAAAACAGTCGTTGCATCCAGGTGGGTGAAGGTATTGGCCGGAGCCGGGTCCGTTAAGTCGTCGGCCGGAACGTAAACCGCCTGTACGGAGGTGATGGAGCCGCTCTTTGTGGAAGTGATCCGCTCCTGGAGCGCACCCATCTCCGTCTGTAAGGTCGGCTGGTATCCAACGGCTGACGGCATACGGCCCAACAGCGCGGACACCTCGGAGCCTGCCTGGCTGAAACGGAAAATATTGTCAATGAATAAAAGTACATCCTTTCCGCCTTCGTCACGGAAATACTCCGCCATAGTAAGGCCTGTAAGGCCCACACGCATACGCGCTCCCGGCGGCTCGTTCATCTGTCCGAATACCATGGTGGTCTTATTGATAACGCCGGACTCCTGCATCTCATAATACAGGTCGTTTCCTTCACGGGTACGCTCGCCTACTCCGGTAAATACAGAATAGCCGCCGTGCTCCGTGGCGATATTCCGGATCAGCTCCTGGATCAGAACTGTCTTTCCAACGCCTGCGCCGCCGAACAGACCGATCTTTCCGCCCTTCTGGTAGGGGCATAACAGATCCACGACCTTGATGCCGGTCTCTAAGATCTCCGTCTCCGTGGACTGGTCCTCAAAGCTGGGGGCCTTTCTGTGGATCGGAAGCTTCTTTTCTGTCTTCGGCTTCTCTTTATTGTCGATGGGCTCGCCCAGTACGTTGAAAATACGTCCCAGCGTATTCTCTCCCACAGGGACCATGATCGGTCCTCCGGTGGCCACGGCTTCCATACCGCGGACAAGGCCGTCTGTGGGACCCAGAGCGATACATCTTACCGTATCGTCACCAAGATGCTGGGCAACCTCCACCACAAGAGTGCCCCCGTCCTTCCTGGTGATCTCAATGGCGTCATTGATCTCAGGAAGTCCGCCCTGGGGAAACTTAATATCCAGAACGGCACTGATGACCTGAGTGATCTTACCAATGCTTTTCTCTGCCATCCTCTTTCTCCTTGTTTTGATTTTAATTTTACCCTTCGATCGCATTCGCTCCGGCGATGATCTCCGTCAGCTCCTGGGTAATGGAGCCCTGTCTTGCACGGTTATACTGCAGGGACAGCTTCTCGATCATCTCCTCGGCGTTGTTGGTGGCTGAATCCATGGCCGTCATACGGGCCCCGTTCTCACTGGCCACCGCCTCTAAAAATGCGCCGTAGATCAGGCTGCTGACGTATTTGGGAATGATCGCGTCCAGCACCTCCGTCTCGTCGGGCTCATAATTCATAAGAAGGAGATCCGGCTTTAAGCCATCTCCCCCTGCGTCGCCCTTGAGCTCCGCCGCCTCCGTATCCACCGGAAGGAGCTTCATGAACCGCGGGATCTGGCTCACCGTATTCCTGAATGACGTATAAGCCAGATAGATCTCGCCGATCTCCTGCTTTTCAAAAAGAGACAGCAGCTCCCTTGTGATCTCCATGGCGTCGGAATACAGGGGCTCGTTGATCACATCCGAATAATCCGCCGCGATCTCATAGCCCTTTCTGGCCAGTGCGTCCCGTCCTTTCCGTCCCACGGCAAAGATCTTCACATCCTCCGGCTTAAGGCCGCTGCCGGTCACCAGACGCACCACGTTGGCATTGTAGCCGCCCGCCAGTCCCCGGTTGGAGGTGATGACCACCACCGCCTTTTTGGGAGACGTTCCCGGTCTTAAGTATCTGTGGCTGATCCCCTGGGATTTTAAGAGCATTTCCTGGATCGTGCTGTACATCATATTGAAATACAGCCTGGAATTCTCCGCCCGGGCCCTGGACTTCTGGAGCTTGACGGTGGCGACAAGTTTCATGGCTTTGGTGATCTGCTCCGTACTCTCGATACTGGATTTCCTGCGTTTAATGTCTCTCATGGTTGCCATGCTCTGTCACCTGCCTTATCTTGCTGCCTTGCACTCTTCAATGGCCTTTTTAAGAAGCTCTTCGGTCTCCGGCTTCATTTCCTTTGTTTCCCGGATGCTCTTCGGGATCTCCGGATATTTTGTGTCGATATACTGGAACAGCTCCTTTTCAAATGCCAGGATCTCGCTGGTGGGAATATCCAGAAGATATTTCTTCGTGGCCGCGTAGATGATGATGACCTGGTATTCCACCGGCATGGGCTGGTACTGGGGCTGCTTTAATACTTCACGGATCCTCTCGCCCTGGGCAAGCTGCTCCTTGGTGCTGGCATCCAGCTCAGAGCCGAACTGGGCAAAGGAAGCTAACTCCCTGTACTGGGCCAGCTCCACACGGATGGGAGCCGCGATCTTTTTAATGGCCTTGATCTGGGCCGCGCCGCCTACACGGGACACAGAAAGACCGGCGTTGATGGCCGGACGGAAGCCAGAGTTGAACATCTCCGTTTCCAGATAGATCTGGCCGTCGGTAATGGAGATCACGTTGGTGGGGATATAGGCGGAAACGTCGCCCGCCTGGGTCTCGATAATGGGAAGGGCCGTTAAGGAGCCGCCTCCCAGGTCATCAGACAGCCTGGACGCTCTCTCTAAAAGCCTGGAATGCAGGTAGAAAACGTCGCCCGGATACGCCTCACGTCCCGGCGGTCTCTTTAAAAGCAGGGACAGGGTACGGTAAGCGGCTGCATGCTTACTAAGGTCATCGTAGACCACCAGCACGTCCTCTCCGTTCTCCATCCACTCCTCGCCGATGGCACAGCCCGCATAGGGGGCGATATACTGTAAGGGAGCCAGATCCGAGGCTGTGGAAACCACCAGGGTGGTGTAGTCCATGGCGCCGAACTCCTCCAGAGTCTTTACGATGGAAGCCACTGTGGAGGCCTTCTGACCGATGGCCACATAGATACAGCGGACGCCGGTCCCCTTCTGGTTGATGATGGTGTCGATGGCGATGGCCGTCTTACCGGTCTGACGGTCGCCGATGATCAGCTCACGCTGGCCCCGGCCGATGGGGATCATGGCATCGATGGCCTTGATTCCGGTCTGCAGCGGGGTATCCACGGATTTTCTCTCGATCACGCCGTGGGCAACACGCTCGATCTTACGGAACCGGTCCGTATGGATCGGGCCCTTGCCGTCGATGGGCTGTCCCAGGGCGTTCACAACACGTCCGGACATGGCGTCGCCCACCGGCACCTCCACCACTCGTCCCGTGGTCTTTACTGTGTCGCCCTCGCTGATGCTGGAAGTATCGCCCAGGAGGACCGCACCCACGTTGTCCTCCTCCAGGTTCAGCACCATGCCGTAGATCTCTCCCGGGAACTCCAGGAGCTCTCCCTGCATGGCGTTTTCAAGACCATGGATACGTGCAATGCCATCTGCCACCTGAATGACCGTTCCCACGTCAGAAACTTCCAGTTTTGTCGAATATCTTTCGATCTGCTCTTTAATGACCGAGCTGATCTCTTCTGGTCTTAAATTCATTTGAGGTCTGCACCTTCTTTCTATTTGCGGTCTGCAGCCTGCCGTCTCTGCGGCCTGCCGCGTGCATCCTAAGCCAGCTGTAATTTCATAAGATCCCTGCGGATCTCCTCCAGCCTGGTCTTGATGCTGCTGTCCACTACCCGGTCGCCGATACGGATCACCAGTCCGCCCAAAAGGGACTCGTCCACAGCATATTCGGTCTCCAGGCTCACAAAGCCTGTGGTCTCCAACAGTCTGTTCTCCACACGCTTTTTCTGGTCCTCAGACAGCGGTAGGGCGCTGGTGACTTTCACCACGCCGATCTTTTTGTATGCCTTTACCCGGTCTGTGAAATAGTCACAGATGGGGATCATGTCGTTCTGACGGCCTTTTTCAATGACGGTCACAAGGAACCCCAGCAGGCCTTCCGAAAGCTTCCCGAAAAAAATGGTTTCCACCACTTTCTTCTTCTCTTCCTTTATGATCTGCGGATGGTTCAGAAACTGCGCCAGATCCGGATTGTCCAGGAAAACGGTCCTGAGAGCACAGATCTCTTCGTACCACTGGGACAGAACGTCCTTTTCCATGGCCTCTTCAAACAGCGCGTCTCCGTAAACCTTTGACACTAGCTTTGCCATGTGCTCTCACCCATTTCCTTTAATGTCTCCTGGATCAGGGAATCCTGAAGCTTCACATCCATGGACGCCGCCACGGCTTTTCCGGCCATTAAGGACGCGATGGATACGATCTCCGTCTTCACATCCTCCAGGGCCTTCTTCTTCTCCAGGTCGATCTCCCGGCTGGCCCGTTCAAGGATCCGTCCGGCTTCTGCCCTGGCTTCCTCCAGGATCTCAGCCTCCTGCTTCTTTGCCTTCTTTCTGGCATCGTCCAGGATCGCCTCCGCCTCTTTGTCGATGGACCGGAGCTTTTCCTCATACTCAGCCTGGAGCGCCAGGGCGCTTTCCCGGCTGGACTTTGCCGTCTCCAGGTCGCCGGCGATCTTCTTTCTCCTCTTCTCCAGGTAATCCCTGGCCGGATTGAATAAAAGATAGGACATTGCAAAGAACAGGATAAAGATATTGATTCCCGTGATCACCACATCGTTGATCCATTGAGGGTCAAAATTGATTAACCGTTCCACGGTCTTGTCTCGCCTCCTTTTCTTTCTCGTTCACTGGGAAGCCTTAAGAATCAACCGAAAGGCTTAACGAACATAAGGATGATGGCGACTACCAAGCCGTAAAGACCTGTGGTCTCGGCAACGGCCTGACCTAAAAGCATCGTGGAAGTAATGTCAGATTTTGCGCCCGGATTGCGGCCCACTGCAGAACAGCCGAAGCCGGCGGCAATACCCTGTCCGACACCAGGTCCGATACCGGCGATCATTGCCAGTCCAGCACCGATGGCGGAGCAGCCATAAATAAAATCCTGTCCAGAAATATTCATCATAAATAAAACCTCCCAAATAAATTTTTTTGATTACAGCTTGTCGTTTACATATACCATGGTCAGCATACAGAATACGTATGTCTGAATGCAGCCTGAAAACAGGTCGCAGTATACGTGCAGTGCCGCCGGTATACCGATCTTGACGAAAATCGGCATCATCCCGTACCACAGTCCCAGGATGATCACACCGGAAAGCATGTTTGCGAACAGACGGAGTGAGATGGAGATCGGATTTGCAAATTCGCCGATCACATTGATCGGGAACAGCACCGGAAGCGGTTTAAACAAACCGGTGAAGTGACCGACTCCATGGTTTTTGATCCCCTGGTACTGAACGATCGCAAAGGTGACCAGTCCCAGTAAGAACGTCACGCCAAAGTCCGCCGTAACGGTCCGCAGGCCAAAAAGCCCGCTTAAGTTACAGAACAGAATGAACAGAAAGATCGTGCCGATATAATTGGCAAACCGTCTGGCCGATGGTCCCAGGATCCCCTGGGTCATCTTTTCCAGCATCTCCACTCCCAGCTCCAGGATGTTCTGGAATGTGCCGGGAACCTCTGTGGCGTGCTTCATGGCTCTGTTGGCGGCAAAGGCCAGGATCAGAAGTACAATGGTGATAATCGTCATCCCCACTGTCGTCGTCGTGATCCACAGCTCCTGTCCGAACAGATGGTATTTCATGATACCATGTATCATAAAATCCGCTTCACTGCCACCACCCATTCTTTCGCCCTCCTTTCTTTTTAGTAACAGCTCAGACAGAAAAATGCCCATGGAAATAAGTTTTTAACGCTTTTCCCTGTCTGGATCTCCGCACGGCTGGACTGTTACCTTTTTTATGATACGCTGTCTTTTCCGTCAGGCTGGCCAGACCCAGCCCTCCGGTCTGTGATCCTGCGCACTACCGGGTAAAGATAAGCCCCTGTCTTTAATCCCAGTATTCCCACCACCAGGGATAAAAGATTGATATCCGTAAATTTCCAGACCAGAGCGATCCCTCCAAATACGGCCAAGCTCCTTAAGAGAGCATGGGTCACCATCTTTTTTCTGGCATAGTTTTCATCGGCTGAGGCCGCGCACAGCTCCGTTGAATAAGCCATGCTGAGAAGCCACAGCTCAGCCGCCGCCATCCCCGTAAGGATACCTAAGAAGACCGGAGCGCTCCGAAACCAGATCAGGCAAATTAAAAAAAGCACCAGGTTATGGAGAACGATACCTACGGACATGAGGATGACCTGTTTTTTTATCTCGTCACTCATCATAACAGTCACCATCCCTTCCGTTTATTCCGGCCGGCTCCGTCTCCGGTCCCGTACCGTTTTTTCCAGTTCTCTTCCCGTGCTTTCTCTTCCTTCTCTTTCTCCTCCTGCTCCCGTTCAATGGTCCTCCGGGCCATTTTATAGGCGTTTAAGCCGCCGGCCAGGATCCCCAAGATCAGAAGGGGAAGCGTAAGGCTGGTGCCAAACTGCCGGTCCGCCCACACGCCGGCCGCCACACATAAAAACACGGCGGTCAGCACATTGAGTCCCAGCTGGCTGATCAGCACCAGATTTTCAAATCCGCTTTTCTTACGCACCAGAGCCACTCCTTCTTCATTTTTGCGCATGAGAGTATTATACTCGATTTTTGCGCCTTTGTCCATTTCTAAGCGGCGCTTTTGCTGAAATTCTTCACGCTGTCCCGGTTCTTACGCATTCTCAACAAAGCGCAATGAAATGTTAAGTTTCTTTATTTTCCTTTTATAGTTTTTCCATACTTACGACACAATTATCCGGTATACTAAAGCCATAAAACAAAAACAAGAGCCCGGAGGCGAAGAAACGCGCGTTCCAGCTTCCGGGGTCGTCTAACAACACTTCCCGTCTCCACATGAGACAGGGATTTACATACAGCTTACATAGTAACTCTTACATCCCCCTTTTTAGTATTTGTGAAAAGAGCCCCGGTTATGCCGGAGCTCTTTTTATGTCTGAAAACGGGCTGCGTACCCGTTTTGCTTCACGGGCAGGCGGCCTGCCCCGTCTCTTTTCTTTTACCGCATCAGCGCCTTAATATCTCTCTCGCTGCCCATGACCATCAGCGTCTCTCCCTCTGTGAATACGTGCTCCGGTCCCGGCATGGTAAAAAGACTCCTTCCGTGGCGGATGGCCAGGATATTGATATTGTGGCGGGTCCGCACCTGGCGCTCCAGGATGCTGTGACCGGCCCAGCCATGGGGCAGCTCGATCTCATAGATCCCGTATTCCGGCGTCAGCTCCACATAATCAAAGATCCCCCTGGCTGTACCGTAGCGGACCGCCAGCCGTTCCGCCACCTCCCGCTCTGCGTAGACCACATGATCGGCTCCGTTCCGTAAAAGGAGCTTTTTATAAATATCCCGGGTCGCCCGGGCCACCACATACTTCGCGCCCAGGTCCTTTAAATGCACCGTGATCTCCAGGGCCGTCTGGAAGCTCTCTCCGACGCCCACCACGCAGACGTCGTAATTGCCCACGCCCAGGGACCGCAGGAATTCCTCGTTGGTGGCGTCTCCGATCTGAAGGTTCTGGATCACCGGGGCCATCTCGTCGGCCCTGGTCTCATCCTTTTCCACCGCCATCACATCGTTTCCCTGTTCCTGAAATTTAATTGCCATATGGCGGCCAAACCGCCCAAGTCCAATGATCAGAACTGATATCATAATTTCCTCCAAATATTTAACCGGGCGGCATTCAGCCCACCTGGATCTTTTCTAACGGTTTTTTCGACGCCACCGGAGGCCGGTCGGAAGAAAACGCCAGCAGCATGGTCAGGGAACCGGCCCTTCCAAAGATCATAAGAAAGGCCAGGACCAGCTTGGACACCATGGAGACCCCCGGAGTGATCCCCAGGGTCACGCCCACCGTGGCGATGGCCGATGTGGTCTCAAACATGGCCGTCAGCACCGGGATCCCCTCCGCCGCGGATAGTACCAGCGTGGACAGGATGATCAGGATCAGATACATCATAAAGATACAGGAGGCCGTCCGGGTGATCCCGTCCTCCAGCCGCCGCTTAAAGCATTCCACATTTTTCTTCTGGCGGAATGTGGAAAAAATACTTAAGACCAATACCGCTGCTGTGGTGGTCTTCATTCCCCCGGCTGTGGAGCCGGTGGAACCGCCCACCACCATCAGACAGATCATGAGGAAAATGCTCCCCTCCCTGAGAGCCGCCAGGTCCACGGTATTAAAGCCCGCCGTCCTGGCTGTCACCGACTGGAACAGGGACGCCAGGATCCGGTCTCCCAGGCTCATTCCCTCATAGGCCTCCCCGGGAAGCTCCAGAAGGAACAGTCCGGCTGCGCCGCCTACCAGGAGCAGCGCTGTCATAAATACCACAAGCTTAGAGTGGAGCTTCAGATTTTTAAACCGGAACCTGGAATCCAGAAGATCCAGCCACACAAAAAATCCAAGGCCGCCCACCACGATAAGGACCATGATCACCAGGTTCAGATACCAGTTTCCCGCCGCTGAAGTCAGGGAAGAAAAGGGCGTTTCCGCTCCCATCAGATCAAAGCCTGCATTGCAGAAGGCAGATATGGAGTGGAATACGGAATAATAGAGCCCCTTTAAGATCCCCAGCCGGGGGCAGAAATAAAGAGCCAGGGCCGCCGCCCCCAGGCCCTCGATCAGAAGCGTCCCCTTCAGGATGAACCTGGTCATACGGACGATGCCGCCTACCTGGGGCGCTGCCACCGCCTCCCGCATAAGGATGCGGGAGGACAGGCCGATCTTCTGGCCCGAAAAGGTATGGGCGGACAAAAGTATCGTCATAAAGCCCAGTCCCCCCACCTGGATCAGCAGGAGCAGGACGATCTGGCCGAACAGGGACCAGTGGGTATACGTATCAAAGCGCACCAGACCCGTCACACAAGCCGCCGAGACCGCCGTAAAAAACGAGTCCGTCACCGGCGTCACGATCCCCTCTCTGGAGGAGACCGGCAGCATCAGAAGGACCGTTCCTATTAAAATCACCGTAAGATATCCCGCCAGAAGCATCCGCGTCGGCGAGCGTCTGATGGATCTCAGATCCAGTTTTCGTTCCAGTTTTCGTTCCAATTCCCAAAACCTCTGTCTTTCTTCTCCCGGCAGCATTGCTTTAATTGGTCAGCAGGTCCAGCACCAGGGCTGCACACTTATTTAACTCTTCCACCTTCAGAGTCTCCTCTGTGGTATGTACCTTTGTCATGCCCGTGGAAAGCACCACCGGCTTGATCCCATGGAGAGCCATCACATTGGCGTCGCTTCCGCCGCCGCCCTTTTCTGTGGAGGCCGGGATCCCCAGCCGCCCGCAGGCTGCAAACACCCGCTGCACCAGTTCGTCATCGTTATCCACACGGAAGCTCACATAGTTTGTGGAAAGGTCGATGTCCAGGGATGCGCCTAGCTCCTGGCAGGCCTCCTCCAGACATTGCTTCATATGGGCGGCCTGGGCGTTTAATTTATCCAGGTCCCGGCTCCTGACCTCGGCGACCAGCACCGCCTTTTCCGGAACGATGTTGGTGGCGTACTCAGATCTTAAGGTTCCGATATTGCAGGTGGTCTCCTCGTCGATCCTTAAAAGATTCATTTTCGCGATCCCCTTTGCAGCCGCCTGGATGGCGCTGATCCCGGCCTCCGGAGCCAGGCCCGCATGGGAGGACCGGCCTGTAATGGTGGCGTTTATCTTGATCTGGCCAGGTCCGCAGGTCAGGACCTTTCCCGTATCTCCGCCCGCATCGAAAACGATGGCCTCTTTCCCTTTAAGCATGGAATAATCCATATTTTTCGCGCCGTTCATCCCGCCCTCTTCTCCGATGGTAAAGAGGATGTCTGCACTTCTGTGGGGCAGATCCTTTTCCTTAATAACAGCCAGGGCCTCCATAATGGCCGCAATGCCGGATTTATCATCGCCTGCCAGGATGGTGGAGCCGTCGGTGCCGATGATGCCGTCTTTGATCACAGGCCTGATCCCGTTTCCGGGAGCCACCGTATCCATATGGGCGCAGAAGATCGTGGGATCTCCCGGGATCGTGCCCTCTAAAAATGCATGGACATTGAAGCCGTTGGAGCCAAAGGCCTCTCCTGCCCGGTCGGTCTGGACCTCAAAGCCCAGGGCCTTCAGATCCTGTACCAGCCGCTCTCCCATGGCCTTCTCATTCTTTGTTTCACTGTCGATCTGGACGTACTCTAAAAATGTGTCCAGAAGTCTCTTTTCGTTTATCATAGAATACCCCTCCTGTAAATTATATATTACGCGTTCCCGGTCCCGGCGGTCAGAAGTCCCTCCACCGCGGCCGAGGCCTTTTCCACATCATACGCAGCCTCTTTGGGGATCCCCTGCTTCTTATACCAGGCCTTTAATTCCTGATATGTGGTAGAACAGGACCCATATCCCAGATACAGCTCCGGGATCTGGTAATTATCTGCAAAGACCACCAGAGGAGTTACCTTTATCTTCTCCATCCCCTGGTCTTTTAACGCATTCTTTATGATCTCCGCAGCCGCATTGAGCTCAAACAGCGGATTCTTAAACTCTTCCTTCCGTTTCGGGTCTTCCCGCTTCCACATTTCGCCGTCGGGCTTCCCGTAGATCTTTGTCCCCCATCCGTAGGCGCGCACCAGGCGGATCCCGCCCCGGTCCAGAACGATCCCGTCCAGGCTCTGGCCGCCGTTCTCTGTCTTCAGGGTCACATTTTTATAGACTCTGGAGGGCTTCCTTCCCAGCTTTCCCAGACGCTTCATCACCTTATTTACGGCTGTTTCATGGTTCCTCCGGCGGTTCATGCATTTTGCCGCCACGACAAATACCGCGATCCCCGCTGAGAGAAACAGAAAGAACGACAGATAATCCGCTGCCGTGTGCAGCTTCCAGAGCTGAAAATTTCCCCCGAAGAACATACCGCAATCCCCCTATTTTCAAAAATTCTCTTTTATTTTATCATGATTCCATATCAAACGCAAGTTTTTGAGGCCTGCATGGCCCCAATAGGCGGAGCGGTCCAATATCAGACATATGCCCGATACTATTTCCGTTTTTTATAATAAAACAATTAAATTAATAAATTTTCTATAAACTTTTTCTGGCTTTTTCACCACTTTCATAGTATGATAAGAGTATCAGCAGAGCCGTGTCCGTGGTTCTGCCACTATAAGATAGGAGGGGTTTTCACATGAAAGACAACACAAATGCGAAGAAAGTTTCAAAGATCGACCGGCTGATCAATGGCATTGAAGCTGTCTGCAACAAGCTTCCGCCGCCAGCCATCCTGTTCTGCTGGCTGTTCCTGTTCACTGCGGTGCTTGGCGCAATCTTCACCATGACCGGGCTCACGCTTACCAATCCGGCGTCCGGCGAGGCCGTCACATCCGCCAACCTGTTCACCACCGAAGGGCTCCACTGGTTCCTGGACAACATGGTGAAAAACTTCACCGGCTTTGCACCTCTGGGCCTGGTGATCACCATGACCCTGGGCATCGGCCTTTGTGAAGAATCCGGAATGCTCATTTCGCTTTTAAACAGTTCCTTAAAGAACGTTCCGGCAGCCCTGGTTCCCTATGTGGTGGCCTTCATCGGCACCGTCGGCAACATCGCCTCCGATACCGCCATGGTGGTGATCCCGCCCATGGCCGCCATCGTATATATGGGTGTGAACAAGCACCCGGTTGTAGGTATGATGGTTGGCTACGCAGGCGCTCAGGCCGGCTTCACCGCAAACCTGATGGTGGCTGGAACCGATACTCTGCTCCAGGGCCTCACCAACGACGCCATCAAGGCGTTTATGCCCGAAACCACCTTTGCCGTAGACGCAACCTGTAACTGGTTCTTCATGATCGCATCCACCTTCCTCTGCTCCCTTGTCATTGGATGGTGCTCTGTACATATGATCGAGCCGCGTCTTGGAAAATACGAGGGCTCCGGAAACGCCAAGCTGGATGAAGTTACGCCCCAGCAGAAAAAGGGCCTTCATGCGGCAGGAATCACAGCTCTCATTTATATAGCCCTGATCGCCGTACTGTTCTTTATGGGACCGCTGGCCGGTGAAAACGGAAAATTTGTAGGCTCTCCGTTCCTTAAGGGACTGATCCCGATCCTGTTCGTCCTGTTTTCCATCTGCGGACTTTCCTATGGATATGTTTCCGGCAGCTTTAAAAACATCAACGACGTCAACAAAGCGATGGCCAAACAGATGGCCGGTATGGGCTCCTATGTTCTGTTCTGCTTCTTCTGCGGACAGTTCCAGGGTCTCTTCAACTGGACCAAATTAGGAACGCTGTTAGCCATCGGCGGCGCTGACTTCCTGGAGAACGTCGGCTTCACAGGTATTCCTCTGTGTGTTGCTTTTATTCTCCTCTGCTCCTTTGTCAACATTTTTGTATCCTCCGGTTCTGCCAAGTGGGCGATTTTTGCACCGATCTTCGTGCCCATGTTCATGCTCCTTGGCTATCATCCCGGCTTCACCCAGCTGTGCTACCGCATCGGCGACTCTCCATTCAACTGCTGGACTCCCATGTCCGCATACATCTGGATGATCCTCAGCGTAGCGCAGACCAAGTACGTTCCCAACTTAAAGATCGGTACCCTGATCGCCAATATGATCCCCATGTCCATCGTGCTTCAGATCGCATGGATCATCTTCCTGGTGATCTGGATGCTTCTGGGAATCCCCTTCGGCCCCGGCGTTGGGATCTATCTGCCGGCAGGCGTTATGTAACTGGTTCCATTCAGCCATTCCCGGCTGAGGCCATATAAAAACCGCCGTTCATGCGGCCTCTCCCCACATACGGGGAGGGACGTCATGACGGCGGCTTTCTTTATCCTCCCTTATTTCTGACCGTTTTTCTCCGGATCCTGTGCTTTTCTCTCCTCCAGCTTTCTCTCCAGGATCTCCGCCGCACAGACAGCCAGGTCCTTACAGGGTCTCTTCTTATAATAGTCGTCTGTACGTGCCTCCGGCACCGGAGCCGTATCGCTTGTGATCCCCGAAAGCAGGTCCCGGCAGATGATGCTTCCATTTTTCTTCCGGAACTCCTCCGCCAGCTCCTGGATCAGCGCATAATGGTCTGCCTTTGGCTTCCCGGTCTCCGGCCCGGAATATCCCAGAAGTTCTCCCGCCACAATGGCCATGCCGCTGACGCAGCCACACACCTCCCGGAGCCGTCCCAGGCCGCCGCCGAAGGACGAGGCGATCCGTGCCGCCGTCTCCTTTGGGATCCCCATTTCATCCGCAAAAGCCAGTACCACCGACTGGGCGCAGTTATAGCCCTCCAGAAATAATGTTCCCACCTTCTCTCCATGTGTCATATCGTATTTTTCCTTTCTTTTTTTATTGAATATTTCCCGTTCCTGTGTTAAACTATATTTGTTATGCTTTGGGCCATCGCCAAGCGGTAAGGCACAGGACTTTGACTCCTGCATTCGAGGGTTCGAATCCCGCTGGCCCAGCGTCTGAAAGCCGTTTTCCTTTCACCAAGAAGGAACTCGGCTTTTTCTTTTCACCCACATTTTAGTACGGAATACTCAAAAATACAACACGTTCATAAAGAACCCGGTAATTCAAAACATTATTGCCTGATTCACCATATTCACTGCAAAAAGAATGATGCACCGTTTTATCAACAGATGCATCATCCTGACCTTTTATGTTTCTTCTGATATCTGGTCTATTATCCCTAATCCGCAAAAATATCTGGGAAAAGCGCTTCGTCAATTCTTGGATTCTTTTCATCCCACTCTTTAAAATGAGGATAATCACGGTTAAAGAACGGATGTCCATAATTTCTGCTCATACGAACCGGAATATCTGTGATGTTGTGCTCCTGGAACGCTTTAATAATTTCTTCTTTCCGCGGATTATGTTCGATTGCTGTAATCGTCATGCATAAACCATGGATCAGCCTTTCAAAACGATTAAACACAATTCCCATTGCCATTTCATGTTCTTTCATTCCAGCTGTACGCGGTCCATTGCACAGACATGAAATATTCATTCCATTTTCCATATATGGATGAGCAGTAGCTTCCGCACAGATCGCCTGATTACCTACCATTTTAATTCCCTGTGCTGTGCCAAAATGATATGTATATCCCTGGATCAGACGCATGATATTTCTAGGATAGCTGACAATAATAACAACATCCGGCGCTTCTGTAAAATCCTCCAAGGGGCGAACCATAACGCCCTTTACCCTATGGGAGCAGCGGTGGATATGGCTTGTTACCTCCCTGGCAGTTGCCAGATCCTGATATAAACCCCTTGGTTCAAAAAATCTGCCATCCAGGTAATATCTGTCATCGTCTACAATTCCCAGTGCCCTTGCGCCTCCGAAACAGCCGAAATTATCAATATCAGCCTTCATTGATTCTCCCTCTCCAGCATGGATTACCATGGTGCAGTAGGACATTTTGCCCGATAACTTCGGAACATCAGCAGCTTCAAATTCCTCTTCTGTAAACAGGAATTTCATTGCTACGATTTTATGTTCCAATTTTAATGCACAATTTGCATACTCTAAAAGGCGTCTAACCGCTTTCTGATCGTATCCGTACATGATTACTCCCCCTTATTACTGCGGAAAATACTTATCAATCTCACTATAAAGGATGAAAGTACCGTCAAAACGCTCATTAAATGCATCGTACCACTTCTGCTGCTCCATCTGCTCTTTTGCGACAGTCACCCACTCAGCATTTTCGTCCTTTCCGCTTACGATCAATCCCTGCGGAGTCATCTGATCACGGGTGCTTAATCCCATATGCTCGCTGGGAGACATAACACCGGACTCTTTTACAATAACTGCCGATGCTACTACCCCGTCAACATCATTTATGCTAGACATTGCTGTTGTTAATTCCGCCGGTGTAATCTGAATATTCTTAGGATTTTCTACAATATCAATAATCGAATAAAAATTATTTTCACTGGGAGTCTCTGCAAGAGTGATCAGCCCAGCATTCTGCAGAATACGCAGGCCTCCATCAATATTGCTCAATCCGTTGGAAACGATCACCTTCGCCCCATCCGGAAATGCTTCTGGAGAATCCCATTTTGCCGAATACAAGCCAGCATATGAGAAATAGTATGGAAATGCCATAGCCAGGTCAGCATTATTTTCCTCATTGAATGTATTCATCCATTTAAGGCTATTGCAAAACAAGCCGTCAATATCTCCTGCATTTAATGCCTCAGCGGGCAGGTTATTTCCATCGAAAACAACTACCTCTACTTCATATCCAGTTCCTTCCATTGCTTCCTTCATGATCTGGACACACGGTTCTGTTGCTGCAACGCATCCGATCTTAAGCGTAACTGGCTCTTTTTTTGCTTCGGTTGTTGCTGCCTCGCTCTCCTTAGCAGCCGTTTCCTTTGCCTCTGTTTTCGGCTCCTCCTTTGTTGATTCCTTTGCCGTTTCTGAGCCAGAACATGCAGCCAGACTAAGTACCATCATTCCGCTCAGAAGCAGTGACATCATTTTTTTCATTCTTTCTTCCCTTCCTCTTTCTGTTATTTTTATTTATATATCCATAAAGGATGTATAAAACGTGGTTATTTTCGGAGACATCTGTGATACAAAAGGCTTCCTGCCAGCTGTATAAGCTGGACTATGATCAAAGTAATGATCACGCTTGTATACAAAACAAGATCATTAAAGCTGTAAAATCCATAATTTAATGCAACAGAACCAAGACCGCCCGCCCCAACAGCTCCTGCCATGGCGGTTGATCCGACGCAGTTAATCGTTGCGAGTGTAACGCTATTTACAATTGCCGGCACAGATTCCTTTAATATCACCCGAACCAGAATTTCACGGTTTGATAAACCAAAAGATCTTGCCATTTCTATCAATTGTGGATTTACCTCCAACATGGCATTTTCCAGTAAACGCGCCACAAACGGAATTCCTCCTACACTTAATGGAAGGATTGCTGCCGCCTCTCCAATCATGGTCCCTAGTATAAAACGGGTAATCGGCGCTAATGTCACAATCAAAAGGACAAATGGAAAGCTCCTGATCGAATTAGCTACTACCGATATCGGTGTATAAATCTTTTTATTAGGATGCAGCCCTTTGCTGGGATGGGTCAAAACCATGAGACAAGCCAAACCAAAACCGCAAACCACACAGATAAGCATTGTAACCGCAACAAGACGAAGAGTTACCAAAATAGCGGGAGCAATCAACTGATTGAAATATCGCATCCAGACATCCCAAAATTCCGAGTTAAACACTGTCTGCCCCCTCCTTTTCTACCGTTTGGCAATAAATCCCCTTCTTGCGTAGCCAGCTTAAACAGGTATCTAATTTTTCTTCTGGCACTCTGATAGAATAATGTATCTGAGCTTCCTTTCCCATACCAAGATGCTGAATATCCATAATATCAAAATCCGTTTCCAGATCCCGGGCCATACGGGAAAACACGAACTGATCCTGTTCACAAACCGAGACTGATAGATTTGCGTGATTTTCTCTATTCCCCTGCAATCTGCGCAGCGCCGCTGGAGCCTGCATGAATATCTCCGTTGTTGCTCCATGACAGGCGAGATGTCCATCCTCCAAAATCGCCATATGCGTACAAATATTCCGGATAACCGAAAGCTGATGCGCCACAACAATAATCGTTATTCCCGTCTTTTCATTAATCTCTTTTAAAAGATTCAGAATAGATTCGGCGGTTCTAGGGTCGAGAGCCGATGTAGCCTCATCGCACAACAACACTTTAGGCTGCATCGTCAATGCTCTGGCAATCGCAACTCTCTGTTTCTGCCCTCCCGAAAGATATGGCGGAAAGGCTGAGATCTTATCATTCAGATCAACCAGACCAATGAGTTCCCTCACACGTTCATCTATTTCTTTCTTTTTATAGCCCCAGCTTTTCATAGGAAAAGCTACATTATCATACACATTCAGACGGTCCAGCAAAGAAAAATTTTGAAATACCATACCGATCTCACGACGTGCTTCCCTTGCCTGTCGGTCATTACCTGTCGATATCTGTATACCATCTACCAAAATACGCCCACTATCAAATGTTTCTAATCCATTGATGCATCGTAAGAGTGTAGATTTTCCAGCTCCGCTCTGTCCAATGATGCCAAATATAGATCCCTTTTGAATGTGAAGACTCATTGTATTTAAAACTTCTAATTCTCCATATCTTTTTGAAAGGTTCTCAATCTGAATCATATTATTTTCACCTTTTTCAATGTCAAGACCATTTTCTAATGCTGACTTCTATTTTTATTAATATATAATTTTCACCAAACATTGCGTCACAGCGCTTTCATTATATATGAATTTATATAGAAATCAAATTCCAAAATTCTATTCAACATTGTTTCTGAATTGAAAAAATAAATATCCATTTATTATATGTTTTCTAATAACATACATTTATCGACATTTTATATAATACTTAATTGAATTTTATATAATCTCGCACAAAATTGTCCTATTCCAGTTTTAAGTCAGACGAATAAGACTGCTCCTATTTATTTTATCACCTTATAAATACTCTTTAATAATCGGCAATTCACTATCAATCCGGAAAATTGTGATTTTTGTTATAGAATGGCTATATAGAGATACCAGATCAGCCTAAAAAAATAAAAACCCCGGAACCAAAGTTCCGGGGAAATACGGGTGGATACAGGGATTCGAACCCTGGGCCTCCAGAGCCACAATCTGGCGCGCTA
>Kit_p2__coassemble_472_pt1 | contig 42671 bp, 32 predicted proteins | sample Kit_p2__metabat2_high_PE_005 | metagenome-assembled genome bin Kit_p2 | reverse complement strand
ATGAGCACCATCACCACCACCACGATCATGAGGAGGGAGAGTGCTGCTGCGGCCACGACCATCACCACCACGATCATGAGGAGGGAGAGTGCTGCTGCGGCCATGACCATGAGCACCATCACCACCACCACGATCATGAGGAGGGAGAGTGCTGCTGCGGCCATGACCATCACCACCACCACGATCATGAGGACGGGGAGTGCTGCTGCGGCCACGATCATGACCATCATCATCACCATCACCACCACGGTCATGACGCCGACGAGGTATTCACAAGCTGGGGACTGGAAACAAGCCGCAGCGTGAGCCTGGAACGGTTAAATGAGATCCTCCACGACCTGGCCCACACAGAGAAGTACGGCACGGTGCTTCGTGCCAAGGGCATGCTACCGGATGAAAACGGCGTATGGCACTATTTTGATATGGTTCCCGAGGAGACGGAGGTGCGGGAAGGCGCGCCCATCTATACAGGAAAGGTGTGCGTCATCGGCTCCGGCTTAAAAGAGGATGATCTGAAGGAACTGTTCCATTAATTTTAATCACTGGGAGAAATCATGAGCGGAAATAATCAAGAAAAAATGCCGGTGTTTCTGATCAACGGCTTTCTGGAGGCTGGAAAGACCCAGTTTATCTCCTTTACATTGCAGCAGGAGTATTTCCAGGCTGACGGAGTTACGGCCCTGATCCTCTGCGAGGAGGGGGACACAGAATATGATCAGGAGCTGTTAAAGAAAACGCGGACAAAGGTGATCACCGTGGACAGCGCAGACGAGCTGGATGAGGACTTTTTCGGCCGCCTGGAAGCGCTCTACGATCCGGACCGGGTGCTCATCGAATGGAACGGGATCTGGCCCCAGGACCAGCTGAAGCTTCCGGCAGACTGGGAGCTGTTCCAGCAGATCACCATCATCGACGGCTCCACCTTTGAGCTCTATTTAAATAACATGAAGCCGCTGCTGGGACTTATGGTGAGGAATTCCGAGCTGATCATCATGAACCGCTGCGACGATCTGACCGACGACAGCCTGACCCGCTACCGCAGGGGGTTAAAGGCCTTAAATCCCCAGGCCGACCTGATCCTGGAGGATGCGGAAGGGGAGATCGAGCAGGAGCTTCTGGAGGAGGATCTGCCCTATGATATGAAGGCAGATGTGATCCAGATCACCCCGGAGGCCTATGGTATCTGGTATATCGACGCCCTGGACAAGGAGGACCGGTACAAGGGGAAGGTGGTGGAATTTACGGCCATGGTCTTAAAGTCGCCGGAATTCCCGAAGAATTACTTTGTTCCGGGCCGTATGGCCATGACCTGCTGCGAGGCGGATATGACCTTCCTGGGCTTTGTATGCAAGGCAAGAGAGGCCAGGACCCTGGAGACCGGAATGTGGGTAAAGGTCCGGGCCAGGATCGAATATGAGTTCTGGCAGGACTACGATGGAACAGGTCCGGTGCTTTACGCGGAAAGCGTGGAGCCGGCAGAGGAGATCAAGGAGATCGTCCAGTTCTAGGGAAATAAAGCAAAAATAAGCTGCTGCAGAAGGAAAGCGCCAATTTCCTTTTTGCAGCAGCTTATTTTTATATCATAGAAAGGTGCGCCCTATGACTTAATAGATGCTCCGCGGGGATCGCCATGGGCGGGAAAGGATCATGCCGCAGAAGCGGCCCGCCGCTGGCAGGAAAATCCGCAGGCAATATTTCCCGCCCTACATGGGCGGCACCGGCACCGGGCGCTCCCGGTCGAAGACGGTGGTGACGTCGAACAGGTCGCTTAAATGATCTTTGGAAGGAGCTGTCTCCGGAAGGTCGTAGTACATGCGGTAGCCGTCCAGGTTCCGCCGTCCCTGGCGCAGGTAATCAGCCCCCAGCTGCACCCAGGCGGGGTTGGAATCCACATTGCAGAAATAGCGGAAGCCTTTCTCATACAGGTAGGCGAATTTCTCGTTTTCCCGGGTATAGGCCCGCCAGTCGCCCACATCTGCGCCGAAGGGATAGAGGATGATATCGGTGGGGCCGATGAGGGATTCCACCCGTTCCTCCCATTTATCGGTGTCTGTTTTTACAGAAGCCAGATCCCGGGAGCCCAGGTTGATATGGCCCCAGCTGTGGGAGGCCAGCTCCCAGCCGCCGTCCCGGAGGCACTGGGCCACCTGTCGGACAGATTCCAGGTCCTCCTCATAATTGGGGTTGGAGTCCTTATATTCCGGATCGGTGCGGTAGCCTAAAACACCCTGGTAGCCGGTGAAGGCCAGGACTGCCCTGGCTCCTTTATAGGAAAAGTCCGGGTGCTCTGCAATGAAATCCTCCAGCAGAGGCACAAGGTCGAAGGAGCCGGTGACCACGGTCCCGTCGTCCAGTTCCATTTCACAGGTGGGCTTTCCATCGTCCCCGATGACGATCCGGGTGGCAAAGCCGTCGCCCTTCATATAGTCATAATAGCAGACGTCGTCCTGGGACATGACGAAGGGCTTCTTTCCCGGCGGCAGCATGATATCGCCGGCCACAAATTTTGGATTTCCGTTTTCATCGGTGGTCTCATAGGCGATATCCCGCATCCGTACCAGCACATAGCCCCGTTCATACATCTGATCCAGGATCTTTAAAAATTCGCTTTTGGTGGTCATCACCTGGTTATAGCCTTTTTCATCTGAATCGCCGTCAAAGGCTTTTTTATTGTCCATGATCAGGGAGTGGAAGAACACATGGGTGATGGAGGCCGTATCAGCCCGGACCAGTGTTGTTTTTATCTCTTCATAGGAAGCGATGGCGTCTAGGACTGCCTGCTCAGTGGAAAATTCTGTACTGTCCTTTAACAGGGCTATGGCTCCGTCATAGTCGTAGGAGGCGGCCAGGCCCGAGGCTCTGGAAAGGAGTTCGTCTAGGCCGGAGGGTTCTGTTTCCGCAGGACTGGCCCCTGTTTCTCCGTCCTCACCGTTTCCCGGGTCTGTGCCGGGCTCTGTGGGGCCGGATGCAGACGGGTCATCGGGAGCCGGATGGGAGCCGGATCCCGGGAAGCCTTTTGTCTTAAAAAGCCAGATCCCAGCTCCGGCGGCAGCCAGGATCCCAAGGATCATGAAAAAGATGAGGATGCGGACCATGCGCTGGCGTTTTCTCTGCTTCTGGCGTCTGGATATGTATGCACGGCGGCGGGTATAGTCGTCTTCAAACTGCATTGGATCACCTCGAATCGTATTTTTAAGCCCTTTTCTGCCGGGCGGGCTTTTTATCCCTCTGGTAGTCTGTTTCCAGACATTATACCATGTCCTTCGGACATGGTCCCCCTCCGGGGAATGTAAGCGCCTGGATTTTCGCGGTGAACGCGAAAACCAGATGCGCGATGTTATAATGTCTGTTTCACAGACATTATAACATAATTTCCCGTAAGGTGTTATGGGAATCCGGGAAAATGTGAGAAAAATACATAACGGTCCATGTCCCGGCCATATTTTGTAAGGAGATCATGACGGTTTGAGAGGACATGGTGGAAACGTGAAAAAAACAGGAAAACGGGCGGCCGCCCTTCTCCTATCCTGGGCGATGGCCCTGGGCGGCGGCTCTATGCCGGTGATGGCAGAAACGGTCCCGGGACGGGAAACGGTCCGGGAAGAAACGGAGGCAGGGCAGGCAGAGAGCCCGGAAAGCGGCCAGACAGGGCCCCAGGGCCAGGAGACGGCCCAGCCGGGAGCTGTCCCGGAGGAGAGTACCGGAGGGCCGCAGATCGCAGCGCCGTCAGCCCTTCTTATGGAGGCGTCCACGGGAACGGTGATCTTTGAAAAAAATGCCGACGAGCCCAGAAATCCAGCCAGCGTCACCAAGATCATGACACTGATCCTTATATTCGATGCCCTCCAGTCGGAAAAGATCCGTCTGGACGACCAGGTGGTGACCAGCGCCTACGCCAAATCCATGGGAGGTTCCCAGGTATTCCTGGAGGAGGGGGAGATGCAGACCGTGGAAACACTGATCAAGTGCATTGTCATCGCCTCCGGCAACGACGCCTCCGTGGCCATGGCGGAGTACATATGCGGAGACGAGGGGACCTTTGTGCGGATGATGAACGAGCGGGCCGCAGGCCTTGGCATGGAGCGCACGAAGTTTGTGGACTGCTGCGGTCTTACAGATTCGCCGGACCATGTGACCACGGCCCGGGATATTGCCTTAATGTCCAGGGAGCTGATCACAAAATATCCCCAGATCATCAATTATTCTACCATATGGATGGAAAACATCACCCATGTGACCAGTCAGGGCACAAAGGAATTCGGCCTGTCCAACACCAACCGGCTTCTGAAGATGCCTGTGAATTTCCAGGTGACGGGCCTTAAGACCGGTTCCACCAGCATTGCCAAATACTGTCTGTCGGCCACGGCGAAAAAAGACGGGGTGGAGCTGATCGCCGCCATTATGGCCGCTCCTGACTATAAGGTGCGGTTCCAGGATGCGGTGGCTCTTTTGAATTATGGATATGGAAACTGCCGTCTGTACCGGGATGAGGCGCCGCCGGAGCTGCCGGAGATCCAGGTGCTTGGAGGCGTCCGGGACTTTGTAAAGGCCGGGTACAGGGAAGACTTTTCCTTCCTGGGGCTCCACGGGGAGGATTTTTCCGCCATAGAGAAGGAGCTGCAGCTGGAAGGCCCGGTGGAAGCGCCGGTGGGAGAGGGGGATGTTTTCGGTTATCTGGTCTATACGCTGGATGGGGAGGAGCTGGGCCGGGTGGCCGTGACAGCAGAGGAGCCTGTGGAAAAGGCCGGATTTCCAGACTGTCTGAAAAAGGTGTGGGGGCTGTTTTTTACCCCCACACCAGCTTACTGATATTCCGGTCCCTTAAGAATCCAGGGATCTGGTACAGGACGAGGACATCGGTGATCTCCTGCTCCTGGATCAGGTCCCCGAGCCTTCCATTATAATACCGGAGATCGATCATAAGGGTCTCCGGGAAATGGAGAGCTGCAAAGGGGGCGAAGCAGTGGGCGTAGGAGTCCTTGATAATAAGAAGCTTCCCGCCGCTGTCCTCCTGGGGATTTACGATCCTTGTGAGACCATGGTTCCCGTCCAGGAACACCCGGTATTTATCCCGGATCTTTAAAGCCTCCATAGAGTAAAGACTGTGGACAGGCTCCTGGCTGCCATCATAAAATACGCTCCATTCCGGCTCCTGGATGGGCCTGTAAAGCTCGATGGAGTCAGGCTTTACAGGAACGTTGAGCTTGGAGTGGATGGTGCCCAGAAAGTCCTCCGAAACGGTTTCCACAGAAAAACCGGAAGGCTCCAGGGACGTGAGGCCGGAAGCGTCAGCCCAGGCCTGGTAGGCAGTATAGGCCCCGGAGGCAGTCCAGTGATGGTCTGTCCTGTAATAAAGGGGGCGGTCCGGTCCGTCGGCTTCTTCCTGTAAAAGGGCGTCCCTTACGGGCACAAGTATGGAAGACAGCCCGGCTTTTTCCAGGAAATCCGTGGCCGCCGCCTGGGAAAAAGGGGAGGCAGAGGCCGGGAGCTTTTCTGTGAGGATCTCAGAGGCCGTGGGGGCCAGAAGCACCTTCACATGACCGTCTCCCAGAAGCGCCTCCTGGCGGAGGGCAAAGGCCGCCAGGGCATCCAGGTTTTTCTTTGAGAGCTCCGGATCCATGTCCTCGGCATAAAAGGCCTCGATGAGATAGCCGTCCTTTCCAAGAAAGACGCCATTGATCTCCTTTTTTAACTGGACTTTTTCAGCAGCCGTCTTAAAGCCGATCCAGGAATCCCGGAAAGGGAACTGGTCGCTTAAATAAATTTCATAATCAGAACCGAATTTTCCGCTCTTTACGGCCTCCCAGGTAAGGGCCGGCCGTTTCGCCAGGTAGCGGTTTTCCGTTTCAGAAAACGTCCGTCGGGGCATGAAAACGGAAAGGGCCGCGCCCAGTCCCAGAAAGGCGCAGAAAAGCCCGGTCATCACAGCCGGATAGGAAATATTTTTTTTCATGGCTTCTCCCTTTCTGTGCTAAAAGCGGAAATATAAAAACGGGTTATAGGTTGCGTTTACCAGGTAGGCCACGGAGAGGAGCAGTACCAGGCCCTGGAACAGAGGTTCCGGGACACGGTTCTTCCATCTCCCGGCAGCCATAGCCGGCAGGGGCGTGGAGCCCAGGGCGCAGGCGGCCAGAAGGACCAGATTTCCGGAAAGCAGGAATATGGTCCGCTCATTACAGAGAGAGAGCCCGGCGGCTCCGGTCATCTGAAGGAGGTACTGGAACCCTTGTCCCATGTCCTCAAAGGCGAACAGCACCCAGCCAAGGAGCACCAGAAGAAAAGAATAGGCGCACTGGAGCAGGGAGGGGAGCTTTTTTAAATATTTCATCAGTATAAACTTTTCTAATAAAAGAAGCAGTCCGAAATAAATACCCCATAACAGGAAGTTTACGCTGGCGCCATGCCAGATTCCTGTTAAAAGCCATACGACCAGGATGTTCCGTACCTGGAAAAGGCCGCCCTTCCGGTTGCCGCCCAGAGGGATGTACACGTATTCCTTAAACCAGGTGCCCAGGGAAATATGCCATCGCCGCCAGAATTCCGTAATACTTTTTGAAATATACGGATAATTAAAGTTTTCCGGAAAATGAAAGCCCAGCATGTGGCCCATGCCCACAGCCATATCGGAATAACCGGAAAAGTCGAAATAGATCTGGAAGGCAAAGGCCAGGATCCCCATCCATACCATAAGAACGCTGCGGTCCGCCGGAAGGATGGCCGTGATCTCCGTCCACAGGACGCCGGCCTGGTTGGCCAGCAGGACCTTTTTTCCCAGGCCAACCACGAAACGGCGGATCCCCAGGGAAAAACGCTCAAAGCTTTCGGTCCGGGTGTTCAGTTCTGCGGCAATGTCCCGGTAGCGGACAATGGGGCCGGCAATGAGCTGAGGGAACATGGACACATAGGCTCCGAAGCTTATGATATTGTTCTGGACCGGAGCCTCGCCCCGGTATACGTCGATGGTGTAGGACATGGTCTGGAAGGTGTAGAAGGAGATCCCAATGGGAAGGGCCAGGCCCAGGAGAGGGATCCCGCTTCCGGTGAGGCTGTTGACGGAGCGGATGAAAAAGTCCGTATATTTAAAGATCACCAGGAGAGACAGATTGATGAACGCAGAGGAGGCTACCGTCATCCTGGCGGCTTTCCGGTTTCCGCGCTCTAAAAAACTGCCCACCAGCTTTCCATGGAAAAAGTCCACCAGCGTGGAAAAAAGGAGGAGCGAGATATACACAGGCTCCCCCCATCCATAGAAGATCAGGCTCCCTATAAATAATACTCCGTTCCGCATCTTTCTGGGAACCAGAAAATAGAGGGCCAGGAACAGCGGCAGAAAACGGAATAAAAATAAGAGACTGGAAAAGACCATGGCTTATTTAAAGAAGCCGTCGATCACGTCAATGGCGATCTTGTTATTTTCCTCTGCGGATTTTAAGGCTGCCTCATCGCCCTGTTCCATGGCCGCGTCATCGGGTCCTCCTAACATCACGAAGAATACGTAATCGCCGTGGCGCACCACCTGGGAGGCCTGGATCTTGGAAACGTTCATCGGATACTGCATGGTATCGCCCACCAGACGCTCTCTGTATTCGGTCAGGGCCTTCTCCACATCGTCACCCTTTCCCTCTTTTGCCTTCACTCCGATGAAGGTCTCCACGAAGGTGCTGATCATGGGCATCTCGGCCACATAGGATTCGCACAGCTCAGGAGAAAGGCCGATGACGTCGTTTAACATCTGGTCGTCCATGGGAGTGTTGGGGATGTAGCCCTCTCCATAGGCTTCTTTGATCTTATTTAAAACGTCATCCAGGGATACGTTTACCGCGGCCTCGGTCTCCTGGCCAGCAGGTTCCTTGCCGGCGGAAGGGCTGGAGCAGCCTGTAAGGGAAGCAAAGGCCAGGGAAACGGCCATGATAACTGCGGTCAACTGTTTTTTTTGTGTAAATTTTTTCATAAATTCAAAATCCTCCTTCAAATGCCACAATGAGTGGTGATATGGCCATTATAAGGGAGGACAGAAGAAAAAGCAATTTACAAATATATGAATAAGGTCTTACGAAATCTGGTCAGCGGAGTGGGAAAAATCGTTTTTATTCCTTCAGCGCCGCCCTGGCAAAGTCTGTGACTACCAGGTCTTCATAAGGGACTCTGGCCGGAAGCTCTCCGGCCTCTTCCAGGATATTCTGGAGAAGATCAAAGCTTTCCTTTTCAAAGACCGTATCGGTCTTCCAGGTATCCTGGGCCTTATACCGCTCCACAATGGCCGTCAGGGCGGCCTCGTCTGTTTCTTTAAACTGGGGTTTTATGGTTTTTGCGATTTCTGCGGATGTGTGGGAATTGACGTACTCCAGTCCCTTCTGGATCGCATTGGTGAATTTCTGTATGATTTCCGGATTTTTTTCAATATAGCTTTTCTTTGCGCAATATGCCGTGTAGGGCACATAGCCGGAGCTTTCTCCCAGGGAGGCCGCCACATGGCCGTTTCCTTCCAGCTCCAGGGCGGTGGCGAAGGGCTCGAACTCCACGGTGTAGTCTGCGTCGTTGCTGGTAAAGGCAGCGGCAGTGAGGCCGAAGTTTATGCTCTGGTCGATGGAAAGATCTGTCTTCGGGTCGATGCCGTTCTTTTTTAAGATGTATTCAAAGACCATCTGGGGCATGCCCCCGGCCCTTCCTCCCAGGACCTTTTTCCCTTTTAAGTTTTCCCACTGGAAATCTGGCTCCGGTTCCCGGCCCACCAGGAAGTTTCCGGCCCTCTGGGTCAGCTGGGCAAAGTTTACGGCGTAGTCGGCTTCTCCGTTGGCATAGGTATAGACAGAGGCTTCGGAGCCCATGAAGCCGATGTCGGCTTCTCCGGATACCAGAGCCGTCATGACCTTATCGGCTCCGCCTCCGTTGACCAGGGTCACGTCCAGTCCCTCTTCATCAAAATATCCCAGCTCAATGGCGGCGTACTGGGGCGCATAGAAGATGGAATGGGCCACTTCGTTTAAGGTGATGGGCGTTTTGCCGGATGCGTTTTTCTGGCAGCCGGTGGCTGTGGCAAGGACCAGGCATCCCGCCAGGATCCCGCAGACGATTTTTTTCATGATTTCCCTCCCGGAAAAATGCTATGGTTTATTGTATGGGATCTTCTTGTCCAGGGTTCCGGCGGGGAGAGGGGATGCTGTGGAACGTCGGCTTTTGGGAGTGGAGGCTCCATTTCCGGCAGATGGAACAGACATGAGAAAAACTGGACATTTTCAAGGAAGCTTCCCGGAAAATGCCCAGATGAAATGAAGTTTAAATTTTTTGCGTTAGTTTTTCTTATATAATACCCGGATGGAATTTAACACGCAGAGCATGGCCACGCCGGAATCGGCAAATACGGCCATCCACATGGAGGCAAAGCCCGCCAGCCCAAGGATCATGACCAGGACCTTCACGGCCAGGGCAAAGACCACGTTCTGGGCGGCGATGGCCCCGGTCTTTTTTGCAATGCGGATGGATTCGGGAATGGCTTCCATGCTGGAGGTCATGTAGACCACGTCGGCAGCCTCGATGGCTGCGTCGGCTCCGCTGCCCATGGCGGCGCCCACGTCGGCTCCGGCCAGCACCGGCGCGTCGTTGATGCCGTCGCCTACGAACATGGCGTTTCCGGCTTCCTTCCGGAGATTCTGTAAAAGATCCAGCTTATCGCCGGGAAGGAGCTTTGCATATACCCGGTCGATGCCGGTGGAGGAGGCCACGGCGTTTGCAGCGGCTTCGCTGTCTCCGGTGAGCATGGCCGTCTGGATCCCCATCTTCTTAAGGGATGCGATGGCAGCGGACGCCTCCGGTTTTATGGTATCGGAAATGGAAATGGAGCCGGCATATACGCCGTCCTTTGCCAGCAGGACCATGGTGGAACCGGAGTCTTCCTTAAATCCGGCCAGGTCCACCTGGTTTTCCTCCAGAAGCTTCCGGTTTCCGCAGAGGAGCACGCCTGCGGAGGTGACGGCACGGATCCCCTTTCCCGGGATCTCAGCCAGGTCCCTGGGCGTTTCCACGGAAAGGGACTGGTCTCTGGCAGCCGCCAGGATGCTGATGCCGATGGGATGGGTGGAGGCGGTCTCACAGGCAGCAGCCAGGGCCAGGAGCTCTTCTTTTTTCATGGAGCCGGAGGGAGATACGGTCTGTACCACGAAGTTTCCTTTGGTGATGGTTCCGGTCTTATCCATGACCACGACCTTTACATTCTTTAAGGCCTCCAGAGCGATCCCGCCTTTAAAAAGGATCCCCTTTCTGGATCCGGCTCCGATGCCGGAGAAGAAGGACAGGGGAACGCTTAAGACCAGGGCGCAGGGACAGCTGATGACAAGGAAGGTCAGGGCTGTGTAGACCCAGTGGTTCCAGCCTCCTGTAAAGAGAGAGGGGAGGATGGCGGTGGCGGCAGCCAGGGCTACTACCACAGGGGTGTAGATCCGGGCGAATTTGGTGATGAACCGTTCCACCTGGGGCTTCTGGGCGGCGGCATTTTCCACAGAATCCAGGATCCTGGTGACCATGGATTCAGAAAGCTCTTTTTCCACCCGGAGCTTTAAGAGGCCGGAGGTGTTGACACAGCCGGATAAAACGGAGCTGCCCTCTCTGACGGCCACCGGAACCGGCTCGCCGGTGATGGGGGAGGTATCCAGACGGCTTTCTCCCTCGACGATCACACCGTCCAGGGGGATCCGGTCGCCGGGGCGTACCTGGATCACCTGGCCGATGCGGGCTGACTCTGCTGGGATCACCCGGATGGAGCCGCTTTCGTCCAGGAGCACGGTTTCCGGACGGAGATCCACAGCGTCCATGATCTGGCTACGGCTCTTTTCCACAGCCCGGTGCTCAAAGGCCTCGCCGATGCGGTAAAACAGCATTACGCCCACGGCCTCTCCGTATTCCCGGATCACAAAGGCTCCCAGGGTCGCCAGACTCATAAGGAAGTTTTCATCCATGACGTGGCCGGTCTTCATGTTTTTAAGGGCGGTAAAAAGCACGTCCTTCCCCAGGATCAGGTAAGCGATCACAAAGCAGAGAATGGAGACGCCGGGCATGGGGCCGGCGAGAAGAGAACCGGCGATGAACAGTCCGGCTCCGGCCAGGATCTCAGGAAGATCGCTGGAATGCTTCTCATTATGAACGTCTTTCTGACGTTTTCCCTCCTCCCGGACCGTGATCCGGGTACCGGGCTCGATCTTATCGGCGATCTCCTGCATTTTGGGAAGGAGGGCCGTACCGGCGGAGGAGTACACCCGGAGCTGCCTGGTGGCAAAGGTGAGGACGGCGTCGTCCACCTCCGGGAGCTCCTTTATTTTCGCCTCGATCTTGGCGGAGCAGTTGGCGCAGTCGATATTTTCCAGGTTGTAGACCACATACGGGGCCTTGGGATTTCTGGATCTGACCTCGATCACTGTGCCGGGCTCGATCTTATCAGCAATCTCCTGCATTTTGGGAAGGAGAGCCGTGCCGGCGGAGGAGTAGACCCGGAGCTGTCTGGTAGCAAAGGTGAGGACAGCGTCGTCCACCTCTGGGAGCTCCTTTATTTTCGCTTCGATCTTGGCAGAGCAGTTGGCGCAGTCAATGTTTTTCATCACATAGACCGTACAGGGGGAGCCTGGGGCATTGAGGTGTCCATGGCTGTGGGAGTGCTCGTGGGAATGGCCGTGTTCGTGGCTGTGCTCATGTCCGCAGCCGCAGGAGCACTGTCCGTCATGGGAGTGCTCGTGAGAATGTTCATGGGAATGGCCATGTTCGTGGCTGTGTTCATGTCCGCAGCCGCAGGAGCATTGTCCGTCATGGGAGTGCTCGTGAGAATGCTCATGGGAATGTTTGTGCTCATGGTCGTGGCTGTGTTCATGTCCGCAGCCGCAGGAGCATTGTCCGTCGTGGGAGTGCTCGTGAGAATGTTCATGGGAATGGCCATGTTCGTGGCTGTGCTCATGTCCGCAGCCGCAGGAGCACTGTCCGTCGTGGGAGTGTTCGTGAGAATGCTCATGGGAATGGCCATGTTCGTGGCTGTGCTCATGTCCGCAGGAGCATTGCTCGTCATGGGAATGCTCATGACTATGCTCATGGGAATGTTCCTGCTCATGTACGTGCTTGTGGCCGCAGCCGCACCCTTCATGGCCGCAGCTGTTTTCTGCAGGATCTTCCGGTCCGTGCAGATGTTTGTTCTCTTCCATAATTATGCCCTCCGGATGTCTTTTTATAATCAGTCTGGATCAACATATGAATAAGTGTTCATATGTTGATGATAGTATAGATGAAAGAGAAAATCAAGAGGAAAATAAAAAATCCCGGGGAAATTTCCGGAAAAAAACCGGAAACTCCCGGGAGGGCACGGGGCGGCCAGAAAGACGCAGGACGGAAAGAGGGAATGCACAGGACACAGAGCGACCCGGAAAGATCAGGCCGCAAAAAAGGACCGGGCCAGGGAAAGAACGGCGTCGCTGGACATGCGGGCGATCTCCACCTCGGTCTGGGGCATTCCGTTGTCCAGCCATTTTTTAATAATCCCGATAAGGCCATAGGTGATAAATTCAAAAAAGTATTCGGAATCGGCCGTCTGACAGGCGGGATACAGCCTCTCGATGAGCGCGCCGCCGTTTTTACGGATCAGTTCCTTAAATTTAGTCACAAATTCATTGGAAACGTTGTTTTCAAACAGATTTTTGCAGATCTGTTCATTTTCCACGATGTAGTGGACAATGGGGAGCAGCACCGGCATCAGGCCGTTTCCCGGTCTGGAGGGCATATAGGCGGTGATCATCTCCTGGAAGTCCTCCAGCACTCCGTTTTCCATGGCAGTCAGAAGATCGTATGTATCGGAGTAGTGGAGATAGAAGGTACCCCGGTTTAAGTCAGCCCGTTCTGTGATGTCCTTGATGGTGATGTCCTTAAACGCTTTTTCAGACATAAGCTGTACCAGGCTCTCTTTTAAAAGTTTCTGGGTCCGGCGGACGCGCCGGTCTTCTTTTGGATTTCTCATGGATTTTCCTCCATTTTTGACATATTAAAATTTTCGTGTTCATTAAACAGCAAAACATTAAAATACTAATGATTGCATCCGGTCCTGCAGTATATTATAATACATCCCAGAAGTAAAATCAACAGTATGTATGATAAACATATTAAAAACCAATAATAAAAAAATAATGAGGAATGAAAGCTATGTTGAAAAAAGTGGCCCATTTTATTGTTCAAAGAGGAAGGATCATTGAAAAATTCTTTATTGCCATGACCATTCTCTGCGCCGTCTGTTACCCGTTTGTGGGCGTCAACTATGATCTGAGCAAGTATCTTCCAGATTTTGCCCCCACCAAGCAGGCGCTGGATGTGATGGAGCAGGAATTCGGTTATCCCGGCATGGCCCGGATCATGGTAAAGGACGTGACCCTGCCGGAGGCCCGGACCATCCGCCAGAGGATCTCACGGGTGGATGGCGTGGACCTGGTGGTAGGTCCGGACCTGGCCGCCAATGTTTATTCCACGGACGCCTTTATAAAGAACAGCCTGACAGACCGGTTCTATAAAGACGGGAACGCGGTATACCAGATCATTTTTGAGGACGGGGATTCAGACGCCTCCACCCATAAGGCCATAAACGAGATCTATGGCATTGTGGGAAGAGACAGGGGATGCTTTGCCGGGAGCGCCGTTTCCAGTAAGGAGCGTCAGGAATCCATTACCCGGGAGATCGCCATGGCCATCGGAATGGCAGTGGTGATCATCTGGCTGATCCTGACTCTGACGACTACATCATGGTTTGAGCCGTTCCTGTTTATCCTGGTCATGGCAGTGGCCATCGTGCTGAACATGGGCTCCAACATCATGTTCGGCAGGATCTCCTTCTTTACATTCTCCACAGCGGCGATCCTGCAGCTGGCGGTGTCCATGGACTATTCTATTTTCCTTTTACATACGTATACGGCCATCAAACAGTCGGGAGTGGATTCCCGTCCGGCCATGGAGGCCGCCATCGAGAAATCCTGCAGCTCGATCCTGGCCAGCGGCGCGACCACCATCGTGGGCTTCCTGGTCATTGCGCTGATGAAATTCACCATTGGCAGGGATGTGGGCTTCGTCCTTACCAAGGGGATCGTATGCAGCCTGGTGACGGTCCTGTTTCTGATGCCCACGCTGATCCTGCGGTTCGATAAGAAGATCGAGAAAACAGCCCACAGATCCTTCCTTCCGCCGCTGGACGGCCTGGGAAAGCTGATGTACAGGATCCGGATCCCGGTGCTGGCAGCAGCGGCCTTCTGTGCGGTCCCCTGTTACTTTGGACAGTCCATGAACTACTTTTATTACGGGGACGACGCCCTGGGCTCCGGTCCAGGCACCCGGGTCTATGAGGACTCCCGGGCCATCGAAGACGTGTTTGGAAAGTCCAATGTGATCATCGCCATGGTGCCCAACGGAAACGTCATAAAAGAGCGCAGGCTGACAGAGGAGCTGGAGGACCAGGAATTTATCGACTACGCCCTGTCCATGGCCGGGACTCTTCCACAGGGGATCCCGGAAAGCTTTCTGCCGGAAACTGTTACAAAGCAGCTCCGGACCGGCTCTTACGCCAGGATCCTGATCTCCATGGAGAACAGGGAGGAGAGCAGCTACTCCTTCCAGTGCAGCGAAAAGCTGACGGAGATCGTGAAAAAATATTATCCCGAGGACTCCTATGTGATCGGCATGACGCCCACCACCATCGATATCCGGGATATCCTGACCGACGATTACAACCGGGTATCCATCATTTCTCTGGCTGGAGTGGCCCTGGTGGTCATGCTGACCTTCCATTCGGTGATGGTGCCGATCCTGGTCATCATCCCCATTGAGGTGGCCATTTACTTAAACATGACGATCCCCTATATCATTGGCGACAGCATGGTCTATATCGGCTATATCATCGTAAGCTGCTTACAGCTGGGAGCCACCATTGATTATTCGATCCTTATGACAAACAACTATATGGAGTTCAGAGAGACCATGGGAAGCCGGGAGGCGGCTGTCACAGCCATTGCCAAAAGCGCCATCTCCATCCTTACGTCCGGCGGGATCCTGACGGTGGTGGGGTATCTCCTTTATTTTACCTCCTCCATCCAGGCCATTTCCCAGGTGGGACGGCTGGTGGGAAGGGGCGCGCTGCTTTCTATGCTTCTGGTGCTTTCGCTGCTTCCGGCGCTTCTGGCTGCTTTTGATAAGCCCATCCGGCGCCAGCAGCAGAGGGCAGTGGAACGAAGGGCGCGGAGAATGGCCTGGCCGGGAAAATAAACATGCAGGGAGGGACAGGAATGAAAGGAATGGATAAAAAGATAAAGAGAGCCGTCAGCGGGACCCTGGCGGCAGTGATGACGGCATCTGCCGGGATCGCCAGCTTCGGCGCGGCCGGAGTTCCGGTCTGCGACGAGGCCATGTACGTGACCATGGACCCCTACGGAGGCATATCGGAAGCCAGTGTGGTGAAAAGCTATGAGCTTCATGGGGCCAGAGAGATCACAGACCGCGGCACCTACCAGGCGGTCCATAACATGACCGGGATGGAGAAGCCGGAGGTGGATGGGGATACAGTGATCTTCCGTCTTCTGGAGGAACCGGAGAACGACAGGTTCTATTTTGAAGGCCGCATGGAGCCGGAGGAGGTTTCGGGGACCCTTCCCTGGGATATCACTGTGTCCTACCGTTTAAACGGCGTGGAGCGGAGGCTGGAAGAACTGGCCCATGAAAAGGGCGTCTTAAAGATCTCCATTGACGCGGTTCCCAACGCTGGTACCAGCGAATATTTCAGAAATAATATGACCATGGAGATCGCCGCTGTGGTGGACATGGACCAGAACCTCAGCGTGGAGGCTCCGGGGGCCCAGATCCAGTCCATCGGCAGCATGAAGACCGTGCTGTTTATGGTGATGCCAGGAGAGGAGCAGCATTTTGAGCTGGAGATCGGAAGCAATGACCTGGAGTTCTCCGGCCTGCTGTTTCTCATGGCTCCGGTGACCATCAGCCAGCTGGAGCGGCTGGAGGATCTTAGGAAGGCCAGGGACACGGTGAAGGATTCGGCAGACGCCATCGGGGACAGCCTGGACGTGATCCTGGACAGCCTGGATGGACTCCAGGGAGGCCTGGGGAGCACGGTGGAGGGCCTGGGACAGCTGGACCGGTCCAGACAGATCCTTTCAGACGCCAAGGGAGGGATCTATGTGGACGCCGACCAGGCCCTGGCTCTTTTAAAGGAGCTGTCTGACCGGGGGATCCCATTCCCGGCCTATGTGGAGGAGGCCAGGAAGGCCCTGGAGGATATGAATGGGGAATTAAATGCCATGAACACCTCGGTCCAGGCTCTGGACGATCAGCTGGAGAGCCTGGGCTACGGGCTTAAACATGTGACCATGGACTTAAACGATACCGCAGACCTTCTTTATGATACCCGCCATGATGTGGGAGATCTGGAGGATGGGCTGGCAAGGCTCAGAAAGGATCTGGAGGAGCTGAAGGAGAAAAAAGAGGCTGTCAGGAAGCGGGTGGCAGAGCTTAAGAAGGTGATCGCCAGATTAAAGGAGCTCCAGGAGCAGATCCAGGGCCATGGAGACGTTCTGGGGATCTCCGACCAGGAACGGGAGGAGTTGATGGAGCAGCTTTCAGGATTCTGCGGCGGCTTTGCGGATGAGGGCTGGGAGAAGTATGAAGCGGTTACAGCCAGCGGCTCCGACGCGGTCGGGGATGCTCTCGGAGACCTGGCCGGCGTGGGAACCGAGATCGCCGGAAAAGGGCTTTCCAGGCTGATCCGGGCCCTGGAGGCTCTGGTGGGAGCGGCTGAAAAGCCGTCCAGGCTGGAATCCATGATCGGATCCGTGACCCAGTCCATTTCCACCCTGGAGCATATCATTTACCGGGTACACCGGGACGGGGAATCCCTGGAAAATGTCCTGAGCGATACGGGCGATGTGGCCGACACCCTGAGACACACGGCGGCTACGGGCCAGAACCTGGTGGAGCATGTGGACCGGCTCACCGGAATTTTAAATACGTATCACGGCACAGCCTCTGCGTCCCTTAAGGATACGGGACTTCTGATCGACAGCGCCGTGCGGGGGACGGACGCCATGCACACCCTGCTTTCCAATGTGGAGGAAAGCCTTAAAAAAGCCGGAGAGCCTCTGGATGCAGGAACAAAAAAGACCATCGAGGGCTTAAGCTCTGCCCTTTCTGCGGCTCTTTCCGGGCTTTCTGAGACCGGAGTGATCCGGGATGCGAAAAATACCGTGGAGGATCTGGCCGATGAAAAATGGGAGGAATATACGGGAGAGGATATGACCATTCTCAATGCCGATATCCATGCAGAAAAGGTTTCCTTTACCTCCGGGGAAAATCCGGAGCCCCAGAGCCTCCAGATCATCCTGCGGACAGAGGGGACAAAGGAAACGGAGGAAGACAGTGTACCGGCCATGAGCGAGGACTTCCAGGCTGAGGGAAACATCTTCCAGCGTCTCTGGAGCATCCTGGTGCGGATCGCAGAGGCCGTGGCAGGAGTTTTCCGGGGATAGTGGAGAAATGTAAGGAGTCCGTAAGCAAACGTTAAAATATGGAAGGGGGAATTCTGGTATAATGTCCAAAGATCCAGAGAAAGGAGGGCGCATGGAATTTATGGAAAACAATGAGAACCAAAGACAGAAAGCGGCTGCTTCCCGCTTCTCCATCGTCCAGGGAGATATCACAACGTTTGCTGTGGACGCCATTGCCAACGCGGCGAATACCAGCCTTCTGGGCGGAGGCGGAGTGGACGGCGCCATCCACCGGGCGGCGGGGCCGGAACTTTTGGCAGAATGCCGGACCCTGGGCGGCTGCGCCACCGGCCAGGCAAAGCTCACCAACGGTTACCGGCTTCCAGCCCGTTTCGTGCTCCATACGCCGGGGCCTGTCTGGAACGGCGGAGGAGACGGAGAGGAAGCTCTGTTAAAAAGCTGTTACGAAAGCTGCCTTAAGCTGGCGGCGGAGAATGGATGCAAAACCGTGGCCTTTCCGTCCATCAGTACGGGGATCTATGGATTTCCCCTGGAGAAGGCCGCTCCCATCGCCGTGGGGACCATTTTCCGGTTTTTGGAGGACCACCAGGATATGGAGGTGCAGATGGTCTGCTTTGACGGCCGGACCAGGAACGCTTATGAGGAGGCGTTTAAGGACTGGGGATAAACGGAGGGAGGAGGAAAGAGGATGAGAAGAAGCTTTGGGATCGCAGCCTTGGCCGCGGGGATCCTGTCTGTTTCTGCCTGCGGACCTGCCGGGAGAGGACCGGAAGCCCCGGCTTTGCAGGAGGAGAGCCGGGAAACTGAGGGGACACAGGAAACGAAGGTAATACAGGAAACGGAGGAAATCCAGAAAACAGAAGAGGCGCGGGAAAGCTTTGGCATCCGTGAGGAGGCGGAACGCCCAGAGGACGGAAAAAATGGTCCGGGCGGAGGAGCGGAGGCAGCAGATGCGGATGCCATGCCGCCGGTACGCGTCCTAAAGGATCTGGGCGCGGACAGGAGCCTCTTGTCCGGCAGCCTTTTAAAATCTGGGGATACTGGTACCCGGATGTCTGTCTATGTGGATCCTGGACCGGAGGAGGACATACTGGTATCCAGCCAGGCGGAGCTTTCTTTTAACGATTATGATCCGGAAACGGATCTTTCCGGGTATTCCGGATCCCTTTCCCTGACGCTGGAACCTGGAAAAACGGAGTATACGGGAGAACTCGAGATGACGGTATACGAAAAAGAAAAAGACATGGTCTCCCGCCGGGAAACTGTCGCCGTTTCCTTTGAAAAAGGCAGCCTGGGAACATATGTGGAGGTTGCCGGGAGCCCGTTTGAGGGCGTTTACCTTCCAGAGGAAGCCTATGATTCCGGCTTTCTCATGGAGCGGATCTGCGGTCCGGCAGAGCTTTCCTATGTACCGTCAGAGAATCTGGCCCTTATGCGGAACATGATCTACGCCTGGCATGGCCGGAAATTCAGGGATCCGGTCATGGACGCATATTTTAAGGAACGGCCCTGGTACCTGGGAACCGTGGAGCCAGAGGCCTTTTCTGAGGAGGTATTTTCCAGTACAGAACGGGAAAATATCCGTCTGATCAGGGAGATGGAGAACGACCCGGAGCGCATGGACCGGTGGTACAGCGGCTCCGACGGCACAGCCCCGGCTCCGTATATGGAGGTCCTGGACCGGTATCCCGGAAGGACCTCTTCCCTTACAGGCAGTGTTTCTGACGGCGGCACGATCCTGTCGGTGGATCTGGCTGGTGCGGAGGAGGACGGAGAATTTTTACGCGCCCAGGGGGTGATCTCTGTTCCGGTAACCGTGACCCGGAGCCAGTGGGAGGCCCTGAAGGCCGGAGAACCGGTGGAGGTCACGGTCAATGAGCTTACGGGCCAGAAAAAGATCCTGGAGCTTTCCGGCGGACAGACTGTGCTTTATGAGGAGGGCAGTGACAGGGGTGCCAGGACTCCGTATATCGGCCTGTCCTATAATTATGAGACCGGTCTTTATGAGCTCTGGCAGGACAGCGACGATACGATCTCAAAGCCAGTCTACGAGGGTGAGATCCTTGTGGTCAGAGGGGCTGTCTTTGGAGGAGAGGTTTCCCTGGGCAGGGCATCTGCGGTCCAGCAGGAGATGACGGCGGACGGCGGCTTCTCAGGCGTTTATGGGGGGAATTATGTGGTCCACGACGGAAAGGGCCATATCCTGGCACTGTATTATCTTGGCGATTAAACGGCGTTTCGGCCGGGAAGAAGGACCTGGCCGGAGGTGACGGAGGAAGAAAAATGGGAATTCTTGGAAATATTTTATGGTTTATTTTTGGAGGGGCCATCGGGGGCTTGAGCTGGTGCCTGACGGGCTGCCTCTGGTGCATCACTGTCATTGGGATCCCGGTGGGGCTCCAATGCTTTAAGCTGGCGTCCTTAAGCTTTTTCCCTTTTGGGAAGGAGGTCCGTTACGGCGGAGGCGCGGGCTCCTTTCTTCTGAACGTGATCTGGCTTCTGGTATCGGGGCTTCCCCTGGCCCTGGAGCATGTGGCCATGGGCCTGCTCCTCTGTGTGACCATTCTGGGGATCCCCTTCGGTCTCCAGCAGTTTAAGCTGGCAAAGCTGGCTCTCCTGCCCTTTGGGGCAGAGGTGGTCATCCTGTGATCAGACTGGCACGGAAAAAGCCGTCCGGCTTCCGGCCGGAGTACGTTTTCACACGTATTCCGGAGGTGGAAGCCGGACGGCTTTTTATATTTGGCAGGATCCCGCCATGCAGAAGCTACATGGCTGCGGGCATGAATACATTGATGCCGGGGCCGATGGGAAGGTCTAAAAGCATCCAGCCAACCAGTAAGAGGATCCAGAAGACCTCCAGGATCACGGCTACCATCAGGTTGCAGGAGATGATCTGGCCGATCTTTAAGTTCTTATCGTACTTGGCCTGGGCCACGCTTAAAAGCATCCAGAGATAAGCGGAGGTGGGGCCGAAGAGGTTTCCGGCGGAGTCGCCCAGACGGTAAATGATCTGGGTAAAGCCAGGATGGTAGTCCAGCAGCAGGAACATGGGAACGAAGATGGGAGCAAAGATCGCCCATTTTGCGGAGCCGGAGCTGAAGAATACGTCCACCAGAGTTACGAGGACAATGAAACCGATACACATGGGGATCCCCGTAAAGCCGATGCTTTCCAGGAAATCCGCGCCTGCGATGGCGGACATGGCCCCCAGGTTGGTCCAGGAAAACAGGCCCTGGAACTGTCCGCAGAAGAAACAGAAGCCCACGTAGGTACCCATGGCAGCCATCTGTTTCACAATGGCCTTATGGATATCCACCAGACCCTTAAAGTTTCCGGAGGCATAGCCGTAGGAAACGCCTGCGATGACGAACATAAGGAAGATAATGGGGATCAGGCCCTTTAAGAACGGAGAACCGATGAGGCCGCCGTCTTCGGCTGCAATGACTCCTGTGAAGAACAGGACCAGCAGACAGGCCACATAGACCAGGGTCGAGATCCCGGAGGCCCGGAGCCCTTTTTTCTCAGACGGGGTCAGGTCTTCCATTTTTTCCAGCTCGCCGTGGTAAACGCCGAATCTGGGCTCCACGATCTTCTGTACAAGGATTCCGATGACGACCACACAGAGAACGGTGGAAGCGATCTTAAAGATCCAGTTGCAGGTCACGTCCACGGTAAAAGCGGAATCTCCCATAAAGGAAGCCAGGGTATCGTTGGTGATCCCCATAAGAAGTGTATCCGTACCGGAGATGACCGGATTGGCGGCGTAGCCCACCTGGGCTCCGATATAGCCGCAGATCATACCGGCCACCGGATGCTTTCCAACGCCCATGAAAGCCATAGCAGCCAGAGGCGGTACCATAACGGCTGCGGCGTCGGAGGCCAGGTTTCCGATGATGCCGATGAACACGCATACATAGGGGACCAGGGCAGCGGGAACATTTTTCATGGAGCTTCTTAAAAGAGAATTGAGCATTCCGGCTTCCTCACAGATGCCGGTACCGATGGTCATGGTAAGCACAAGACCAAGGGGGGCGAAGCCGGTGAAGTTTTTCACCATATTGTCCAGGAACCAGAGAAGGCCTTCTTTTGAAAAGAAGTTCTTTGACATGACGATCTCTCCGGTAGCCGGATTGGTGAGACTGGTGCCTAGGAAGGTGAAGATCGTTCCCAGGATGGCCACAATAAAGAATAGGAACACGAACAGCATGGTCGGCGGCGGCAGCTTATTGCAGACAGTCTCAACTCCGTCCATGAAACGGGCCAGCAACGGTTTCTTCTCTACGGTCTTTTCTTTCATGGCGTTTCCCCCTTTAGTAAATATTTGGAAAAAGTGTGTTGAATACTATACCATGATATCATATATTGTACAAAAAATACAGGGAAATTTCCGATATTTAGCAGATAATTAGCATATTATATTGAAAACATGGAGGTGTTACACAAAAACCACAAACGATTCGGAATGTTTTGTATCAGGCTGGAAACATGGTCCCGCCAGTCTTGAAAATCCGGCGGGATTGTAGTAAAATTAACATTGTATGCAGCGGCGCGGAACGCGCAGGGACAGACAATGGATTCAATAAGAAAAGGAGAATGAGATCTGTGTATATTACCGACGATATCATTTATGCAGGCGTCAACGACCATCAGGTGGATCTGTTTGAGGGACAGTATCAGGTCCCAAATGGAATGGCCTACAATTCCTATGTGATAAAAGATGAAAAAATTGCCGTTATGGATACGGTGGATGGAAAGTTCACCCATGAATGGCTGGACAATGTGGAGAAGGCCCTGGCAGGAAGAAAGCCGGATTATCTGGTGGTCCAGCATATGGAGCCGGACCACTCGGCCAATATCCAGAATTTTATGAAGGCCTATCCAGAGGCAGTGATCGTGGCCAATGCAAAGACCTTCTGTATGGTTGGGAATTTCTTCCGCTCCATGGATTTAGAGAGCCAGACCCTGGAGGTGAAAAACGGGGACAGCCTTTCCCTGGGAAAACATGTGTTAAATTTTGTATTTGCTCCCATGGTCCACTGGCCGGAGGTTATGGTGACCTATGACAGCACGGATAAGGTCCTGTTTTCTGCCGACGGCTTCGGAAAATTCGGGGCTCTGGATGTGGAAGAGGACTGGGATGACGAGGCGAGACGGTATTATATCGGGATCGTGGGCAAGTACGGGGCACAGGTGCAGAACCTGTTAAAGGCGGCCTCCGCGCTGGATATCCAGACCATCTGCCCCCTGCACGGACCGGTGTTAAAGGAAAATCTGGGCCACTACCTGGAAAAATACCATACCTGGTCTTCCTACGGGGTGGAAGACGACGGCGTGGTCATCGCTTATACATCCGTATATGGAAATACGAAAAAGGCGGCTGAGACGCTGGCAGCGAAGCTGACGGAAAAAGGATGCCCCAGAGTGGTCTTATGCGATCTGGCCCGGATGGATATGTCAAAGGCTGTGGAAAATGCCTTCCGTTACGGCAAGCTGGTATTGGCCACCACTACCTATAATGCCGATATCTTCCCCTTCATGCGGGAATTCATCGACCATCTGACGGAGCGGGGCTTTAAAAAGCGCACGGTGGGACTGATGGAAAACGGCTCCTGGGCTCCCATGGCAGCAAAGATCATGAAGGGAATGCTGGAGGGCTCCAAGGACATCACCTGGCTCAATACGACTGTAAAGATCACCTCCTCCTTAAGCGAGGATAATTTAAAGGAGATCGACACCATGGCCGAGGAGCTGTGCCGGGAGTATATCGCCAGATCCGATGAAAAGGCCAATAAGCACGACATGACTGCTTTATTTAAGATCGGCTACGGTCTTTATGTGGTCACCTCCAACGACGGGACCAGGGATAATGGCCTGATCGTCAATACGGTGAGCCAGCTGACGGATAATCCGTTCCGGGTGGCGGTGAACATCAATAAGGCCAATTATTCCCATCATGTGATCAAAAAGACAGGGATCTTAAATGTCAACTGCCTGTCTGTGGAAGCGCCCTTTGAGGTATTCCAGAATTTCGGCTTCCAGAGCGGCCGGAACGTGGACAAATTTGAAAGCTGGGAGACATGCCGGTCCGATAACGGCCTGGTGTTCCTTCCCAAGTACATCAACGCCTTCATGTCATTAAAGGTGGAACAGTACGTGGATCTGGATACCCACGGCATGTTCATCTGTACCGTTACAGAGGCCCGTGTCATGAGCGATAAGGAGACCATGACCTATACGTATTACCAGAAGAATGTGAAGCCGAAGCCGGAAACAGACGGCAAAAAGGGCTTTGTCTGCAAGATCTGCGGATACATTTATGAGGGAGACACCCTTCCCGACGACTATATCTGTCCCTTATGCAAGCATGGAGCGGCGGATTTTGAGCCCATCGGGTAAATATCAGGTTTTTCTTGCAATCTGGAAAAATCGTGGTATGATAATACCATGCACATCAGATGTGCCGGGGCCGCACAGAAAGGCGGAACCGTAAACTGAATATGGAAAAAGAGGGAGCTTGCCGCGGCAGGCTGAGAGGGAATGAAGGAACGATTCCGACCTGTTGAACCTGATACGGATAATGCCGGCGTAGGAATGAAGCGAGTCATTAGAGGAACTTATCCGTTTGGGATAGGTTCCTTTTTTTCATGTTTCTTTCCTCTTTTTCAAAAATCATGGAAGGAGAGCGGATATGGATTACACAACACAGATGGACGCGGCCAGAAAGGGGATTATTACCCGGGAAATGGAGCTGGTGGCCAGAAAAGAGAAGAGGACGGCGGAGGAGATCCGTCAGTGGGTGGCAGAGGGCCGGGCGGCCATTCCCTGCAACCGGGTCCATAAGGCCCTGGATCCCAACGGCATCGGCTCCATGCTGAAGACGAAGATCAATGTGAACCTTGGGACCTCCAGAGACTGCATGGATCTGGACACGGAGGTGGAGAAGGTGAACCGGGCCGTGGCCATGGGAGCGGAATCGATCATGGATCTCAGTTCCTTTGGAGATACCCGCGTTTTCCGGAGACGGCTCACAGCAGAATGTCCGGCTATCATCGGCACCGTACCGATTTACGATGCAGTGGTATATTATCACAAGGCCTTAAAGGAGATCACCACCGAAGAGTGGCTGGATATCGTCCGGATGCACGCGGAGGACGGCGTGGACTTTATGACCATCCACTGCGGCATCAACCGGTCAACGGCAAAGCGCTTTAAAGAAAACAGGCGTCTCACCAATATCGTTTCCCGGGGCGGCTCCATTATCTTTGCGTGGATGGAGATGACGGGGAAGGAAAATCCGTTTTATGAGCATTTTGACGACATTCTGGAGATCTGCCGGGAGTACGACGTGACCTTAAGTCTGGGAGACGCCTGCCGTCCGGGCTGTCTTAAGGACGCCAGCGATATTTCTCAGATCGAGGAATTAGTGACCCTGGGAGAGCTCACAAGACGGGCCTGGGAAAAGGACGTCCAGGTGATTATCGAGGGGCCGGGACATATGCCCTTAAACCAGATCGAGGCCAATATGCGGATCCAGAAGGAGATCTGCAAGGGAGCCCCGTTTTATGTTCTGGGACCGCTGGTGACCGACGTGGCCCCCGGATACGACCATATTACGGCGGCCATTGGAGGAGCCCTGGCAGCAGCGGCAGGCGCGTCCTTCCTCTGCTATGTGACTCCGGCAGAGCATTTAAGGCTTCCCAATGTGGAGGATGTAAAGGAGGGGATCATCGCGTCCCGGATCGCTGCCCATGCGGCGGATATCGCCAAGGGGATCCCGTCGGCCATGGACTGGGACAATGAAATGAGCCTGGCAAGAAAAAATCTGGACTGGGAGAAGATGTTTTCCCTGGCCATTGATCCAGAAAAGGCCAGACGGTACCGGGCAGAGGCGAAGCCGGAGAAGGAAGATACATGCTCCATGTGCGGGAATTTCTGCGCGGTAAAGAATATGAACCGGATCCTGGACGGAGAGATCGTAAATATTTTTGAAGAGTAGGGGGAGAGGATCATGAGGATTTCTTTGAAAAAAACAGTAACAGCGGCCATGCTGGCGGCGCTGACCGTGGCGTTATCGGGCTTTTATATCCCCATCGGGGTATCCAAATGCTACCCCATCCAGCATATGGTGAACGTTTTGTGCGCTGTATTTTTAGGCCCTGGCTACGGAGTCATGGCGGCCTTCTGTACCTCTCTGATCCGGAACCTCATGGGAACCGGAAGCCTTCTGGCCTTTCCGGGGAGCATGGTGGGGGCGCTGCTCTGCGGCATCCTGTATGAGAAAACGGGAAAGCTGCTGCCCACATACCTGGGAGAGGTAATTGGAACAGGAATCCTGGGCGGGATGCTCTGTTACCCGGTGGCAGTGGTCCTCATGGGAAAAGAGGCGGCGCTTTTTACGTATGTGATGCCCTTCCTTATGAGCACTTGCTGCGGAACCATCATGGCTGCGGCCTTTGTGGGAGTGCTGGAAAAGAGCCATGTGATCTCTTATATCCGGGGAGTTATGGGGGACGCATAAACGAAAAAAAAGCGATGGAAAGAAAGTGCTCCGGTCAGATGGCCGGAGCATTTTTTATTTGATAGGAAATTCCTATCAAATAAAAAAGCACTTCGTGCAGAATCGCACTGCGGCGGTATAGAATTTCGTCGCAAATGCGACCCGCCGCAGGCGGAGAATCCTGCAAGAGCAGGATTCTTTTTTGCCTTTAGAAACGGACCTTAGCGGTAGTATACGGTATCCCTCATGGTAAAGGAGCCCTCGTTGGAGAATTTGATGCTTCTGGAGTGGAGGGAGTCTTTATATTCCAGGGAATTTACCTTTTTAAAGCTGTAAATCCCGTCAAAGGAGCCGTCCTCGTCATAGTACATACCCACCAGGCTGTCGTCAGCGCCCAGATTTAACTCCATATAATCGCCGTCTTCAGAAGTATAAGTTCCGATCAGATCGTAAGCATCATATTCATAGGAAGCTTCACCGGAGTTCTCTCCCGCTTCCTCATCATTTCCAGCGTTTTCTTCCAGGTTGAACTGGAGCTGTACGCCTCCGTCCACGATCCAGGCCCCGTCCTTATTGACCTGGTAGTTGTCCGGTGTGGTCGTATCTGAGAGCATGTAGCCGTCGTTTCCAAAGTAATAGCATTCAAAGGTACCGTCCTTATTTCCGTCCAGCCATTTCCATTCGGCTGCGGGATTGGAGCCGTCGTCATTGAGCCACCACCAGCCGGTGTCATTGGATTTCCATTCTCCTGCAAAGGCGGTGAGGCCTGCGGCTGCGGTCATTGCTGTGGTTAAGACCAGGGTCATGATTTTTTTCTTCATATTAAAATCCTCCTAAAGCTATGTAAGTTTGTGTTTCATTTTCTTATAGCATCATAGTAACAAAGGTATGTGTAGAAATTGTGAAATCTTTTAGGAAAAAATTGGAGATTTATGTGGCAAATTTATGGCAGATTTGCTATGCTGTATGTGAAATAAATTTTTATAGGAGGATACAGATGGAATATAAGGTTTCAGAACAGGTACGCCAGAAATTTGACGCCCTCGTAAAAGACGAAAAGGTTCAGAAGGCACTGAAGTTTATGGAAGAAGATCAGGATGCGGTCATCGACCGTCAGATTGAGCTGACCCTGATCCCCGCCCCCACCTACCATGAGCAGAAGAAGGCAGAACGTATGCTGGAAATGTTTAAGGAAGAGGGACTTTCCGACTGTCACATTGACGAATACGGCAACTGTGTGGGGATCCGTAAGGGCACCGGCGGCGGAAAAACGACCCTGGTGGAAGGCCATATGGATACTGTATTCGCCCTGGATACGGAGCTTAAGATCGTCCGGGAGGACGGCTTTATCAAATGCCCCGGAATCGTAGACGATACAAGAGGCTGTGCGGCCGTTCTTTCCACGATCCGGGCTTTAAACGCCGCCGGGATCCAGACAAAGGGTGATATCCACTTTGTGGGAACGGTACAGGAGGAAGGAACTGGCGCTTTAAAGGGAATGAAGTATTATGTGGATCATCATCCGGAGCTGGAGGCCAGCATTTCCGTGGACGGGCCCGGCTACCAGGAGATCACCTATGAGGCCACAGGCATCCAGACGTATGAGGTGAACTTCAACGGAATCGGCGGCCACGCGTGCGGCATGTTTGGAAAGGTGGCAAACCCGCTTCATGCGGCGGCCAGAGCCATTGCCAAGATCTCGGAATTCCGTGTTCCCGCAGATCCCATGACGACTTTTGCAGTGACCAACTTCCATGCGGGAAGCTTTGAGGCGGTCCATGCCATCGTTCCCACAGCCCAGATCCGCTTTAACTTCCGTTCCAATTCCCAGGAGGAGCTGGAGAAGCTCCGTGACCGGATCTTTGCCGCCATCGACGAGGCATGTAAGGAGGAGACAGACCGCTGGGGCATGGATACCATCACATATGAGGTGAAGCATATCTGTGATGTCAACGCCGGTCATCAGGATTCCCACGCGTCCATCGTGGAAGGAGCCATGGCGGCGGCAGAATTCCTTGGCTGTGCAGAGCCGAAGCTTGGAAACGGCGGCTCCACCAACTGCAACCGGGCCCTGGAAGCCGGACTTCCGGCGGTCTGTCTGGGAGGCGGCTGTGATTATGACTGCCAGTGCCATACCCTGGACGAGCAGTTTAAGGTGGAGGATGCCTTCAAGGGCTGCCAGCAGACGCTCCTCATGACTCTGCTCTGCGCCGGAACAGAAATGACGGAAAGCATCATTTAGCTTGCGCCGCCAGGCAGAAGGAAGTATTCTGATAAGGCTGGTATATTATAGGAAAAGAGGGAGATACAGATGGAAAAGAACAGCACTGAGTTTATGCAGCAGGTATATGATCTGGCAACCGGAGCCTATAATCCTGGAAGCAGCATCGTGGCAGAGAATGCCTTTGTGGAAAATGTGTTCAGCGAGGGGTCTGTCTGTGCAGAGGCTTACAGGGAGGTGTATGCCGCTGGAGAGCGTCTCTGCAGACGCCTGGGCGTGCAGTTCGGCGACGATGTGGACGTGGAGGCCATTGTGGACAACATGATGGAGATCCAGAGGGAGATCGGCCTTAAGATGTACGAATACGGCTGGTATTTTGCCAAAGGCGGAGACGGGATCCATAAGGTATAGGAGTGTGCCATGGCTTTTTTGGAGGGTCTAAAGGGATTTTACGGAACTGGTGAGAAAAACCGGGCGGGTCAGAGCCTGGAGGAATTTCTGGACAGGTATGATCCAAAAAAATATGACTGTCCCAGCTGTACCACGGATATTGTGGCGGTACAGTGTGATGAGCCGCTCCGGTCCTGGGGGCAGCCCTTAAAGCTTCTTCTTGTCAAACGGGGCAATCATCCAAGCATTGGCTGGTATGCCACGCCGGGAGGCTTTGTGGAGCTCAAGGAGGATCTTTATGAGGGTGCGGCCAGAGAGCTTCAGGAGGAGACCGGAGTGACGGGACTTCCGCTCCAGCAGCTTCGTACCTGGGGCGCTTATGACAGGGATCCCCGGTGGCGGGTGATCACGACCTCGTTCCTGGCTCTGGCGGAAGGCGATCTGCCGGTGAGGGCCGGCGACGATGCGGCGGATGCGCTGTGGATGGATGTGTCGCTCCGTCTGGTCTCGGAGGAGGACGGGCAGCAGCGGAAGGAGATATGGGAGCTTTGCCTGGACCATGAAGAACGGAAGGTCCATGTGGCGGCCCGAGTAGAGCGTACATATTTCCCGGATGCCGTGCTTCCCAGAGAAAGGTACAGGCTCCTGTGGGCGGACGGCCTGGCTGTGGACCACGGCTGCATCATCACCCAGGCGCTTCTTTACCTGAAAGAGCGCCTGGAGGAGAGGACAGGCGGAAAGACAGTCTGTTAAATAGAAAACCGGCATGTGATCCCAAAAGGAACGCATGCCGGTTTTTCTGATGGTGGTGCGCCAGGCGGGCGCACGTTCTAATGGAGAGAAAGTCCCTTGATCGATCCCTGGTAATGGGAATGATTTAGCGGAAGGCAAGGGTGCCTATCGTGAGGTGGGATCTGAAAGAAGATGGATGCGGGAACAGACTGACCACAGACACGCTGGTCTGACGAATAGAAACCGCATATGAGGTTCTGTGACGGCTATTGGCGCATATACCTTCCAGACGAAGGAAGGGAAGAAGAATGGTTAAAAGGGCTGCAAAAAATCCGTAGAAGATGCTGTGATTCAATATTGGAAAGGAAAGCTGGAAAATCCTCAATAGATGAGGTGTTAAGGAATGGAATGACAGAAAGTTGGAACAGGATCTCCTAAAACCGAGGCTGATGTTGGAATGGCAATCCTCCCTTCTGACTGCAAATGGGTAGCAGATAAAATTTTGGAGCTGCAGGCATACTGATATTTTATGTACTGGTTTTTTTCACAGAAATCGGAGAAGTTTAGATAAAAAGACAGATATCACTAGTCCAATACCAGAGTTCCAATAGAAAATCAAAAAGGCAATCGAACTTACGTTAGATTCCCCTTTTGATTGCTTTGGATCTTACTTGACTATGATCGTACCTGCTTTACAAGGATTTTTAGATGGAGCATATGGGATTCGAACCCACGGCCTCAACAATGCGAATGTTGCGCGCTCCCAACTGCGCTAATGCCCCGGATTTCATAAATAAGAAAATGGAAGCAATGGGGCTCGAACCCATGACCTCTCGCGTGTGAGGCGAACGCTCATCCCAGCTGAGCTATGCTTCCAGAAAAGTTTTCTAACTAGAGGTCAGTATAGCACCAAACGGAAACTTTTGCAAGTTTTTTGTATGCAGGATTGGGAAGATGTTTTATTGGACAGCATCCGGGGAATCTGGTATAATACGAATCTGACAAGAAAGGGGAATATCATGAAGAGTTTTGAGACACTGAACCCAATGCAGCAGCAGGCTGTTTTACATACAGAGGGTCCCCTCCTGGTACTGGCAGGAGCCGGATCCGGAAAAACGAGGGCATTGACCCACCGGGTAGCCTATCTGATCGAGGAAAAAAAAGTGTCGCCCTGGAATATCCTGGCGATCACCTTTACGAATAAAGCGGCAGGAGAAATGCGGGAACGGGTCAACGGGCTGATCCCCCAGGGAGCGGACAGCGTATGGGTCAGCACCTTCCACTCGCTTTGCGTCCGGATCCTCAGACGGTTCATTGAAAATCTGGGGTACGAGTCCAACTTCTCCATTTATGACAGCGATGACCAGAAAACATTGATGAAGCAGATCTTTAAGGAACGGGAGATCAATGGTAAGCTGTATAAGGAGCGCGGAGTGCTGGGGATCATTTCTTCGGCCAAGAATGAGCTGGTCACGCCGGAGGAGTTTGCCCTGGAGAGCAAAAAGGACGGATCTGCCCGCAGCCAGCAGATCGCGGAGCTGTATAAGGAATACCAGGCGCGGCTGAAGAAGAATAATGCCCTGGATTTTGATGACCTTCTGGTAAAAACTGTGGAGCTTTTTGAATCCTGTCCGGAGGTTCTGGACTATTACCAGGAAAGATTCCTCTACATCATGGTAGACGAGTATCAGGATACCAATACGGCCCAGTTCAGGCTTGTGAGCCTGCTGGCCTCCAAATACAGGAACATCTGTGTAGTGGGAGACGATGACCAGTCCATTTACCGGTTCCGCGGAGCCAATATAAAGAATATACTGAGCTTTGAGGAGGCGTTTCCTGGCGCAAAGGTCATTAAGCTGGAACAGAATTACCGCTCCACAAAGACCATCCTGAGCGCGGCCAACGAGGTGATCCGTAATAATGAGGGGAGAAAGGATAAGACCCTCTGGACAGAAAATGAGACTGGAGAGAAGATCCGTGTAAAGCTGTTTGATACGGCATACGATGAAGCGGAGGGAATCGTTTCCGACATTATGAAAAGGGGAGGTTCCTGGAAGGATTCCGCCGTTCTTTACCGGACCAACGCCCAGTCCCGTATCCTGGAGGAGAAGTTTGTCACCCATAATATCCCTTATCGGATGGTGGGCGGCGTGAATTTCTACCAGAGAAAGGAGATCAAGGACATCCTGGCGTATTTAAAGACCATTGCCAACGGGCGGGACGGCCTGGCAGTCCAGAGGATCATCAATGTACCGAAGCGGGGGATCGGCGCCGTATCCATCGGAAAGGTAAACATGTATGCAGCAGAGCATGGAATGAACTTCTACGATGCGCTTTTAAGGATCGGGGCGGTGCCGGGCCTGGGAAAGGCTGCGCCCAAAATAGACCAGTTTACGGATGAGATCGGCCGTTTCCGGAAAAACTTAAAGGATGGAATGGCGATCCAGGATGTGATCACAGATATCCTGGAGTCCACAGGATATAAGGCGGAGCTGATGGAGGAAGGCGAGGTGGAGGCAGAAACCCGTCTGGAAAACATCAGTGAGCTGTCCAATAAGGCTGTGGCGTACTGGGAGGACGCAGAGGAGCCGACCCTGGATGGGTTTCTGGAAGAGGTGGCCCTGGTGGCGGACATCGACAGTATGGATGAATCCGAGGACCGGGTGGTACTGATGACGCTCCATTCGGCCAAGGGACTGGAATTCCCTTATGTATATATGAGCGGATTAGAAGACGGTCTGTTCCCCAGCAGCATGGCCATGTCAGAGGATCCCGAAGCCCTGGAGGAGGAGAGGCGTCTGTGCTATGTGGGGATCACGAGAGCCGAGAAAACGCTTATGATGACAGGGGCAAGGCAGCGGATGGTCAAGGGAGAGACACGGTTTTCCAGACCCAGCCGTTTCCTGGCAGAGATCCCGGAGGAGTATAAAGAGGAGGAGAGGCAGGAGGATTCTGTATATCAGAGATCCAGGAAGCTTTCTTCGGATGATCTGGAGGATCCGGGCCTTCCGTGGGCCAGATCGTCTGGGATCAGTATGTTCGGTCAGAATCCTTATGTTTCAAAAAAAAGCGGGATGCCATCGGCCCAGCCAGCCTTTGGAAAGGTATTTACAGTACAGAAGGCTGCTTCTCTGGATTATGCGGAGGGAGACCGGGTCCACCATGTGAAATTTGGCGATGGGACCGTAAAGCAGATCGCAGACGGTGGAAAGGATTATGAGGTAACGGTGGAATTCGATTCCATGGGTGTCAGAAAAATGTTTGCATCATTTGCCAGACTTCAGAAATTGTAAAAAAGTTAAAAAACGGGATAGTAAAATAAAAACAATCATGTTATACTGTAAACATGATTGTGGATTTCTGATCTTAAGAAACCGGAAAGGATGTGCCATGATGAACAAGTTTGACTTTATGGGAAAAGATGCCGTCAGTAAGATGGAGGACCTGATGAATGCATCCAGATTAAATGAACTGCTTCATAAAAAGGAAGAAGAAGAGAAAAAGAAAAACTGTATCCTCTGGGTGCTGGCGATCTTTGGCGCAGTAGCGGCAGTGGCAGCCATTGCGTACGGTGTGTACCGTTTCTTTACACCGGATTATCTGGAGGACTTTGAAGACGACTTTGACGATGATTTTGACGACGATTTCTTTGAGGATGAGGACGAGGAGATGCCTGTCAGAAAAACAGAGGCAAAGGAAGAAAAGTCTGCGGAATAAGCAGGAGAGTACTGAAAAAAGGAGAGGCTGCGGCGATTGCCTGCAAGCCTCTTTTTAAATATATAAGGAGGAACGGATGAGAAAGGGAGAGATTTATACAGGGATCGTGGAAAAGGTGGATTTTCCCAATAAAGGAATCCTTCATATAGAGGATGAAAAGGTGGTAGTAAAGAATGTACTGCCGGGACAGACCGTGGAGGTGGTCGTTACCAAGCAGAAGACGGGAAAGTGTGAGGCACGGCTTTTAAACGTGGTCTCCAGGGCGGCCTGCGAGACTCCGGAAAAGGCCTGCGTACATGCAGCCGACTGCGGAGGCTGCTCTTACCAGACGCTTCCCTATGAGGAACAGTTAAAGCTGAAGGAGGACCAGGTAAAAGGCCTTCTGGATGAGGTGATCCGTGGAGAGTACCAGTATGATGGGATCAAGGCAAGCCCTCTGACCAGCAGCTATCGGAACAAAATGGAGTTTTCCTTTGGTGACGAGGTAAAGGACGGCCCGCTGGCATTGGGAATGCATAAGCGCGGGAGCTTTTATGATATCGTGACCGTGGATCAGTGCCTCCTGGTCCATGAGGACTGCTGCAGGATCTTAAGAGCGACCCTGGACTACTTTAAGGAAAAAAATGTAAGCTTTTTAAAGAAGACGAGCCACCAGGGATATTTAAGGCACCTTCTGGTCCGCCGGGGAATGAGGACCGGGGAGATCCTGGCGGATCTTGTGACCACGACGCAGACTGCGGATTCCTGGGCAGGAAAGGAGACCGAGGAGGAGCTTCTGGATGGATGGAAGCAGATGCTTCTGGCACTGCCCCTTTCCGGCTCCTTTGCAGGGATCCTCCATACAAAAAATGACAGTCTGGCAGACGCCGTTCTCAATGATGGTACGGATGTGCTGTATGGACAGGACTATTTTTATGAGGAGCTTCTGGGATTGAAATTTAAGATCACTCCGTTTTCCTTCTTCCAGACCAATTCCCTGGGGGCGGAGGTGCTTTACGATACAGTGCGCCAGTACATAGGGGATACCAGCGGGCAAAAGGTGTTCGATCTTTACAGCGGCACTGGGACCATTGCCCAGATCCTGGCGCCGGTGGCGGAGCATGTGACTGGAGTGGAGATCGTAGAAGAAGCCGTGGAGGCGGCCAGAGAGAACGCCGCCCTCAACGGGCTTTCCAACTGTGAATTCATTGCCGGTGACGTTCTGAAGGTATTGGATACACTGGAGGAGCAGCCGGATCTGATCGTCCTGGATCCGCCCAGGGATGGGATCCATCCCAAGGCGCTGCCGAAGATCATCCGCTATGGAGTAGACCGGATGGTGTATGTATCCTGTAAGCCCACCAGTCTGGCACGGGATCTGATCGTGCTGCAGGCCGGAGGATACCGGGTGGAGCGGATGGCGCTGGTGGATATGTTTCCGTTTACGGGGCATGTGGAGACGGTTGTTTTGCTTTCCAAGGGAGAAATCGACTCGAAGAAAGTGCGGGTGGAGTTCTCACTGGAGGATATGGATATGTCCGGTTTCCAGAAGGGCGCGACTTATGAGCAGATCAAGGCGTATGTGCTGGAGCATTCTGGCTTGAAGGTATCTTCCCTGTACATCTCACAGATAAAACGCAAATGCGGGTTGGAGGTTGGGCAGAACTATAATTTGTCGAAAAAGGAAGATGCCAAAGTGCCGCAGTGTCCGCCAGAAAAAGAGAGCGCAATTAGGGAAGCACTGAAATTTTACAATCTTATATAGCATATAAATACAACAAAAAATCTAAACTTTTTAAAAGGCTGTACCACAGATTCTCGGCGGTACAGCTTTTTTATGGAGTTTATCCCTTTTCATTTTCGCTAACTCTCATACCGATGTATGGTCATTTTCTGAGATTTTTCCGATACTCTTTTGGCAATACGCCAAAATGACGCTTGAAGGTGTCTGAAAAACGGCTTTGACTATCGTACCCTACTTTTCTGGCAACATCTGCCACGCTCAAATCGGTGGACTGGAGAAGCTGCGCAGCGGCTTCCATACGGTGTTCACGAATATGTGCAGCAATCGATGTCCCATAGATTTCCTTAAACATATTTTTTAAGGTAGTTGGATTCATCAGATACTGTTTTGACAGGGATTCGATGGAGCACCGCTGTTCAAGATTTTCAATCAGCTGGTCATGTACCTGACGGATGATCTCCACCTGCTCTGAACGGTACTCTGTCAGGTGTTTTTCACGGCTGACTTCCATGCCGCTTAATACGAGCAGAAGCTCCAGAACTTTAACTTTTTGCCATGCTGTCCGCGTTTCTTCCGGCGATTGATAAAGTGCCTGAAAGATTTGCTGGACAATTTCGTTTCCTGCCAGCACCGTACATGTTCCGCCTTTACAATATTTTTCGAGCAACAGTTCCCCTGTGACAGAAGAACCTGCTAAAGGCATTGGCGGCGCATCAGTCAGCTGTTCCAGATCAATGCAAATCACGATACCTTCATAGGAACCGTTTGGAAGAGTGACAATGGAATTAACGCACGTATCCATTGTATTCAGCGAAAAATCACCTGACCCAAGATAAATCTGGTTCCCACCATACATATTCCATCCGATCTTACCTGATATACAATAGTTGATCTCCATCACATGAGCCAATGGCTCATGGCAGAATCGAAAACTGTCTTGACCGGATACGGAAAAAAATGTGATCCCAATACCGGGATATAGCTCTGTCATTTCCCCATGTGGCTCCCCTGTTTCACGATGGACAGCCTTCAAAATTTCTTTTTGCTTCTGTTTCACCTCAGTTTCCCCCTTTATTCCGGACAGGCAATCGCCATGACCTGTTCGATAGTTTTATGCAGCAGCCGGGCCTGACTATTGTCTGCGGCCTTATAATAGACTTCCTTGCCCTCTCTGCGGCTCACGATCAGATCACAGCTTCGGAGCGCACGCAAATGGTGGGAGACGGCAGGACTGGACATATCCAGCAGGGCAGAAATGTTAATAACACATTGCTCTGTGTGGCACAAAAGCCAGAAAATGCGTATCCGTGTGGTATCGCTAAGTTGCTTGAAAATATCTGCTACGGTTTCAAACCGGCTTACCTGAAACAGTGCTGTCTCTAAATTCGCAAGATCATGTGAAGCATCATGTTCATGGGGTAATATCTTATTTTTCACGCTCATTTCTCCTTTTTCGCTCATTTGGTAATTTCTTTCGCCTGTTTGGCAGTGGCTACACTGGATATATTGACTTTGGTGTCTGCGTGAATTATACTACAGTCATGACGATTAAACAACCACTTAATTGTTAAAAATCATTTTCAAAAGGAGATTTTTCTTATGAAGAAGACTTACAAAATTGAAGTTGACTGCGCAAACTGCGCAAATCTGATGGAAGATGCTGCCCGCAAGACTGCTGGTGTGGCCGCCGCTACCGTGAATTTTATGACGCAGAAGATGATCGTGGAATTTGACGAGGGGCAGGAACCCGGCGCAGTTATGCAGAATGTGCTGAAGGCCTGCAAGAAGGTAGAACCCGACTGCGAGATTGCCCTCTGATCATCGGATACCGCGAAAAAAGCGCCTGGACTGTACGCGGGTTTTCAGGCGCTTTTTTCACCAGAAACAAATAAACATTTGAGCAATTATTGAAAGGAGTGCTATCATGCAGGAAATGATCGAAAGCGGCCTTCTGGTCGTTGTAACGATTTTATCTATCATCCTTCTGTGCATCGGACAGGGAAAAAATAGCGGCATGACCAAAAAGCAAAAGGTCATGCTGTGGCGCATCTTGATTGCAACCGTGCTTCTGCTGGGCTTACAGCTTTTGGGCGCAGAGGCATTTGACCAACTGGGCGCAGCTGGGCGCTGGGTTCGTTTGGCGCTTCATCTGGTCGACTACCTGATTATCGGTTACGATATTCTGAAAAAAGCCTTCAAAGGCATCCTGAACCGTCAGGTGTTTGATGAAAACTTCCTGATGGCTGTCGCTACCCTGGGCGCGCTTGCACTGGCAATCTATGAAAATGGTGAGTATCTGGAAGTGATCGCCGTCATGCTGTTCTACCAGGTCGGTGAGTGGTTCCAGAGTTACGCCGTGGGGCGCAGCCGACGAAACATCAGCGACCTGATGGACATCCGCCCCGACTATGCGAACATCGAACGTGATGGAAAATTGGAGAAGGTCGATCCCGATGAAGTGGAGATTGGCAGCATTATCGTTGTGCAGCCGGGTGAGAAAGTGCCCATCGATGGCGTCATTGTTGAGGGAACTTCTACGCTGAACACGGCTGCGCTGACTGGTGAGTCAATGCCCCGTGATGCCAAGACCGGCGATGAGGTCATCAGCGGCTGCATCAACATGACGGGTGTGCTGAAAATCAAGACCAGCAAAGAATTCGGCGAATCCACCGTTTCCAAAATTCTTGATCTGGTTGAGAATGCTTCCTCCCGCAAGTCCAAATCCGAGGACTTTATCTCCCGTTTTGCCCGCATCTATACCCCGGCAGTCTGCTATGCGGCCCTGGCCCTGGCAATTCTTCCGCCGCTGGTTCAGATGCTCGGTATGGGACTGGCTCCTGCATGGGAGACATGGATTTACCGTGCCTTGACCTTCCTGGTTGCCAGCTGTCCCTGTGCGCTGGTTATCAGTATCCCTCTGAGTTTCTTTGCCGGTATTGGCGGCGCTAGCCGGGCCGGCGTTCTGGTGAAAGGTTCCAACTATTTGGAAACGCTGTCGCAGGTCAAAACGGTTGTCTTTGATAAGACAGGCACACTGACTCAAGGAGTATTTGAAGTAAACGGCATCCATCACAACGAGATAGAGGATGCCAAACTGGTGGAGTATGCCGCCCTGGCAGAGTCCGCTTCCAGCCATCCCATCAGCAAGAGCCTTCAGCGTGCATACGGCAAGGAGATTGACCGCTCCCGTGTCAGCGACATTCAGGAGATCAGCGGCAACGGTGTCATTGCGAAAGTAGACGGCGTTGAAGTAGCGGCAGGCAACGATAAACTGATGCATCGTCTCGGAATCGAACCAATTCCCTGTCACAGTGTCGGCACCATTATCCATATGGCGCTTAACGGGGAGTATGCCGGGCATATCGTCATTGCTGACATTGAGAAACCGCACAGTAAAGAAGCTCTCCGGGCGCTGAAGGCCGCTGGAGTCCGCAAGACAGTCATGCTGACCGGCGACGCTAAAAAGGTAGCTGATAAGGTGGCCTCAGATTTGGGGATTGACCAGGTGTACAGTGAGCTGCTGCCTGCTGACAAAGTTTCCAAGGTAGAGGAACTGCTGGAGCATAAGTCCTCTGACAAAGACAAAGTCGCCTTTGTCGGTGATGGCATCAACGATGCTCCTGTGCTGCGCCGTGCGGATATTGGTATTGCTATGGGCGCAATGGGTTCCGATGCTGCCATTGAGGCTGCCGATGTAGTCCTGATGGACGATGATCCGCTGCAGATCCCGAAGGCAGTCAAAATTTCCCGCAAGTGTCTGCGCATCGTTTATCAGAACATAGTGCTTTCCATCGTTATTAAACTTGCCTGCCTGATTTTGGTTGCCATTGGCATTGCCAATATGTGGCTTGCAGTTTTCGCAGACGTTGGTGTTATGGTTCTTGCTGTTCTGAATGCAATCCGTGCGCTGCGTGTGCAGAATCTATAAATGAACCCGTAAACAAAGCCAAGGGCGCAGGATGAAACAAGCCTGCGCCCATTTTAACAGGTGATTGAATATGGCTACTTTTGCGAATGAAACAACCCTACGGCAAACAGCCGACTTTTTCAAGATATTAGGCGATCCTACCAGAGTCAAACTTCTCCTTCTGCTATCCCAAAATGAGTATTGTGTCAGTGAATTAGCCGAGCAGACCGGCATGACCAATTCTGCCGTATCACATCAAATCAGTTTGCTGAGAGCAAAACGACTGCTGCGCAGGCACAAGTCCGGCAAGCAGGTATATTACTCTACTACTAAACCCAAAATTGACAAACTTATTGGACTGGTGCAGAACTACCTAAATTAAAATGGTGGTAAAAATTGAATCAGTTTAAGACACTTTCACTTCCTTTAGTGAAAATAAAATCCTATGAAATTTGTGCAGTAAGGAGCCGTGAAAAAGGTCGCATAGCTTGACCTGTGAAACCGAAAGGCATCATGACATTTGGAAGCCCTGTTGGCAAGGAGATTCCAAAGGGGAACAGCGTTCTCCTTTGTCTGGGGTGTTCAGAGGGGATAGCGTTCCCCTTTGACCGGAAGAATCCAAAGAAACCGGCGGTTTCGTGGCACACGATTTTCCGTAGGAAAGTCTAGTGTGTTATACCTTTGTGGAGCAGATGGCAGCCGGAAATGTAGCACACCCCGGAAAGTGTGGCTACAGTTGCGGCGTTCTGGCGGGAAAGGTTGCCCCTTGCGGGGCAGCATAAGCGACAGAAAAAGGCTGGCAGGCGGTGCGGATATGCACTGTCTGTCAGCCGTGTCATCTGCGAAACAAAGGTATATCAAAGCCCCGTCAGCCGCTGCTTACCATCATATCAGAACCACCACGGCAGCTTTTCGCGCAGGCTGTCCATCGCCTTGCCCTCCACCTTCTTTGTCCGGCTCTCGCTCAGATGGAAATGGAGCGCCGCACCGATCAGCGGGTGCTCGATTCCATCGGTAAACCCATAGCGGTACAGCAAATAGGTCTGCTCTCTGGCAGTCAGCTTGTCCAGCGCCGCATACAATTCTGTTAGCTGTTCTTTTTGAATGTAGATCTGTTCCGGGGTTTTGGTGTGAGGGTCGGCTATAGCTTCGATTCGCAGCATCCGTTCATCATCTGAGAGAACGTCATCCAGATATACCCTCTGGAAACCGGGGCCGTCTCTCTTATCCACCATCCGTTGTTCAAATTGAGCGAGGGCGGCGCGGATGCAGTCTGTCATGGCGTTGCGGATTGCCGGTGCTGCATAGGTTAGAAATTTCATGCCGCGTTCCGCATCAAACAAAGGGATCGCGTTCAGCAGGCTGATACTTCCCTCCTGCACCAAATCATCTAAATCAATTCCAATATCATTTTCATCCAGCCCCATGCTTCGGTATTGCTCCAACGCGATTTTTCGGATGAATCCCAGATTACTTTCCAGCAGAATGTCACGGGCAGCCGTATCCCCTGCTTGCGCCAGCCTGCACAGCTGCTCATTGCTCCGGGTCGGCATTTTGCTTCTCCTGCGCGTGGTCTAAGGTGGATTGGAGAAAATCCGTCAGCGCCTGACCAAACTTGTCCAACGCTTCCTTTTGCACGCCGTCCATTCCTGCCGCGCTCTGGGTGACGGCGGCGGAAATCATTTCCGGCGTGATGGTCGGTGCCTGGACATCCTGGCCTTTTGTCAACTCGGAGAACATCTGCTGGGTGATGCCCTTGGTCAAAGACTGCGCCACTGTGAAATCGTTGCCGATCTCTTTCTTCACTTCCCGCAGCGCCGCCATAAATGTGTTCTGTATCATCGTCAGGTCGGCCTGATATACAGGGACTTTCTGTCTGTTGACAGCTCTGGCCGCCTGCACAGCGGCATCCGTTTTCACATTCCGGCGCAGCATGGCGCTGAGGGTGGCAAGCATCTGATTCTGTCCGGCAAAACCGGCGGCCAGCGTATCGTCAAAATATTGCTCGATCATGTAGGTGACTTCTGCAAAGCGAGGGCTTTCCAGCAGACGGTTGACGATCTCCGCATTGGCTTTTCCTGTGTACAAATTCCGCGCTGCCTGTACCGACAGGCCCAGTTCTTCAATATCGAAGTTTGTCCGGTCAGGCGTGTTGACTTCCCCCAGCAGGAAATCTGTGGAGACTTCAAACACTTTCGCAATGCGGAGCAAATGTTCTGTGCTGATCTTATCGGTCTTGCCGCTGACAAACCGGCTGATGGCGCTCTCGGTGCTGCCGATGCGGGTCGCCAGCTGTGCCTGGGTAATTTTATGTTCCTTCATAAGCTCCTGCATCCGCTGCCGGATATTTCCGGGCAGATAGGCTCCCTCCATGTGACGCACCTCTTTTCTGAAAACTTTCTTTATCCATTATACCTTATAAAACCAGCGCGGGCAAATGCTTTCCGCTGGCTTCGCCGCTCAGAGGTCTTGCATTTTTGCAAGATTTCAGAGCGGCATTTTTTCGTTTCTTGCACTTTTAGCGGATTTTTCGGTCTATAGGCTTTTTCCCCGTATATTCAGGCAGACGGGCAGATACCGTCAATAAATTATGGAGGGCAAAGCCTATGAATATGTTTGAAACTGTAAAATCCGCTGTCACTATGAAACAGGCCGCCGAGCACTACGGCTGCAAGGTCAACCGGGGCGATATGATCTGCTGTCCCTTCCACGACGACCGGCATCCCAGCATGAAGCTGAACAGGGATTATTTCTATTGCTTTGGCTGCGGGGCCACCGGGGACGTGATCGACTTTGTGGCACGACTATTCGGTCTGAGCAGCTACGAGGCCGCAAAGAAGCTGGCCTATGACTTCGGCATCGACCCGGACAAGCCCCCGGCAGCGATGGCCTTGAAAAAGCCCTATCCATTGGCGCGGGCCTTCCGCAACAATGAGATGCACTGTCAGCGGGTGCTGTGCGACTACCTGCACCTGTTGGAACGCTGGAAGGTCGAGTACGCTCCACAGTTGCCGGAGGACAATCCAGATGACCGTTTTGTGGAGGCGTGCCATATGATTGAGTATGTAGATCATTTGCTGGACGTTCTCATGTTTGCGGAACTGGAGCAACGAGTGAAGGTGGTGGATATGTTGCTGAAGGACGGCACCATCGCCGCGCTGGAGCAGAGGCTCAAACGTCTGGAAAAGGAGGTGCGGCACCGTGGCGAAGAACGAGCAATCGCGTGAGGTCAACCAGCCAGTCTGGTTTGACGGCAAGAGTATCAATGAAGCCCTGTTTTGTGATGATTTTCTGAGCAGACACAAAATCATCTACACAAACGAGGCTTTTTTCACGCCCGATGGCCGTGTGACCAATGATCTGCCCCTACGCAGCGAAATTTTTGACGAGCTACGCTGCTGTGCGGTGAGCAACATCCCCCGCAAAATCAGCAATATTGTAGAACTGATAAAACTGGCGGCGCTGGTGGAGGACTTCCCACCGCAGGCTGACCGTATCCATCTGGCAAACGGCACGTTGTTTCTGAATGGCACCTTTACAGAGGGGAAACCGGAGATCGTGCGCTGTCGTTTGCCGGTGGCCTACAATCCCAACGCCCCCACACCGGCCAGCTGGCTGGCTTTTCTGGATGGGCTGCTTTACCCGGAGGACATTCCCACCTTGCAGGAGTTCGTCGGGTATTGTCTGATCCCCAGCAACAAAGGCCAGCGGATGATGGTCATTAAGGGGAATGGCGGCGAGGGCAAGAGCCAGATCGGTGCGGTGCTGTCCGCCCTGTTCGGCAGCAATATGAAGGACGGCAGCATCGGTAAAATCTCCGAGAACCGTTTTGCCCGCGCTGATCTGGAACACATTCTTCTTTGTGTGGATGACGATATGCGGATGGAAGCGTTGCGTCAGACCAACTACGTCAAATTGATATTGTCAATATTAGTTGACACATTTCTCTCAAGGATATCACTGACTATGCT
>Kit_p2__coassemble_423_pt1 | contig 48472 bp, 57 predicted proteins | sample Kit_p2__metabat2_high_PE_005 | metagenome-assembled genome bin Kit_p2 | reverse complement strand
CAGCTCCTTCTTCGGCAATACTTCCTACTGCTACAACTGCTCCGTTTCTGTCTTCTATCGAAATCTTTACATTTACTGGGAAGTAAAACTTCATGTCAAGTTCTACTTTTGCAATCATATCCTCAATTTTTGTTTTTATATGGTAATCGCTGATTGCCTGCTCCGGACGTTTTAAAATGTACACATCCCGGAAAATACCACTCATACGGAATTTGTCCTGGTCTTCCAGATAAGAACCATCACACCACTTCATTACTAAAACTGCCACGGTATTCGTTCCATCCTGAAGTACATCGGTAATATCAAACTCACTGGTCATATGTGAAACCTGACTGTATCCTACGTAAGAGCCATTGATCCATACATAAAAGCAACTGTCTACCCCTTCAAAGTTCAAAAAGGCTCTTGAAGCTTTCTCATCTCTGCTGTAATCAAAAGTATGCACATAAGCTCCACACGGAATATCCTGCGGCACGTATGGCGGATCAAACGGAAACGGATACCGGATGTTTGTATACTGATGCACATCATATCCTGCCATCTGCCATACACTCGGAACCTGAATCACATCAAAGTGTTCCGTATCATAATCCTTCTCAAAGAAAGAATCCTGAATGTCATAAATGCTGTTAAAATACTGGAATTTCCAAGTTCCATTCAATAACTGCATACGATCTGATTCTTCTCTGTGTTCCACCAGGTTATCCATTTTTTTGGATGCCGGAATATAATAGGCTCTGGCTGGCATTGTGTTTTCATGCAATACACTTAAATTCTCATAATAACGCGGTACAATCATAAATAGCTCTCCTCCAATACATATACTTTTTTGCTCTTTGTTCTCCCACAGAAAATCTGATCCTTTCCTTTTATTCTTACGTTTCTTTGTTTTCTAAATATAGATTATCCTAATCCGCAAAATATGTCTATGAATTAGATTGGACAAAACATGCACTAAATGATACAATAATAAAAAGTATGAAAAGAGGTGACGTCCTATGTATATGAACGCCGGTTATTTGAACCACTCACATATGGATTTTAAAGACAAAAGTCGTCCACTGATTGTAGGAAGCTGTGGTACTTATCGTCTTTCCAGCCTTCCCAAGCTTCCCACCTACCGTCCGAGAGGACGTCTGGATTATCAGATTATATATATCACTGCTGGTTGTGGACATTTCCATTTTGATAATGTAGATAACGAAACGATTGTTCCTGCCGGTAACTTTGTACTTTACAGACCGAAAGAACTTCAGAAATATGAATATTATGGAGAAGATAAGACAGAAGTATACTGGATTCACTTCACAGGAAGCGATGTAAAAAATATCTTACGCCAATATGGATTTTCAGATAAAGAACGTATCTTTCAAGTTGGTTCATCTAACGAATATGAACGGATTTTCAAACGTATTATCATCGAGCTCCAACGCGGTCAGGATAACTATGAGGAAATGCTTGTCCTTTTGCTACGTCATCTTTTAATTAGCTTTCACCGGGAACTAACTAGAGAGCACATATCAAAAAACGAATATCTTGATCACGAGATGGATATTGCTGTTACCTTTTTCAGTGAAAACTACCATCAGAATATCAATATTGACGATTATGCTGCCTCACGAGGGATGAGTGTCAGCTGGTTTATCCGAAATTTCAAAAAATTCACTGGTTCCACACCAATGCAATTTATTGTAGGAATTCGGATCACCAATGCTCAGATTTTACTTGAAACAACAAATTATTCCAACAATGAGATTTCGAAGATTGTCGGGTATGATAACCAGCTTTATTTCAGCCGACTCTTCCACAAGCTAAAAGGATATTCACCTAGAGAATACCAAAAGATAAGAAATAAGTTCTGAAAGCCATAATATTATAAGAATCCAATTTATCTAAAAAGAGGATTAGCAAATGTTACATTCATAGTTTTCTTATCACAAGTTGCTTCATAAACTCGTTGCATAATTTAGATATTCTGTGTATGCTATAGTTAGTAGATGGGCTATATGCCTATCATGTGGACTGACACAAAAAATCCGAATTTCTCTCCGGACTTCGGGTGCCGATCAGTTGGCGGACAACAGAAAAATCAGTCATTAAAGGAAGGTGTCATCTGCTACGGCAGAGGAACCTTCCTTTTAAATTTGCCAAAATGCAATAGATATAAGGATTTCAATTATGACTAAAAAACAGGCAATAGCGATCATCACAAAATGAGTCAAACAGTATCAACATCTTGACATGTTCTGAAATCATCGGCATCTCTATTTCCTAAAATTGAAATGTGCGGTCGACCACGGGCATTTCCGTGACCGGCCTCATGTGTTTTATATCTACAAACAGGTGAGTAAATTCTGTGATTGTATAAAGATATACATTTTCTATTTTGGGGATGCATATCCAAAATACATTCCACTGATATTAACCCTTTTTGTGGATAACAGCTTTTGGAATTCTTGTAACCCACTTTATTCCACTATTTATGAAATTTCCAAAATAGAGCGATTTGAAAATGTACTTTATTTTCGCCCCTAAAACCACTCCCCCACTACATCCGGACAATAAAAAATGTACTTTATTCTGTTTCGAAATAAAGTACATTCTGAAATAAAGTACATTTTGAATTTTTTGTACTTTATGCTATAATCCTTGTATCTAAGCCATTTATTAACCCCTAACTATAAAGTACAAAATTTTTCACTTTTAGCCTGGCTGGTCCGGATACGGACTGGCTGCGGTCTGGAACCTGCCAGTTACAAAAGGCATTCCTTAAAAATATGTATCCTGCGGCAGATCCGGAGAACTACTGCTCCGACGGAATCATACCAGGCTGTCTGGCATAATATACAACAGTCAGGGAATCCCCGGCCTCAATGGAATCCGAAACCAGGCCGTTGATCTCTTTCAGTCCTGATATATACTGGCGGACCTCCATTCCGGAGTTAGCCCTGTATCTTTCAGCAATGGACCACAGAGAGTCCCCCGGACGGATCTCAATGTTGGTATAATAACGGTCATAACCGCTCTCCCTCTCCTCTCCGCTGGCAGTTACCAGCGTTTTTCCCAGGAGACAGGATAAAACCATAATGGATGCGGCAAACAAAAATAAATACTTTTTCATATTCAGTCCCTCCTGCGTTAAAAGAATGTATGTTCGGGAACATTTGTTCTAGTCTCATGATAGCACCAGAACAAATGTTTGTCAACAGATTTCTTGTTTTTTCTCGAACAAAAGTTTGCTTTTTTGCCGAACATATGATAGTATATAAAAAAGAAATCTATTCCCTTCCAGGGATTTTTATAAGATATGATATCATTTTTTCATAAAAATGATGCAAAGGAGGAGCCACATATATGAGCCAGGGTAAAATAACTGAAAAACAGAAAGAAATTCTTGAATATATAAAAGAAACAATTTTAAGCAAAGGATATCCGCCGGCTGTGCGTGAGATCTGTGAGGCCGTCCATCTGAAATCCACCTCTTCTGTCCACTCCCACCTGGAGACGCTGGAGCGGAATGGATACATAAGACGGGATCCCACAAAACCCAGGACCATTGAGATCCTGGATGATGATTTTGCGCTGACCCGCCGGGAAGTGGTCAACGTACCGCTGATCGGGACCGTTGCCGCAGGAATGCCGATACTGGCAGAGGAGAATATTGAGGATTATATCCCCATCCCTGCGGAGCTGCTTCCCAATAAAGAGGTATTTATGCTGAGGGTAAAAGGAAACAGTATGGTGGAGGCCGGGATCCTCAACGACGACAAGGTGATCGTCGCAAAGCAGCCAGTGGCTGAAAACGGGGATAAGGTGGTCGCGCTCCTGGGAGACTCTGCAACGGTAAAAACCTTCTATAAAGAATCCGGCCACGTCCGTCTGCAGCCGGAAAATTCTTCGATGGATCCGATCATTGTAGACGATGTCCAGATCCTTGGAAAGGTCATCGGCCTGTTCCGGTTTATGAATTAGCAGGAATGATGCCCGCCTGCGGCGGACTGCTACGGCTGCAGACTTTCCTTTCGCCGTATGGCGAACCCCTCAAAGCATTTTTTATGCCACAGGACACGTGTTTCAGTAACCAAAAAGCACCGGCATCCCCCTTAGAGAATAGCCGGTGCTTTAGGTATATGTTTTTTGTCAGACTGCGTTCCGGATCAGTCCAGCTCCTCTACGGATCCTACGACCTTTCCGTCTCTCCAGATGCGCTCCAGATCATAGAACAGCCGGTCCTCCTTGGAAAATACATGAACGATCACATCGCCGTAGTCCAAAAGGACCCATGTGGAGCTTAGATTTCCCTCTTTCTGGCGGCATTCAAAGCCGGCCTTAAAGAGCTTTTCCTCCACATTATCGATCAGAGCCTGGGTCTGGCTGCTGTTGGATGCGCTTGCCAGTACAAAATAATCTGCAATGACTGTTACACCCTGGATATCAATAATTTTTATATCTTCTCCCTTTTTCTCGTCCAGCGCCTCGACTGCGAGTCTTACCATTTCTTTTGACTGATTCAACTGTGTTTTCCTCCTTTATTTTCTCTGGCCCTGCTTCTCCGTTCCCGGCTGCGGCCTGTTCCCGGCTTCTTGCTGCCACCGCACGCATATGATTGCAGGCGGCAATGGTCAAAGGATCAATGGGGCAGTCCAGGGTGCCCAGGTAACGGAGAATGCTCTCCATAATGGAAAGACAGGCCAGATCCAGATCCTCAAAGGCCAGCTTTCTCATCCTGGGCAAATCCGCAGCTTTGCAGCGCCGGGGCTCAATATAATCTGCCACATAAAGGATCTTATCCAGCATCCCCATATCTGTTTTTCCTGTGGTATGGCACGCAATGGCGCTTAAGATCTCTTCATCGTCCACTCCATATTTTTCCCTGGCCATCCACGCTCCCAGCTTTGCATGAAGCAGGGATGGATCCCGTTCTTCGCTTTCAGAAACAGGGATCCCGCGGCTTATGCATTTTTCCAGCATGGTCGGACGGTCGTACCGCTTGGCGCAGTCATGAAGGAGTCCGGCCAGCTCTGCCTTATCCAGATCATATCCGTACCGCATGGCCAGGGCCTGGCAGGTGTAGGAGACTCCCAGTGTATGCTCAAACCGCATGGGATCCAGTTTCTTTTTTAAATGCTTTCTTATTTCAATGACTCTGCTGTCCATATGAATATGCCCTTTACTGATTCCGTGTTATCTGCTCTCCTGGTACAGCCTGTGTTCTCTGATGTATGCGGCCACGGCTCTGGGAACCAGCTCTCCTATATCTTCTCCCCTGGCCGCCATGTCCCGGATCCTGGCAGAAGCCACATTCATTTCTGGATTGTGGAGCACCTGGATATGGGCTCCGTACACGGATTTTAAATGACTGATCTGCTGGTCCAGGGTCCGGCCGGCCCGGTCATATTCCCTGCCGGACACCAGAAGCGAGGTAAGCTCCATGACCTTTTCCGGGTGATACCAGGTTTCCAGCTGGAACAGGGAATCGGCTCCAATGATAAAATAAAATTTGTCCTCCGGGTATTCTTCCTTTAGAAGCTCCAGCGTCTGTGCAGTATACGTATTCCCCTCCCGCTTCATTTCAAAATCAGAGACTGAAGAAAACGAAATCCCCTCCAGCGCCAGCTCCAGCATAGCCAGGCGGTCCTTTCCGTCCGTGATCCGGTGATCTTTTTTATGGGGAGGGATATGGGACGGCATATACCAGATCTCATCCAGCCCGTATTCGGAGCGGGCCTGTCTTCCCAGAAGAAGATGGCCGTTGTGGACCGGATCAAAGGTCCCGCCCATAATGCCGATACGTTTCATGGCAGCTCTCCTTTCCAGCTTACGGGAGAACGATCTTTCTGTCCTTCTCTTCCTTCGCCGGTTTATATAAAACGATCATTCTTCCGATCACCTGTACCACCTGGGAGCGGGTACGCTCTGCCAGGGTCTGGGCCAGGATCTTTCCATCATCCACACAGTTCTTTAAAACATGGATCTTGATCAGCTCACGGGCGTCCAGCGCCTCGTTTACAGACTGGGTAAGCTCCGGTGTAAGGCTGGATTTACCGATCTGCAGAATTGGATCCATGGTCATGGCAAGTCCCTTAAGATAGGCCCTCTGCTTGCTTGTCATATGCTCTTCTCCTTATTTATAATACTCAAAAGCCAGACCGTACATACGCACTGTGTCGCCTTCGGAGATCCCGGCCTTTTCCAGTTCATCCAGGATCCCGTTCTGTTTCAGGAATTTCTGGAAGAAGTCGAAGCCCTTCTCTGAGTCCAGATTGGTGTAGCCCAGCATCTTCTCGATCCTGGGACCTTCCACAACGAACGCACCATCGTCAGAACGCTCCACTGTGTAAGGCAGATTCCGGTCCGCCTGATATTCAACTTCAAACTCTTTTTCAAATACTCTGGGAGTCCGGTCCACAGTCCGGAGGACCTGGAACAGATGGCCCAGAAGGTCGTTGACGCCCTCTCCGCTGACAGCCGAAATGCCGAATACGGGAATGCCCTTCGGTTCAAATTCATCCTTCAGCGCCTTTAAGGGATCGTGCTCCTCATCATACAGGGCGTCCAGCTTATTGGCCGCAATGACCTGCGGCAGCTTTAAAAGCTCCGGATTATAGGTAGAAAGCTCATTCATGATGGTATGGATATCCTCCACCGGGTCGCGTCCCTCCACAGAAGCCGCGTCTACCACATGAAGGAGCACCTTCGTCCGCTCGATGTGGCGCAGGAATTCGTGGCCAAGGCCGGCGCCATCCGAAGCGCCTTCGATCAGCCCGGGAATATCCGCCATTACAAAGCTGTTGCCGTCGCCCAGGTTCACAACGCCCAGGTGCGGGTTTAAGGTAGTAAAATGATAATTGGCGATCTTTGGCCTTGCGTTGGAAACGCGGGAAAGCAGTGTGGATTTTCCCACATTCGGGAAGCCCACCAGACCCACATCGGCGATCACCTTAAGCTCCAGCTGGATCCACAGCTCCTGCCCTGGCTGTCCTGGCTGGGCATATTTGGGAACCTGCATGGTGGAGGTGGCAAAATGCATATTTCCCAGCCCTCCCCGGCCGCCTTTCAGAATGATCTCCCGGCGGTTGTCTCCGGACATGTCCGTAATGACCTTTCCCGATTCCAGATCTTTAACAACCGTGCCCTCGGGCACCTTAACGATCAGATCCTTTCCGTCAGCGCCGTGGCAGCGGCGTTTTCCGCCTTCTTCCCCACTCTGCGCCACATATTTGCGGACGTGCCTGAAATCCACCAGTGTATTAAGGCCGTCGTCCACCTCAAAAATGATATCGCCGCCTTTGCCGCCGTCACCGCCGTCGGGGCCGCCGTTGGGAACATATAATTCTCTGCGGAAGCTCACATGGCCATTCCCGCCGTTTCCTGATCTGATAAAAACTTTTGCACTGTCTGTAAACATGGTAAGCCCGGTCCTTTCCAAAAATGTCTGGTTTCCCAGTAGAGAAAAAAGCCCCATACCTTACGTATGGAGCTCTCTGCTTTATTCGTTGATCGCCTTCGGATATACAGAAACCTGCTTTTTGTCTCTGCCTTTTCTTTCGAATTTAACAACGCCGTCAACCATTGCGAATAATGTATCATCACCGCCGCGGCCAACATTAAGACCCGGATGGATCTTTGTTCCACGCTGTCTGTAAAGAATATTTCCGGCTAATACGAACTGGCCGTCTGCTCTCTTTGCGCCAAGGCGTTTGGACTCGGAATCTCTGCCGTTCTTTGTGGAACCAACACCTTTTTTATGGGCAAATAACTGAAGGTTCATCTTAAACATATCGGTTACACCTCCCTGAATCGAAAATTGATATATTCCGCTCCATATTCATCCCGGATATTCGTCAGCCCGAGGATCAGGGACTTCATGAGGAGCTGCGACTCGGGACTCATGGAATCGGGGAAAAGGAAAGAGAACTGGCCTCCATCCTCTGAAACACTTCCCTCGAAATGATCGTCTGTAAACTGTTCGACGGAATTTGCCATGTTGAGAGCCAGTGCAGAAACAGCAGAACATATGATATCCTGTCCGTATTCTGCATAGCCAGCATGACCGCTTATTTCGATCCCTTTTTCTTTCCTGTCCTTATCGCGCAGGATAATTACCTGAATCATACAAAATTAAGCGTTGATCTTGTCAATCTTAACCTGGGTATAAAGCTGTCTGTGGCCGTTTTTCTTATGATAGCCAGTTTTGCGCTTATACTTGTAAACGATAACTTTTTTGCCCTTGCCAACCTTCTCAACGGTTGCGGAAACAGTTGCATTTTCCACTGTGGGGCATCCGATCGTAAGCTCGCCGTTGTTTACAGCCAGAACCTGATCAAAAGTAACAACAGAACCTACTTCTGCGTCCAGTCTCTCAATCTTGATGCTGTCGCCTTCGGCTACTTTATACTGCTTACCACCTGTTGCAATAATCGCGTACATATTGCACCTCCTATTATCATTACTCGCCAGTTACGGTGTGTTCCCGCAGGAACCCTTGCAGACCTCGCTGTGCGGCATACTGTAATATAATAGCACCTGTCCATCTTTCTGTCAACCGTTTTTTACAGGATTTTCTGCCTTACGAAAAATTTCTGCTGTCCAGTGCCCATGGGAACACGCTGCGCGGATGTCTCATGGGCATTGCGGCAGTCGCCAGGCTCTCATACATCCACAGACCCGTCTCGCTGCCAGCGTAAAAGAACGCCGCAGAACAAGCGGAAAAAACCGCCCGTCTGCAGCGCTTTCGGTTTTACTGCTCTGCAAAAGTATCGAAATATCCCTGGATAAACACGATGGGCGTTCCCTTATCTCCAGAGCCGGAGGTCAAGTCACAGAGAGAGCCGATCAGATCTGTCAGCCGTCTGGGAGTCGTACCCTGGGAGGCCATGCTCCCCTTTAAGCTGCCGTCCTTGGCTTCGATCTTTTCCTTCATGGCCCTTGTGAGCTCCTCGCCCTTCAGATCCTTGAAATCGTTGTCTGCCAGATATTTTAATTTCAGTTCGTTGGGAGTTCCCTCCAGGCGCTCTGTATACGCAGGGCTTACCACCGGATCAGCCAGCTCCCAGATCTTTCCTACCGGATCCTTAAACGCGCCGTCCCCGTAGATCATACAATTCATCTTCACGCCTGTGGCCTCTGCAAGGCTATCCTGGAGATTTTTCACAAATTCATTACAATCTCTCGGGAACAGCTTCACAGTATCTTCTGTGGCCTTATTGGAGCCGTACAGGCCATACTGCTCGTTATAGCCGCTTCCGTCCACCGGAGCGTTCATGATATCTGCCAGCGTCAGCACCTTTTCCGCTCCCGCAGCCAGTAACCTCCGTCTGGAACGTTCTCTGGTATGGATATCGCAGCAGAGTACATTTTTTGTATAGGGGAGCACTGCGCGGCAGTCGTTGGCGAAAATAAATTCCGGCTCGCAGCCCTCGGCCTCAAACAGCTCCTTATAATAAGCCACGTAATCCACGCCTGTGAACGGATGCTTTACATAGCCGAAGATCTCTCTGTACTTTGCCTCATCCATTACGTCTGAATACGGATTGACTCCCTTTTCATCCAGAAGATCGTCGTCAAACAGGTGGTTGCCCACTTCATCGGAAGGATAGCTCATAAGGATATAGATCTTCTTAAACGCCTTGGCAATGCCTTTTAAGCAGATGGCGATCCGGTTCCGGCTTAAGATCGGGAACGTGACAGCGATGGTATCGCAGCCAAATTTTGTGCGGCAGTCCTTCGCAATGTCATCTGTACTGGCATAATTGCCCTGGGTCCTGGCCACTACGGCCTCTGTTACAGCTACGATGTCCTTTTCATGAAATGTGATATGTTCTTCTTTTCCCATATCAGCGATAGCCTCTGTCACGATCCGGATCAGATCGTCTCCTTCTTTCACAACCGGGCATCTGACGCCTCTGGATACGGTTCCAACAGTTCTCATGATTTGTACCTCATTTCTTTTATAAAAATATACGATTAAGCATATAATATCCGCTCCGCAGATATTATGCTGCATCCTTCCGATGCAGCTCCCTCTGGGAGATTCCTGCGCCCGGATTTCTGCGGTGAACGCAGAAACCGGCATGCGCCATGGTATAATATCCGCTCCGCAGATATTATACCATATTTCCCCAAAAAGCAAAGGGATAATTGTTATCTATTTTTTTCACTGCGGGAAAACTGCTCGTGGAGCGGACGGAGCGTCTTCTTTCTTGTGATCTCCACCAGTCCCAGGGGCGTCATGTCCACCAGGACCGTTTTGACAGGATCCGCCGCCAGGCACTGGCGCAGCCTTCTCATAAGCTCCTCATTCTGTGCCTTTTCCTTCATGTCGATGAAATCCACCACAATGATCCCGGAAAGATTTCTGAGCCGGAGCTGGGCCGCGATCTCCTCGGCCGCCTCCAGATTCGTTCTCAGGTACGTTTCCGAAGCCGTCTTCTTATCCGTGTTTTTTCCGGTATTCACGTCGATCACAGTCATAGCCTCTGTGGGTTCGATGACCAGATATCCGCCGGAACGGAGCCAGACGGTCCTTCCCAGGGCGCAGTCCAGGGCCGCATCCAGGCGGTACAGGGCAGACAGGGGATAGCTGTCCGTATAGAACCGCACCGGAACCTGAAAACCGTCCCCAGCGGCCTCCTGGAGCTCCTGGTAAACGTCTGGAAGATCCGTAAGGATCTCTTCTGTTTCATCCTTCCGGACATCCATGGCGCTGCGGACAAAAAAGCCTTCCGGCTGATAGAGGATGCTTCCTGCCGTGCGGCACCTCCCCTTCTCCAGAAGCCTGGCCATCCGTTCTGCCTGACCGGACAGCTCCAGTCTGACCGCTTCCAGGGGAGCGCCGTACGCATTGGTCCGCAGGATAAAGCCAGCACGCGGAAGTCCCGTTCCGGAAAGTCCGGAAACCAGGCCCCTGGCCTCCTCTTCCCACCATTCCTTCATCTGCTCTTTCCATCCGGCATCGCGGATCTTAGAGGAGATCCCCAGCCCGCTGCCGTCCAGGGTGAGCACTCCGTACTGCCCTGTGAGAGAAAGCTTCGAGGTCAGCACCGCGTCCTTGGTCTTGACAGCAGCCCTGGAAATCTGGACTAGGATCTCATCTCCATTTTTCAGCGGACTGGATCCGTCCCTCCCGTCTGCAAACAAATGGAACCGGTTTTCTGCCAGGCTGTAATAGCCGTTGATCCCCGGCCTGTACTCCACAAAGGCAGCGTTGATATTTTTTACGATGTTCCGGACCCTTCCCACGCAGATCGTTCCAAGGGCGCAGTCCTCCCGGTCCGGAGCCGTTCCGATCTGGAGAACGCGGTTTCCGGAAACAAGGACAGACACGGTCCGTTCCCGCAGTTCAGTAAAGATCAGTTTATTCAATGTCTTCACCAAAGGATTCCAGAGTCACAAATTCATGGCTGTCCTCAGAGCCGGCGTCCGCGTAGACCTCCTCCCGGTTGATGGAAAAGCCAAAGACCGGGAACTCCCTGGAACAGCTCCGGCAGAAGGCCTCCAGAAGAAGCTCCGGCTTCACATTGGCTGCGCTTCCGGCAGAAAGCCTGAGAAAAATGGAATCCCCGTCCTCCGACGGCCGGTGCTCATAAATATATGGCCGGAGATCCATCTGCTTTTCGCCTTTTTTTGTCTTTTTTACGATATTTAGGTCTCCCGTCTCTATAAAGCCGCAGAGTCCGTCAAAGAACTCCTGGGCAGACATGCCAAGGACCTCTTCATAGTCCTTCTTCAGGGACACCGTGTAATCACAGGCCGCCACCAGGGACATGGCGTTTCCGGCAGAATCCGGAAGTCTTTTAAAACTCAGCACTTCCATCCCCTCTGCCATCTGGGCGTTGAGCCGCTCCACCATCCGCCCGGAGCTCTCTGTGGAAAGGACCTCAATGTCCAGGTACTCACCACTTCCTGTGAGCCCTACGCCCAGAGGAGCCGCAAAGGACATGATCTGGTGGGGAGAAAAGCCCTCCGAATACCGGATGTCCACGTCAGCCCGGCGCATGGCCTTCTGGAAATAACGCATGATATCCAGGTGTCCGATGAACCGCATGTTTCCCTGTTTGGAAAATTTAATCCTGATCTTCAAAGCAGACACCTCCTCCGAATCGTCTTACACCGCACCCGGAACAGCGCTCCCGGCAGTTGGGGGTCACGGTCCCGTTTACCGCATTGTTCCACTCTCTCTTTAAAAACTCCTTGGACACGCCCGTATCGATGAAGTCCCAGGGGAACAGCTCGTCCAGGCTCCGCTCCCTGGTGGTATAAAAATCAATGTCCACGCCGCAGGTCTCAAATGCCTTCATCCATATATCATTCCGGAAGCTCTCAGACCAGGCGTCATATAAAGCGCCGTTTCTGTATGCCTCCTCGATGACGGCGGCCACCCTTCGGTCTCCCCGGGCCAGTACGCCCTCTAAAACTGTTACATCGGCCTCATGCCAGTTGTATTTCAGGCTCTTATGATTCAGCATTTCTTTCATCTTGCGGTTGACCACCCGTGCCTTATCCAGGAATTCCTCCTTGGTGGACATCCTGGCCCACTGGAAAGGCGTAAAGGGCTTCGGCACAAAGAAGGATGTGCTGGCCACCACCTGGACCTTTCCGTTTCTCTGATCCTTGGGGATCTCATAATACTCCTCTGCGATCTTCTCAGATAAAAGGGCAATGCCCTCCATATCCTCCACCGTCTCTGTGGGAAGGCCCAGCATGAAATACAGCTTCACCCGGTTCCAGCCTCCCTTAAAGGCATCGGCGGCTCCCTGGAGGATCTCCTCCTCGGTAAGTCCCTTATTGATCACGTCACGGAGCCTCTGGGAACCAGCCTCCGGCGCAAAGGTCAGACTGCTTTTTTTCACATCCTGTACCTTGCTCATCACGTCCAGAGAGAAGGCATCGATCCTTAAAGAAGGAAGGGATACGTTGACTCCCTTTCCATGGAATTCCTCGATCAGGAAACGCACCAGCTCCTCCAGGGAACGGTAATCGCTGGAGCTTAAGGAGCTTAAGGAGATCTCCTCATGCCCCGTATTTTTCAGCATCTTATATGCCAGGTCCTTCAGCCGCTCCACGTTCTTTTCACGCACCGGCCGGTAGATCATGCCTGCCTGACAGAACCGGCAGCCGCGGATACAGCCGCGCATGATCTCTAAGACCACACGGTCCTGGGTCACCTTGATGAACGGCACCAGGGGCTTTTCCGGATACACGGCCTCCGTCATATCCAGGACCAGCTGCTTTACGACCTTTTCCGGGGCCTCCGGACAGGTGGGACGGAACGCCTTTAAGGTGCCGTCCTCATGGTATTCCGGCTCATACAGGGACGGAACGTAGATTCCCGGCACTCCGGCCGCCCGTTTTAAAAACGTCTCCCTGGACTCGCCGTTTTTCCGGCTGTCTTTGTAAATATCGATCAGCTGCCGGTATGCGGTCTCTCCTTCTCCAATGTAAAACAGATCAAAAAACTCGGCAATGGGCTCCGGGTTATAGGCGCAGGGACCGCCGCCGATGACGATGGGGTCATCCCAGGTCCGGTCGCTGCCATGGAGCGGGATCCCGGAAAGATCCAGGATCTGGAGGATATTTGTATAACACATTTCATACTGGAGGGTGATCCCCAGGATATCAAAATCCTTCACCGGGTCCTGGGACTCAATGGCAAAAAGCGGGATGTGCTTTTCACGCATGATGGCGTCTAGGTCGGTCCACGGCGAATATACCCGCTCACAGTACACATCCGGCATCTTGTTGAGCATATCGTAAAGGATCTGGATCCCCAGGTGGGACATGCCGATATCATATACGTCCGGGAAGCACATGGCAAACCGGACATCCACACTGGACGGATCCTTACATACCGAATTGATCTCCCCGCCGATATAACGGGCTGGCTGCTGGATACTCAGCAGTATTTCGTCACTTAATGCTAGTTTTCTCATTCTCATTCCTTGCTTTGTGGTTATTTATGGTTGCTTTTTTAATCCCTGATCCTCCGGATCAGACAGCAGGACACAGACTGATCCAGTATATACCGCATAATTATAAGGTATTTTTATACGGCTGGCAACCCCTTCCCACCTTTTTGCAGAATTTCACCGTTCCTTCCGGCCTCTGCCGTACCGCCCCGGCCCTGCCGTCCTCTTTTCACCGGCTGCTGCACCGCCGTATATGAAATACGATCATGACCTGTTCAGAAGCTTCTGATATGACAGATCCATCGCAAACGCCCCCAGGGGCGCAGTAAGGACAATGGCAAGCACCGCGGCCGTAAGGACCGTATCTCCGTAGGCAAAGCCCATAGAAAGAGGGATCCCTCCGATGGCAGCCTGGACGGTGGCCTTCGGCGTATATGCTAACATTACAAATAACCGTTCCCTTCTCCCAAGCTTTGTTCCCCATAGGCAGAGAGCCACACCGGCCATCCTGAAAGCAAGAGCGCCAAGGATCACCAAAAGCGCACGCCCTCCGGCCTGGGCCAGGTATCCTGTATTCACAGCGGCGCCCACAAGCACGAACAGGAAAATCTCAGCGGCGACCCACAGCTTTCCATACTTCACAGAGATCCTTCTGGCAGCCTCTCCCCTTTTCTTTTGAAGGCCTATGCCTATAAACATGACTGCGATCAGGGAAGAAAAACTTATGGGCGTGGTCAGCATGTCCTCAGCCGCCACCAGAAACAGCGAAATACTTAAGAGAATGAGCACCTTTGAAGTATCCCGGATATGCACCTGCTTAAAAAACAGAGCCAGCAAAGATCCGGCGGCCAGTCCAAGGATGATCCCCAGAAGGATCGAAACAGGGATATTTATAAAGCTGACGGCAGAAACTCCCTTTCCCTGCATCATGCCGGTAAATGTGGAGAACAGGACGATCACATAGACGTCATCCACGGATGCGCCTGCAAGGATCATCTGGGGAATCCCTTCCCTTTTCCCATATCCCTCCTCCATCAGCCGGACCATCCTCGGTACGACCACTGCCGGAGAGACTGCGGCAAGAACAGCTCCCAGGACGGCTGCTTCCAGGACCGTCAGGCCCATGAGCCGGGTCCCCAGAAGGATCACTCCCAGCACCTCAAAGCTTGCCGGAACAAAGCACATGAGCAGCGCCGGCCGGCCTGTCTTTTTTAATCCCGTCAGATCCAGTCCCAGTCCGGCTCTTGTAAGGATAATGATCAGCGCGATTTTCCGGAGCTCCTCCGAGATCCCCAGAATGTCTGCATCCAGCAGATCCAGAGTATGCGGCCCAAGGATCATGCCTGTGGCCAGCATCCCCATAAGGCCCGGCAGCCGGAGCCTCTGGCACAGCCATGCCATGGACATTCCAACGATCAGGATCAATGAAATACTCAGTAACATAATACGTCCCCTTCCGGCATAGAAAAAGCTGACAATATCTGCACGGGTCTGTCTGCAGAAGTCATCAGCTTTAAACACCTTACTCCTTTTTCCTTTGGAAGTGTAGCACATTCCATCCCGGATGGCAAGGAAAATATTCCCATATGCGGCTTCAGCCTGCGTGTGTACCCAGGGTCTCCCTGATCCAGTCCACCCACACAGAATAATATTTCCCCAGGACATGGGCCCCGTCAGAGGAATATCCTGCCGCCAGATTCCCATTTTCATCGTCAAATACCTGGTTTACATCCAGATAGACATAGCCAGAGGCCTCTGCCATGCTTTTAATATCCCTGTTTAAGGCGTTGATCCTGTCATTGTTGTAGATGCTGCTGCCGGAGGCTTTCTCCGCCGTCACATGGAGATTGGCCCCCAGGACGATGGCGGCGTCCGGCTGCAGCTCATGGACCTTTTCCACGGTCCTTTTATACTGCTTTACAATGGAATCGTAATCATATCCCAGCTCATTGATCCCCAGCATAAAAAATATGGTATCGAATTTCCGGGAGCATAAGAGTTCCTCCAGTCCGCTCTTTTCCTGGGATCTCAGCTTAACGGTTTTATTAAATAGCGTAAATACGCTCATACCGGAATCGGCGAACACCTCCGCCTGGCCCAGGTCTCCATATTCGGAAAGACCCACGGTCCGGGAATCTCCAATGAAAAGGACGCCGGAAAAATCCTCCTTTAAGGACACAGCCGGAGCTCCAGAGGGCTCTGAAGCCACAGTCTCTTCCTCTGACAGAGATATCTCCTCCCCACTGGGAGCCGTCTCCCCGGTCTGGCCGCCTGCCCCGCCGGAGACGGCAGCCATTCCCGCTCCATCCGCCGTTTCTGGGATCTCTTCCTCCCGTGTTTCCGGAACCCTTTCTGAAAACTCCGTCTCCACCTGTCCCACGGTCTCTCCGCCCGTTTCTCTCTCTGCTCCTATATCAGGCTTCTCTGCAGCCCCCTCGTCCGTCTCCCTCTCCATGGCTCCCGCCTCATACCAGGGCGTCAGCTTTCTCACGGCCCCGGGAACGTATTCCACTGCGATCACAGCCGCCAGGCTGGCTGCCAGAAATGTGCTGTACCAGTAACGCTTCATAATCTTCCTCTCCTTTTTCGTTCTCTGGAAATTTAAAACCGGAAATACAGGAACGGATCGTCCATTCCCATCTTCATACAGTAAACGCAGCCCCAGAACACCGCCAGGAGCACCACAGCCGCTGCCGGACTGTTTTTGAACCGTTTGTAAAGCCTCATGGGAAGTCCGGTGGCAAAGACCAGTCCCGCTGCCAGGGAGAGCCCGTAGAGCCTTCCATATTTTAAATAGTCTCCGACAAAATATGCCATTCCCTCCGGCTGCGGCAGGAACGGGAACAGCCTGGTAAAGTAAACGGCCATCTGCGAAAGATCCGTCACCGCAAACAGCACCCAGCTTACGGAAATGGCAAAGGCCATGTAAAGATGGCCCAGGGCCGGGACCCTCTCCAAAATCCGTATGAGCCCCAGCTTTTCCACCGAGATCAGCGCAAACATCAGAAGCCCCCAGAGGATAAAGTTCCAGCTTGCCCCATGCCAGAATCCGGTGAGGGCCCAGACCGCCAGCATATTGCGGAAGGTCATAAGCTTTCCCTTCCGGCTGCCCCCCAGGGGAATATATACGTAATCCCTAAACCAGCTCCCCAGGGTCATGTGCCACCGTCTCCAGAATTCTGTCATGGAAAGAGACAGGTATGGGTCATGAAAATTTTCCGGGATCGTAAAGCCCATGATCCGCCCCAGCCCCTTGGCCATCAGGGAATAGCCGTAAAAATCAAAATAGATCTGGAGGCTGAAGGCTGTGATGGCCAGCCATGCAAAGGGGGTGGAGATACTTTCATAGCCCACGGTCCCGGCCTCATTCCAGAGCCCTCCCAGACGGTTGGCCAGAAGGACCTTGAGTCCCAGTCCTATGGTGAAGGTCTTCAGCCCCTCCTCCACCGCCCGCATGGAATGGGACCGGCGGGAGATCTCCTTCCTGATGGAGGAGTAGGTAACGATGGGACCGGCGATCAGCTGGGGAAACATGCTGATGTACATGGCGAAGTTCACAAAAGAAGGCTCATACTCTGCCGTTTTCCGGTACACGTCCGCCAGATAGGAAATAGCCTGGAAGGTATAAAAGCTGATCCCCACCGGGAGCACCGGCGCAAACACAGGAAGCTCCAGGGAGAGCCCCATGAGCCGGAGGATGCCGTTGATATTTTCCGTAAAAAAGCCGGTATATTTAAACAGCAGCAGCCAGAACAGATTATAGGCCACTCCCCAGAACAGCCGCTTCCTCCTGCGGAACCTGGCCCGGCTGCGGGCGATCCGGCAGCCAAAAAAATAGTTCACCGCCATGGACGCCCCAAAGAGCGCCAGATAAAGAGGCGTATCCCAGACGCCGTACAGGTAAAACAGCATGCTCCCTGCGAAAAGGCAGAAGTTCTTATACCGCGCCGGGCAGAGAAAATAGATCAGTAAAAATATGGGCAAAAATTGGAATATGAATTCCAGACTGCTGAAAACCATGGGAAACCTGTCCTTTTCTGTCATTTTTTGTTTTATCACATATATAGACGTGACAAAAAAGAAGAAAGTTTCATCCAGAATAAAAGATCAGAAAAAAAGCTCCCGGAGGATCTTCTCTCCGGAAGCTTTTGGTTTCAGCCTCGTATTAAGCTTTCTTTACATCCTTAAATTTCTCTGCGATCTTGATCAGCAGCTCCACGGTCTGCTCCATGGACTGGATGCATACAAATTCGTATTTACCATGGGCGTTGTGGTCTCCAGTGCAGAGGTTGGGACACGGAAGGCCCATATAGGACAGCCTGGAGCCGTCGGTACCGCCGCGCACCGGGCGGACATTGGGCGTATCCACTCCCAGCTCCTTAAAGGCCTCGGCAGCGATATCCATTAAATACATATGGGGACGGATCTTTTCTGCCATGTTGTAATATGTATCGGAAGTCTCCACTACAACTGTGCCTTCTCCATACTTCTTATTTAAGAAGTCGGCGATTGTATGGCCCATGGCCTTCCTGGATTCAAAGATCTCCTTATCATGGTCGCGGACGATGTATTTCAGTACAGTCTCCTCCACGTTTCCGGAGATCCCGTTCAGATGGTAGAAGCCCTCATACATTTCTGTATACTGGGGCTTTTCTGCCTCCGGGAGCATGGACTGGAATTCCAGACCGATGAGGATGGCGTTTTTCATCTTGCCCTTGGCGCTGCCGGGATGGATATTTTGGCCGTTGATGGTAACGCTCATGGAAGCTGCGTTGAAGGTCTCATATTCCATCTCGCCGAAGGCTCCGCCGTCCACTGTATAAGCCACATCGGCGCCCCAGCCGGGTACGTCGAAGAAATCCACGCCGTGTCCCACTTCTTCGTCGGGAGTAAAGGCGATCTTGATGGTCCCGTGGGGGATCTCCGGATGTGCCATGAAATATTCAGCCATAGTCATGATCTCGGCAATACCGGCCTTATCGTCTCCGCCCAGAAGGCTAGTGCCGTCGGTGGTGATCAGGTCCTTGCCCACATAGTTCTTTAATGCCGGGAATACCTCCGGGCTCATTTTAATGCCCAGATTTTTATTCAGGATAATGTCTCCGCCGTTATAGTTCTGGATCAGCTGGGGACGGGTGTTCTCGTCGGAAAAATCCGGAGAGGTGTCCATATGGGCCAGGAAGCCCACCACCGGACAGTCGGTCTCCGCCGTAGCCGGAATGGTGCCATATACGTAGCAGTGTTCGCTCATGGACACATCCTTTACCCCCAGGGCTTTTAACTGCTCCACCAGAAGCTTTGCCAGGGCGAACTGCTTTTCTGTACTGGGTACAGAGGCGGCGTCCTCGGCAGACTGGGTATCAAACGCAATGTACTTTAAAAAATTATCAACGACTTTTGACATAACGTACACTCCTTTTCTCTGATTCCGGATCGCTCCGTTCCTTTAAAGTATAGCAGATTTTTCCAGAATTGTCCATCAGTTCCCCTGGAGGATCCGGGCCAGTTCAGAATTTTCATTTAAGATCACCGTCTTGTTGGAGCCCTTCAGGCTGGCCTTTAAGGCATCCAGGCTGCGGATGTAATTGTAATAATCCGCCTTGCTCTCATCGTTGTAGGCATTGGAGAGGATCCGCATGTACTCAGCCTCGCCTTCGGCCCGGATCTTCTCCGCCTTGGCCTCCGCCTCGGAGATGATGATGGACACATCCTTATCGGTGGTGTTCTTAATGACGTTGGACTGGTACTGGCCGTCTGCCGTATAACCGGCGGCGATGTTCTGACGCTCTGAGATCATACGCTGGTAAACGGCCTCCTTATTGGAATCCGGCAGGTCTAACATCTTGGTCTCTACCTTTTTCACAGTGATCCCATAGCTGTCCAGGGAATTTCCGATCCGTTCCGTAATAAGCTCCGCTAACTTCCCGTCACGGCCGGATATCACGTCCGCCTGGTCCGTGGAGGAGATAACATTTTTCACGGCATTGTAGACCACCACGGAAATGCGGCTTTCCGCATTTGCCTTGCTGGCTCCCAGACGGGACAGATACTCCAGGGGATCCGTCACGCTCCATAAGGCAAAGGAATCGGTGAGCATCACCTTTTTATCCCTGGTGTTCACCTCGCTGGGAACCAGGTCGTAAACCATCTCATAATTGGGGATGGACTGGGTGGTCTGGATAAAGGGGACCTTAAAGCTCAGGCCTGGCGTGTCGATGACCCGCACCACCTTTCCGAACTGGAGCACCAGCTTATACTCATCGTTATAGGTGCTGACCATACTGGAGTCCAGTACGATGAGGCCGGCGATGAGGATGATGAATAATGCGATCTTTCTTCCTGTTTTTTTCATATGCTTCTCCTCCTCTTACTGGCCGGCCGGCGCTGCGGCCTGCGGGGTCTGGTTTCCGGATGTCCCTTCCGTCACATTGGCGAAGGGCTCCAGAGGCAGCATGGTCTGGGTGCCGCTGCCATTGTCGATGATCACCTTCAGATCCGGCAGAAGCTCCTCCATGGTCTCGTAGAACATACGTTTTTTGGTGATCAGCGGATACTTTACATACTCGGCGTATGTATCCTCAAAACGCGCCACCTGTCCGTTGGCCTCGTTGATCCTCTGCTGCTTATAGGCCTCCGCCTCCTGTAAGAGCTTATCGGCCTCTGCATTGGCCTTGGGGATGTTTTCCGACTGGTATTTTTTCGCCGTATTGATGGCCGTCTCCATTCCCTGCTTGGCGTCCTCCACGGCTTTAAATGCATTGGATACGTCCTCCCTGGGCATTCCGGAATCCTGGATGGACACGTTGTAAATGCCGTATCCGATGTTTTCCTCCACCAGACGGTTGGTCAGCTGTTCCTTGACCCGTTCCTGGATCTGGGTCTTTCCTGTGGTGATCACGTCATCCACGTTATAAAGGCCCACCGTGTCACGGATATAGCTCTGGGCCAGGTTTTTAATGATGCTTTCGTACACATGTCTGTGGCGGACGGCCTGGATGGGGTCCGTGACCATGTACTCCACATAGAAGTCCACATTGATCAGGTTAAAGTCATTGGTGATCATAAGGCTTTCCTTTTCAATGGAGACCGGATTTTCCATGGAAGCCCCCTCGGCCCGTTCCGGATTCGTGGTGTAGCCGATCTGCATGCCGGTGATGGCCTTGGAGATCTTTGTCACCTGCTGGATCAGCGGCACCTTAAAGTGAAGGCCTGACGCCTCCTGGACCGACGGCTTTCCGAAGGTGGTGACCACAGCCATTTCTTCCTCTGAAAGAGTGTAGTAGCTGTCGAAGGCCAGAACGGCCGCCACCAGCACAGCCGCAGCGATCCCCACTCCTTTTCCGAGATTCCTGGGAACGCCTCCTCCTTTTTTTGCCTTTGCCTTTTTCTTTTTCGGCGTGTCCTCGGTCTGTTCATAGACCACGTTGTCCGCCTCGTTCTGGTTTTTTTTCTTCATACCCTTCATGACCTCGTCCAGCTGCCCGCTTTTTTTCATGGATACAGCCACAAAGATCAGAATGGCCACAAGAGAGATAATAAAATCCATAAACTGTAACTCCTCCTTTGTTTTATTGGGTCTCGCCCTGTTCCAGCGCTTCCTTCCGGTCCAGATCCAGCTGGAGCTCCTCCAGGTAATGGACCAGCATATCCCGGCAGCTGCGGATCTTCCAGGCCTTCGCTGCCGCTTCCTCATACGTAAAGCTTTTTCTTCCCCCGTCCTCCATCCGTTTCCAGAACCCGGCGATCACGTCGAATGGGACGTAATAGATCTCGCCCTGGGATGTAAAGGAAAGGATGATAAAAGCCACTCCCCCCTGCTTTTCAAATTCCCGCATGAAAGCGATCTGGTGGGGGTGGATGTTCTGCAAAGGAAAGGTACGGACCGCACATTCCTTTGCATCGAAGCACACCGGGATCCCCTGGACAGCGCCAATGTAATCCACGGTGCTCTTCATATCGAAATAAGCCAGTGTGATATGGCGGCTGGCCTTATCGATCTCGATGGGCGTGATGGGCGTGGGGATCTTCTGGATCAAAGCCAGTCCCTTTTCCCGGTAGCTCTCGTTGGTACGGTTGATGAGCTCCTCCAGGGTGGATCCCCTTAAGCCTCTGGTCTTCCAGGTTCCCATATCACCGCGCTCCTCCCGGATTCCCGTTTAAGAGAAGCCCCTCGCCCTCTGCAGCCCGCAGGAACGTTTCCGGAAGCGGCGCTTCAAATGCCTTCCCGGAAAGGTGGGCAAACCGTCCCGTAAGGGCTGGGAACTCCAGCCGGTACGAGTGGAGAAGCTGGCCCTTCAGCCGGTATTTCCGCTCCAGCTCCAGGGATCCTCCGCCCCCGTACTTCCCGTCTCCCAGGATCGGATGGCCCATGGATGATAAATGGGCCCGGATCTGGTGGGAGCGTCCCGTAAGCAGGGTCACCTTAAGGAGCGTGAGCCGTTCCGTAACGGCCAGAGGCTCATACCGGGTCACGATCCGCTTTGCCTCCCTTTCCGGGTCGGTCCTGGAAAGGATCTTCACCTGGTTGGTACGCGGATCCTTTAAAAGCCATCCGTCAACGGTCCTGGCCTCCCGGACCGGTCCGTAAACGATGCACTTGTAATATTTGTGGACAGTCCGGTCCCTGAACACCTCCGAAAGCATCTGTGAGCCCGCCAGGGATTTCCCCGCTGCCACGATGCCGCTGGTATTCCGGTCCAGCCGGTTGCACACCGAGGGCTTAAAGCTCCGCAGGGATCCTTCTGTAACACTGCCGTTCTCCATCAGATAGTCGGTCAGATATTCCACCAGGGAAAGATCTGTGTCCTTGGCCTTCTGGGACAGCATGCCTGCGGGCTTGTTGATCAGAAGGATATCCTCGTCCTCATAGAGGATGGAAAGCTGTACCTTCTTTTCCTTCTGTATCTTCTGTATCTTTATTTCCGAAAATTTTTCGATGGTCTCATCTGCCAGAAACAGCTTTACCGTATCGCCCTCTGCCAGCATTTCCCCGCCCTCGCACTTTTTCCCGTTTAAGGTGATATTCTTCTTGCGCATCATCTTATAAAAAAAGCTTTTGGGGGCCAGCTTCATATACTTGGCCAGGAATTTATCCAGCCGCTGTCCGGCCTCGTTGGTTCCAATGGTGATCTCCTGCATGGTATCCTTTCTCTTACATGGAAAGGCTCTTTAAAAGCTTTTCCACATGAGGCGCGCTTCCGTCGTCCTCATCCTCAGTGACATTTTTTAAGGTAGAAAGCCGGGTGAGGAAATTTTTCTTTTCCGTCATGATCCTGGCGTTTCCGTCTAACTTCCATCCGGTCAGCATCTCGTTTAAAAACTTTTCCGCCGCCTTGGTGTCAATGCCCTTCTTCGGGCAGTAAAGGTATACACCGGTGGGATGGATCACAGCCACGTCCACCGGCATGATAAAATCCCGGGAGGTGATGATCAGATCATACAGCACAGGAAACTTTTCCTCGTAAAGGCGGCAGGCGTCATAAAGCTCTCTGGGAGCGGTCCGGATCTTCCAGGAGGCCACCAGGGGTGACGCCAGGTTCGCCATGGGGAGCACCGTTAAAATGGCGCTGATGGTCACCAGATTTTTTAAAGACTTCCAGGTGATAAAATACCGGGAGACCAGGAGGGCCGCGATCACTAAGAGAAACAGAGAGACCAGAAGGATCTGCCTTTTTTTATGGGCATCCCGGTATCCGTACATTCCTTTTTTTTTCTTTTTATCCAACGTATCCATCTCCTCTTATTTCCATGTGAGAAATTTCATTAAAAGGCTGTGGGGGCAGATGCGGCACAGCACATAAAACGCCTTCATGGAAAGTCCCGGCACGGACACCGGTTTTCCCTTCAAGCAGTCGGAAAACGCCCGGTCCACCACATAGTTCGTCCTGGCCATGAACAGCCGCTTAAAGGGATCCATGGGCTTTCCGTTTAAGGCCTTCCCAAAAAACTCCGTATCCACAGGGCCGGGGCACACGGCGGTGACAAAGATCCTTCTCCGCCTCAGCTCCTCTCCCAGCGCCCGGCTGTAGCTTAAGACATAAGCCTTGGTGGCCGCATAGACAGCGAATCCCGGCTGGGGCATAAAGGCCGCGGCCGAAGCAAACTGGAGGATCCGGCTGTTGTCGGGGATATAAGGAAGGACCAGCTCCGTCACAGCCGTCAGGCCCTCGCAGTTTAACCGCACCATGGAGGCGGCTTCTTCCTCTGGGAAGCTTCCCACAGGCCCTGTGATCCCAAAGCCCGCGGCATTTACCAGAAATTTCACCTCCGGCTTTTTTTCAGCCAGGGCTGCGGCCAGAATCTCCAGGTCCTCCTTTTTTGTCAGATCCAGGGGAAACTTCCGAAGCTTCACCGGAACCTTCCCGTCCAGTGCGTCCAGCCGCTCCTTTCTTCTGCCAATGACCCAGATCTCCTGGAAGCCTCCGTACCGGTCTGCCAGACGGAACACCATCTCTCTCCCCATTCCGGAGGAAGCCCCCGTGACAATGGCGATCTTCATCGCTCTCCCTTCTTTCCTTTTCCAGATTTATGGATATTGCGGATGGTCTTCTTTTTTCCGGAAGCCCGGCTGCCCCTGCCCTCCATCCGTTTTCCTCCGCCCTCTCCGGCGGTTCTTCGTTCTCCGGCAGCGTTCCGTCCTCCGGCTTTTCTTCCCTCACCGGAGGCCCGTCGCTCCCTGTCGTCCCTGCTGTCCTGGGACATCCGTTCTCCTCCCCGGGGCCGTATGAGGCACCTTCTGTCATAGCCGATCAGATCCTCTCTCCCGGCCTTTATGAGGGCCTCCCGGACCAGCTCGTAATTTTTCGGGTTCCGGTACTGGATCAGCGCCCTCTGCATGGCCTTTTCGTGGGGATTCACCGGAACGTACACCTCCTCCATGGTCCTGGGATCCAGGCCTGTGTAATACATACAGGTGGAGATGGTGGACGGCGTGGGATAGAAATCCTGGACCTGCTCCGGCATATAGCCCAGATCCCTGAGGTGCTCTGCCAGCTCCACCGCTTCCTTTAAGGTGGAGCCCGGATGGGAGGACATGAGATAGGGCACCAGATACTGCTTAAGCCCCAGCTTTTCATTCATGGCCGCATATTCTTTGGCAAACTGCCTGTATACAGCATTTTCCGGCTTTCCCATGCGCTTAAGGACCGGGTCCGCCACGTGCTCCGGAGCCACCTTCAGCTGTCCGCTGACGTGGTACATGCAGAGTTCTCTTAAGAAATCCTTCTTTTTATCCGCCAGGACGTAATCGAAGCGGATGCCGGAGCGGATGAACACCTTTTTTACCTTGGGAAGGGCTCTCAGCTTTCTAAGGAGCGCGATATAGTCTCCATGGTCTGCCACCAGATTTTTGCAGGGCTTCGGGAACAGGCACTGCTTTCCGGGGCAGGCCCCCTTTGTCATCTGCTTTTCGCAGGCCGGGAACCGGAAATCAGCTGTGGGGCCTCCCACATCGTGGATATAGCCCTTGAAATCCGGCTCCTCCGTCAGAAGCCTTGCCTCCTCCAGAATGGATTCATGGCTCCTGACCTGGACGATCCGTCCCTGGTGGAAGGTCAGGGCGCAGAAGCTGCAGCCGCCAAAGCAGCCCCGGTTGCTGATGAGGCTGAACTTCACCTCACTGATGGCCGGAACGCCCCCCAGGGCCTCATAGGACGGATGGGGCGCCCGCATATAGGGAAGGGCGTACACGTCGTCCATTTCCAGAGTGGAAAGGGGCTTTGCCGGAGGATTCTGGACCACATAGAGATGGTCCGTATACGGCTCGCAGAGACGTTTTCCAGAAAACGCATCGGTGTTCTGGTACTGGGTAAAAAAGCTCTCCGCATAGGTGCGCTTATTTTCCCTCACCTGGTCGTAGGACGGCAGCCAGACTGCATCATAAACGGCCTCCCGCCGGTCGGTCTTATAGACGGTGCCGTCGATGAAGGTAATATCCTTAATATCGATCCCCGAAGCCAGGGCGTCTGCGATCTCCACAATGGACCGTTCCCCCATACCGTAGGAAATAAGATCCGCCTGGGAATCCACCAGAATGGAATGCTTCACCTTTCCGGACCAGTAATCGTAGTGGGCCAGGCGGCGCAGGCTGGCCTCGATCCCGCCGATGATAATGGGAGCCTTCTTATAGACTGACCGGATCAGGTTGCAGTAGACCACTGTGGCGTAATCGGGCCGTTTTCCCATGACGCCGCCGGGCGTATAGGAATCCTTTTCCCTTCTTCTTTTGGACACAGAATAGTGATTCACCATGGAATCCATGTTTCCGGCCGTCACCAGGAAGCCCAGCCTTGGCTCTCCCAGGACCGTTATGCTGTCCTTATTTTTCCAGTCCGGCTGGGAAATGATCCCCACCCGGTAGCCATGGGCTTCCAGGATCCGGCTTATGATGGCGTGGCCGAAGGACGGGTGATCCACATAGGCGTCGCCGCATACATAAACGAAATCGCACTGGTCCCAGCCCCGTTTTTCCATATCCTCCCGGGACATCGGAAGAAAATCGTGCATCATTGTTTCTCCTTTATAATAATTCCGAATAATCACAAATGTATCCGTCGGCCAGGGCCTTCTTTTCCCCGGAAAGCTCCCGGGAAAAATCATCCTCCACGGCTAACACCGTCATCCCGGCCCGTTTTCCCGCCAGGATCCCCGCCGGAACATCCTCAAAGACCAGACAGTCCTCCGGAGCCACCTGGAGGCGTCTCGCCACCTCCAGATAAATATCCGGCTCCGGCTTTCCCTTTTCCACCTCGCAGGCGGTGGCCACCTCCTGGAAATACTCTCCGATCTGCAGAGCCTCGATGACTGCGTCCACAATGGGCCGTCCATTGCTGGTGGCGATGCCTGTGGCGATCCCCTGGTCCTTACAGTAACGGAGGAACTCCAGGGCGCCGGGCTTTAAGGGGACCTGGGTCCGGTATTTGTCCATGGCCATCTGGCTCCAGCACTCCTTGATCTCCTCCAGGGTCATGGGAAGGGAAAACCGCTCCTTAAAATAAGCGGCCGTCTCTGAAAAGCTCATGCCCTCCACAGCCCGCTCCAGATCCCCGGGGCAGTCATAGCCAAAGCGTCCCAGGAACTCCACGTCAATCTGGGGCCACATCCACATGGAATCCACCAGGGTCCCGTCCAGGTCAAAAAGGACGGCTTTTTTATTTTTCAGAAAATCTTTTATCATAGCTGTTCCAACCACTCCCGTTCTGTATCCGTAAGGGGACGGTATTCCCCTGGCTTTAAATTCTCATCCAGGACCAGCGGCCCCATGGACAGGCGCTTTAAAAAAAGCACCGGGCAGCCGACGGCCTCCATCATCCGCTTTACCTGATGGAATTTCCCCTCCCGGATCCGCAGGCGGATCTCCGACTCGTCCTGTACGCGATCGTAGGACAGGACCGTAAGCTCTGCCGGAAGGCATAAAAGCCCGTCGGGAAGATGGATCCCCCTGGCAAACTCCTCCGCGGCCCCTTCTCTCACCGTTCCGCGGCAGCGGGCATAATATACCTTGTCCACATGCTTTTTGGGCGACAGGAGCCGGTGGGCCAGATCTCCATCATTGGTAATGAGGAGAAGACCCTCTGTATCCAGGTCCAGCCGTCCCACCGGAAACAGGTCCTTCCTTTTTTTATCCGCGATCAGATCCAGGACCGTGGGATATTTTTTATCCTCTGTGGCGGAGACCACGCCCTGGGGCTTGTTGAGCATATAATACTCCATAACAGCATAGGCGACCTCCTCGCCGTCTAAGGTCACCGTATCCCCAGGGATCCTTACCTTTATATCCGCTTTTTTTATGACTTCTCCATTGACCCGGACCCGGCCCTTTCTTACGGCCTCTTTAAGGGCGCTCCGAGTGCCCTTTCCCATGTCGGCCAGGAATTTATCCAGACGCAGCTCCTTATCCATGCGTTTCCCCCTGTTCCATGCTCATATCCAGGATATCAGAGGACGGGTATTTTCCGCCCCCAATGCCTTATTCCATACTATATCAAAATCCAGGGAAAAGTACAACCGTTTCCTCCTGCCAGGTCAGTAGGAAGCCCGGGTACGATACTTCTCCAGGTATCTTAGGATCCAATAAGGATTCACAGAAAGCTCGTCATGATGCTCCGTCCGGATGTAGATCCCCAGGTGGAGGTGGACTGGAAACTGGCCGGTGGTCCCAGGCTCTCCGTAGCCGGAATCCCCCATATAGCCCAGAAGCTCTCCGGCATGGACTGTATCCCCCGGCCTCCACTCCCGGCCGTCCAGGGTCTTTCCATAGGAGTCCAGGTGGGCGTAGTACAGATATGCGCCAGCCGGAGCCCGGATCCCGATGCGCCAGCCGCCCTTTTTCAGCCATCCGGCCTGCTCCACCACTCCGTCCGTCATGGACACCACCGGATAGAGCCCCGCCTCCGGAGCCCCAGCCATGAGATCGCACCCCTCATGGGTCCTGGGTCCGTCAAAGGACCGTTCCTCCATCCAGCCGTTTTCATAGACCACATCCCTGATGTCCCCTCCGGCACTTTCCGGGACGGGAAAGCAGGAAAGGTCTGCAAACACCATGCGGTACGCGTCGGAAAGCCGCTCAAATTCCTTCTGGCGCCGGACCGGGAAAAAAAGAGGCTCCCCGGAGAGCTTCTTTCCCGTCAGATCAAAATTTTCTGTAAGCATAGCCATGGCAAGCTCCTCATAATCCAGGAAAGGCCGTTTTGCCGCGTCCCTTCCCAGGCGCATGGCCCGGAAGTCCCCGCTTTCCCAGGCATAGGGAGCCATGGTATCCAGAGCCTTTACATGCTCCAGCTGAAAGATCAGCATGGAATCATACAGAATGAGCAGCGCCAGGACCAGAAGTTTCATATGGGGAAGCCCCTTTTCATAAGCTGTATCAACAAAAGGTATTCGGGTGCTTATGAAAAAATCCGTCGGTCTTGCCGTTCTCATGATGTTTCTTCTGCTTTATCCCCGCTTTGCGGCCGAGGGGGCCAGGTACGGCCTTCTTTTATGGTATACGTCTGTGGTCCCGTCCCTGTTCCCCTTTATGGTGCTCTCCAGCCTCATCGTATCCTCCGGCGGCGTCTCTCTGCTGATGAAGCCCGTCCGGGCTTTCTTAGGTCCCTGGCTTCCCCTTTCAGAAAACGGCTGCTACACCCTCATTTCCGGGCTCCTCTGCGGCTGCCCCATGGGGGCAAAGACCTGCGGGGATTTTGTCCGGGAGGGAAAGCTCTCCGTCCAGGAGGGCCGCTTCCTCATGGCCATATGCAATCATCCAAGCCCCATGTTCCTGCTGGGCTTTGTCTGTCCGTTTTTTGAGGCCGGAATGCATCCCTCCCGCCTCCTTCTTTCCATCTATCTGCCGCTCCTTCCTCTGGCTGCCCTGGCAAAGAGGATTTATTTTCCTGGCTTACCGTCTCCTGCGTCCAACGGCTCCCGGCCGCAGATCCAGCCGGCTCCAGCCCTGGATACGGCGATCCTGGCGGCAGCAGAGATCCTCTGCCGCATCGGCGGTTACCTGATGCTGTTTTCCATCGTGATCGTATTTTTACGCCGCGCACTGTGGCTCCCCGCCTCTCTCCGGCTCTTTCTTATGGGTGCCATGGAGATGACCACCGGAGTCCGGGAAGTGTCCGCCTCCCTTCCCTTCCCGGACTCCGGAACCGCCGCCGCTGCCATCCTGGCTTTCGGCGGCATATGCGGCATCTTCCAGACCCGGGCCGTGACTGCCTCCGGATGGCCAGAGGAAAAAAAGAGCCGTACAGACGATGGCGGCAGCAGCCCAAAGGATCAAGGGGGGCGTACAGAAGATAAAAAAATTGCCGGATTATCCATCCGGCAATATATTCTCTGGAAGCTTCTTCACAGCGCCCTGGCCGCCGTCATCTTCCGGCTCCTGGGCGTACTGGGCTGATCCTTCCGGAAGTCTAGGCCTCCGGTGCAGACGGCTCCTCTTCTTTTTCTGTAATGATCCCGCCGGACAGCTCCTTCCGGTTGGAGGAAACGATGTCGTAGCTGGATCTCATGGAGCTCATAAAGGCGTCAAACCGGCCCTGGGCTCCTTCCATGGAATGATTGATGATATTCTGAAGGCTCTTTAACATATCGTCCGTATACTGGATGGAGCCCTGTCGGATATTGTTGGCGTCGTTGACGGCGCTGTCGATGATGGCCTGGGCCTGGGCCTGGGCCTGCTCGATCACCTCATTGGCATGGGCGTATGCCTTCTGCATGATCTCATGCTCGTTGACCAGCTCATTGGTCTGGGCTGTGGCTTCCGCCAGAAGGGCATCAGCCCGGGTGTGGGCGTCGGAAAGGATCGCCTCCTGGTTGCTGATGATCTTCTGGTACTGCTTGATCTCATCGGGGATCCTGAGACGCAGCTCCACCAGGAGCTCGTCCAGCTCCTCCTTATTTACGATGATCTTGGTGGTGGACAGCGGCTGGAACTTGCAGCTGTCAATATATTCTTCAATTTCTCCGATTAACTGTTCGATTCTGCTCATATTGCTTCCTTATTCCTTTCCCCTGATCTTATTCTGAAATTTCTTATGTACCTCTTCTGCCACCCCGGCTGTCACAAAATTGGAAATATCACCGCCGTAAGCCGCCACCTCCTTGACAGAGCTGGAGCTCAGATACGCATATTTTAAATTGGTGGTCAGAAATACGGTATCGATATCCGGAGCGATCACCCTGTTCAGCTGGGCGATCTGCAGCTCGTATTCAAAATCCGTGATCGCACGAAGCCCCCGGACCAGGGCGTTGGCCCCGCATTCCCTGGCAAACTCCACCGTAAGGCCGCCGAAGGCCTTCACCTCCACGTTGGGAATGTCCTTTGTCGCTTCTTCTAACATCTTAACACGTTCTTCCACGGAAAACAATGGAGTTTTCGCACTGTTATGCAAAACTGCGATCACCAGGCGGTCGAACAGCTGGGACGCCCGGCGGATCACATCCAGATGTCCCAGGGTCACCGGGTCAAAGCTTCCCGGATAAATGGCTTTTTTCATCTCAATTTTCCCTCTTTTTCAAAAATACATGTTTGTTTGTCTTATATTCCTTGGTACGGCTGATCTCATAGCCCAGGGACTCTGCCCAGGAAAAATCTGTATCCAGGGAAGCCTCCGCAATAAGGACCGTGTCTCCGTCAGCCAAAGGTGAATCCTGTAAGGCCTCCAGTACCTGGCGTTCCAGATCACAGCCATAGGGCGGATCCATAAATATAAAATCAAAGGCACCATGGTCCCGGCCAAGACGGGAAAGTCCCTCCAGCACGCCGCAGTTTAACACCTTTGCCCCGGATTCCAGCTTTGTGGTCTTCAGATTGTCCCGGATACAGGATACCTGGCGGATCCCATTGTCAATGAATACAGCCTCCGATGCCCCACGGCTTAAAGCCTCGATGCCGATGGCCCCGCTTCCGGCAAACAGATCCAGAAAGGAACGGCCGTAAAGGTCGTTCTGGATCATATTAAATAAGGTTTCCTTTATACGGTCTGTGGTGGGCCGGGTGTCCATTCCCTCCACAGTCTTCAAAAGCAGCCGTCTGGCGCTGCCTGCGATCACTCTCATATGCCACCTCTCGATGCGGTCGTTTCTTTTCCGGACCAGAGACCGGAACGCTCATGCTGCCGCATCCCCTTCTGTTTCCAGTATCTTCACAATTATAATCGCAATGAAGGCGATATACAAGCAGTTTTTCCGCAGAATCTGTGAAACCTGCAAAATCCCGCTTTAAAGGAGATGGGAAAAATCCGTTTCGCCAAAAGCTCCGGTTTCTTCTGGCCGGGGTTGCCTTCTCCTGCCGTTTTATATTATAATAAAGGATCTGATGATTTTTTTGTAAGAATTGTTTTCTGCACATAAAAGAATAAGGAGGAAAACAGATGGATTTTAAAGATAAGGTCGTAGTCATAACCGGCGGCGCCCACGGCATCGGTCTGTGTACCGCTGAAATGTTCAGAAAAGAGGGAGCCCATGTCTGCGTCATTGACATTTCCGAGGGCAGCCATTATGTAGGCGATATCGGAAACAAGGATGTACTGGAGGACTTTGCCCGGTCAGTGACCGAAACATTTGGCCGTGTGGATGTCCTTGTGAACAACGCGCCGCCCCAGATGCGCGGGATCGGCCAGTGTACCTGGGAACAGTTCCAGGAAGCGTTGAATACGGGCGTCACTGCGCCGTTTTATCTGAGCAAGCTCTTTGCGCCGTACTTTTCCAAAGGAGCCAGCATCATCAATCTTTCCTCCTCCCGGGACCGTATGAGCCAGCCCCAGACCGAAAGCTACGCCGCGGCCAAGGGAGGAATCGCGGCGCTGACCCATGCGCTGGCTGTCAGCTTCGCAGGAAAGGTCCGTGTCAATTCCATCTCCCCCGGCTGGATCGATACGACGGGTACGGACTTTCATGGGCCGGATGCTGTACAGCAGCCAGTAGGCCGGGTGGGAACGCCCATGGATATTGCCCATATGATCCTCTTTCTCGCCTCTGACCGGGCGGGATTTATTACAGGGGAAAACATCTGCATCGACGGCGGAATGACAAAACAGATGATCTATCACGGCGAAAACGGATGGACACTGGCGGCGGAGGAACCATAAGGAAAAAGGCCTTTCCCTGGAATCGATCCAGGCGGAAAGGCCCTTTTTCAGTCAGATCCAGGCGGCTTTTATTTGCCCGCCATCTTCTTCTCCTGTTCCTCGATCATCTTCTTCACCATATAGCCGCCTACGCTGCCGTTCTGGTAAGAGGTCAGGTTTCCATTGTAGCCGTTGGTCAGCGGCACTCCTAACTCAGAGGCCACCTCCATCTTAAACTTGTCCATGGCCTCCTTGGCCTCCGGTACTACCATACGATTGGAAGAATTGTTTGTACTGGACATATAAAACCCTCCTTTTGAGTGTATTTGCCGGCCTTGTTTTTTCCGGCGTTTTCTTGGTACACTCCTATTATGGTCTCTGGAGAAAATAATACACTAGAAGGTTTTTCGTTAAATGTCATTTTTTGCAAAACCCGGGCCTGCTATCTGCCCTCTTCCTTTAAGCACAGGAAGGCACAGAGATTTCCCCGCCGGTCTGCCGACGTCCGGTGGGAAAACAAAAGCTCTGGATTGCAGTGGGTACAGATATCCGTCACAGAGATCCCTGTCTCCGGCACGCCCGCTTCCCGGAGAACGATCCGGTTGGCCTCCCAGAGATCCAGCTGGTATTTTCCATTCTCTTTTTTGTAGAAAAGCGCCGGGTGGTGCTCTTCCCGGAAGGCCGCCGCAAACTCAGCGATCACTTCCTCTCCCACTTCATAGCAGTCCTGGCAGATGCTGGGGCCGATGCAGGCCGTCACATCAGCCGGATCCGTGCCGTACTCCTTTTCCATGGCCGACAGGACCGCCTGGCCCATGCGGTTTACGGTCCCTCTCCAGCCCGAATGGGCCAGACCGATGGCCCTTCTTTTCCGGTCCAGAAAATACAGCGGCACGCAGTCGGCAAAAAAGGTCACCAGCGTCACGCCGGGCCGGTCTGTGATCAGTCCGTCCACATCCCGGTAATCCCGTTCCTTTACGATCCCCTTTCCCTCGTCCTCCAGGGTCACGGTCCGCACGTTGGTGGTGTGGGTCTGCCATGTCAGGACCATGCGTGTCTCATCCACGCCCAGGGCCTTTGCCATACGTCTGTAATTTTCCCGTACCGCCTCCGGATCGTCTCCCCGGGTAAAAGAAAAATTCATGGTGGAATAGCACCCTTTGCTCACACCGCCCATACGGGTGGAGAAGGCGTGGGCCACAAGCCCTGTTTCTTCCAGGGCCGGGAAGGAAAGCCATGTGACCCCCTCCCTTGTGACTTCTTTTACAAGACCGCCGTCTCCCTTTTTTTTCCAGTCATACATGTATATCTCTCCCGTCTAAAACGCATTTATTAAATGTGTGATCTGCTCTCCGTCGATCCCCACCGCGTCAAACCGGCAGGCCGCAGACTCCGGAAATCCGTGCTCATAAAGATAGACAGCCGCCACCCGGCGCACCTGGCCGGCCTTCCGGCTGTCTATGGCCTCCAGCGCATATCCGGCCCTCTTCGTTTTCCGGTATTTGACCTCCACAAAGACCAGATATTCGCCGTCCCTGGCAATGATGTCGATCTCGCCGGTACGGCACCGGTAATTCAGCTCCAGGATATCCATCCCTTTCTGTTCCAGATACCGGGCCGCCAGCTTCTCATACCGGCTTCCTTCCATCCGCTTATTCTGTCCCACAAAGGCTCCTTTCCGAAGCTACACGAAATTTTTAATAAAGGTCCTCCGGTGGATGGGCGACGGCCCCAGCTCCCTTAAGGCCGCAATATGGGCCGCAGTTCCGTAGCCCTTATGCTTTGCGAATCCATACCCGGGATACAGCTTGTCATACTCCGCCATCAGATGGTCCCTGGTGACCTTGGCCAGGATGCTGGCCGCGGCTATGGATACGCTTTTGGCGTCTCCCTTGACAATGGGGATTTGCGGGATCTCAATTCCCGGAATGGTGACCGCATCGTTTAAAAGCAGGTCCGGCGTCTGGGAAAGGCCGTCGATGGCCGCCCGCATGGCCTCATAGGTGGCCTGGAGGATGTTGATCTCATCGATCCTGGCCGGGGAGACCACCGCCACATTCCACGCCAGGGCCTTTTCCTTTATCTCCAGGAACAGCTCCTCCCGCCGCTTTTCCGACAGCTTCTTTGAATCGTTGAGATACAGAATGGTACAATCCCTGGGAAGGATCACCGCCCCGGCGGCCACCGGTCCCGCCAGCGGTCCTCTTCCTGCCTCGTCGATCCCGCAGATCAGGGCGCAGTCCTTATTCTCCTTTTCGTATACCTTCATAGCCTCCAGCCGTAAAAGCTCCTTCTCCAGCCGTTCTCCTGTCAGTGTTCTTGCCATATATGCCTTCCTTTGCAGATCCGGCAGCAGACAGACTCTCCTCTGCTGCCGGCCTCCTAATTGTTCGTGTTTTCCTGTGATCCGGGATTTTCCGGAAATTCCAGTGTGATCCGCCCCAGCTTTCCGCTGCGGAAATCCTCCAGCAAAAGCCTTGCTGCCCTGGGAACGTCGTAGCCGCCGCCCTTTAAGAGGCAGGACCTGGCAACGGCGACCTGCTCCAGAAGCTCGTGGGGAGACCGGTCCTCCGGGATCCCGTACCGCTCCGCCAGAAGCCCCGGATATGCCTTCAGCAAAAATGCGCAGAGCTCTGCCGCCAGCTCGTCCTTATTAAGGATCTCGTCATTGATGGATCCCAAAAACGCCAGCTTAAGGCCCACGGACTGGTCCTCAAATTTTGGCCACAGGATCCCAGGCGTATCCAGAAGCTCCACCTGCTTATTCAGACGGATCCACTGGTTTCCCTTGGTAACGCCCGGCTTATTTCCTGTTTTAGCCGCTGCCTTTCCGGCAAAGCTGTTGATAAACGTGGATTTTCCCACATTGGGAATCCCTGCCACCATGGCCCGCACCGGCCGGTTTAAGATCCCGCGCCTCCGGTCCCGCTCGATCTTTTCCTTACATGCCTCCTGGATCACACTATGGATCTGCTTTAAGGAAGCCTTCTGGCGGGCGTCGATCTTCATCACCTGGAAGCCCTTGGCTTCAAAATACCGGGTCCAGGCAGCATTTCCGGCCTCACTGGCCAGATCCGCCTTATTGAGCAGCACCATCCGTGCCTTCCCCCGGCCCAGATCGTCGATGTCCGGATTCCGGCTGGATAAAGGCGCCCTGGCATCCACCAGCTCGATGATCAGATCGATCAGCTTAATATCCTCCTGCATGGCCCTTTTGGCCTTTGTCATATGGCCCGGATACCACTGTATGTTCATCCTTCTTCTCCTTTCAGACTGACCGGCCCGAACTGGGAAAACGGCTGGATCCTGAACCACACCTTCCCGATCAGCTGGTCCCTTTTTACATTCCCGATGCTGGGAAAACGGCTGTCCTCACTGGATTCCCTGTTGTCTCCCAGGAGAAAATATTCATCCTCGGAAAGCTCCATGGGATATTCCGCCAGCCCGGCGATGGAGGCCGCGTCCAGCGTCTCCTCCGCTTCCAGAGGCTCTCCGTTGATATAGACCCGGTTTTCCCTGATCTGCACCGTTTCACCCGGAAGGCCAATGATCCGCTTCATATTAAAAGCCTGATCTCCCTGGGAAAACACGGCGATATCAAACCGCCTGGGGCTTCCCAGGGCATAAGCCAGCCGGTTCACTAAAACCACGTCGCCGGAGTCCAGTACCGGCTTCATGGAGCCGCCGTTTACCTCGATCCGGCCTCCAAAGCCATAGACCAGATAGCAGGCGAAGGCAATGACCACCGCGATGTCCACGATCCAGTTGACCACCGAATGGAGCCGGTTCTCATCCTTTTCCTGGTAAAATTCCACAAAAGCACCTCCGGAATATTGAAAAAAGAGGGGGACAATTTTCATTGTTCCCCTCATTCTGCCAGTTACAAATTATTTTACTAACTCTTTAACCTTAGCAGCCTTACCTACTCTTGTTCTTAAGTAGTTCAGTTTTGCACGGCGTACTTTACCTCTTCTTACAACTTCGATATTCTCAACAGACGGAGAATGAAGCGGCCAGGTCTTTTCAACGCCAATGCCGTTGGAATTCTTTCTGACAGTGAAGGTCTCTCTTACTCCGCCGTTCTGTCTCTTAATAACAGTTCCCTCGAACACCTGGATTCTCTCGCGGTTGCCCTCGCGGATCTTAGCAGATACTCTTACAGTGTCACCTACGTTGAAGCTCGGTACAGTTTCCTTTAACTGGGCGGCTTCGATATTCTTGATAATTTCGTTCATGTTCATGAACCTCCTTAAAGTATTCGATGTTCTTACCCGCGGTATGAGTATCAGTACGCGGCAGCGGACCATCTCTTATTTCACGGTTTATGATTATAGCATATGTCTGTCCAAATTGCAAGGACTAAATCGTATCTTCTTCCTGGTTTTCCGCCTTTTTTCTCAAAAGCTCCTCCAGAAAGAGCTTTTCCTTTTTGGAGAGCACCGCATCCTCCAAAAGCTCCGGCCTCCGTTCCAGGGTCCGGATAATGGACTGCTCCCGCCTCCATTTTTCAATATTGGCATGATGGCCCGAAAGAAGGATCTCCGGCACCTTTCTTCCCATAAATTCCTCGGGACGGCTGTACTGGGGATATTCCAGGAGATTATCGTGGAAGGATTCAAATTCCGCCGAAACGTCGTTATTTAAAACGCCGGGCACCAGCCTGGAAATACAGTCGATCATCATCATGGCCGGCAGCTCGCCGCCAGTGAGCACATAATCCCCCGCAGAAAGATAATCGGTGGCGATCATTTCCAGGACCCGCTCATCCACGCCTTCATAATGGCCGCAGAGAAAAACAAGCTCTTCTTCCTTTGCCAGCTCCTCGGCGATCTTCTGGGTAAAGGTCCGTCCCTGGGGCGTCATATAAACCACCCGGGGCCTGTGGCCGATGCGGTCGCAGAGAGCCGTATAGGCGCGGTAAATGGGCTCCGCCTGCATGACCATTCCGGCGCCTCCGCCGTAAGGGTAGTCATCCACCTTTCCGTGGCGCTCCAGGGTGTAATCACGGATGTTGATGGCCTCAAAGGACAGAAGCCCGTTGGAGGCGGCCCGTCCCAGGATGCTGGTATTTAACCCGTTCATGACCATTTCCGGAAACAATGTCATTACATGAAAATTCATGGTCTTCCTCCATTACAGATCCAGGAGGCCGTCCAGCACATGGACCAGCATCTCCTGCTTTTCCAGATCCACGTTTAAGATGCAGTCTTTAATGGCCGGCAGGAGAAGCTCCTTTCCGTTCTCCATTTTTACGAAGTACACGTCGTTGGCCCCGGTCTGGAGCACATCCGTAAGAGTACCCAGGACCACCCCTTCATCTGTTACGGCTGTAAGGCCAATGAGGTCAGCAATGAAGTTTTCGTCCGGTGCAAGCTCCACTGCCTGATCCCTGGTGATCAGAAGATCCCTCTGACGCCACATCTCCACGTCATTCTTATTGTCAAACCCCTTGAATTTTAAAATGACCATGTTTTTAAAAAATTTCACATGCTCGATCTCCAGGGGTATTTTTTCTTTTCCTGTGTCCATGAGGACGTGTTTTAATGTCTTGAAACGGCTGTTATCGTCCGTGGTAGGGAATACCTTCACTTCTCCCCGGACACCGTGAGCCGATGTGATCACACCGACACGAAGCAGATTTTCCATTGTTCCATCCTTTCAAAAGCGGAATCGGCGCACAGCGGCCCATGTCCCTGGCGCGCAGTCCGCAGCCGTACAAAAAAGACTGTGATCAAATTTCTCTGACCGCAGTCTTTTATGAACGTTACTGAATCTCAACCATAACCTTCTTTTCCAGTCTGGAAGATGCGGCCTTGACAACGGAGCGGATGGCCTTTGCGATCCTTCCCTGCTTGCCGATGACCTTTCCCATGTCAGAAGGAGCAACCTTGAGCTCGATGACTAATTCGTCGTCGTTCTCAGATTCTGTAACCACAACCTCGTCTGGATTATCAACCAGTGCTTTGGCGATAACTTCAACCAGTTCCTTCATGAAAACACCTCACATTACTGGGTGATGCCGGCTGCCTTTAAGAGCTTGCCAACGGTCTCAGTCGGCTGTGCGCCTGTTGCTAACCACTTCTTAGCTGCTTCCTCGTTGAATTTGATGGTGCTGGGCTCAGTGTTGGGATCGTAGATACCAACCTCTTCGATGAATCTTCCATCTCTCGGGGAGCGGGAATCTGCAACTACGACTCTATAAAAAGGAGCCTTCTTCTGACCCATTCTTCTTAATCTCATCTTTACTGCCATTGTACTTTTACCTCCATGATTATTTAAAAAAGTTTTTATAAGCCATGCATAAAATGCATCTGCTGTCGTTTCTGCGGGCTAAAACGGCATCTTGAATTTGCCCATCATGCCCGAAAGTCCTCCCAGCCCGCCTTTGCGCCTGCCGCCCATCATACCGGGAAGCTGCTTCATCAGCTTTTTGGACTGTTCAAACTGCTTGACGATCCGGTTGACCTCCGCCACCTCCACGCCTGCTCCCCGGGCGATCCTCTGTTTCCTGGAAGGATTTAAGATCGACGGGTTGGCGCGCTCCTCCTTTGTCATAGAAAGGATAATGGCCTCCACACGGTCCATGGATTTTTCGTCTATATCAACATTTCCCTTCAGCTGGGACATTCCGGGCATCATATTCAGGATGCTGCCCATACCGCCCATCTTTTTGATCTGGTTCATCTGATCCAGGAAATCGTTGAAATCAAATTCGGCTTTGCGGAGCTTCTGGCTCATTTCCTTTGCCTTCTCTTCGCTCACCTCAAACTCGGCTTTTTCGATCAGGGAAAGGATATCGCCCATTCCCAGGATCCTGGAAGCCATCCGGTCGGGATAAAACTGTTCCAGGTCGGAAAGCTTTTCTCCCATACCCACATACAGGATGGGGCGGCCTGTGACAGAGCGGATCGAAAGCGCCGCGCCGCCTCTGGTGTCGCCGTCCAGCTTTGTGAGGATCACGCCGTCCACACCGATCTTATCATTGAAGCTTCCGGCCACATTGACTGCATCCTGGCCCGTCATGGCGTCGACCACAAGAATGGTCTGATCCACATGGACCGCTTCCTTGATCTGGACAAGCTCCTCCATCATGGCCTCATCAATCTGAAGCCGTCCGGCCGTATCCAGGAATACCAGGTTACAGCCTTCTTTTTTTGCGTGCTCCACTGCCGCTTTCGCGATATTCACCGGAGAATTGTTCTCTCCCATGGAGAATACGGGAACACCCACCTTTTCACCGTTGACCTGCAGCTGCTTAATGGCTGCCGGACGGTAGATATCGCAGGCCGCCAGCAGGGGATTCCTTCCTTTGGCCTTGAATTTTCCCGCCAGCTTTGCGGTGGTGGTCGTCTTACCAGCACCCTGGAGACCGATCATCATGATCACAGTGATCTCATTCTGGGGCTTTAAGGCGATCTCAGTGGTCTCGGAGCCCATAAGTTTCACAAGCTCCTCGTTTACGATCTTTATCACCATCTGTCCCGGAGTCAGGCTTGTAAGAACATCCTGTCCCACTGCCCGTTCCTGTACAGAACTGATGAACTGTTTTACGACTTTAAAACTTACATCCGCCTCCAGAAGAGCCATTTTCACTTCCTTCAGTGCGGTCTTTACATCGGCTTCGGTTAAACGCCCTTTGCCTCTTAAGTTTTTAAAGACATTCTGCAATTTATCGGCTAAGCTTTCAAATGCCATTTAACCTCTCCCTTTATGGTCACAGCTGTCCGATCTCCTCAGAGATCGCTTCTATCCTGTCGATCAGACTCATATCGCCGTTTTTCTTATACGTACCGGCCAGCGTTTTGATCTCTTCTACCATCCGTTTCGTCTGGTTGAACTTTTCCACCATTCTGAGCTTTTCCTCATAACCGGCCAGGATTCGGTCGCACCGTTTGATGAGATCGTGAACTCCCTGGCGGCTGATCCCCTGTTCCTCGGCGATCTCACTCAAAGACATATCGTTAAAGACCACGTCCTCGTATATGTGCCTCTGGTGGTCCGTCAAGAGCTCTCCATAGAAATCATACAGCAGGCCCTGTTCCACAATTTTTTCCATATCAGGTCACCTCGCATATGATACTATAAAACGCGGGGGCTGTCAAGTGTTTTTTCTTTACGAACATACATTCGACTTTCTTTGTCTTGTTTTATCATTATGTAATACTTCCTTTTGCCTGCTTTCTGATGTTTTATCACAGCCCATCTTTACTCGTCATTTTTCTCGAATTTGTCACAAATTTGTCACAAGATTATGAGATTTTAACCATCCGCATTACAGCCTCCTGCTGCTTCTTTTTTTCTTCTGTTAGGTGTGTATAGGTATCTAATGTTACAGAGGTTGAAGCATGCCCAAGAATTTCACTGACTGCTTTTATATCTGCCCCTGCCGAATAGGCAAGGCTTGTGTAAGTGTGTCGGGCCATGTGAGGGCAAAAATCTTCTATCTTCTCGGTTCCTCGTTCTTCAGCTTCTTTGTTCAGACGAACTATGATCCTTTTTATCAGAGACAGGAAAGACGGTTCGTTCCAGACATTTCCAATAGAATTATGAAAGATAAAACCAGCCATATACCTTCGGACACGGCCTGCATCATCCACGCAAGGAAGTTTCACATTTGAAATAGGATTCCGCATTTTTAATTCCATCAGAGCAACTTTGACCACACGGTTCATAGGAATCGTTCTTTCAGACGTTTCACTCTTAGGAGATGCAACTGCCATTGTAAAGCCATAATCGACTTTTCGATACCGATTTACAGTCTTATTAATGGATATCGTATTTTTCTTAAAGTCCACATCATTCCAGGTCAATGCTGCCATTTCTCCAATTCTGACTCCCATATTAAATAGAACGACAAAGGCCGGATATGTATATGAATATTGAGGACTGTTCTTCACATAATCCATAAAAATCCGAATCTGCCGCTCCTTGATCGCTCCTCTCTTTTTTCTGGTCGCTTGCGGGAGTTTTATATTTTTGACCGGGTTCTTTAGGATTATTTCATCATCTAAGGCACATTCAAAAACTATATTCATGCAGCTTTTCAAATTAGTTAAGGTAGAATGTGCTTTTCCCTTATCTGCTAATTCATTCATAATCTTCTGGCAGTCCACTTTTGTTATTTTCGCAATCGGTTTCTTTCCAATGCTCTGTCTTATATGGGTATTATAATAAGATTTGTAATTGATGCAAGTGGTTGCCTTTCGACCACTCTTTGCAAACGTCTCCATCCAGAAATCAAAATATTCATTCAGCGTCATTCTGGGATTCCTATTCTTAAGGCTTCCTCCCATATCTATCCGACATAATAGTTCATTCTCCTGCTGCCGAAGTTCTGCCAGGGTAGGCGCAGTAATAGAAGCTCGTTCTCCGTCTATCATTTTTCGGAATATGTAACGCTGATTTTTAGCATCATAATATTCACCTGTACGGAGATTTCGCCCTCGTGCATCTTTTCTTTTTTCTGTCATATCGCACCACCTTTCTATATCAGGACAGGCAGCAGGCCCATAAGGTCCACCGCCGTCTTTACTCTATTTCAACACTATTGCAACAATTACAGCCCCGGACAGGGCCACATTCACCACCAGTGACAGGAATAGCAGCTTTCTAAGCTGTCCTATTTCCCGCCCGGCCTCTGCTATACAGTCCGTTGCAAGGCTCTCGTGTCTTTCTTCTTCTGCCATTATGCCGTCTCCCTTCTGGTTCTGGGCTTTCTAATCGCCATTCTAAGCGTTTTTGGCACCTGTCCGGCATATTCCTGCACCGTTGCCACTGTGACCGTTCTAAGCCCTCTGAAGGTCCTGACAGTCAGCTTTTCCCCGGCATTCACATGATCTACCAGAAACCCTGGCAACCCCCAAGCGTACATCTTACCGCCTTTCCTGTGAGAAGCCCTTATAATCTGCCTACGGCCATACCTGATAGGGACAGAAGTCAGCCCGTGGGCCTTTGCCAGCAAATAGCTTGTATATCCGTCTATCAGGTTCCCGGCCCCGTCCAAAATAATTTCAGACTGTAAACATCCCGTTTCCCTGAAATACTTCTCCTTGCTCTCCATTTTCTCCTGCTTCGGCGGATGTGCCGAAAAGCATGGAAAAATCTTAATATCATCAATCTTCATTCTTCTTTGCCCCTTTCAAAAAGCCTGTTACCTGTTTTATCGCTTTGATCGACTGCACCTCAGCCGCCGTTTCCATCACCTGATAGAGCAAAGGCTTTTCGGCTAATATTCTTGCAATTTCAATCACTTCATGATCTGATTTCTGTTTCTTCCGTCTCTTAGCCCGTTCCTGTCGTATTCCCTGTACCTTGCCATAATGATAAAGCGTCTGAAGGAATTTATAGAGGTTGTCTCCGTCTATCTGCAATGGAGTGCAGCCGTAAGCATCAGCCATTTTCCGGCAGAATCTGTATTCCTCATAATCGACATACTCCCCTAAGCGGATAGCCTCTCTCATGGCTCCATAAAGTTCTATTTTACTATACAATTTATTTACCTCTTTCTTTACAGGGGGCAGCAGGCGTGTTATACTTCCTGCATACCCCGATTTCGTTGAGTTTCTGGGTTACTGCCTGTATCAGAGTTGCCGCTCTGATATGGGCTTTTTCTTTATTCTGTTGCCAGTTCCCGTACCTGTGAGCGTCCAAAGAACCGGGCTTTATATGTTGCCCTGTCTCCTCTGCTGCCCCAGATCAGGTCTGTACCAAATAAGGCCTTGCTGCCGTGGATAACCTCATAGCCCAGCTTTTTCCAGCCGTTCCATGTATTGGTTTCTTCCTCAACTCCTGCCGTAGCCTTTGCCGCCTCAATCCTCTTTGCATTGACTTCCTCTGCCTTTGCGGAAAGCCATGCCCGATGTAAGCACTCCCCGAAAGAAAGTTCCCTGCTCTCCCGGTAAATCCTCCACGCTCTAGACATGATTTTACTCAAATTGTACTTCATGTTTTTTAAGCTCCTTTCATCTTATGAGGTACCTTCCCAGCCCTTCAATCATCTTCCTGTCTATTGTTCGCCTCGCCGTGGGCACCTCCTCACAGGTATATGGTTTGAAGTATCGGAGCCTTTCGGGTCTCCCGGCTGTTCTGTGTTCCTCTTGATGATTATATTATACACTATTATTTGACCATAATCTATTGACTTTATACACAATTTATTGACCATATCATACACTACTTTTTGTCCATAACATACACTTGCAAAAGTGCATGTTATGTGCTATACTAAAACTATAATGGAGAAGGTATATCTTTATCACGCCGCCCCATTTACTTAAAAGAAAGAAGGTGTAAAACATGGCTATTTGCTACGATAAATTATTTAAGCTGCTGGAGGAACACGGCATAAGCACTTACTATCTACGCCAAAATAAAATAATGGGACAGCAAACCTATTACAATCTCAAAAATGGAAAGGGAAATCTTGGGACTGAAACACTTGAAAAGCTGTGTAAACTGTTAAACTGCCAGCCGGGGGACCTAATGGAATATATACCTGATAAGGAATAACACCCAGCATAGCGTAACGCCAGCATTAAGCCGCTCCCGCTGCCTTTCCTCTTTATCAGGTGACAGACAAATTAGTACGCAATATACTACTGGATTGACTACGCTTTGCACTACTGGATTGACTACGCTTTTGAAAGTGAATACACCAAAGTACCCCCTAAACCCAATAGGAACAAATGGAGGCGATAATATCAGCAACTTACTTCTTGATGAACACCCTTTACAAGTCATGCCTACCCTGGCAACCATTATAGGATTAAATGAATCTATCGTATTGCAACAGGTGCATTACTGGCTTAAAATCAAGGAAAAGAACCAGCAGGACTATATTGACGGTCATTATTGGGTGTATAACAGTTATAAACAATGGCAAGCACAATTCCCTTTCTGGCACCGAAATACCATACAACGCACTTTTTCCAGTTTGGAGAAGAAAGGCATTTTAATTTCCGGTAATTACAATCAAGCCGGATTTGATAAAACAAAGTGGTATTCCATTGATTATCATGCACTGGATAGACTTATCTCGTCATACCAAAATGGTACGTTCGTTACACCAAATAGGTTCAACGGAACACACCAAAATGGTACAACCAATACCATAGAATACACAGAGATTACCCAAAAGACTTCATTCAAGGTGTTAAATGGTGTTACGCTAAAGCGTAGCACACCTACACCTTTTGACTGGTCTATCCTGGAAAAGCAAATTATTGGCGCCTGTAACAGGGCAGCAACCGATGACCCACAGCCCTATATTGAAATTATCGAATACTATTATCTGTCATATATGAATACTTTCCATGAGGAACACCCTCGCTTATCCAAGCAATCTATGGACAGCGTCGTTACCGCCATTCAGTGTGGTACTGACCTAATAGGAGATTATGGGCCAGATGTTGAAATGTATCACGCTATGATTGACAAGCACTTTCAAACACAATATACCGACTGTGATTACAGCATTTGCCACTTTATGACCGAGGGAATCCGCAATAATCGCTTTTATGAAGCCTGTTACTAACAAAGCACCTAATAAGGAATAACACCCCCTAAAACCATCAATTATCCCCCTGCGGGCCTGTCCTGCTGCCGTGGGTTTTCTTCCTGCATGACGAGCCGTAGCCAGGGACACGCCACAAGAGAAGCGCAATCTCACAGTTGAAAATTCAGCCGTCGGTTTCTTTGTATTACCGATAAGTATTAAATTGTCAAGTGTAGGTATCTCTTAAGAGGTATAAGGGCAGAGGCCGTGAGCAGGCTGTACCAAAACCGCCAACTGCTCAAATTTGAGCTTTCTACTTGCGCCCCGCCGCCAGATGTGCTATATTGATAATAGAAAAGGGAAAGCCAGAGACACACGGCCTACCCATAAACAGCAAATGACTTACCTCAAACGAGGCCAGCCGTCACTATTGGTAGTAGTGGCGGCTATTTTTTTCCCCGAAAGACTGTATAACACAATCCTACGAGGGCTACAATGAATATTCCAATCTGAACCAGGTCCTGATATGTAACATACATTGGCTTGCCCTCCTTTCTTTCGTCTGGAGGGTTAGCCCCTCCGATGATAGGAGGGTAGATCGCCTTTATGCGCTCTGACTTTCCGTATTGCCCAGTATAGCACACTCTTTCCGGCTTCTCAATCACATTATTCTATTTTCCCTGTCTGCTCTGGCAAAATGCCGTTTTCGTCCCTCTATCCTATAAAATATACCCTTGGATAATTTCAATGTCTCCGCTCCCTATTCCTCTGGGGAGTTTTCGGCTTAAACGCCGTCCTGCTGTCCTCTGCCTAGCCTTGCCGCTCTTTCTGCTCTCTGTTCGTCCGTCAATACCTGCTTTACATCCTTTGACCTGATAGAAACAAACCTTTTCGGGAACGTGTACCGCTTCGCCACAATCTCCCCTTGATAGGTTTCTACCCTTCCCAGCCTAAATTGCTCCGGGTTCTGCTGCACCAGCTTGTCCATTTTACGAATCCATACAGGGTCGGCCGTGTAAATCTCCGCTGTACCCTCTGCCGCATTAAAGCCTATGGTTACTTCCTGCTCATATTTTGATTGATGATATTTTCCCATGCTCAAATCTCCTTTTCTCTGGCTTCGTTCCTGCTTCACGTTCCTGCGTGTATCGTGTCAATAAGTTCTTTTTTGTTTGGAATTTCTCGGAGTTCGCTCGGAGTTCATCCCCGCGCCCATATCGTGTAACCTAATTCCTTTTTGTGTGCAATTCTGTCCATTTTCTCCCGCGCGTATCGTGTTCATAAACTCCTAATCCGCTCTGTTTCCGGCTACATAAAGGGCCTACCTGATAAAAATACCCTTGCTGTGACATGCCTATCATGCCGTCGTTGCCACTATCTGCAACTATACTAAGTTTTACTAAGTTCCCGGCCTATTGAATGAGTATGTAAGGTTTTGTAAGGTTCCCATTCCCGGAAAAATCTTAGGTTTTTTCAGGTTCCCCACCCTATTTCCTGCCGCTTTAGGGATATTTAGGGGCAATCCGTGGGGTTCCGTAAGTCCTCCCCTGGCTCTGGTATTTCCACCGTGGTTTCTTCCCGGACAGGATAGAGCAAATTATATTCCTGAAGCATTTTCGCCAGCGTTTCCGCATTGTTGGCATACAGTACCGCTCCCAGCGGCTTATTATCCTGCCTGTCCCGTGTCCGATGAAACATAACAATAGCAGCAAAGGCCCTGCGCTCCCTGTCCCATTCCACTGTGATAAAGTTGACCCGCAGATACTTCCCTTTTGCGTATTTTCTAGGCTCAAGTATAATTTCCCGCATTGCGTCCCGTCCTCCTATCCCTTATAATCGAAATAGGCTAGACCGCCACCCCTGTTGCCGTTGAGTTCGCCTGCTTCCGGCAGGGGGGACTATTTCAATGCCTCCCTTACGAAATATTGAAATGTAGAGGCTATGAGGTATCCGCTATACTGCTTATCAATAAACTGCACGTTTGCCCCGAAACGATGTTCCCACGTCTTTAGAGAAGCTGCAAAGGCAGCAGGCTTCATCTCTGTGCGGTATCTATGCCCGATAATATCAGAATAGCCGCCGGGGGCCTCTATGAGCAGATAGATCTTGCAACCATCATTCCCGGCCTTTAAAAATTCCTTTTCAAACCGCTCCCGTTCCTGCGCCAGATTGCCGGACAATTCCTCTAAGCTGGCCTTTCGCTCTATCACAATATCTCTGTGAAAATATATGTCCTCGCCTGCTGCCTCAGCCGGGATGTAAAAGGAATAGTCGCCATAGTTTAGCGATGTTACCTCATAGGCTATGTTCTGCTTGTCAAAATACTCCAGGATATGGCCGTTTTTCTTCTCCCTGCTGTCCACCAGTACAACCATGCTTTTCAGTAGCTTCTTTATGTCCTCAAGCGAAAATCTGTACTGCCTCACGTCCTCTTCCCCCTCATAGCCTTTTCCTTGCGCTCTAACTCACTAATGACCGCCAGAACCAAATCTTTACACAATGGCAAATTATTATACTTTTGTACAATAGAGCTACCTTCTTCCACAACTGCATCCCAATAATCATCATCTGGGCGTACATGGTAATACTTCTTGAAGAATGTCCAGACATCCCCGAAATACTGAAATTCTGTTGCCATCTCTTTATTTGTCGCTACCACTATTGCATCGTCCTTTCTGTAACAAACCTAATAAGTACAAACCATCTCGTTTGTCCGTGTGTCGCGGACATCACATCTCTTCTTTACGGCACCTTACTACCCCAAGTTCATAGACAGGTGGGAAAGTTGGGGTAGTAAGCGAAAAACCCTTATTTTATGCGGCCTCTGCTTACTCCTCACCCTGGGGTAGTAAATGATCTCTTTACTCCTCATTTTCCCTTTACTCCCCCAAGGTGAGGAATAAACGCAAACCCTTATAAATACTGACTTTTTTATTTACTACCCCAAGGAAAAACCTCTCTAAGAGAAATCATTGGCTATCAAGAATGAATAGAATGCCTTATCTTGTCCGTATCCCACGGACTTCATACCTAAAATGTTCCGTTCCCGCAGTTTCGTTTTTGCCCTTCCCAAAGTGTTCTTGCTTATTCCTGCCGCTTTCGCCGCCTCGTCCAAATCAGCGGTTTTCTGTTTGCCATTTTTCAGGTAATCAATTATAAATTTCTCTGCGTCCTGTCGTTGTGGGGCCTGATAAGCTGCAAAATCACGCTCACGGACAAAATCAGCGTCTTGATGGTCTGTGTACTCCATAAATTCTGCCACCCCATCATTAATTGTAAATAATGCTGTTGACTGCAATTCTCCATAATTACATTTCTCATGCGACATATAGCGAATGTCTTTTTCCTGAGTTTGCCCTACTATCATCACAGACCGGGCTATGTCCCATACATCTGCGCTGTCTGCTATGCGGTTTCTTCCATAAGTCCCTTGCCGTTTGTTGGTATGTACGATAACAAGGAATGATATTGTCAATATTAGTTGACACATTTCTCTCAAGGATATCACTGACTATGCT
>Kit_p2__coassemble_412_pt1 | contig 49315 bp, 45 predicted proteins | sample Kit_p2__metabat2_high_PE_005 | metagenome-assembled genome bin Kit_p2 | reverse complement strand
GTCTCCCCTGGAAAGCCCCGGCGCAGGCTTGTCTGCAGAGGGGATTCCGGCCTTGCCCCCAGTACCATCGCCAGCCGGCCCAGTTTCCCATCCCGGCCCCCTCATCCCCCTATATCTGCAATCGTAATCGTAATAGAAAGGAAGAAATCAATATGCACAGTCAGCGTAAGGAGATCGGAAGCCTGTCCGCATACAGAGTCCTGGATGCAAGAGAGATCCGGGAACTGAATTCAGAGGGCTTCGTCTTAGAGCATAAAAAAACGGGAGCCAGACTGTTCCTCATGAGCACCGACGACGAAAACAAGGTGTTCTGCGTGGGCTTCCGCACACCGCCGGGAGACAGCACAGGCGTTCCCCATATCCTGGAGCACAGCGTCCTCTGCGGTTCAGAAAAATTCCCGGTGAAGGATCCCTTTGTGGAGCTGGTGAAGGGCTCCATGAACACGTTTTTAAACGCCATGACCTATCCGGACAAGACTGTGTATCCCATTGCCAGCTGCAATGACAGGGATTTCCAGAACCTGATGGACGTCTATATGGACGCAGTCTTAAATCCCAGGATCGGAAAAGAAAAAAAGATCTTCATGCAGGAGGGCTGGCATTACGAGCTTTCAGAGCCGGACGGCGAGCTGACCTATAACGGAGTGGTATACAATGAGATGAAGGGAGAATTTTCCTCGCCCGAAAGCCTTCTGGACCGGTATACCAAGGCTGCCATGTTCCCGGACACCTGCTATGGATTTGAGTCCGGCGGCGATCCCGAGGCCATCGTGAACCTGACCTACGAGGACTACCTGGCCTTCTATAAAAAATATTACCACCCCTCCAACAGCTTCATATACCTTTACGGCGACATGGACATGGCGGAAAAGCTGGAGTGGCTGGACCGGGAATACCTGGGAAAATACGAGAGAGAAGAAGTGGACTCTGAGATCCAGATCCAGAAGGCCTTTAAGGAGCCGGTGGAGCAGGAGTATTTTTATTCTGTGTCAGATACCGACGACGTGGAGAACGCGGTTTACCTTTCCTTAAGCACCCAGGCAGGAAACGAGCTTTCCCCCCGGGAATATATTGCTTTCCAGGTACTGGAGTATGTGCTCCTGGACGCTCCGGCGGCACCCTTAAAGAAGGCGCTTCTGGATGCGGGGATCGGCGACGATATCATGGGAGGCTATGACAATGGGATCCTCCAGCCGTATTTCACTGTGGCGGCCAAGAACGCCAGAAAAGACCAGAAGGGCGAATTCCTGGCGGTGGTCAAGGGGACCCTGCGGAAGCTGGCCCTGGGAGGCCTGGATGAAAAGAGCCTGCGGGCCGGCATCAACCTGTATGAATTCCAGTACAGGGAGGCAGATTTCGGGTCTGCACCCAAGGGCCTCATGTACGGCCTCCAGTGCCTGGACAGCTGGCTTTACGGCGGCGATCCCATGATGCACCTGGAGTATGAGGAGACCTTCAAGGCTCTGAAAGAGGGAGCGGGAAACGGATATTTTGAGGGACTCATAAAGAAATATCTTCTGGATAATCCCTATGAGGCTCTGGTGATCTTAAGCCCGGAGCGGAACATGACCGCCAGGCTGGAGGCGGAAACAGCAGAAAAGCTGGCGAAATATAAGGCGGGACTTTCCAATGACGAGATCCTGGACCTGGTGCGGCAGACGAAGGAGTTAAAGGAGTACCAGGATACGCCCTCCACAAAGGAGGAGCTGGAGCTGATCCCCCTTCTTGGCCGGTCAGATATGGAGACGGAGGCGGCGAAGCTGATCTTTTCTGAGACGGAGGTGGATGGGATCACAGTGGTCCGCCACGATACGTTTACCTCGGGCATCGGATATTTAAAGGTGCTTTTTGATACCAGCCGCGTTCCGGTACAGGACCTGCCCTATGTGGGGCTGTTAAAGGCTGTTCTGGGCTATGTGGATACCGCCCGCCATACCTATGGGGATCTGAGCAGCGAGATCTTTTTAAACAGCGGCGGCGTGAGCTTTTCTGTGACCGCCTTCCCAGATCTTAAAAACGGCGGCTTTACAGGACTGTTTGCAGCCAGCGTCCGGGTGCTTTATGAAAAACTGGACTTTGGCTTTGAGATCTTAAAGGAGATCCTTACGGAATCCATTCTGGAGGATGAAAAGCGGCTGCGGGAGATTTTAAACGAGGTGAAATCCAAGGGCCAGATGCGGCTTATGAGTTCCGGCCATACAGCCTCTGTCTCCAGGGCAACCTCCTATTTTTCGGACGTTTCCTACTACAACGAGATCACAGCCGGCATCGATTATTTCCAGTCTGTGGAGCAGTGGGTACGGGAGTTTGACAGTAAAAAGGGAGAGATCATCGCAGGCCTTAAGAGAGTCATGGGGGTCCTTTTCACAAGGGACAACATGACGGTCAGCTATACAGCGGACGACCGGGGCTTTTCCTTCCTTCCGGAAGCCATGAAAAAGCTTTCCCAGGCATTGCCGGAGGGTGAGAAAAAGACGTATGCAGTGAAAGCACCGGGGATCAGCCGGAACGAGGGCTTTACCTCCTCCTCCAAGGTCAATTATGTGGCCCGGTGCGGCAGCTTTGCGGGAAGCGGCTATCCGTATACCGGAGTGCTCCGCCTCCTTAAGGTGGCATTAAATTACGATTACCTCTGGATCAATCTCCGTGTCAAGGGCGGCGCCTATGGCTGCATGAGCGCCATCACCCGGTCCGGGGACGGGTATTTCGTATCCTACCGGGACCCCAATATGAAGGAGACCAACGACATCTATGAGGGGATCCCAGAATATCTGGAATATTTCGACGCCGACGAGAGAGACATGACAAAATATGTGATCGGTACCATCAGCGAGCTGGATACGCCGCTGACGCCGTCCCAGAAGGGAGCCAGAGGCCTGGCTGCCTGGTATTCCGGACTGACGGATGAGATGGTCCAGAAGGAAAGGGATGAGATATTAAACGCCAGAGTGGAGGATGTGCGGGCCCTTTCCGGTATCGTGCGGGAGGTTTTAAAGACCGGCGCTCTCTGTGCCATTGGAAACGAAGAAAAGATCAAGGCGGATGCGGCCATGTTCGGCTCCATCCAGCCTCTGTATAACGGAACGGCGCCAGAAGACGGGCAGTAATGCCCGCCCTCCGGCGCTCTAGGGGAGGAATTGAATGAACAAAAAATATAAATCCGGCTTTGTGACCCTGATCGGGCGGCCCAATGTGGGAAAATCCACGCTGATGAACCATCTGATCGGCCAGAAGATCGCCATTACCTCAGAAAAGCCCCAGACCACCAGAAACCGGATCCAAACGGTCTACACTGATGACCGGGGACAGATCATCTTTCTGGATACGCCGGGGATCCACAAGGCAAAAAATAAGCTGGGAGAATACATGGTAAGCGTCGCCGAGCATACCTTAAAAGAGGTGGACGTGATCCTGTGGCTGGTGGAGCCGGGGACCTACATAGGAGCCGGAGAGCAGCATATCTTAAAGGTGCTGAACAAGGTGAAAACGCCGGTGATCCTGGTGATCAATAAGATCGATACCGTAAAAAAGGATGAGATCATAAAGACCATGGACACCTATAAGGATGTGTATCGGTTTAAGGAGATCATCCCCGTATCGGCCATGAGGAAGACCAACACCGATACCCTGATCCGCACCCTGTTCCAGTATCTGCCGGAGGGCCCCCAGTATTATGACGAGGATACGGTCACAGACCAGCCCATGCGCCAGATCGCCGCAGAGCTGATCCGGGAGAAGGCACTGCGGCTCATGTCCGACGAGATCCCCCATGGGATCGCCGTGGTCATCGAGCGCATGGAAGAGCGGAACAACGGGATCTTTGATATAGAGGCTACCATTGTCTGTGAACGGGAGTCCCACAAGGGGATCGTCATCGGCAAGGGCGGATCCATGCTGAAAAAGATCGGCACCGCTGCCCGGATCGAGATCGAGAACCTGATGGACGCCAAGGTCAACCTGCAGCTCTGGGTCAAGGTCCGCAGGGAATGGCGGGACAGTGAGCTTTATATGAAGAATTACGGGTATAACCCAAGGGATATCTAAATTGTCATGAGGGAACAGATAAGTGTCACCGGAATGGTCCTGATGGCCGCTCCGGTGGGGGAATATGACCGGAGGCTGGTGATCCTGACCCGCGGACGGGGAAAGATCACCGCCTTTGCCAGGGGAGTGAGACGGCCTGGGAACCAGCTTATGGCAGCGGCGGCCCCCTTTGTATTTGGAAAGTTTCTGCTGTACGAGGGCCGTGACGCCTATACCCTGGTGGGTGCGGAGGTGGAAAATTATTTCCGGGAGATCGCCGGGGATATGGAGGCAGCCTGCTATGGCTCCTATTTCCTGGAGATGGCCGATTATTATGGAAGGGAAAATATAGACGCCACGGAGACGCTGCGGCTTTTATACCAGTCCCTGCGGGCTCTTTTAAAGCCGTCGGTCCCCAACCGTCTGGTAAAGCCCGTATATGAGCTGAAGCTCATGGAGATCAACGGAGAATACCGGGAGCTTCCCCTGGGCCGTCTCAACGATTCCACCCTGTACGCCTGGCAGTACGTCCTGGCCGCTCCGGTGGAGAGTCTGTATACATTCACCCTGACGGACCAGGTACTGGGAGAATTCGTCCGGTGCGTGGAGCAGAACAAGGAAAGATTTATTGATAAAACGTTCCATTCCCTTGACATTTTGAACGCAGTAATGGATAATGCTACGTAAGTACCAAACTGCGGGGCCCGGCAAAGATCCATGCCATGGGGCCCGGAACAACTCAGGAGGTCTGAAAGATCCATGAACCGAATCAGAAATACATGTCTCTGCGCCCTGGCAGGGCTTGCCGTATTCTGTACGGCGGCCTGTACCCGCGGCCCGGCACAGGCCTTTGAACCCACAGAGGACAGCCTGTACATCACCGGCAGCGGCCAGGTCACCAGCGCTGCCATAGAGACATACGAGAAGGACTATTACACAGAAGAAGGATTAAAGGCTTTTGTAGAAGAAAACCTGGCAGCCTTCAACCAGGACGCGGCCAGCACGGCCGGGGACGGAGAGAAGGCCCCAGCGGTTTTAAATACGTGTACACTGGCAGACGGGACTGCCTCCCTGCTCATAGACTTTTCTTCTCCGGCGGCCTATATGGAATTTATGGCCGCGTATCCGGATGAGGAAAGCGGAGTCCAGGTAAAGGCCCTGTCCATCCTTTCCATGGAAGAAGCAGAGCTTGGGGACGTACCCCTGACGGCTGCGGCAGGAAAGGAAAAGGGAACGGCCGTACCAGCGGACCAGGTCAAGAAAAAATCAAAGCTCCATGTGGCCGTGGTCGAGGGCCCGGCGCTTCTGGAGACCGACGGAGCCATCCAGTACATTTCCGACGGAGTGACGCTGACGGGAGAAAACGGGGCCAGGACCCCGGACGGAGGCGTGTCCTATATAATTTTTAAATAAGGAACATACAGGGCGCTGTCCTGAAAACAGAATGAAGAGGAGAGACGATATGGAAAAGACAATGGAAAAGATCGTAGCGCTTGCGAAATCCAGAGGCTTTGTTTATCCGGGATCTGAGATTTACGGAGGCCTTGCCAATACATGGGATTACGGCAATCTGGGCGTAGAGCTTAAGAACAATGTAAAGCGGGCCTGGTGGAAAAAATTCATCCAGGAAAGCCCCTATAACGTGGGTGTGGACTGCGCCATCTTAATGAATTCCCAGACATGGGTGGCTTCCGGCCATCTGGGCGGCTTCTCTGACCCCCTTATGGACTGTAAGGCATGTAAGGAGCGTTTCCGTGCCGATAAGCTGATCGAGGACTATATGGCAGAAAAGGGCATCGAGCCGGAGACAGGGATCGACGGCTGGACCCAGGAAGAGATGAAGAAGTATATCGACGACAACAACATCTGCTGCCCCAGCTGCGGAAAGCACGATTTCACCGACATCCGCCAGTTTAACTTAATGTTTAAGACCTTCCAGGGTGTGACCGAGGATGCTAAGAATACGGTATATCTCCGTCCGGAAACGGCACAGGGTATTTTCGTGAACTTCAAGAACGTCCAGAGAACCTCCAGAAAGAAGCTTCCCTTTGGTATCGGCCAGATCGGTAAGTCCTTCCGTAACGAGATCACTCCTGGAAACTTCACCTTCCGTACCAGAGAGTTTGAGCAGATGGAGCTGGAATTTTTCTGTAAGCCTGGAACGGATCTGGAGTGGTTCTCCTACTGGAAGCAGTTCTGCATCGACTGGCTGCGGAATTTAGGTATTAAAGACGACGAGATGAGAGCCCGGGACCATTCCGCAGAGGAGCTCTGCTTTTACAGCAAGGCCACCACGGACCTGGAGTTTTTATTCCCCTTCGGCTGGGGCGAGCTCTGGGGCATTGCAGACCGTACCGACTATGACCTGACCCAGCACCAGAACACCTCTGGTCAGGATATGACGTATTTTGACGACGAGAGCAGTGAGAAATATATTCCATATGTGATCGAGCCGTCTCTGGGAGCCGACCGTGTGACTCTGGCCTTCTTATGCTCCGCATATGACGAGGAAGAGATCGGCGAAGGCGACGTAAGGACCGTTCTCCACTTCCATCCGGCCATCGCTCCGGTGAAGGTGGGCGTGCTGCCCTTATCCAAAAAGCTCAACGAGGGCGCAGAGAAGGTGTACGCAGAGCTTTCCAAATATTATAACTGTGAGTTTGACGACAGAGGAAACATCGGAAAACGTTACAGAAGACAGGACGAGATCGGAACTCCGTTCTGCGTGACTTATGACTTTGATTCTGAGACCGACGGAGCCGTTACGGTCCGCGACCGGGATACCATGGAGCAGGTGCGGGTACCCATTGCAGAGTTAAAGGCATATCTGGAAGAAAAATTTGAATTCTAAATACGGAAGCAGGGTTCAGAAATGCTTTTCGGGCATCCTGGACCTGGAAGATCCGTAGAGGGAAAGAGGCGGCTGAAGGCTTTTTAGCAGTTGGCGGCCTCTTTTCTTAGAAAGGAAGCAGAAAATGGAAATAAAGAATGTAGTTCTGGCATCTGCGTCTCCCAGAAGGAAGGAGCTGCTTTTGCAGATCGGGATCCAGCCGGAGATCGTTGTGAGCCATGTGGTGGAACAGGTCACCTCCAGCGTGCCGTCAGAGGTGGTCATGGAGCTGGCGTCCCAGAAGGCGGCCGACGTGGCAGCCGGGAGAAAGGCCGGGGAGACCGTTATCGGCTCTGACACGGTGGTGGCCATAGATGGGAAGATCCTTGGAAAGCCAAAGACCCACGAAGAGGCCCGTGAGATGATCGGGATGCTGTCCGGCCGGGTCCACCAGGTGTATACGGGCGTCTGTGTGATCCTTAAGGGAGAAGACGGAAACGACCGTTCCAGGGTCTTTTTCGACAAGACCGATGTGGAGGTGTATCCTCTGACAGAGGAGGAGATCTTCCAGTACGCCATGTCGGAGGAGCCCATGGACAAGGCTGGGGCCTACGGCGTCCAGGGCTTCTTTGCCAGGTATATCAAGGGGCTTAAGGGTTCTTATGCCAATGTCATGGGACTTCCTGTGAGCAGGCTGTATCAGGAACTGAAGGAATTAAACGGAATTTAAGGAGTGCCGAAGATGATCAGACTGATCGTATCAGACATAGACGGGACCCTCACAGAGGATGGGGGAAGCCGGCTGGATCCGGAGCTTTACGAGGTGATCCTGAAGCTCAAAAGCCAGGGGATCTATTTTGCGGCTGCCAGTGGCCGCCATTCAGCCAGCATTGAATATATTTTTGATCCAATAAAGGATAAGATCTTTTACATCGGGGACAACGGGGCATATCTGGGCTGCTGCGGCAGGGAGCTTTATCTGACCCAGTATAAGCAGGAGCTGGCCATGGACGTGATCGCCGATATGAAAGCCGCCGGTCTGGACGTTTTAGTGGACTGTGCGGACTGTGCCTATACGGATTCCAGGAATCCGGAGTTTCTCCAGTGGATGTTAAACGGATATCATTTCCGCTTAAAGGAGCTGGAGGATCTGAGGACCCTTGCTGAGCCCATTGTGAAGATCGCCGGCTGCCGTATGGAGGGCCTGGGAAGCCGGGCGGACGGGTTTAAGGAAAAATACGGAACGAAGCTTAAAGTGACCCTGGCGGGAGAGCAGTGGCTGGATACCATGGATCCGGGAGTCAGTAAGGGTGCGGCGGTGAAGCTTCTCCAGGAAAGCCTCATGATCCGTCCCGAAGAGACCATGGTCTTTGGCGACCAGTTAAATGATATCGAGATGTTAAACCAGGCGTATTACAGCTTTGCAGTGGCCAATGGACGGCCGGAGACCCGGGCCGCCGCCAGATTTCTGGCGGATTCCAATGTGAACCAGGGGCCATTGAAGATATTAAAGCTGTTGGTGGAGCGGAAATAATGGAAAAGAAGATGAAAAAACGGAAAAGCGCGTGGATACGCCGGGCGGCGGCCTCTATGGCGGCCATTGCGGCGGCCGTATGCTTAGGAGGCTGCGGCGCGGTGGAAACGTTGTATTCCGGAAAAGGAGAAAAGGAATACGGAAAGGCGGAGACCATGGTGATCCTGACCACAGAACGGCTCCGCTATGAAAACGTATATTCAGAAGAGATCTGGACCGCAGAGATGGACGTCGGCGGAATGGCCTTTGGGACGGTCCTCACAGGCCAGATCCATGATTTTTTAAAGGAGCTGAAGGTCATGAGCCTCATGGCCCGGGAGAAGGAGATCACCCTTTCCAGCCGGGAAAAGGAGCTGGTCAAAACAGCGGCCGGCCAGTATATGGATGCCCTGGGCTCTGTCCAGGCAGAGGAGTTCGGGCTGACAGAGGAAAAAGCGGAGGCCTTGTATACGGATTACTGGACGGCGGAAAAGCTGGTGGAGACCATTACAGGGGATATGAACCTGGAGGTCAGCGACAGCGAGGCCAAGGTGATCTCCGTGGCCCAGATCCAGGTTTCCGACAGGACCCGGGCAGAAGAGATCCATTCAAAGATCCAGGAGGAGGGAATGGATTTTTTTGCCGCAGCCAAGGAATATTCAGAGGATCCGGAGATAAAAAAACAGCTCTGGTACGGCCTCATGGGAGAGGAGTATGAAAAGACGGCCTTTTCCATGGCCTCCGGAGAGGTGAGCCCGGTGGTGGAGGATGGAGGGAAATATTACATCCTGAGGTGCGAAAACGATTACGATGAGGCTGCCACCAGAGTCCGCAAGGAGCAGATGATGCGGGAAAAGAGAAGCGCTGCCTTTTACAGCTCCTACCAGGCGTTCCAGGAGGAGCACCCGCTGACCGGGGACGAGGAGCTGTGGCAGGGGCTTACGGTCACCGGGAGCCCGGCTGTAACGGCGGATTTTTTTGAGATCTTTGAGACGGTATGTGCCGGGGAGGAGCAGGTATGATCGCATTGCGGATCGAAGAACAGAAGAAATTTACCTCGGGGCTTTTTATCGGAGAGCTGTTCGATAAATTTCTTTTAAGGGAGGCGGACATCGTCACCTTCAACCGGTTCACCATCGACGGCCGGGTGCGCCGGGGCTACTATACAGGAGAGGAGCAGGAGGAAGGGGAGATCGGGGAGTTTTCCTCCTGGAGGACCATAAAGCCCGTATGCTTTTCCCTGATCCGGGGAAAGCGTCTGCCGGAGACCTTCCGCATCGTTCTCTGCCTGTCGGAGGAGGCCAGGAGCCGGTTTGTACAGGCCCATGCGCCGGGGATCCTGCCGGAGCAGGCAGGCGGCCTTTATATCAACATCCAGTATGAAAACCAGGAAATGACCTGTGTTACGGGAACATCCATGAACGTTTTCACCATGGACCGGACCCTGGAGCGGGAATGGGACGAGAGCGTAAAGCAGTTTTTAAAAAGAAGCGGGATCGCGTTTACCTGTTAGGAGGCGGCAGTTGAATTTTGATAATTACAGATATTTTGCAGCAGCGGCGGAGGAGTTAAACTTCACAAAGGCGGCCAGAAAGCTTTTTATGACCCAGCAGGCCCTCAGCAAGCAGATCGACAAAATGGAAAGGGAGTATAATACCCGGCTGTTCAACCGGGAAACGCCCATGAGCCTTACGCCGGCCGGAGAGTGTATGTACCGGCACGTCTGCCGGATCCTGGACAATGAGCGGCAGATGCGGGCAGAGCTGGACGTGGTTCTGGGGCAGGAAAGCCGGAATCTGGTGGTGGGAGTCTCCTATTTCCGGAGCAGTATCCTGATCCCGCGGATCATGAAGGAGTTTTCAAGGCTTCATCCGGAGATCTGCGTGACCGTGAAGGAAAAGAACCTGGCGGGCTGTATCGGGGACCTAAAGCTTGGAAAGCTGGATCTGATGTTCGGCTATCATATGGAGGATGATCCGGCCCTGGTCTCCCATCGGCTGGCCCAGGAGGAGACCATCCTTGCAGTGCCGGAGCCCATGGCAGCGGAATGCCTGTCCCCGGAGGAGATCCGAGACTATAAAGAAGAGGGGATCGTCTCGCTGCGTCCTTTTTCCGGCTGTCCCTTTGTGCGGATGGATGCAGATACGTGGATGGGGGAGCAGTTTGACCGGTATTGCAGGGAGGACGGCTTCGATCCGAAGATCTTCGTCATATCCCAGAGCGTCCTTACGGTGCTGGAGTGCTGTGCCGAGGGCATCGGGGCAACGCTGGTCCCTGCCGGCTATCTGGACCATCTGACGGAAGAGCAGAGAAGGGGGATGGTATTTTTCAGATGGAGGTATCCGGATGTCACACTGTTGGGGGCTGTCCTTCATCTGAAGAGCAGCTACATCACAAAGGCAGCCATGGACTTTGTGAAGTGTTCACAGAAAATATGCGGAGAAGAGGAATCCCTTTGGAATGGATTCTTTTAGTTGTGCCATGCGACAAAAACGTTGTTTGTTAAAAATGACGGAAGAAGATAAAATAATCATAAAATATTACTAAAAAAGGAGAAAGACTTATGCAGGCAGACAAAAAGAAAAAAGAGTCCATGAGCATGTGGAAGATCATCCTCATCGTAAACCTGGCTGTGTACATCCTGTCGTTTGTGATCCCGTCGGGAGCGTACCAGAGAGATGGAAAGATGGCAGTTCCAGGCACCTATGAGGTGGTGGAAAAGACGTATCTGAACCCGGTGGATGTGATCCTGGCCGTGGGAGATACGGTATATTCCTCCTTCGGAAAGCTGTTCGTGACACTGATCATCATGGGCGGCATGATGGGGATCGTCAATTCCACAGGAGTCCTGGACCGGGCCCTGGGGAATCTGATCCACCGGCTGAAGGATAAGGCCCTGGCGATCATTCCGATCTATGTATTTGCCACGGCCCTTTTAGGCTGTGTGGGCTCCATGATCTCCACGGTGATCCTGTTCGTTCCCCTGGGACTTCTGATCGCCAGAAAGCTCCGGGCAGACCGGACCTTTGCCGTTGGCCTTGTGATCCTGGGCTCCTTCACCGGCTTCATGTCCTCCCCCATCAATCCCCTCACGGGCGTTATGGGACAGGAGATCGCCGGCCTGGTTCCTTATTCCGGCGCAGGACTCCGGACCATCGTAACGATCCTCAATGTGGCGGTGGTTTCCGCATACCTGGTATGGTGGGCAAAGCGCTGCCAGAAAAATACAGCCATATACGAGGCAGATTTCGGCGGAGAGGAAGCCGTGGAGAGCGGAGAATATGAAAATACATATAAGCCTCTTTCCGGCCGTGAAATGGCGATCCTGGCGATCTTCTTCGGCGCGTTTATCTTTTTTGCTGCCGGCGGCCCGACCCTGGGCCTGGGCATGACCCAGTTAGGCTCCATTATGCTTCCCGTTGCCTTTGTGGAAGGGATCCTGGCCGGATACAGCCTGGACGATACCATGAAAAACTTCGTAAAGGGAACCCAGTCCATGTGCGGCGTTATGGTATTCATGGTCCTGGCCTCTATTATGAGCATTATTTTAAACCAGGCGGGAGTCCTGGACTCCATCGTTTACTATATCTCCATCCCCTTAAGCCATTTAAGCAGCGCTATGGCGGCTGTGGGAATGTTCATTGCAAATGCGTTCATTAACGTATTCATCGGCTCCGGCTCCGGCCAGACTGTGGTTGCCATGCCGATCATGGCTCCCTTAGCCGATGTGGTGGGCGTTACCCGCCAGATGGCAGTGCTCACCCTCCAGTATGGAGACGGCTTTACGAACCTGTTCCTGCCCACCAACGTAAACCTTATGGCATGTCTTGCCATGGCCGGTGTGGACTTTAAGCGGTGGATGAAGTTCCTGGTGCCCTGCTATGCGATTCTGTTTGTGATCATGGTCGCTTCCATCTTCATCGGAACTGCCATCGGATTTTAAGAGGAGGCCGGAAATATGGAATATAACGAAACCTTACAGGAAGAGCTGGTCCGCCTGTCGGATGAGCTGGAGGAGCAGACCCTCCGTCTGCGCCATGAGATCCATCAGTGCCCGGAGCTGTCCTTCCAGGAATTTAAAACGAGCCAGCTGGTGATGCGGGAGCTGGACCGCATTGGGATCCCTTATGAAAAGAGCCCCCAGGAGCCGGGGATCATCGCTGTCATCGACAGCGGCCGCCCGGGTAAGTTCCTGATGCTGAGAGCCGATATGGATGCCCTTCCGATCCAGGAGAAGACGGAGCTTCCCTTTGGCTCCCAGGTCCCCGGGGTCATGCACGCCTGCGGCCACGACGTCCATACGGCCAATCTCCTGGCCGTGGGAGAGCTTCTTTTCCGCACCAGAGAGCGCTGGAACGGAAAGGTAAAGCTGGTGTTTCAGCCGGCAGAGGAAAACGGCGGCGGCGGCCGTGAGATGATAAAGGCAGGACTTATGGAGGAAAAGCCGGACGCCTGCTTTGCCCTTCATGTGAAAAACGGGGCCAGCGGTCTCATTTATTTAAAGCAGAAGTACCTGTCCTCCTATTCGGACGGCTATACGCTGACGATCCATGGCCGGGCAGCCCACTCCTCCATGCCGGAGGAAGGCGTGGATGCCATTTACATTGCGTCGGCAGTGGTGTCCGCCCTTCACGGGATCGCGTCCAGAAACCTTTCTCCCATGGCCCAGGCCACGCTGAACGTGGGGACCATCCACGGAGGTTCGGCGCCCAACATCATTGCGGACCAGGCAGTTCTGGGCGTGATGATGAGAAACGTATCCAGGGAATCCAGGGATGTAATGCGCCATCAGATCGAGACCCTGGCAAAGGGGATCACAGAATCCATGGGAGGAACCTGCGACATCGCCTTCCGGGCCGGATATCCGGCAGTCTACAACGACGTAGAGTTTACAAAAACCGTGGAGCAGGCCTTCCGCAGCAATGCGGACCGGCTTTATGAGAACATGGGAGACGGCCGTCCGGAGGGGTGGCTGGTCACAGACCTGGATCCCATGCTGGGAGCCGAGGACTTCGGGTTCTTTGCCCAGGAGGCCCCGTCTTGCATGATCTTTGTGGGAACGGGAGGGGATGCGCCTATGCATAATCCCGGTTTCCAGGTGGACGAGCGTTATATCAAGCTCTGCACCAGAGCCATGGCTTTTGTGGCGGCAGAATATCTGAAATAAAAAAGAGGCCTGCGGGCCTCTTTTTTTCGCAGGAAAAAGCGTCCCATCTGCTGGAAAGAGAGCGGGATCCGGCAGAAATCTTTCTCTCCCAGATTGCAGAAACTCCGTCTTTGTAGTAAAATAAAGACAGAAAACTCCTGGCAGGGAGGTTTCATATGGGAAAAAAGAAAGGGGAAGCAGAAACTATGGAAAAATTTTCTGAACTTCAGTATGTCCGCCCGGATATGGAAAAGGTACTGGGAGACATGAGAGCAGTCACAGAGGCTCTGAAAAATGCCGCAGACTTTGGGGAGTTTAAAGCGGCGTACATGGATTATGTGAATACGGATATCCAGGTCTCCACAGCCAGACAGCTGGCCCATATCCGGAACACCATCAATATGATGGATGAATTTTATGAGGCAGAGATGGGATATTTCCACGCATGGATGCCGAAATACGAGATCTTGGTAAAGGAAATGGGAACGGTGATCTTAAATTCTCCCTTTAAGAAGGATATGGAGGAGGAATTCGGCTCCATCCTGATCCAGAATATGGAGGTGGGGCAGCTCCTTTCCAGCGAGGCCGTGGTGGACGATATGGTAAAGGAAGCAGAGTTAGCCAATCTGTATTCCAAAACTGTGGCCGGTGCGTCTGTGGAATTCCGGGGGGAAATGTGCAGCACCTACGGCCTTTTAAAGCATATGCAGAGCACAGACCGCCAGGAGCGGAAGGAAGCGTTTGAGGCCTGGGCCCGTCTGTTTGAAGGGATCTCACCGAAGATCGATGAGATCTATGACGGCCTGGTACAGCTCAGAGCCGGAATGGCACAGAAACTGGGCTTTGAGAGCTTCATCCCCATGGGATATTATAAACGCCGCAGATACGATTACAATGCAGAGGATCTGAAGGTTTTCCGCCGCCAGGTGCAGGAGGTGATCGTTCCCGCCTGCGTAAAGCTGTATGAAAGACAGAGAAAGGCCCTGGGCGTGGATACCCTTCATTATTATGACGAATCCATTTCCAGTCCCCAGGGAAATCCGGTTCCTGTGGGAGACCGGGACTATATGGTGAAGAAGGCCCAGGAAATGTACCGGGAGCTGTCTCCGGAAAGCGGGGAATTCTTTGATTTTATGGTGGAGCACCAGCTGTTTGACCTGGAGACCAAAAAAGGAAAACGGGTCGGCGGCTACTGCACCTCCCTTCCCCTGTACCATGCGCCCTTTATCTTCTCCAACTTCAACGGGACCCAGGCGGATGTGAACGTGCTGACCCATGAGGCCGGTCATGCCTTTGCCGGCTTTACAGCAGATAAATTCCAGAAGACCCCGGAGCTCTGCCACAGTACCAGCGAGATCAATGAGATCCACTCCATGGGCATGGAGCTTTGGACCTATCCGTGGATGGAGAGCTTCTTTGGAGACAAGGCGGAGCAGTACCGGAAGGAGCATTTAGCCGATGCGCTGATGAAGATCCCGTATATGGTCTGCGTGGATGAATTCCAGCACCGGGTATTTGAAAAGCCGGAGATGACGGCCATGGAGCGGAGAGCCGTATGGAGTGAGCTGGAAAAGGTTTATATGCCCTGGAGGGATTATGACGGAAATGCCTTCCTTACAGGCGGCGGATTCTGGATGCAGAAGCAGCACATTTTCCTGTATCCCTTCTATTATGTGGACTATGCCATGGCCCAGATCGGCGCCTTCGAGTTCTATACCAAGATGAAGGCAGACCGGAAGGCCGCATGGGCAGATTATTATAAGCTGTGCCAGGCGGGAGGCTCCATGGGCTACTTTAAGCTCTTAGAGTACAGCGGGCTTCACAATGTATTAAAGGAAGGTTCCGTAAAGGAAGCCCTAAAGGCTGTCCTTGAGGAGCTGGAGGTATAAAAACATACCGGGTGTTGCAGATATAGTCTGCGGCGCCCTTTTTTCTAGTTTACCGGGAGATGGCAGGGAAAGCAGATGGAATATATAGAAAAAAACTATTTATTATAAAATTATCATTGAAATTTTCAAGTCGACATTTTGCATATTTATGCTAAAATTAACAAGGTTAATTTATGGATGATTCATTGATTTTTCAATGATCTGGCAAGGAGTGTAGAGATATGAGTGGATCTAAAGAACAACCTGGAAGTCGGGAAATTACCGAGAATCTCACAAGACAGCAGCTGCAGGAGCTGGAGGAAAAGGAAAAAACACCGTTGCAGAGGTTTCTGGACCTTCTTATTACGATATTTCCGCTTTTATGCGGCGGTGCAGCAGTCTGGGAATATCAGTGTATCCCGGACCATTCCCCTAATGCAAATCCCATGACTTATCTGGTATTTCTTTTGATCCTTATGGGAATTTATGCGGTATATTGGATGGTCGCTCTCCTTGGCCTCCGAGTTGGAAACCGGGCCAGGTTCCAGAAGGTCCGCTACCGCGCGCCGCTGTATTCCGTTCTGTTTTTATTTCTGGCCGTCTACGATTACCTTACCCTGAAGACCGGGATCCTGACTCAGCCATTTGTCCCCTGTCTGAACAGCATTATGAACATTGCCTGGATCGACCGGGAAATGCTGATGATCAGTACCCTGTACACCTTAAGACTGCTGTTTCTGGGATATTTCATCGGTGTGGCCCTGGGCCTTGTGACCGGGATCACCTGCGGATACAGCGCCAGGATCCGGTACTGGGTGGATCCCATCATTAAATTCCTGGGACCGATCCCCACCTCCACATGGATTCCGATCATCATGGTGGTGACTGCGAACCTGTTCGGCGGTTCGATCTTCATCATTGCCCTGGGCTCCTGGTTTGCCGTGACAGTGGCGTCCATGACTGGGATCTCCAACGTGGACCGCGATTATTTTGAGGCGGCAAGGACGCTGGGGGCCAGCGAGCGCCAGCTGGTGTTCCGGGTGGCGATCCCCCATGCGATGCCCAGCATCCTCCAGGGAATGACCCAGGCCATGAGTACGGCCTGTACCGCCATCATGATCGCGGAAATGATGGGCGTAAAAGCGGGTCTTGGCTGGTATATGACCTGGGCAAAATCCTGGGCGGCCTTTGACAAGATGTTTGCGGCGCTGTTTGTGATCTGTCTGGTGTTCACAGCGGTGACCAAGGCTCTGGCTATGATCAAGAAGCATGTGCTTCGCTGGCAGATAGGAGTGGTGAAATAATGGCAGAAACAGTGACCTTACAGTTAAATCATGTGTCCAAAAGCTTTGCGAAGGTGGAGAAAGAGGGGATTACCAATGCCCTGGGAAATATCGATCTCACCATGCATGACGGAGAATTCATCAGCCTGGTGGGTACCTCAGGCTGCGGTAAGTCCACGATCCTCCGGCTGATCGCCGGCTTGATCCCGCCGACCATGGGAACGCTCATGGTCAACGGAGAGGAGATCACCGGCCCGGATCCCAGCCGCGGCATGGTATTCCAGAAGCCGACCCTGTTTCCATGGCTGACAGTGGAAAAAAATATTTCCTTCAGCCTGCGGATGCAGAATAAGTTCAAGGGAAACGAGGAAGAAGTGGAGCGGATGTTAAAGGTCATCGGCCTGGAGGAATTCCGGGACGATTATCCGGGACAGCTTTCCGGCGGCATGGCCCAGAGGGTAGCTCTGGTCCGGACGCTGATCAATCACCCGAAGATCCTCCTTTTGGACGAGCCTCTGGGAGCCCTGGATGCCTTTACCAGAATGAATATGCAGGATGAGATCTTGGATATCTGGAAGAAGAGAAAGCAGCTGGTGGTCATGGTGACTCATGACGTGGACGAGGCCATCTATATGGGAACCCGTGTCATCGCCATGGAGGCCAATCCGGGCCAGATCAAGGCGGATATCCCCATTGAGCTCCCCTATCCCAGAGACAGGAGCAGCGCTGAATTTGTGGGATACAGGAACCAGATCCTAGGACTTTTAAATTATGGATCCGGGGAAAAAGGGGAGTAGCAGAGCCATCCGCTCTTTGCTATATATTAAAAAAATCTTATAAGGAGATAAAGACAATGAGACTCAGAAAACTGATGTGTACAGCAATGTCCGCAGCAATCGTGGCATCTATGGCAGGCTGCGGACAGGGAAAGCCGGCAGAGACGACAGCGGCGCCTGCTGCGGCTGAGACAACCAAGGCAGAGGAGACAAAAGCCGAGGAGACCAAGGCAGAAGAGACAAAAGCTGAGGAGACTAAGGCAGAGGAGACAAAAGCCGCAGAGGTAAGCTCCGACCGCTCCAATATGTTTGATGTGATCGAGACAGAGGGCCGGGCCATCGATTATGGAAACGTGGACCTGACTCCCACAGCTGAGGAACTGGAGGCTATGAAAAAGGAGCCGGCATATGGAAAGCCGGTGCGCTACTGGATGTCCGATGGCTGCACCTCCGGGCCCAACGTTGCCAATCTTCTGGGCTACTATGAGGAAGCGGGACTGACTGCCGAGGGTGTAAAGGGCACCTCCTATACAGAGGCTCTTGGAACAGGAGCAGCCGAGGTTGCCGTAGGCCATATCGCCACCATGCTGGTACCATCCACCAATGGTGTGGACCTGACCTTCGTGGGCGGTGCGCATATTGGCTGTAAATCTTTATACGTTCTTGCAGACAGCGAATATAAGACCACCGAGGACTTAAAGGGAACCAGAATCTCCACACCCAACGGAATCGGCGCCAGCGATTACAACATCACTTCCTTACTGTTGGATGCAGACGGGATCAATCCCCAGAAGGATGTGGAGCTGACTCCTGTTGAGACCAGTGCCTGCGTGACCGCCATGGAAAACGGTGAGATCTCCGCAGCCCTGTTATCTGATACCTTTGCCTACAAGCTGGTACAGGATGGAAAGCTCCGCTGCGTCCGCTCTTTGCTGGATGCTGATTTCCAGGGAGAGCCCTGCTGTATCATCGCCATGAATGCCACCTTCGTAAAAGAAAATCCGGTGATTTCCAGGAAGATCGCGGGAGCGGTGCAGAAGGCCCATAGCTGGATGCGTGAAAACCCCGATGAGGCGACCCAGATGCTCATCGACGAGGGCTTAAACAGCGAAGACTTCGACATGAACGTGAAGTTAAATAATTCTCTTCAGTTCGGTCTGTCCACAGATTTTACAGAGGCAGGCCTCCGCGCCATTGCCGAGGATTATATCCGTCTGGACCTGATCACTGCCACTGACGATATTGAAGAGGTTATGTCCAAAGCATGGACTCCGGTTCTTGACCAGTAATACGGGAACACAACTTTAAATTCGGGGGAATGCTGCAACTTTGCAGCACTCCCCTTTTCCATAATAAGATGAATGAAACGGGAAAGGAAAGAAGAATGAAACAGAAAATCACAGCAGGCGTAACTCTGCTAACGGCCCTCCTCCTGGGTGTGGGTCCATGGACCTTTTTTAAAGCATGCCCGGTGACACCGGAAAAGATCATGAAATGCCACTGGTGCTGTCTGGCGCTGATCCCGCTGGCTCTGGTTCTGGGCGTTGCAGGCATCGTACAGCTTATGGCAAAAAGCCGGGAGGCCAGACAGGCGGTCTGTCTTCTGGCGGCTGCGGCGTATATTGGCACAATACTGCTTCCGGCGGTTCTCATCGGAGGCTGTGCGAAACCGGAAATGGCGTGTAATGTTTTGACTTATCCTTGTGTTTATGCAGTAAGTGCCCTGGGGCTGGTGTTCCAGGCAGCTGGTCTTTTCATAGGAAAGAACGGGAAGCACGTTTAGGAGGCCGGATTATGAAAACTATGGGGATCATATGGAAGATCGCTTTAAAAAATCTGAAAAGACGTCCAGTGAGGACGGGCTGCATGATCTTTTTCGTGTTCATGCTGTCGGCTTCCCTGTTTTTTAGTTCCATGCTGGTGGGCAGCATGGAAGGGACGCTTCAGAAGACCACGGACCGGATGGGAGCGGATCTGATCGTGGTGCCGAAGGAGTTTGAAAAGAGCATGGCGGATTCCCTTTTTCTGGGGGAATTGTGCAGTTTCAGTTTTGACCGTTCCTGGGTGGACGATATTGTTTCCATTGAGGGGATCAGGGATGCAACGCCCCAGCTTTATCTGGAATCGCTGGCGGCGGACTGCTGCTCTGCGGCGACCCAGCTGATTGCCTTTGACCCGGAAACGGATTACATCGTTACGCCCTGGCTGGAAAAGGATAACCTTCCGGCTCCGGGAAAGAACCAGATGTACCTGGGAAGCTCCATTACACCCTCAGAGCCGGGAAAAATTAAATTTTTCGGCGTGGAATATGAGGTCCTGGGGCAGCTGGAGCGGACTGGGACCAGCTATGACACCTGTGCGTTTATGACCTGGGATACAGCTCAGGAGATCATGGGCTGTGAAAAGTGGGTCCAGTCCTTTGGAGAACCCAAAGGAGAGGCAGAGGATCTGGTCTCCTCTATCATGATTCGCGTAGAGGATGGCACGGATGCTAAGGCAGTGGCCAGGAAGATCAATTTTCAGCTGGACGGCGCGCCGGTAGCCGCGTATACCACCAATGGGATCTTCAATGGGGTCATGGAATCTGTGGCCGGCATGACCGGCTACTGTACGGTATTAATGGCCCTGATCCTGGTGCTTGTGGCGACGGCCCTTGTTACGGTGTTTACGATCACGATGAATGAAAGGACAGAGGAGTTTGGCATCCTGGCATCCCTGGGCGTAAGCAGTAGAAGGCTGGGAGGGATCGTCCTTACAGAGGGCAGCATCATTGGACTTGCGGGAGGACTTCTGGGAGCAGGGACTTCCGCCGCCTGTCTTCTGATGTTCGCAGTTCCCATCCAGGTAAAGCTCCATATCCCGAAGCTTCTTACCTCGGTGCGGGAGCTGGTTGCTGCTGCGGCCTTCTGTATCCTGCTTTCCCTGGTTGTATCCCTGGCTTCCTCTTTGTATTCAGCATGGAAGGTGAGCCGGACAAATCTGGATGGACTGATCAAGGGGGAGGAATTATAAAATGCTGCTGGAAACAAAAGATCTGACAAAAATCTACCGTCGGGGAGAAAAAGAGTTCCGCGCAGTGGATAAAGCATCCATTTCTGTGGAGAAAGGGGAGCTGGCGGTGATTACCGGCCCCTCTGGATGCGGAAAGAGCACCCTGTTCCATCTGATCTCCGGGATCACAGTGCCTGACAGCGGCCTGGTCCTGTTTGAGGGAGATGAGATCACCGGAATCTCTCCGCAGGCGGCTGCAAGGCTGCGGGCAGAGAAGATCAGCTATATTTTACAGGGAAACAGCCTGCTGGCCAATTTGACAGTGCTGGAGAACATCTGTCTTCCCCACCGCCTTTCTGGATGCGGAATAGATGTGGAGGAACGGGCCATAAGGCTTCTGGAAGAGTTTGGTCTGGAGGGCATGGCAGAGGAATATCCGGGAAATCTGTCCGGCGGAGAAAGACGGCGGGCGGCCATTGTCCGTGCCTTTGTCCATGAGCCGCTTCTGGTGGTTGCCGATGAGCCCACCAGTGATCTGGATGAGGAAAACACGAAGATCATCCTGGATTATTTTGAGAGAAAGCGGAAAGCGGGGACGGCTATCTTAATCAGCACCCATGACCTTTCCTGTCTGAGACCGGGAGTGACCCATTACCGGATGGACCACGGTGTGATCCGGTCCCGGACAGAAATTTAAAGCTGGACAGAGAATTATTAGCACTCATTGTAAATGAGTGCTAAAATTTTATTGACATTTCTCTCCAAAGGTATTACAATATCCATTGTTGCAGGAAAAATAGCCGTCGTCTGACGGAGACATACATTCAGAACAGCAGAAATATCGAAGGAGTGGATTTTTTATGGCAAAGAGCGGAAGTTTATCCATTAACAGTGAGAACATTTTCCCCATTATCAAAAAGTGGCTGTACTCAGACCATGACATTTTTTACAGAGAACTGGTGAGCAACGGCTGCGACGCCATCACAAAGCTGAAAAAGCTGGCGCTGATGGGCGAGTACGAGGAGCCGGACGGAGTGGAATATAAGGTGTCCGTCACCGTAAACCCCAAGGAAAAGACCATCCAGGTCTCCGATAACGGTCTGGGAATGACCGAGGACGAGGTGGAGGAATATATCAACCAGATCGCCTTTTCCGGAGCCCAGGACTTCTTAAATAAATACAAGGACAAGGCCAACGAGGACCAGATCATCGGTCATTTCGGACTGGGCTTTTATTCTGCGTTCATGGTGGCAGACCGCGTGACCATCGATACCTTATCCTATAAGGCAGACGCCAGGGCGGTCCACTGGGAGTCCGAAGGCGGCACAGAGTATGAGATGACCGATGGGGACAAAACAGAAGCAGGAACCACCATCACCCTTTATTTAAACGACGACAGCACGGAGTTTGCCAACGAGTACCGGGCCAGAGAGGTCCTGGAAAAATACTGCGCCTTCATGCCGGTGGAGATCTATGTGGCAGACGAGACGGCGGAGCCCCAGTACGATACCATCGAAAAGGATGAGCTGACCGATAAGGACACCGTGATCGAGACCATTGTGGAAGAGGCAAAGACCGAGGAAAAGGAGAACGAGGACGGTACAAAGGAGACTGTGGAGGTTTCCCCAGCAAGAGAAAAATATAAGATCTTAAGACGGCCCGAGCCCATCAACGATATCCATCCCCTGTGGAATAAGCATCCCAACGAGTGCACGGAGGAGGAATATAAGGAATTTTACCGTAAGGTATTCATGGACTTTAAGGAGCCCTTATTCTGGATCCACCTGAACATGGACTACCCCTTCAACTTAAAGGGGATCCTGTACTTCCCCAAGATCAATATGGAGTACGAGAGCATCGAGGGAAAGATCAAGCTGTATAACAACCAGGTGTTCATCGCCGATAATATCAAAGAGGTGATCCCGGAGTTCCTGATGCTGTTAAAGGGCGTCATCGACTGTCCGGATCTGCCCCTGAACGTATCCAGAAGCGCCTTACAGAACGACGGCTTTGTGAAAAAGATCTCTGATTACATCACAAAGAAGGTGGCAGACAAGCTTTCTGGCATGTGCAAGACCGACCGGGAGAATTATGAGAAATACTGGGATGATATCAATCCCTTCATTAAATTCGGCTGCTTAAAGGATGAGAAGTTTGCAGAAAAGATGAACGATTATATCATCTTTAAGAACCTGGACGGCAAATATCTGACTCTGAAGGACTGCCTGGAGGCCAATAAAGAAAAGGGCCATGAAAACCAGGTATTTTATGTGACCGATGAAAAGGAGCAGAGTCAGTATATCAACATGTTCAGGGAGGCCGGCCTGGATGCGGTGATTCTTCCCAATGCCATCGATTCCCCGTTCATCTCCCATATGGAGCAGAAGAACGAGAAGGTGAAATTCCTCCGCATCGACGCGGATGTCAACGAGACCTTTAAGGAGAAGGAAGAGGACGACGAGGCCGCAAAGGAGCAGGCAAAGAAGGATGCAGAAAGCCTTTCAGAGATCTTTAAGAAGGCCCTTGGAAACGATAAGCTGGAAGTGAAGGTGGAGAAGCTTAAGAATGAGTCGGTGGCCTCCATGATCACCGTTTCCGAGGAGAGCCGCAGAATGGCCGATATGATGAAGATGTACAGCATGTACGGCGGCGGCGCAGATATGTTCCCGGTATCGGAGACCCTGGTGTTGAACGCCAACAACCAGCTGGTGAAATTCGTGCTGAACCACAAAGACGGAGAAAACACCGGAAAGATCTGCGAGCAGCTTTACGATCTGGCCAAGCTGGCCCATGGAAGCCTCTCTCCGGAGCGCATGACAAAGTTCATTGCCAGAAGCGGCGAGATCATGATGGACATGGCCCGGGAAGAGCAGTAAAGGACGTTTATGGAATATAAAAGACGGGACTATTTTATCACATTTACCATGCTGGGACTTTCCGCAGCGGCCCTGATGGCGTACCAGTACGCCGGGGCCCTGCTGTTCGGCCTGGCTGAAACGTGGGTAAAAAGCCAGGAGACCGGCATTTTCCGCTGGTTTTCCTGGCTTTTTGACTCTCCCTGGACGGCTGTGCTGGTGAAATATCTGTTCGTCATCGGCGGCGCCTATCCGCTTATAGCCCTCCTTTTGTGCCGGATCCCAAAATTTAAGGGAAGACCGCAGCCCCTGTCCCTGGCAGCCTTTCTCCTGTGCCTCATCGCCGCCATGGGGACCGGAAACGTTTTTAATCTTCTGGGCAATCTGGTGAACGCCTTTTTCTCCGCGTTCAACGGCAGGACCATTGAGGAAATGAACCCGGCGGCGGAAATGATGATGGACATGACGCCGTCCATGGTCATTTACGCCTGCTTTCTGGGACCGTTCATGGAGGAGCTTCTGTTCCGGGGCATGATCTTAAAACGGGCCAGACGGTTCGGAGACCGGACGGCGGTGGCGTTCGCAGCGGTGCTCTTCGGGCTCATGCACGGAAACCTGCTGCAGTTTTTCTATGCGGCCGCCATCGGCCTGATCCTGGGCTACGTGGCCGTAAGGACCAACAGCATCCGCTATACGATCTTGATGCACATGGCCATTAATTCCTTCAGCACCGTCATGGTGGCTGGGCAGGAGCTGGTGGCAGCGGCCCTGGGAGATCTGGCAGCGGTCCCTTATTCCATGGCATTCCTGGCTTTCCTCGTTTTTATGACAGCTGGCGGGGCCATGGTCCTCTGGCGGTTCGGCCCCATCTGGTACTGCCAGGTGACGGCCCATAACGGGGAAAAGAGCCCATGGAAAAAGCATGTCTACTGGAATCCGGGATTTCTCCTGTTTCTTGGCCTGTGCCTGTTTGAGATGATCGGTTATCTGTTTTTGTAACCGCCCGGTCGTGCGCCTTTTTGTCTGCGGATCAAGGCAGGAAGCGCCGGGCATCTGGAGCTTTGTGCGGCTGAGCGGTTCCTCTGTTTTCAGGAAAAGCGTTTCCGGGGGATTGACTTTCCGGCAGTGAGATTCTATAATATGTAGTAATGATTACTACATCGCGCAGGGCGCGGTTTTAAGCTGGAGGAAGCAGTATGAGATATAAGATTATAGGGGACAGCTGCCTGGATCTGACAAAGGAAATGAGAAAGGATCCCTGTTATTCCATGATCCCTCTGACACTGGTGGTGGGAGAGCGGCATTTTGTGGATGACGAGACCTTTGACCAGAAGGAATTTATAAAAGTAGTAAAGGAGTACCCGGAGTGCCCGAAATCGGCCTGTCCGTCTCCGGAGATGTTTAAGGAGGCGTATTGCTGCGAGGAAGAGAATGTGTTTGTGATCACTCTTTCTGCGGCTTTAAGCGGAAGCTATAACAGCGCGGTCCTGGCAAGATCGCTCTATGAGGAGGAGCACGGGAAGAAGAATATCCTGGTGCTGGATTCAAAATCTGCGTCCAGCGGCCAGTTAAATATCGCCATGTATATCCGGGAACTCTGTGACCAGGGCCTGGAGTTTGACGAGATCTGTGAAAAGGCCTCTGCCTACCGGGACCGGATGAATACGTATTTTGTCCTGGAATCCCTGGATACGCTGAAAAAGAACGGACGCCTTACGGGGCTCCAGGCATTTTTTGCCACCAAGTTAAACATCAAGCCGGTCATGGGTGCGGACAACGGCACGATCATCAAGCTGGACCAGGCCAGGGGGATTCAGAAGGCCCTGCAGCGTATGGCGGAGATCGCCGTGAAGGAAGCTGGGACCACAAAAGACAAGCGTCTGGTGATCGCCCACTGCAACGCCCCGGAGCGCGCCCAGTTCATGAAGGAAAAGCTATGCTCCATGGCAGATTTCAAAGAGGTGGTCATCACCGATACCTGCGGGGTGTCCACCGTATACGCCAACGACGGAGGCGTGATCTTAGCATTATAGGAGCCAGAAAAGGGCCGGGAGTATCAGTACTCCTGGCCCTGATAAATTTTATTTTCTTTCAGATACCTGGCCATGGAATTCAGCACCAGACGTTTGTTTCCGCTCCATAAGGGGGCCGTCAGCAGGGATTTGGGCCCGTCGCCGGTGAGCCGGTGGATCACCGTTTCCGGAGGCAGGAGCTTTAAACAGTCTCCCACCAGCTCCAGATACTGGGAAAGCTCCAGGACCTGGAAGGCACCCTGGCGGTACAGCCGGTCCAGGTCGGTGCCCTTTAGTACATGGAGGAGCTGAAGCTTGATCCCGTCGATCTTAAGGCCTGCCAGGTACCGGATGGTTTCCAGCATATCCTCTCGGGTCTCGCCCGGAAGCCCCAGGATCACATGGACGATGACCGTCAGGCCTGCGGCCCTCAGACGGCGGAAGGCGTCCTCGAAAACGGGAAGCCCATAGCCGCGGCGGATGAACCGGGCGGTGGACTCATGGATGGTCTGGAGGCCCAGCTCCACCCATACAGGCTTTTCCTGGTTCAGCCGGGAAAGGAGAGCCACAGTCTCATCCGGCAGACAGTCGGGCCGGGTGCCGATGGACAGGGCGCAGACCTCCGGCAGGGAGACGGCCTCTGTAAACAGGGCTTCCAGATAGGGAAGAGGGGCGTAGGTGTTGGTGTAGGACTGGAAATAGGCGATATACAGGGCGTCGGGACCGGCCTTTTTCTCCACCAGTTTTTTTGCCAGGTCTGCCTGCTCCCGGAGAGAGAGTTGCTTTTGGGCGGCAAAATCCCCGGAGCCGCCCTGACTGCAGAAGATGCAGCCGCCCCGGCCCACAGAGCCGTCCCGGTTGGGACAGGTCATGCCGCCGTCCAGGGCCAGCTTATATACTTTTCTCCCAAACATTTCTTTTAAATGAAAATCCAGGGAATGATAGGGTTTTCCGTTCCAGCTGTTCATATTTTACAAAACCTTTCCACAAAACTATTGCAAGTATGTCCGTACCTATTATATAATGGGAAAAGGCCGGCGGCAAGGACCAATGCAGCCATATGGAAAAAGGAGATGGATCAATGGAAAAAAACATGCTGTTACAGCAGCTGGACGGCGGGAAGGCCGAGGACTTCCTGGAAAAAATGTACGGAAAGGATCATGTGGAGGAAAATAAAAAACGGTATCTCCGCGTGATGGAGGGCTTTGAGCAGTCCTTTAAAAATACAGATCTGTATCTGTTCACCTCCGCGGGCCGCACGGAGATCAGTGGAAACCATACAGACCACAACCACGGGAAGGTCCTGGCAGGAAGCATCAACCTGGACTGTGTGGCTGCGGCCGCGGCTAACGGGACCGATGAGATCCATATCACCAGCGAGACTTATAACCAGAGGTTTACGATCCGTCTGGATGACCTTTCTCCCAGCGAAAAGATGGCGGGGACCATCGACCTGACCAAGGGAATGTTAATGGGCTTTCAGGAGATGGGGTACAGGGTCGGCGGCTTTGACGCCTTTATCACCAGTAACGTTATCAGCGCCGCCGGAGTCAGCTCCTCTGCATCCTATGAGATGCTGATCTGTTCCATAATCAATACCTTTTTTAACGAAAATAAGGTGGATGTGGTCACCTACGCCCATGTGGGAAAATATGCGGAAAACAAATACTGGAACAAGGCCTCCGGTCTGCTGGACCAGATGGCCTGCGCCGTGGGCGGCATGATTACCATTGATTTTAAGGATCCCTTAAAGCCAGTGGTGGAAAAGATCGATTATGATTTCGGAGCCCAGGACCACAGCCTGATCATTGTCCAGACAGGAAAGGGCCATGCGGATCTCAGCGCAGAATACTCCTCCATCCCCTCGGATATGAAAAAGGTAGCTGCAGTGTTCGGAAAAGAGGTCTGCGCCGATATCACAGAGGAAGAGGTCATCGCGCGTGTGACCGAGGTGAAGGAAAAGGCCGGGGACCGGGCGCTCCTTCGGGCGCTTCATTTCTTCGAGGAAAATAAGCGGGTGGAGAAGGAAGTCTGCGCCTTAAAGGAGGACCGGTTTGAGGACTTCCTGGAGCTGATCACTGAATCAGGCAATTCCTCCTGGAAGTGGCTCCAGAACTGTTATGTGCCGGGAAGCGAGGAGCAGGGCATCACTGCCGCTCTGGCCCTTACAGAGCTGTTCCTTAAGGAAAAGGGCTGCGGAGCCTGCCGGGTACACGGCGGCGGTTTTGCCGGCGTGATTATGGCCATGATCCCCAATGCCCTGGCGGACGAGTATATTGCCTACATAGAAAAAGCCATGGGCCAGGGAAGCGCCTACCGCATGAGCATTCGTCCCTATGGTGCCGTTTGTGTAAATGATTTTATATAAGATGGGATACAGAAAGAGTATCAGAAAGCCAGGTCGTCCATCACGGTTCCTGGCAGCAGTCCTTTTAGGAAGCGCTTTGGCGCTATGGGGCTGTGCTCAGGACGAGGAGGTAAAGAGAGCGCGGCAGTGTGTGACTCTGGCCGGAGGGCTCCACGGGGAGCTCATTCACAGGGAGGCCATCGCCCTGGCCAATTCAGTCAATACCTCAGAGTCCACGGTCTACGTGGAGCTGAAGGAATCCAAGGGCTCTCCTGTGAGCCTGGAAAACCTGTGCCAGGGGAAATATGATCTGGCCCTGGTATCCGGAGATGTGGTCTATGACGCCTGGAACGGGGAAGGGACCTTTGAGGGAGAGAAAAAAGAAAATTTCCGCATCCTCATGGCCTGTTATCCGGCGGCGTCCCAGTGGCTGGCCCGGAGGGACTCGGGCCTGGCCTTTGTCCATGAACTGGACGGCCGGAATCTTTCGGCCGGACCGGCGTTTTCGGAGACGGGAATAGCATCTGCGGCGGCCTTTGACGCCCTGGATATGGATGTGAAGGAAGAAAATTTCTGGCAGCGGGGGATCGAAAACAGCACAGGGATCCTAAAAGATGGGATTGTGGATGGAATCCACGGATTTCTGGAGGCTCCTGCGGACGTTTTCCTCCGGCTTTCAGAGGAATTGGAAGTATCAGTTCTTTCCTATACGGAGGAAGAGCTGGACCAGATCCTGGAAAAAGACTCCAGATACCAGAAGATTACGATCCCGGCAGGAACGTACAGGGGACAGGAGGAATCAGTGAGGACCTTTGGCTTTCCAGTATTTCTATGTGCGGGAGTGGAGATGGAAGAAGAACTGGCTTATGAGATTGTCAGGGCCATGGATACAAATATAAGGAAAGCGGGAGACCCGCACCTGGCTGCCATGGAGGATAAGTCCTTTCTGTGCCAGGAAGGCCCGGCCCTTCTTCATGAAGGAGCCAGGCGGTATTATACGGAAAAAGGTTATATGGATTAAAAAGCTAAAAAAGCGGCGGCTTTACGCAAGGAGGATTATATTATGTTATATAAGCAGCTCATTGAACTTTTTGATATCTTAGACAGCGCTTCGGCATCCGGAGCACAGGTAGTGGAATATCTCCGCTCCATCGTTCCGGACTGCCAGGTGGAGACTTACCCGCTGGAGGGACCCAAGGGCCACACAGATATGGTGCGGATCCTGATCCCCGGAAAGAACGGAAAGAGCAAAGGCGGCTCTGCAAAGACCATGGGTATCTTAGGCCGTCTGGGCGGCCTGGGAGCAAGACCGGAGCAGCTGGGCTTCGTTTCTGACGGAGACGGCGCTTTAACGGCTCTGGCAGTGGCTGCAAAGCTTCTGGATATGCAGAAAAAGGGTGATTTCTTAGAGGGAGACGTATTTATCTCTACCCACGTATGCCCCGACGCGCCCACCACGCCCCATGAGCCCGTTCCGTTCATGAACTCCCCGGTTGAGACCTGGCAGGTAAATAAGGAAGAGGTCACCGATGACCTGGACGCCGTTTTAGTGGTGGATACCACCAAGGGCAACCGGATCATCAATCACCGCGGCTTTGCCATCTCCCCCACTGTGAAGGAGGGATACATCTTACGGGTCAGCGAGGATCTTCTGGATGTAATGATTAGCACCACAGGACGGCTGCCACACGTATTTGCCTTAAGCCAGCAGGATATCACTCCCTACGGAAACGGCCTGTACCACTTAAACAGCATTTTACAGCCGGCAACAGCCACCAAGGCCCCGGTGGTAGGCGTGGCAGTGACCACAGAGACCACAGTGGCAGGCTGTGCAACCGGAGCTACCCATCTGGAGGACCTGGAGGATGCAGGACGGTTTATGCTGGAGGCAGCCAAGGCCTTTGGAAATGGTCTGTGCTCCTTCTACGATGAGGAGGAATTTGGCCGGATCCAGAAGCTGTATGGCTCCATGGAGCACTTTCAGACCCTGGGGAAACAGTAATCGGAGAACTATAAAACATCGGCTTCGATACATGTCGAAAAACAGGGAAATACATGGTATTTTGAGAAATGTCTGATAAAATCATGTTGAAAGGAGGTCTTTCAATATGAGAGAAGACGATTTTGAGGTATATCTCCGGAACACGAATCTGTCGGAAAATACCATCGCATCCTACAAATTTGCTGTCAAGCAGTATTTCGGCCAGTTCGATACGGTGACGCAGAAAAAGCTGCGGGACCATAAGATGTGGCTGATCGAATCCTATAAGCCCAAAACGGTGAATTTAAGGATCCGCGCCATCAACTGCTACCTGGACAGCATTGGAAAGGGAGAGTGGAAGCTGCAGTTTGTAAAGGTGCAGCAGAAGGCCTTTCTGGAGAATGTGATCAGCGAGGCGGATTATGAGTATTTTAAAAGCTGCTTAAAGCGGGACGGAGAGTTGTTCTGGTATTTTGCAGTCCGCTTTATGGCAGCCACCGGGGTCCGGGTCAGCGAGCTGATCCAGATCAAGGCGGAGCATGTACAGATCGGATATATGGATCTGTATTCCAAAGGCGGAAAGCTGAGGCGGATCTACATACCGAAGCTTTTGCAGGAGGAGGCGCTGGCCTGGTTGGAAGGAAGAAACCAGACCAGCGGCTTTCTTTTTTTAAACAAGCAGGGACGCCGGATCACCACCAGGGGCGTGGCGGGACAGCTGAAGGTCATGGCCCTCCGGTACGGCATCGATCCGGCGGTGGCCTATCCCCATTCCTTCCGCCACCGGTTTGCCAAAAGCTTTCTGGAACGGTTCAACGACCTGGCCCTGCTGGCGGACCTTATGGGACATGAGAGCATTGAGACCACCAGGATCTATCTGAGAAGGACCAGCACCGAGCAGCAGGCCATCGTGGACCGTGTGGTGGACTGGTGAGGCCCGGTACGGCGTATTTTCCGTTCCTTCCTTATGAAATCGTAAGAAAAATATCATGGTTCATTCCGGGAAAAAATTTGACAGGACCCCTTATAATCTGCTAAAATGGGTTACGGTATGTATATAAATTCGGAAATTCCCGGAGATGGAGAGTATTAATGACGGATGAAGAGAAAGTAACGGAAAAAAAGAATAAGGTACAGCCGGAGGAGAATATTGAACGGCTGAAAAAGATCCGGCAGAAACGGACCAGCGGCGTTTCCATGAAATATATGGCGGGCGCAGGCGCGGCTGTGGCAGTCGTGATCGTAGTGGCTGTGGCTGGAGGCGTTCTGGGAAAGAGCGGGGAAAGCCGGGCCGGAAGGATAAAGGTGGAGACCGTGGAGGCGTCCCTGGAGACGACGGCTCCGCCGGAGACCAGCGGGGAACCGGCGTCCATTGTTCTGGAGACCACCCTTTCGGCGGAGGAGATCGCCGAGAAGGAGCATGACGAGGCGGTCCAGAAGGTCCTGGACGGTTATGCAAACCTGGGGATCGCCGGGGTATCCGGCTATCTGAATGTGAGAAAGATCCCGGAGACCTATGGAGAGGTGGTGGGTAAGCTTTTAAGCGGCGGTGCCTGTGAGATCATCGACACCTCCACCGACGGCTGGTATAAAATATCCTCCGGCGGCGTCACCGGCTACGTCAGCTCCCAGTATATCTATACGGGCGACAAGGCCAGGGAGGTGGCGGCGGAAAACGTCATCGAGCGGGCAGTGGTCAGCACAGATAAGCTGAATGTGAGAAAAGAGCCCAGCCAGGACAGCGAGATCATGGGCCAGGTCTATAAGGACGAGCGGTATCCGGTGGAGAGCATCCAGGACGGCTGGGTGCAGATCGACGACGGATATCTTTCCGCGGACTATGTGACCGTCCGCTATGCCCTCAATGAGGCCCGGAAGCAGGATATGCGGACCACGGTCTTAAGCCTTTATGAGAATCTGGGTGTTTCCAACGTGAGCAACTATCTGAACGTCCGGGATAAGGCCAGCGAAAGAGACGGAAAGATCATTGCAAAGCTGCCCAGCAACGCGGGTTGTGATATCCTGGAGACCACGGATGACGGATGGTATAAGATCCGCTCCGGAAAGATCACGGGTTATGTGAAGTCAGAGTACATACTGACAGGCCAGCAGGCGGAGGATAAGGCCATGCAGGTGGCAAAGCTCATGGCCATTGCCAACACCGACGGCGTCAATGTACGGTCCGAGCCCAATACGGAATCCAGTATATGGACCCAGATCGCCAGCAGTGAAAAGTTCCTGGTGGCCAGCCAGCAGGACGGCTGGGTGGAGATCGAGCTGGATGATTCCACTGCGTTCATCTCCAGCGACTATGTGGATGTGAAATACGGCCTCAATGAGGCGATCCCCTATACTCCGGTGGTGGAGGCCCCGGCAAAAGGAAATGGAAGCACTGGAAGCTCCAAGCCGTCTGGCGGGACCACGTCAAAGCCTGGTAAGGGCGGAAGCTCCAAGCCATCCGGCGGAAGCACCAACGACGGGGCGGCCGGTTCCAGCGCAGGAAGCGTTTCCTCGAAACGGGCCCAGATCGCCAACTATGCTGTACAGTTTGTGGGCAATCCTTACGTATGGGGAGGCACGAGCCTTACAAACGGCGCGGACTGCTCTGGTTTCACCATGTCTATCATGGCACACTTCGGAGTGTCCCTGCCCCACAGCTCTTCCGCTCAGGCGGGCTGCGGAAGATCCATCAAATCCAGTCAGATGCGGCCTGGAGATCTGGTATTCTATTCCGGCAGCGGCGGCGGGATCAACCATGTGGCCCTTTATATCGGCAACGGTCAGGTGGTCCATGCCTCCAGTAAACGGACGGGAATCAAGATCTCTTCCTGGAATTACAGGAGCCCGTCAAAGATCGTCAACGTGCTGGGAGACTAATGCGGCAGCGGCCGGCTTCCTCCGCCGGAGGAGCCCGGCCGGGGCTGGTCTTTGGTTTCCTGGCTGTGGAATGGAAAAGCCTGCACCTTTTTTGCGGCTGTCCCATATGATAAAGTACAACCTTAAATAAAAAGGAGATTTATCATATGTGCTGCAATCGAAATAATTTTGTGAACAACGGATGTTACAGAAACTGCCGGAACACCTGCTGGAACAGCTGGTGGTATCAGAACTGCGGCTGCCAGAGTACAGGAAATATGGGCTCCGCAGGCTGTGGAAACAGCGGAAACGCTGGGAACCATGGTGGCTGTGGCTGCGGAAACAGCGGAAACGCCGGGAACAACGGTGGCTGTGGAAATACTGGAAACGTTGGAAACTGCGGCTGCGGAAACAGCGGGAACGTTGGAAACAACGGCTGTGGAAATACCGGAAACACTGGAAACTGTGGCTGCACCGGCAGCGGCGGATGCTGGATGGAGGTGTACTGCAACGGTCAGTGGTGGACCATCCGGTGCCAGGCCGGAAGATACGGGTGCAGGACGGAATAACAGAAACAAAAAGGCGGGCGGGAGGCTGTGCTTCCCCCTGCCTTTTACATATCGGGCAGGAGCCTGGCCGGAAAACGGCCGGAGAGAAAGAGGAGGGGTTATATGAACAGAAAGAAAATGGGACTGATGGCTGGCATCGGGCTTCTTATAGCGGCCGCGGCGGCGCCGGGAACGGCCCTGGCGGATACGGTATATGTGACGGCGGGCAATTTAAACTGCCGGGAGGGAAAATCCACAGACAGCGCAGTTCTGGGAACGGTACCCAGAGGGACGAAGATCCAGCGGGAATCGGACGACGGAACCTGGAGCCGGGTGACGGTCAACGGAAAAGCGTGTTATGTGGCCAGCCGGTATCTGAGCAGCCAGGAGCCGGCCAGTGTCCTGGATGGGAAGTCAGCCGTACAGGTCCATGAAAAAAATGTACATGTGGAAAGCTCGAAGGACGTGTTTCTGGACAAAAACTGGGAATTTGCTTCATTTTCCAAGATAAACAGCGAGGCGGCGGTGTATTATAAGAACGGAAGGGCGAACCGGAAGGGAAAGACGGTCTGTGTCAATGCGGGCCATGGGACCCGGGGCGGAAGCTCCATGAAGACCCTCTGCCATCCAGACGGATCTCCCAAGGTGACCGGAGGGACCACAGGAGCCGGAGCCGTGTATGCGTCAGCCATATCGTCCGGGATGACCTTCGCAGACGGGATGCCGGAAAGCACAGTGACCCTGGCCATGGCAAAAAAACTGAAGGATAAGCTGCTGGCAGAGGGCTATGACGTGGTGATGATCCGGGAGGAGGAAGATGTGCAGCTGGATAATGTGGCACGGACGGTGATCGCCAACAATACGGCAGATGTCCATATTTCCCTGCACTGGGATTCCACCACATCCGACAAGGGCTGCTTTTTCATGAGTGTCCCGGATCACAGGTCATACCGGGCCATGGAGCCGGTGGCCTCCCACTGGCAGTCCCACAACGCCCTGGGGGAAAGCCTGGTAAAGGGGCTTAAGGAAAAAGGAAATACGATCTTTTCATCGGGCGCCATGGCCATGGATCTGACCCAGACCTCCTATTCCACCATCCCCAGCGTGGATATTGAGCTGGGGGACAAGGCATCGGATCACTCAGACGCGGCGCTTGAAAAGCTGGCAGACGGTCTGGTCCTGGGGATCGGAAGATATCTGGACGGGCAGAAGTAGGCATACATCAATGGGACTGTACATAAGGATGAATTCTTAATGGGGCCGCTGCAAAATAGATAAGTAATCATCTATTTTGCAGCGGCCCCTTCGCATACTTATAAAGCAATAGCCGATGGTATCAATTTCATTACGCAATATGGTCTGAGAGGATGGCAGCTGATCGCCGTCTCCAACTCGATTTTTAAGGCTTTATGCGGGCGGCCGCGCCTGGCTGCCGGTAAAGATATCTGGGAAGCCCGTTTTCCATGATCCGTTCCGGTTCACCCTGGATCAGCGGCAGGATATAGGGAAGGAAGCTGTCTGTTACGTCAGAACCGCCCTCAGAGATCCATTCTGCCGGAAATTTCTTTTCCTGGTTGCAGATCCGTCCCACCGGCTCCAGGCAGCAGGAAAGCTCATAGGGGACATCAGAGATCCTCTGGAAGGCTGCCATTTTTCCTGTTTCCCCGGAAAGAGCGGCGCGGACTCCGAAGGCGCCTGCCATGGCAGACTCCTCGATATCCGTCCTGGAGGCCAGCATCCCGCTGCATCTTTGGCTTACATTGAGCTCAATGGAACGGACCTTGACGTGGAACCGGTCACGGACGAAGGATTCCAGGACCTCTCCGCATCCGGTGAGCATTTTGTGTCCGAAGGAATCCAGCTTTGCGGCATCGGAATATTCGCAGATAAAGGTTCCTCCGGCGTCGGCAATGCCCTCGGAAACGCAGACGACCACATTGGCTGTTTTTTCAAAGGCGCGCTCCAGATCCTGGTAAAAGGCCTCCAGCTCAAAGGGAGCCTCGGGGAGGTAGATGAGGATAGGGTTGTCTCCCTCATATTTTCTTGCCAGCTTTGAGGCAGCTGTGAGCCAGCCGGCATGGCGTCCCATGATCTCGATGATCGTCACAGATCTCTGCTGGTATACAGAGGCGTCCAGGACGATCTCCCGGACCGTGGAGGCCACATATTTTGCAGCGCTGCCGAAACCGGGCGTATGATCTGTGAGCACCAGATCGTTGTCAATGGTCTTGGGAATGCCGATGAACCGTACATCGCTGCCGGTCCAGGCAGCAAAGCGGGAAAGCTTATCCACCGTATCCATGGAGTCGTTTCCTCCCACATAGAGGAAATATCCGATGTTCATTTCGCGGAAATTATCAAAAACAGCGGAATAGACAGCGTCCGTCAGATCCTCCGGGAGCTTAAAGCGGCAGGACCCCAGATAAGCGGCGGGCGTCAGCCGGAGGAGCTTCAGCTCTTCCTCGCTGAGGGCAGTCAGATCTGTGACCTGGTCCGCAAGGAAGCCCTCAATGCCGTTGAGCATCCCATAGACACGGCCCTCCTGCCCTGCCTCCTTCCATGCCTGTACTGCGCCGCAGAGGCTGGCGTTTATGACGGCGGTGGGGCCGCCGGACTGTCCGATCACTAAATTCTTCATAATAAATCCATTCTCTCCATTCTAGTGCGATTTAGAGTCAGTACTTCTTACTGCCGGCGGTGGGATCATTTATCTCCGGGCCGGCGTGCTGTACGGAAATATTATAATACAGGAAGAAAGAAAATCAATCAATTTTTTCAGACTGGTATAGATCTGGGAAAAGCGGCAATAATAGGAGTATCACCAAAGAGAAAGATTAATACTTATCCTCCCCTTTTTAACCGGCTCCGGTACGAAGTTCGTACTGGGGCTGGTTTTTTTTCACTATTGAACCAATGGTTCAAGACAACGCGGCTGATTTCGTGTATGATAGAAGCAGATGAAAAGAATCTGGAAGGACAGGCAGGTGATGGGATGGTAAAGATATCGAAAGAGGAGACAGGAAAAAGGATACGCAGACTCCTGGCAGAGTGCGGGATCACAGTCCGGGATGTGCAGGAGGAGCTGGAGCTGGACAGTCCCCAGTCTGTTTACAAATGGCTGAAAGGGAAGGCTCTCCCTTCTCTGGATAATCTTCTGGTCCTGGGATGTATGCTGGATCTGCCTGTGGAGCAGCTTCTGGTCCTGGAGGGGGAGGAGGATGAAGAAATCGTACAGAGGAGGAAAAGGTGGGTCAAAAAACGCCCGCATATTCTGTGCGCCTATGTCCTCAGGACCCACAGGAACCTGGAACGGATCCAGATGATACTGAGTGATACCAGGACCGACTGGAAGCCGGAGAAGCACAGTGGGATCTGGAAGGAGGCTTCGGAACCAGAAAACGGAAGGAATTCCTTTAATCCAGAAGCTCCGCGTAGGTGACGTTGAGTACCTTGGCCAGGGCCTTCAGCTCAATGTCTGTTATAAAGCGCTTGCCGCTTTCCATCCGCTGGATCGCATTCTTATCAATATCAAGGCCTTGCACCTGGAGCATATCGGCCAGCTTCCTCTGGGAGACATTTTTCATCTCCAGGCGCAGCTTCCGTATTTTTTGTCCGCATATATTGTTTAGTCCATGTTCTGATTTGTTTTTGTACATCGCTTTCTCCCCTCAAGACATTCACTGATTGTCAGTAAGATAAATATATGTTAAGATGGACCGGGAGATGACATTTACTAGATGTCGAAAATAAATTTTATTAAAAGAAAGAGGGGTTCATTCATGAATTATAAAGAACTGGCAGAAAAAGCCCGTGAAATAAAAGCCGACGGAGAGAGATTCCTTGCACAGTATGAAAATGAAATCGTGGATTTTCTGAGAGAGGATGCAGAAGACGCGGAGAGCCGCCTGCAGAAGGAGATCTTTTTTGAATTTCTGGATAATCTCCATGGAATGTGCCATCTGGCAGAATATATGGGACTGGAGGTTGTAAAGGAGGGGGTTCTGGGGCTGGACGGCCAGGGAGAGCTGACGCTGGACGGCGATATCCTGCCGCTGATGACAGAAGTAGAGGTGAAGCTGTATGACAAGGAGGAGGAGCAGGAGATCTGGACCAGGACCTATGTGGCCGGGGCAAAGAAGCGGTATCTGGTGGGAATCGACCGGTCCTGCCCGCTAATTGGAATGCGGGCACGTATGCGTGGATAAAAAAGGGGAATAATAGGGCCAGAGGTGATGAAATGAGATCGATCTGGTCCATAAACGACATACAGAAGAAAGATAAACGGGAACCTCTTCCGGAGCACATTTCTGCGGCCGTGATCGGAGGAGGGATGGCAGGGATCCTTTGCGCATGGTTCCTTATGGAAAGAGGTGTGGATACAGTAGTCCTGGAGGCAGGGACCGTTGGGAGCGGGCAGACGGAAGGGACCACGGCTAAGATCACATCCCAGCATGGACTGATCTACAGCAGAGTGACAGAGACCATGGGGGCAGAAGCTGCGGCCCGGTATGCCCAGGCCAGCCAGGCAGCCATTGATCAGTATGAGCGTATCGTGGATTCTGCGGGGATCCAGTGCGGGTTTAAAAGGCTGCCCTCCTATCTGTATACAGAATGCGGGGATGGGATGAAAAAGCTGGAGCAGGAGCGTTCCGCCGCTGTGAGGGCCGGGATACCGGCCGCTATCGTATATGATACCGGCCTTCCCTTTCCGGTGAAAATGGCTCTGCGGTATGAGAAACAGGCCCAGTTTGATCCCATTGGTTTTTTATATGGCCTGTCGGATTCCTTAAAGATCTGCCAGCATACCAGAGTCCTGCAGGTAAAGGGCCATGAGATACGGACTGACCGGGGAACTGTGAAGGCAGACCATATTGTTTTTGCATCGCATTTTCCGTTTCCCCGCTGGCCAGGCTTTTACTCAGCCAGGATGCACCAGGAAAGAAGCTATGTACTGGCTCTGGAAACAGAGGACTGGGACCTGGGGGGGATGTATTATGGGATCGATCCGGATGGACTTTCCTTCCGAAATGCCGGTGAACTGGTGCTTGTGGGCGGTATGGGACACCGGACAGGAGAGGGCAGGATAAAGGATCCCTATGGGGAGCTTGAGAAAAGAGCGGGGAAGATCTGGAAAAAAGCCGAGATAAAGGCATCCTGGTCGGCTCAGGACTGCATGACTCTGGATTCAGTCCCCTATATTGGCGTTTTCTCAAGGTTGCGCCCGTACTGGCTTGTGGCCACAGGATTCGGAAAATGGGGAATGACCAATTCTATGGTTTCCGCCATGGCGATCTGTGATGCTGTTACTGGACAGAGTATGAAGGAATGGGAGCTGTTTTCTCCCCAGAGAAAAACTTTTTCAGCCTCATATAAAAATTTTGTGAAAGAAATGGGACATTCCATTAAGAATCTGGTTGTATTGGGAGGACCAAGATGTCCCCATCTGGGCTGCCGACTCCAGTGGAATCCAGCAGAGAGGACCTGGGACTGTCCCTGCCATGGGTCCAGATTCCGGGCAGACGGAGAACTTCTGGATGAACCTTCAAAAAAGAATATAAAAAATCCCGGCTGCTAAAATACAGCCGGGAAATCCGGAACCCAGATCATTTTAAGGACCTTCCGTCAGTCTGGCACCCTGGATTGCTCCAGACTGACGACATAAGGAGCCATCAGCGCTCCTGTTTTTTAAATACAGACTTTGGCTGTTTACAGATCGGGCATTTCCAATCATCGGGAAGCTCCTCAAAGGGAGTTTCCCCTTCATATACATATCCGCATACAGAGCAGACATAGGCTGTCTTTGGAACGGTTTCTTCTTCCTTCAGATAAGTAGGAGCATTTTTGGGGCTCTTTCCCTTTACCACAGTATGATAATAGGAGTAGGTCATTGCCGGCGCATTCTCCAGGGTATCGGCATCCAGAACCTTTCCAAGGAAAACCGTGTGGCTGTCGGTCTCCATTTTGTTGACGACCTGGCACACGATATACGCGCAGGCATCCTCGATCACTGGGAGGCCTTCAACAGTCTTATAGGAAACAGAATCAAATTTATTGACATTTTTTCCTGACTGGAATCCAAAGGTTCCGATGATCCCAGGATCGGTGTTTTCAGAAAGGATGGAAATGGCAAATTTTCCGGTTCTTTCAATGCAGGAATTGGTATAGTTGTCATGGTTGATACTGATGGCAATGGACGCCGGATCGGATGTGATCTGCATGGCGCTGTTGGCGATACAGCCCGTAGGCCGGTCCCCATCCAGGGAAGAGATCAGATAGACGCCATAAGAAAGTTTTCGGAATGCGGATTTGTTCATACTAAGCCCTCCTGTGATCACTTGTGTTATGTAGTTATTTCTTTTTCGCTGGCGGATATTCGTCCCGGATCTCGTCTGCGAGGCGCTCGATCATCTGCTTTTTCAGATACACATCGAAGGCAAGCTCACAAATGAAGGAAAAGAGCTGGAGCGCATCCTTCTCAACGGGATCTTCCACGTTGGAAAAGGTTTTTTCTGCCGTTTCAAATTTTGCTTTTACGTCATCCTTTAATTTATCCATCTGGCTGTGTTCCATGGTAAATACCTCTGTATATACCTGGGACAGAGGAAGCGGAGCTTCACCGAAGTGGTGCTCTGTGATATAGGACAGAATGGTCTCAATATCGTTAAAATTCAGCAGATTCTTAAAATAATAAATAAATACCAGAAGCAGGATATGATCCTGGGTGTATTTTTTACGTATCGGAGAGGGAAGGAGGTTGTTTTTTGCATAGTTATTGATCATAGTCTTTGTGAGTACCTTGTCCTCTGGATATCGCTTCAGCTCTCCCAGGTGTTTCTCCATAAAGGTAGTTACCTGGTCCATGTAAAGGTCGATCTGCGGGATATCTTCAACTTTTATGTGATCCAGGCTGTCCAGGTGCTGGAACAGCCCTTCTAAGCGTTCTTCATTGGTTTTCATGGTGAAACTCCTTTCAGTATTTATTATATAGTATTAAAAACTAGATGACAAGAGACAAATACGATTTTTATACTTCATCACCAATATTTGAAGAACGGGACGTCCCTAGGACAAGGGGAAGTGCTGCGCCGGGCAGAAAATACTGAAAACAAAAAAGGACTTCTGGAATCAACTTCCAGAAATCCTTTTTAAAACATAAAATCGGGGTAACAGGATTTGAACCTGCGACCTCTCGGCCCCCAGCCGAGCGCGCTACCAAACTACGCCATACCCCGGAACAAAAGTTATTATAACAGAAATCCTGGAAATTGCAACAGGTAATTTGAAAAAAAATAAAAAATTTTAAAAAACCGCTCAAAAAGTAAAATTTCAGACCGGGAAAGGCGTGAAAAGGACCGTGGGAGGGGGAACGGAAGGGCAAAGGGAAATAAAGCGGAAGGACTGGCGGAAATAAAACGCCAGTCTTGCATTAAAACAGTAAAATTGATATAATAAAAGAATAACAGCTTCAGAAATGGACATGAAAAAACAGACAGGAGATCATATGAAAGAAACAGTGTTGCTGTATGGATTTAAGGACCAGGAACGGTTAAAAAAGGTAAAGCGGGCGCTGCTCCCCCTGGGGCTGCGGATGAGGACCGTAGGACCGGAGGAATATTTCCAGCCGGTGGGATACCTGGCCGGAGTGAAGGAGGTGCCTCCGGCGGAAAATGACCGCCCGGGCACAGAATTTGACTGCGAGATGATGGTCATGGCAGGCCTGGCATCCGCGCAGGTGGACGCGGTGATCCACGCCTTGTACCGGTCCGGGGTGGGCCGTATCGACTATAAAGCAGTGCTGACCTCTGTGAACCAGTTCTGGGATGGGGAAAAGCTGTATGAAGAGATCGCCAGGGAACATGAAGTGATGACAAAGGGAGGTTCCCAATAAATAAATGGAGGAATTGTATATGCAGTACAGAAAATTTGGTAATACTGGTGTTGAGGTTTCGGCTCTGGGCTTTGGATGCATGCGCTTCCCGGTCAACGAAGACAAGACCATCAACGAGGAAAAAGCCATCGCCATGGTGCGTCATGCCATCGATAACGGCGTCAACTATGTGGACACCGCGTATCCGTATCACCAGGGTACCAGCGAGCTGGTAGTTGGAAAGGCCTTAAAGGACGGCTACCGTGAAAAGGTGTACCTAGCAGATAAAATGCCTGTATGGCTCCTGGAGACAGAGGATGACTTTGACAAATATCTGGATGAACAGTTAAAGAAGCTGGATACGGACCACATCGATTTTTACCTGCTCCATGCCTTAAGCAGAGAACGCTATGAGGAAAAGGTGAAAAAGCTCAATCTGACAAAGAAGCTGGAGGAGGCCAAGGCCGCTGGAAAGATCCGCTACATAGGCTTTTCCTTCCATGATTCCCTGGACCTGTTCAAGGAGATCATCGATTCCTATGACGGCTGGGATTTCTGCCAGATCCAGTATAACTACATCAACCTGACCCACCAGGCAGGGACCGAAGGCTTAAAATACGCAGCCTCCAAGGGACTGGGCGTTGTGATCATGGAGCCGCTGTTAGGCGGAAAGCTGGCAAACCTGGCTCCCCATGTGGCCGAGGCCTTCACGGAAGGAAAGTCTCATGTGGAATACGCTCTGGACTTCTTATGGGATAAGCCGGAGGTAAGCCTTCTCTTAAGCGGCATGACCGAGCCGGAGCAGGTGGAGGCCAACCTGGAATACGCCAGCCGCAGCCATGTGGGCATGGTGACAGAGGAAGAAAAGGCCGTTTACGAAAAAGCCAAAAAGATCTTCGACGAAATGGCCCTTGTGAACTGCACCAAATGCGCTTACTGCATGCCGTGTCCCTTTGGCCTGAATATTCCGGAGTTGTTTGCTGCATATAATATGACTGCCAGCCACGGCATGACCCCGGCCAAGGAGGCATATGAGGCCCTGTCCGTTAAGGCCGACGCCTGTCGGGCCTGCCATCACTGTGAGAAGGAATGTCCGCAGCATATTAAGATCAGCGAGATGATGCCGAAAGTAGCCCAGGCATTCGTATAGGCGGACTGGATGTGCCGGCCGGCGGGGTAAGCCGGCCGGATCCAGGAAATGCAGGAACAAATAAATATGGAAATGGAGGTCCTTTTATGCAGGAAGAGAAAAAGAAGAGCCGGAAAGAAGGGGATAAGGCACGTCTGGCTGCGGCTGCGGCCCGCCTGGGCGTTCTCCAGAGACGGCTTAAGGATGAGAAGATCCCGGTCATCATCACCTTTGACGGCTTCGATGCTGCGGGAAAGGGCCTCCAGATCAGCCGTCTGATCCAGGCGCTGGATCCCAGGGGCTTTGACGTGTACACGGGAGACCGGGACGGGGAAGAGGAGGCCATGCACCCGTTTTTATGGCGGTTTGCCACCCGCTGCCCGGAAAAGGGCCGGATCGCCATTTTTGACACCAGCTGGAACCGGCGGATCTTTGCGGACCGGTTTGACAGGGATCTGGGAAAAAGAGAGACAGAAGAAAGCCTTTCGGATATCCGGGCTTTTGAAAAACAGCTGACAGACGACGGGACAGTGCTTGTTAAGCTGTTTCTTGAAATTTCAGAGAAAGAACAGAGAAAACGTTTTAAAAAGCTGGAAGCGTCGGCAGATACGGCGTGGCGGGTCACAGAAGCCGACTGGGAGAGAAACCGCCGCTATAAAAAATACGCCCGGATCATAAAAGAGATGATCGACGCCACCAGCGTGCCCTGCGTTCCGTGGACGGTCATAGATGCCGCCCATAAGGAAAAGGCGGCTCTTGCGGTCATGGAAGCAGTATCGTCGGCCATGGAGGCGGCCCTGGAGAAAAAAGCCGCCGGCCGGGAAACTCCCCGGTTCGAGCCTCTGCTGCCGCCGGATAAATATAAAAAAGGCATCCTCTCCCGTGTGGACCTGGAAAAGACCATGGACCGGGAGGAGTACAGAAAAAAGCTGGATCAGTTACAGAAAAGGCTGGAGAGGCTCCATGGAGACCTGTACCGGTACAGGATCCCCGTGGTCTTAGGCTTTGAGGGCTGGGATGCGGCTGGAAAGGGCGGAGCCATCAGGCGTCTTACCAGTCATCTGGATCCCAGAGGATACCAGGTATGTCCCACCGCCTCCCCCAGCAGCACAGAAAAAGCCCACCATTATCTATGGCGGTTCTGGACCCGTTTCCCCAAGGACGGCCATATCGCTGTTTTTGACCGGACCTGGTACGGCAGGGTCATGGTGGAGCGGATCGAGGGCTTCTGCACGGAGGAAGAATGGCGCAGGGCGTATCAGGAGATCAACGATATGGAAGCCCATCTGGTGCATTCCGGGGCTGTGGTATTGAAGTTCTGGCTCCATATCGATAAGGATGAGCAGGAACGGCGGTTCAACGACCGGATGAAGAATCCCGAAAAACAGTGGAAGATCACAGACGAGGACTGGAGAAACCGGGAAAAGTGGGACCAGTATGAGGAAGCGGTCAACGAGATGCTGGAAAAGACATCCACAGAGGACGCTCCCTGGATCGTGGTGGAAGGAAACTCCAAGTATTACGCCCGTATCAAGGTAATGGAGACCGTGGCGGACGCGCTGGAGAAGAAAATAAAAGAAGTGGAAAAAGCAAAGAAAAAACATGAATAAAGTAGTGATAGCAGGCGGCGGTGCAGCTGGTATGGCGGCCGCCATAGGAGCCGCCCAGGCAGGATGCCAGGTGGTGGTATACGAAAAAAATGAAAAGCTTGGAAAAAAGATATATATCACGGGAAAGGGACGCTGCAATGTGACCAACAGCTGCGATACAGAGGACCTGTTTTCCCATATGGTGTCCAATGGAAAATTTTTATACAGCGCCATTTACGGCTTTTCCAATTTTGACGTTATGGGACTCATGGGCGAGTGCGGCTGCCCCTTAAAGATCGAGAGAGGCAACCGGGTATTCCCGGTATCAGATAAATCATCGGATGTGATCGCGGCCCTGGAACGGCGGATGAAGCGGCTGGGAGTGTCCGTCCGCTATAATGAGGCTGTGAAAGAGGTGGTCTGCCAGGATGGCCGGTGTCTGGGCGTGGCCCTGGAAAAAGGCCGGAAAATGATCGAAGCCGGGGCTGTGATCGTGGCCACAGGAGGCCTGTCCTACCCGGCCACCGGTTCCACCGGGGACGGCTACCGGTTTGCAGAAGCAGCGGGCCATACGGTGACGGAGCTTTCCCCGGCCCTGGTGCCCTTCACCTGCGCGGAAGAGGACGTAAAAAAGCTCCAGGGACTGTCACTGAAAAATGTGGAGGTGACGGTGTATGACGGGAAGAAGGTCATCTGGAAGGAATTTGGGGAAATGCTGTTTACCCATTTTGGCGTCAGCGGCCCTGTGATCTTAAGCGCCAGCAGCTTTGCTGCAAAGATCATTAAAAAGCGGCCCCTGGACCTGGTCATCGACTTAAAGCCGGCACTGACGCCGGAGCAGCTGGATGCCCGGATCCTGCGGGATTTTGATGAGGCGAAGAACAAGCGGTTTAAAAATTCCTTAAACCGGCTGTTTCCGGCAAAGCTGGTCCCGGTGATGGTGGCCAGGAGCGGCATCGATCCGGAGAAGAAGGTCAATGAGGTGACGGCGAAGGAGCGTGAGCGGCTGGTGGAGGCCGCCAAATCCTTCCATGTGACCCTCACAGGACTCAGAGGGTACAACGAGGCCATCATCACCCAGGGAGGCGTGGACGTAAAGGAGATCAATCCCGCCACCATGGAGTCTAAAAAGGCCCAGGGCCTTTATTTTGCCGGGGAGGTGCTGGACCTGGACGGCGTTACAGGAGGCTTTAACCTGCAGATCGCCTGGTCCACGGGGATGCTGGCGGGAAGAAGCGCCGGAGCGCACGTCCGGGACCGGCAGATCCGGATGATCAATGAATAAATTCCCGTAAAACGGCGGAAACTGCTTAAGAGCGGGATAAGGAGGAAGACATGTCTTTTAACGTAGCCATCGACGGTCCTGCCGGAGCTGGAAAGAGCACTGTGGCGAAGGCAGTGGCAGCAAAGAGAAATTTTATCTATGTGGATACCGGAGCCATGTACCGGACTATGGCTCTTTACTTTCTGCGGAAGGGCGTTGATAAGAACGATGAAGCGGCGGTGAATAAAGCCTGCATGGAGGTTTCCATCTCCATCGCCTATGAAAACGGCGCCCAGCAGGTGTTTTTAAACGGAGAGAACGTATCCGGCCTGATCCGTACAGAAGAGGTGGGGAACATGGCGTCGGCCACCTCAGGGTATCTTTTTGTCCGGGAAAAGCTGGTGGAGCTCCAGAAAGAAATGGCCCGGAAATCAGATGTGGTCATGGACGGCCGGGATATCGGCACCTGCGTGCTGCCGGAGGCCGATGTAAAGGTCTATCTGACGGCCAGTTCCCTGGTGCGGGCCAGAAGGCGGTACAGGGAGCTGACAGAAAAGGGGGTCGCCTGTGATCTTAAGGAGATCGAGCAGGACATCCTGGACCGGGATCACCGGGATATGCACCGGGAGCATTCGCCTCTGGTGCAGGCGGAGGACGCTGTTTATCTGGATTCCTCCGATATGACCCTGGACCAGGTGGTGGACGCCATCGGAAGGCTGATCGACCAGAAAATGGACGGCCAGGCGGGGGGAAAGCCATGAATGTGACCGTTGCAAAAACCGCCGGATTCTGTTTTGGCGTAAAAAGGGCTGTGGAGAAGGTCTACGAACAGATCCAGAAGACCGATAAACCCATCTATACATACGGTCCCATCATCCACAACGAAGAAGTGGTCAAGGATCTTAAGAAAAAGGGCGTGGAGGTCATCGGCTCAGAAGAGGAGCTGGAGCGCGTCCGGGACTGTGTGGTGGTCATCCGTTCCCATGGCGTAGGGAAACACATCTACGACATCCTGGAAAAGAACGGGGTGGAGATCGTGGACGCCACCTGTCCCTATGTAAAGAAGATCCACCGGGTGGTGGCCGGCCAGTGTGCAGAGGGACGCCAGGTGATCATCGTGGGAGACGAATCCCACCCCGAGGTCATTGGGATCAAAGGCTGGGGGAATCAGGACACGAAGGTCATTGAAAATGCGGAGGATTTTGAAAAACTGGGGCTTCCGGAGGGCAGCCGCCTATGCCTGGTGGCCCAGACGACATTTAATTACAAGAAATTTCAAGATATAGTTGAAAAAATTCCTAAAACGCGTTATGATATATTTGTTTTAAATACGATTTGCAATGCGACACAGGAAAGGCAGGTAGAGGCGAAAGAGATCGCTTCTCAGGTGGACGTGATGCTGGTGATCGGAGGGAAAAACAGTTCCAATACCCAGAAGCTGTATGAGATCTGCCGGCGAGAATGTAACAAAACGTATTACATCCAGACCCTGGACGACTTAAATCCTGAATGTATAAGTTCTGCGTGCAACGTAGGTATTACAGCAGGGGCTTCAACCCCGAATAATATTATCGAGGAGGTTCATACTAATGTCAGAGTTAAGTTTTGAACAAATGTTAGAAGAATCATTAAAAACAATACGTACAGGAGAGGTTGTCACTGGTAAAGTCATCGACGTTAAAGAAGATGAGATCGTTTTGAACATCGGTTACAAATCCGACGGCATCATTACCCGCAGTGAATACACCAACGAGCCCAACGTGGATTTAAGAAATCTTGTACAGGTAGGCGACGAGATGGAGGCCAAGGTCGTTAAAGTAAACGACGGCGAGGGCCAGGTTGCACTTTCCTATAAGAGACTGGCAGCCGACAGAGGAAATAAGAGACTGGAAGAGGCCTTTGAGAACCATGAGGTTCTTACTGCAAAGGTATCCCAGGTTCTGGACGGCGGCTTAAGCGTGATCGTGGACGAGGCAAGGATCTTTATTCCTGCAAGCCTTGTATCTGACGTATACGAAAAGGATCTTTCCAAGTACGCAGACCAGGAGATCGAGTTCGTGATCACTGAGTTCAATCCCAAGAGAAGAAGAGTCATCGGCGACCGCAAGCAGCTCATCGTTGCCAAGAAGGCTGAGATGCAGAAGGCTCTGTTCGAGCGCATCGCTGTTGGCCAGAAGGTAGAAGGAACCGTTAAGAATGTGACAGACTTCGGCGCATTCATCGACTTAGGCGGCGCTGACGGCTTACTCCATATCTCCGAGATGTCCTGGGGAAGAGTTGAGAGCCCCAAGAAGGTATTCAAGGTAGGCGAGAAGGTAACAGCTCTGATCAAGGATATCAACGGTGAGAAGATCGCCCTGTCCATGAAGTTCCCGGAGACAAATCCGTGGGCAAACGCCGCTGAGAAGTATGCAGCAGGCAACGTGGTAACAGGCCGTGTGGCACGTATGACAGACTTCGGCGCATTCGTTGAGCTGGAGGCAGGCGTGGACGCACTCCTTCACGTATCCCAGATTTCCAGAGAGCACGTTGCAAAACCGTCTGACGTACTTTCCATCGGTCAGGAGATCACAGCTAAGATCGTTGACTTCAACGAGGCAGACAGAAAGATCAGCCTCAGCATGAAGGCTCTGGAGACAGAGGCTCCGGCTGAAGAGGCAGCAGAGGAATAAAAACCGGCAAAATATCCGGTGCAGAATAGAAAAAGGGCGTGTGAAGAACATAGGTTTTTCACGCGCCTTTTTGGTGGTGGTGCGCCTGGCGGCGCACGTTTCTAACGGGTGAAAGTCCCGAATCCGCCCGGTAACGGGAAGGAGATAGCCGAAGGCAAGGGTGTCCATCGTGAGGTGGAATCTGAAGGAAGCTGGATGTGGGGAACCTACTAACCCACGGGCAAACCTCCGGTCTGACGGACAGAAACCGTATATAAGGCTGTACATGAGGGTAAGTCTGCCGCACAAGATGAAGCCCGATAGCTACACGGAATCATGTGCAGTAAATGCGGCAGATGGATGGAGGGAAAGAAACGTGTGGTACCCAGGGAGGTCTGTGCGGAACACTTCGAAAGGGGTAACCGTTATTGTGAGATAACGCTGAACGCACAGAAGTCAGCAGAAGCCATAGTAGCCGGAAGTTTTTTTCGGTGAAGGGCTGAATCAATAGGAGTCTTTAGTACGACAGGGAAAGGAGGAATGGGCAGATGGGTACAGAAAACATAGAAAGCTGCTCGCAAAGAGATAGCGAGGAATGCAAAGGGTATGTGAGAGCGCACCGCTCATTCAACCGGATATGGAAGGAAAGGGACAGTGCAGAGCCGGACCTCTTAGGTAAGATACTGGGCAGGAACAACCTGAACCGGGCTTACAAAAGAGTAAAGGCAGACAAGGGAGCGCCGGAGGTAGATGGAATGACCATTGAAGCGACACTGCCGTGGCTAAAGGAACATAACCGGGAACTGACAGAGAGAATACGAAGGGGAAAATATACCCCGTCTCCTGTCAGACGGGTCGAAATCCCGAAGCCAGACGGAGGAAAGCGGAAACTCGGCATCCCGACCGTCATCGACCGCATCATCCAACAGGCAATGCTCCAACAACTTATGCCAGTCTATGAGCCACTGTTTTCGGATGACAGCTTTGGCTATCGTCCGGGAAGAGGGGCAAAAGACGCCATTTACAGGATAAAAGAGTACATCGAGCAAGGCTGCACAAGGGCAGTCGTCCTTGACTTGTCAAGGTACTTCGACACGCTGAACCACACAATCCTCTTAAATCTGCTGAGAAAGCAGGTAAAAGACGAGAGGGTCATACAGATGGTAAAGCGATACCTGAAAGGCGGAGTGATGGAAAACGGTGTTGTAACAGAGACAGAAGAAGGCTCCCCGCAGGGAGGGAATCTATCTCCACTCTTAGCAAATGTGTATCTGAATGAATCGACTGGGAGTTTCACAGACGGGGCGTACCGTGTATTCGCTATGCAGATGATATCATACTGTTGGCGAAGCGTGAACAGGCGGCGGAACGTCTGCTGGAGAGCAGTACGAAATATATGGAAGAAACATTAAAGCTAAAAGTGAACCGGGAAAAGAGCCGGACAGTCAGCGTGTTCGCAATCCGAAATTTTAAGTTCCTTGGTTTTTGTTTTGGGAAGAGCGGAAAAGGAATCTATATCCGTGTCCATGGAAAGTCATGGAAGAAAGCCAAGGAGAAACTGCGACAGTTCACTTCCCGGAGCAAATGTGGGAGTATCATCCGAGCCATGGAAAAGATAAAAGTATACATGAGAGGGTGGTTAAATTACTACGGAATAGCGGACGTGAAGAACAACATCGAAAGCCTGGACGGATGGCTGTACCGCCGGATACGGATGTGTATCTGGAAACAATTGTTGTGGTCAAGCATTTTTGTAACACTTGTGGCTAAAAAATATCATGAATCA
>Kit_p2__coassemble_401_pt1 | contig 52211 bp, 44 predicted proteins | sample Kit_p2__metabat2_high_PE_005 | metagenome-assembled genome bin Kit_p2 | reverse complement strand
ATTCCTAATTGCATTACGAGGAACATTATACTTCTTATAAGAGAAATTATCGGAAGTATAGGAGAATACAGAAATTAATAAAGAATTAAGAAATAAGTCCAAAAAATAGCGTGAGAGGCAGACTGCTATTTAATTAATTTTGCTGTATATAATATATATACTATTTTGAAAATAACAACGACACTGTATGCCCCCAGTATTTAAACTCTGCTTTTCTCATGGGATTCACACACAGCGTTTAATACTTGCTGCAATTTTAAAATATCATCCGTGATTCCGTTGAGGTCATCGCTCTGGTCCGCGAACCGGCAGTTAATATGTACCAGCTGCTGGCTGAGCTCATCCAGCCCCTGGCTGGAGGGCCAGCCAGAACGCACCCCCGTCCCCTGGTCAGAATACGTCTCAGAGGATCTGCTGTCTGCTGCCTGTACTGGCTTGTTATGTAACTCCATGGATACCAGCCCCTTTGCTTTCGAGCATGTGATTTCATATGCTGTCTTTCGGTTTCCTTCCTATTGTACTAAAACGGCTGTGAAAATACAAGAATGATTCCCGGAGGATTCTCCCACCTTCCCCTTGAATCTCCGCTGAAAATACGATATACTGTCATAAACTGGTTTTTATTTATAGAAACAAAATTGAGGAGAAAGAAAAATGGAACTGACTACTGTTAAGGAGCTTTTTAGCGACCGTGAAAAATATCTGGACAAAGAGGTCCAGGTGGGCGGCTGGATCCGCAGCATCCGCGACTCTAAAGCATTCGGCTTCATCGTATTAAATGATGGAACGTGTTTTGATACCCTTCAGATCGTTTACCACGATACAATGGAGAACTTTGCGGAGGTTTCCAAATTAAACGTAGGCGCGGCTATTATTGTAAAGGGAACCCTGGTAGCGACGCCGGAGGCCAAGCAGCCCTTTGAGATTCAGGCGGATCAGGTGCTGGTGGAGGGCGTTTCCAATGCCGACTACCCGCTGCAGAAAAAACGCCACAGCTTTGAGTATTTACGGACTATTTCCCATCTGCGCCCCAGGACCAATACGTTCCAGGCGGTGTTCCGTGTTCGTTCCCTGATCGCCTATGCGATCCATAAATATTTCCAGGAGCAGGGCTTTGTTTATGTCCATACGCCGCTGATCACCGGAAGCGACTGCGAGGGCGCTGGAGAGATGTTCCAGGTGACGACCATGGATCTGGCCAACGTGCCGAAGAAGGACGACGGAACCGTGGACTTCTCCCAGGATTTCTTTGGAAAGCCCACCAACCTGACCGTAAGCGGCCAGTTAAATGCAGAGACCTATGCCATGGCCTTCCGCAATGTTTATACCTTCGGACCCACCTTCCGCGCTGAGAACTCCAACACCACCCGTCATGCGGCTGAGTTCTGGATGATCGAGCCGGAGATGGCCTTTGCAGATCTCAACGACAATATGGCCGTAGCTGAAGGAATGTTAAAGTATGTGATCCGGTACGTTCTGGAGAATGCCCCGGCGGAGATGAATTTCTTCAACCAGTTTGTGGATAAAGGACTCTTAGACCGGTTAAACCATGTATTAAATTCTGAATTTGGTCATGTGACCTATACGGAGGCCATCAAGCTTCTGGAGGAGCATAATGATAAATTCGATTATAAAGTATTCTGGGGCTGCGATCTTCAGACGGAGCACGAGAGATATCTGACTGAGGAGATCTTTAAGAAGCCGGTGTTCGTTACGGATTATCCAAAGGAGATCAAGGCGTTCTATATGAAGTTAAACGAGGACGGAAAGACGGTTGCAGCCATGGACTGCCTGGTTCCGGGAATCGGAGAGATCATCGGAGGAAGCCAGAGAGAGGACAGCTACGACAAGCTTCTGGGAAGAATGAAGGAGCTGGGCTTAAGGGAAGAGGATTATGGCTTCTATCTGGACCTGCGTAAATACGGTTCTGTACGCCATTCCGGCTTTGGCCTTGGCTTTGAGCGCTGCGTGATGTATCTGACAGGAATGGGCAATATCCGCGATGTGGTTCCGTTCCCGCGTACTGTAAATAACTGTGATCTGTAAAAAATACGAGTGACTGGGAGCGCGCAGACGGACTGCTGCGCTCCTTTCGTCTCTGCTCGGTAATTGGGGGATTCAGCCATGAAATTTATTCACACTGCAGACATCCACTGGGGGATGGTGCCTGACAGCGACCGGCCCTGGGGAAAAAAGAGGGAGCAGGCCATCCGTCTCACCTTCCAGGCCATCATAGAGGATGCCCGGGACAGCCATGCGGATCTTCTTCTGATCTCGGGAGATCTGTTCCACCGCCAGCCGCTGGCCAGGGATCTGAAGGAGGTCAACTACCTGTTTTCCACGATCCCGGGCACCCGGGTGGTGATCATCGCCGGAAACCATGACCGGATCCGCAAAAGCTCAGCGCTTCTGAGCTTTGCCTGGTGCCCCAATGTAACGTTTCTGATGGACGAGACCATGACCTCTGTGTATTTTGAGGATCTGAACACAGAGGTTTACGGCTTCAGCTACCATACGACAGAGATCACTGAGGACAGGACCGCCGGATTTTCTGTGCCCGCCACCCGGCGGACCAGGATCCTGATGCTCCATGGAGGAGATGCGAAGCACCTGCCCTTTGATAAAAATGCCCTGGCGGCGCTGCCGTTTTCCTATATTGCCCTGGGCCATATCCATAAGCCTGCGGTGCTTCTGGAAAACCGGATGGCGTATCCAGGTTCCCCGGAGCCTCTGGACCTTACGGAGACCGGCCCTCACGGCTATCTGACAGGAGAGATCGACGACGCCACCGGCCATGTGACCTCTCTGAAGTTCAAGGCTGCCGCCCAGGCCCAGTATATCCCGCTGGTGGTGAGCGTGACCCCGGCGACCACCAATGCCGAGCTTTCCCAGCTCATTGCGGACGAGATCAAAAAGCGCGGCGCATCCAATATTTACCGCTTCCGGATCCGGGGCATGCGGGATCCGGACACGGAATTTGATCCGGAGCTTCTGGCAGGGCAGTGGAATATCAGCGAGATCCTGGATGAAACGGAGCCCCAGTACGATTTTCACGCACTGTTTGCCGACCATCCCAGTGATATGATCGGATTTTATATCCAGGCGTTAATGAAGGAAAACATGAGCCCGGTGGAGAAAAAGGCCCTGTATTATGGGATCCATGCGCTTTTGATGACAAAGGATGAAAGGAGTTAGGGAACATGAAGCTGCTGGAACTGCATATCAACGGATTCGGAAAGATCCATGACCGGACCATCTCCTTTTCAGACGGGATCAACGTGATCTATGGCCGCAATGAGGCGGGAAAATCCACGCTTCATACCTTTATCCGGGGAATGCTCTTTGGAATGGAGCGGGGACGTGGGCGTGCGGCCAGAAATGATCTGTATTCTAAGTATGAGCCATGGGAGAACAGCGGGACCTACGAGGGCTGGCTGCGTCTGGAGCAGGGGGGCGTGGTCTACCGCATTGAGCGGAGATTCCGCAAGGACGACCGGTATCTGAGGATCATCAACGAAACCCAGGGACGGGAGGAGGAGCCCACCCGTGCCCTGATGGACCGGATCCTGGGAGGCCTCAATGAAACGACGTATAATAACACCATCAGCATCAGCCAGTTAAAAAGCGCCACTGAGGACGGTATGGTGGGCGAGCTGAAGAATTATATCGCCAACATGAACACCACCGGGAATATATCGCTGAATATAACGAAGGCAACGGCGTTTTTGAAAAACCAGAAGCGGAGCCTGGAGGCCAATCTGGTCCTGGATGCGTCCAGGGAGTATACGGCGCTGCTGGCGGAGATCCGGTCTGTGGACGCGGAGATCTCTTCCCCCCAGTATGAAAACCAGCTGGCCGCCTACCAGAGAACACGTTCCCAGGTAAAGGGGATCATTGAAAATACCCAGGCGGAGAGGGCGGCCCTGGCTGAAAAGGTGAAAAAAAGCCGCCAGGTGCTGGCGGACGGCCAGTTTACAGACCGGTCATCGGTGGCGGCCTGTGAGGAAAAGGCCAGATCTCTGTATGATAGCTTTTGCACTGCGGAGCGCGAGTGCAAAAAACGGTCCCGGAAGCTTCTGGCGGGAGCGGGGATACTCTTGGCAGTCTGCGGCGCCCTTATGGCCGGATATCTGGGGATCACAGATCTTTCTCGTTTCCTGCCGTTTGTCATTGCCGGGGGAGGAGGGGCCATAATGGGCCTGGTCCTGGCGATTGTGCTGACGGCCCGGGGAAAGCGTTTTGACAGAAAAATGGAAGAGGCCCGGGCACAGCTTTCGGAGCTTCTGGCCCGGCATCTGGGAGACGGGACCGTATCCTCGGAGGCCATGGACGCGTTTTATGGCCGTATGGCAGAGTTTTCAAAGCTTTGTGATATGCTGGACCAGTCTGAACATGCATTGGATAAATATACAGAAGATATCAGCTCTCTCCAGGAAAAACAGAATAACTGCAGCGAGATGATCGAAAAGCAGCAGAGGACCCAGTGGGAGCTGGAAAAGAAGCTGGAGCATCTGAACGCCTGCCGGACCAGGGCCGCGGCCTTAAAGCGGGTACTGGCGGAAAACGACCGGGTCCGGGAAGAGATCCTGGCCATCGAGATGGCCCAGGAGACCATGACGGAGCTGTCCTCATCCATCCGGGATTCCTTTGGCCTGTACCTGAATAAGGAGGCGTCCAGGCTGGTATCTGGGATCACAGGCGGGATCTATGACAGCATGAGTATTGATGAAAATTTAAACGTATTTCTGAATACAAAGAGCAGACTGGTACCGCTGGAGAGCATCAGCAGCGGGGCCATGGATCAGGTGTATCTGGCTCTGCGGCTGGCGGCTGCCAGGCTTCTTCAAGGGGATGGCGAGCCCTTCCCTCTGATCTTTGACGACAGCTTTACGCTTTATGACGACGACCGGCTGCGGACTGCGCTTAAGTGGCTTTCAGCGGCCTACGACGGCCAGATGATCATTTTTACCTGCCACCGCCGGGAAGCGCAGATGTTAAGGGCGCTGCAGGCGGAATTCCAGATAGTGGAAATTTAAGAAACAAAAAAAGAGGACAGGCGATGGAGCCTGTCCTCTTAATATATGCATCTGTGATGATTAGCCGAAGTATCTCTCTAAGAGACCCTGGAAAGCCTTGCCGTGACGAGCCTCGTCTCTTGCCATCTCATGAACTGTGTCATGGATCGCATCCAGGTTAGCTGCTTTTGCTCTCTTAGCCAGGTCGAACTTACCAGCTGTTGCGCCGTTCTCAGCCTCAACTCTCATCTCCAGGTTCTTCTTGGTGCTGTCTGTAAGAACCTCACCCAGAAGCTCTGCAAATTTAGCTGCATGCTCAGCCTCTTCGTAAGCTGCCTTCTCCCAGTAAAGACCGATCTCCGGATATCCCTCTCTGTGAGCAACTCTTGCCATAGCCAGGTACATACCAACCTCTTTGCACTCGCCCTCGTAGTTTGCTCTTAAGTCAGCCATGATATCCTCGCTGGAGCCCTGAGCTACGCCTACAACGTGCTCTGCTGCCCAACTCATAGCGCCTGCCTGCTCCTGGAACTTGGAAGCCGGTGCATTACATACCGGACATTTCTCCGGAGCTGTCTCGCCTTCATGAACATAACCGCAAACTGTGCAAACCCATTTCTTCATAGTGTTTTCTCCTTTATAATTGATTTTTTAATTTTGATAATAGTAATTGTTACTGATATCACTATATCATACTTAAGATTCTTTGTCAACAGCTAATTTTTATTTTTTGCTGACATTCACTGCATTCTCCGTAAAAGAAAATGGTGTGGGAGTCTACCCGTCCGGGAGCCGGCCCTGCCATAAGCTCTTCTGTTTTGTGTACCAGGCTCTGGGGGAGATCGATGATAGCCCCGCAGGTCTTACACACAAAGTGGTAGTGGGGTTCCGTCACATAATCAAAGTGCTCAGAACCGTCCCCGCAGGAAAATCTCGCTATTTCGCCCAGCTCAGACAAGAGCTTTAAGTTCCTGTAAACCGTTCCCAGGCTGATATTGGGAAATTCCTCGCGGATGGAAAGGTAAAGGGCGTCGGCAGTGGGATGGTCAGTACGGTTCATCAGACAGTTTTTGATGGACTCTCTCTGACGGCTGTACTTAAGCGTCTTCATACCTGTTTCTCCTTCCTTAAAGATTCCTCCCGCATAGGGATGCAACCATCAATAACAATAATTGTTACCATTATTATATACAAATATAAGGAAATGTCAAGAGGTTTTTTCTTGAAAATAGGCGTTTCTATCATTATACTATAAGAAAGTATGAAAAAAGAGGTGAGGCCATGCGAACAAAACATATCCGCCACCTGGCCAGTGAACTGGCCGCACGGCTGACGGACCGGGAATTTTTAAGGAAGGCCGGGATCAGCCGCCGTACCATGCAGGAGATCTTTGTGAGAGATAAGTGGGAGGAGGCCTTTGAGCGGCTGTTCCCCATTAAGGAACGGCTTTCCTGTAAGGAGATCCTGGATCTGTGCCGTCCGGAGCTCTGGGCCCTGTCCGGGGAGCCGGAGGAGGGTTGGATCCCGTTTACCTATAAATTTTCTACCCATATCCTGTACCCGGACCGGGAATTTTCTGAAAAAGCGGCAGCCTATGCCAGGGGTGCATTTTTTTACCTGAATGTGCTCCAGTTTTTCTTTGATGAAGAGAGGAAGGCAGTTCCCTTTGACCCGTTCAACGATTTTGCCCTGCTTCCGGAGGAAGAATACCAGAATTGTGACCGGGCTGGAGAATATGGCCGGTTTGTACGGGAATTCCGGAATCAGTATATTTATGAGATGATGCGCCTAAACCGGGAGGCCACGCCTTTTGAGACGCTGAGCCATATTGCCGGAGTCCATCATGTGGCCATGACCGTGGCCAGAGGCCTCCATAAAGCGGGCGTTCCCATCGACCTGGCCCTGTGCTCCGGGGCGGCTGCCGGCCATGATCTGGGAAAATTCGGCTGCAAGCCCAATGAACGGGTCCCCTATCTCCACTATTATTATACAAACCAGTGGTTCATGGCCTATAAGATGGAAGGCATCGGCCACATTGCGGCCAACCATTCCACCTGGGACCTGGAGCTGGACAATATTACTGTGGAGTCCCTAGTCCTGATCTATGCGGATTTCCGCGTCAAGCAGATGCGGGATGAGAACGGGAAGGAAATTACGAAAATATACAGTCTGAAGGACTCCTATGATGTGATCCTGTCGAAGTTGGATAATGTGGACGAGGCCAAGAAGAACCGTTACCGGGCCGTTTATTCCAGGCTTTATGAGTTTGAACGGTATATGCGTTCCCTGGGGGCGGATACGGAGCTTTCCGGGAATCCGCCGAAGCCGGAAAGACGTCCGGATATCGCCATCCAGAACAGCAGCCAGGTGGTTACCTCTTTTCTGTATTTTGCCATCGAGCACAATATCGACGTTATGCACCGGCTGGGTTCAGAGCGGCAGTTTGGAAATATCCTGGAGGCAGCCCGCAGCGAAAAGGACTGGAAGAATGTGCGGGCCTATCTGAATATTTTTAATGAATATTCCATCCATCTGGATCATAAACAGAAGGAACAGACCATAAGCTTTCTGTATGAGCTTCTTTTAAACCGGGAGGGAGATATCCGCAGGCAGGCGGCCGCCCTGATCGGAAAGATGTTCGCCAATTTCAACGCAGGATACAGGAAGGAGATCCCCGCTGATATGGCGGACCAGGACGACCGGCAGGCCCGTACCCTCTGGGAAACGTATATGGAAAAGCTCATCTGTCCCGACTACCGTCTGACGCTCCAGCAGAAGCGGCGGATCCAGAATTCCTTAAAATACGTGCTCCTTTCTGGGATCGAGCACAGCGGCGACCGGGTGCGGGAGGAAATGCTGTCCGTATTCTACCAGTGGTTCGACGGGCACCATGATCTGGACGAGGATGCCAGGTTCGCCCTTCTGGACGCTGTATTTTCCATGCCGGCCGAGCTCTGCGCCAGAAGCGGCCGCCTGGACTGCCTGGCGGATTTTGCCGTGGACAACATGGGCCATGAGGACGACCGGGTGCGAGTGGCCGCAGTCCGGGCCTTAAAGGTGCTCACCAGCGTGGTCACCAGGGAAAACGCCTGCTATGGGCGGGTGGAAAAGGCAGTGACGGAAATGGATACTGGCAGCATCACCATGGTGTTTTTACAGTACCGGATCCTTACGAACCTCCGTCTGGATACAAAGGCCCAGCGGGAGATCCTGTACGGCAGCGACGTGGTCAGCGACATTTTCCTGGAGAATCTGAAGTCTGTGACGCCCTGGATCTTAAAGGCCATAAATATCAAGCTGCTGGCCGATCAGGTGGACCATGGAAGACGGGAGCACATCCTCCATATCTGCGCCCATCTGTCCAACCTCATCAAGGTCAGCGAGCATGTGGGCGTGCGCCATGATGCGGGAAAGGCATTGCTGCGGCTGGGCCATCTGCTGTCCACAGACCAGGCCAACGAGATCGCCGTGGAGCTTTTAAAGGGGCTGGAGGTGGGAGAGTATGAGTTCTCCAAGTATATCCCCGAGTATCTGGGCGAATTTGCCCTGTGGCTTCCGCCGGAGCAGCTGGATGACCTGATCGAGCGGCTCCATCTGCTGTTAGCCAACGGAAATGAGCAGATCGTATCCGTGGCCCTGGACACCCTGGGCGTGCTTTTAGAGTGTTATTCCCGCTATCCCGCCAGGTTCCGGGAGCCGGAGCAGGTATCCCTGGACCGGAGGACAAGGCTCCTGGGCCTGATCTTAAGCTGTCTGGCCAACTACCGAGAGCAGGTGCGCCAGGAGGCCATGCTGGTCATCGGCCAGCATGTATTCGGCTCGGAGAAGATGTCCGAGCGGGATAAAAACGACCTGTTTGCCCTTTGCTCCAAAAAGCTTCTGTTCCTGCTCAATGAAAATAAGGGCGGGGAGCTGAGCCTTTACTACCGGGCGGCTGCCCTGGCCCATATCAGCCGATTCATGTCCCGGTACCAGCTTTATACCGGGGACGTGGTCTTAAAGGGCCGCAGCAAGGTAGCGTTTTTTCCGGGCACCTTTGACCCGTTCACCCTGTCCCACAAGGAGATCGCAAGACGGATCCGGGAGCTGGGTTATACGGTGTTCCTGGCCATCGACGAGTTTTCCTGGTCTAAAAAGACCCAGCCCCATCTGGTGCGCAGGCAGATCGTCAATATGTCCATGGCCGATGAGTTTTATGTCCACCTGTTTCCCGACGATATCCCCATCAATATCGCCAATCCGGCGGATCTTAAGCGGCTTCGGGAGATCTTTGCGGAGCAGGAGGTCTATATCGTGGCGGGATCTGACGTGGTCCATAACGCCAGCTCCTATAAAAAGGAGCCGGAGGAAAATTCCATCCATGGCTTCAACCATCTGATCTTCCGCCGGGCCGGTGACGCCAGGCCGGGAGAGATCTATGAATGCATCACCGGAAAGGTGGAGGAGCTGGAGCTGCCCAAGAGCCTGGAGGACATCAGCTCCACTAAGATCCGGGAAAACATTGATAAGCACAGGGATATCTCCAGCCTCATCGATCCGGTGGTCCAGGAGTATATCTACCATAAGGGGCTGTATCTGCGGGAGCCGGAATATAAGCCCATTGTGCGGGCCAAGGCCATTTCCTTTGAAAACCAGGACCAGCCGGGCTGGGAGATCCTGGACCATCTGGGCAATACGGTCCTTTACCGGAGCCCGGAGGCAGAGGCGGTATTATCCAGGATCGGACACGAAAGGGACCAGCTGCTGATCCTTAAAAATGCAGCGGAGGGAGACCGTCCTGTGGGCTTTGTGAGCTACCGGGAGCTGCGGTCCGAGGAGCTGTTCGGCGTTTTAAAGAGCATGGAGCTGGCCAACGCCGTAAGGCGGAGGACCAGCCGGGAGGTGCTTTATATCACCGGTATTTACGCCAGGGAGAGGGAGATCCATGACGGAGAGGCCATCCGGGATCCGGCCCAGCTTCTGCTGGCTGAGGCCATTACCCAGGCCCTGGAGAAAAACTGCAGCTTTGCCATCTTTGCCGCAGAACGGGGGACTGTCTCCAAGGAGGCCATTTTTGCCCTGGAGCGCCAGGGCTTTGTGCGTCCGGAGATGCTGGAAGAGGGAGAGAAACGGGTCATTTATATGGTGGACATGCATGAGCCCCTGATGCTCCTCCACAACCTGGAGACCACCATTAAAGAGCCCTTCGGCAGCAGCCCGGCTGTTCTGGCGGCCATTGAAAGGAACCATAAAAAGCTCCAGACGGCCATGACGAAGCTGTACCCGGGGAATCTGGTGCTGTCCTTATCCTCCGGCGTCATGCACCACCGGATGGTGGACCGGATCACCGCCTTAAACGGCGTGCCGGGAGAGCCGCTGACGCCCAGGCGTCTGGGAGAAAACATGTGCGTGCCGTTTGGTAAGATCTTAAGGGGCAAGGTAGTGCCCAACACAGTCACCAAGACGCTCCATACGGATAAAGTCTATGAGCCGGGGCTGGATTCCTACGCCATCGAGGCGTTCCCGTACTATTCGCCTCTGGAGAGCCAGATCAAGACCATCAAGTCTTTTGACCGGCCGGTGATCCTGGTGGACGATCTGGTCCACAGGGCCGACCGCTTGCAGGCTCTGGCGCCAAGCCTTAAAAAGGCAGGGATCCCCATTAAAAAGGTGGTGGTGGGCGTGATCTCCGGCTACGGGCGGGATCTGATGGAGACCTTCCATCTGCCGGTGGAAAGCATTTATTCCATGCCCAATCTGCGCCAGTGGTTCGTGGAATCCACGCTGTACCCCTTCATTGGAGGCGATACGGTACGCCGCCGGGACATGAAGGTGGCCGGGCTCCAGGCGTCGGTCAATATGATCCTTCCCTATGCGGCTCCCAGGCTTTCCGGCTGCAGCCGGGAGGCGTTGTATGAGTTTTCTGTGTGCTGCATCGAAAATTCCAGAGACCTGCTCCAGGTGCTGGAGACGGAGTACAGGAGCCAGTTTGCCAGGAATCTGACCCTTTCCAGGCTCTCGGAGGCAGTGATCCTGCCCCTGTGTCCCGATAAGGGAAGCTGTATGGAATATGATGAAAACCTGGCGGCGTCGGTATATCTGGAAAACGATCTGGAAATGCTGGGAAGAATGAAAAAATTTATGGTATAGATTCAGGAGGAAAACGCGAATGTTGAAATATTATGAAATAAATGGAAAAACATGTTTTACAGATCACATGGATTTTCAGTGCCCGCCGGAGGCGGACTGGAAGGAGATTCCGGAGCCCCAGGCCGCAGAGGAGCTTTCCTGGCTGTTTTTCAGGGAGCCGGGAAGCTGCCGCGCCTCCTTCCTGGTGAACCATGAGGGGCTTTTATGGGAAAAGGAGGAGAGCGTGGACTGGCTGAACAGCCGGAAGCTGGAGGAAAACAGGGAGCTTTACAGGAAACAGGGCGGCTGCACAGAGGGAGAATGCGCGGCTGCACTTCCGGAATGGATCCGAGAACGGATCGCTGCCGGAAAGGTCCGTGCCGTCAACGCCTCCCACCCGCGGTTCCTGGAACTCCTGTCCGGAGAGGCATTCCCGGCAGGTCCGGCCAAAAAGCGGGTCCATATCCTGGCCATCGGGGATGTGGGGAGCATGCTCCTTACGGGCCTCCATCTCCTGGGCGGCGACGTGATCTCCCGGATCGGGATCTGCGATATCTCTGACCAGGTGACGGCCCGGTGGGAGTTTGAGGAGAACCAGATCGCCTATCCCTGGGATTATGACGCGATGCCGGAGGTGGAGGCGGTGAAGCCGGAACACCTCTTTGACTGTGATGTATTCGTGTTCGTGGCATCCAAGGGGATCCCGCCGGTGGGCTCCGGCGTGAAGGACGTGCGTATGTACCAGTTTGAAAACAATGCGAAGATCATGGCCCATTATGCGAAAATGGCCAGGGAAAGCCGGTTTAAGGGACTGTTCTGCGCTGTTTCCGATCCGGTGGATCCCCTGGCAAAGACCGCATTTTTAGAGAGCAATAAAAATGAAGCCGGGGAGCTGGACTATATGGGACTTTTACCGGAGCAGATCCAGGGCTTCGGCCTGGGCGTCATGAATGCCAGGGCCGCCTATTACGCCAAGAGGGACCAGCGGTTTTCCAGGTTCCTCACAGAAGGCCGTTCCTTTGGCCCCCACGGCCAGGATCTGGTGGTGGCTGACTCCATCGAGCATTACGATGACGCTCTTTCCAAAGAACTGACAGAGCTGACGGTGACGGCCAATCTTAAAATGCGGGAGATCGGCTTCAAGCCCTTTGTGGCCCCGGCGTTTTCCTCCGGAGCCCTGTCCATCCTTCTGGCTCTCCGGGGAGAGTGGCACTGCGGCTCTGTATTCTTAGGCGGGATCTACATGGGAGTGAAGAACCGGTTTACAGAGAACGGGCTGGAAACAGAGATCCTTCCCCTGCCGGACGCCCTTCATGACCGGATCCGGACAGCGGCGGAAAATCTGAAAAAGATCGTATAGGAGGCGGATGGATTGGAAAATGGGAAGAAGGAAAAGAAGCTTTTTGTAATCTATCCACAGAAAAGAGCGGAGGAGGGCCGTCTGGACCAGGTCCTCCGGGCGGCTCTGGAGGGGATTTCTGCCCAGGTGGTGGATTCCATGGAGGAGCTGTGGGAGAACGAGGACCATGAAAACGGCACAGAACGGTTCCAGGGCTGCCGGATACTCTTTGCGGTGCCCCTGGGGAAAAACGGGGTAAACCGTGGATATTATGAGGTCCTGGCATGGCTCCGCTGTGGAAAACCTGTGCTTGAAGGGGCTCTGGCCGGCTTCCTCATCGACGCAGACAGTGAGCTCTACACCAAGGCGGCCGCCAGGGAGCTGGCGGTGGCGGCCAATCAGGCGGGAGCGGCCCTGGTGGGCCGTCCTCTGGTGGAGGGCACGGCGTCCCTGGACAACTATATCATCCAGGCCGCCAATATGGGCACGGACCGCCTGGGGGCGTACAAAAAAAGCGCCGGGATCCTGGTGGAGCAGCTTATGGAGTTTCAATGGAACCCCAGGAAAGAGCCCCATCTGCTGGTACTCCATGCCTCCAGCCACAAGACCTCCAATACCCTGGAGGTCTGGAACGCGGTAAAGGAGAAGATCGAAGACCATGTGGAGATCCGGGAGGTCAGCTTAAGAAACGGGACCCTGGAGGACTGCTCCGGCTGTCCCTATCAGATGTGCCTGCATTTTGGCGAGCGGGGAAAATGCTTTTACGGAGGGCCTATTGTGGAATCCGTATATCCAGGGATCCAGTGGGCCGATGGGATTCTGCTTTTATGCCCCAACTATAACGACGCCCTTTCGGCCAATCTGACGGCCTTCATAAACCGCCTGACCGCATTATTCCGTACCACGAGATTTTATGATAAGGCCCTGTTTGCCATCATCGTTTCCGGCTACTCCGGCAGCGACCTCATTGCCGGCCAGCTCATCACGGCCCTGAACATGAACAAGACCTTTTATCTCCCGGGAAACTTCTGCATCATGGAAACGGGCAACAGTCCTGGCTCCGCCATGAAGCGGGATGGCATCGGAGACAGGATCCAGGCCTTTGCAGATACGATCCTGGAGACCATGAGGGACGGAGAAAACAGAAAGGAAAGATAATTTCGACATTTCAATGCGTCAAAGCCGAAATATAAAAATTTTAGAACGAATTCATATATTATTTAGATATTAAAATATTTCTTTGGGTATTGTATAATAGAATCGACATCCCCTAAGGGGCTAGAAATGGGGAAAAAGAAAAAAGGAGATTACGATATGAAGAAGAAATTTTCAGCATTGACGGCATTGGCGCTGACCATTGCAATGATACTGACCGCCTGCTCCGGCGGAGGCGGCGGTGAAACAACGGCAGCTGCAGGCGGAGATACGAAGGCAGCCGGCGAGACTGCACAGGCAGCAGCACCCAGCGGCGACGCAGTAAAAATGACCATGGGAACCGGCGGGACCACCGGTACATACTACGCCTTCGGCGGAGTCATTGCCAATGTCTTAAACGCAAAAGACATCGGCGTGAATATCAACGTCCAGTCCACCGGCGCTTCCAAAGCCAATATCTACCTGGTGAACGACGGCGAGGCAGATCTGGCCATCGTCCAGAACGACGTTATGGACTATGCGTATAATGGAACCGACCTGTTCGCGGAAGAGGGCGCGGCAACGGAATTTGCCACAGTCGCCGGTCTTTATGCAGAGGTCTGCCAGGTGGTCTCCACCGGCGATATCAAATCCATCGCAGATCTGAAGGGCAAGAGAGTTTCCGTGGGCGACGCCGGTTCCGGCGTTGAGTTCAACGCCCGCCAGATCCTTGAGGCTTACGGGATCAGCTTTGACGATATCGAGGTCAACAACCTGGGCTTCGGCGATTCCTCCGGCGCCTTAAAGGACGGAAAGATCGACGCGTTCTTCTGTACCGCAGGCGCTCCTACCACAGCCATCGTGGAGCTGGCGACCACCAACAGCATCAACCTTCTGGAGATCGACGACGAGCACGCGGCGGCTCTCGCAGAGGCACACCCGTTCTATACGACCTACCCGATCCCCGGCGGCTCCTATAAGGGCGTGGACGAGGACGCTCAGACCGTGGCCATCAAGGCTACCCTGATCTGCTCCCCGAAGCTTTCTGAGGAAACCGTTTATAATCTTACCAAGGCCCTGTTCGACAACCAGAGCGAGATCGCAGCAGCTCACGCCAAGGGCGAAGAACTGAACCTTGAATACGCCGTCAGCGGTATCTCTGTTCCGTTCCATCCGGGCGCTGAGAAATATTTTAAAAAAGTCGGCGCGATCAAATAGTTTTGTTGGAAGATAAGAAAAAAAGAACATTTACAATGGCTGCAATAACGGTTGTGTTTATTGCAGCCATTGCGCTCACTTCCCTTTCTTTTTCCGGGACTTCCGGAAAAGATACGCTGGTTTTACGGGATGGAGATACAAAAGAGGAATATGCACGGTTTCCCGTTTCAGAGGGGGACGAATTTTCCGTCACATTCATCCATTCGGTCAACCAGTACCCGCTGACGGACGTATATGAGATCCGGGACCATAAGATCTATGTGGTGCGGACCATCTACAATAATTTCGGAGCCGGAGTCCAGACGGAGATCGAAGAAGGACAGAAGTTGGAATATGGGGAAAACGGAGAAATGATCGTTTCCGGCTTTGATCGGGAAATGCCATGGCTTTCGTATATCGTGGGGACAGTTTCCGACCACATCCTCACGATCCATGGAAAAGAGATCAGCTTAAGGGAGCTCTGCGGCCGAAACAGCAAGGTGGAGTTTTCCTGTGAGCCTGGAACGTAGAAAGGAGGGGGAAGGGATGTCAGAAAAAGAGAAAATGAACGTGAACACGGCTCCGGCCGCGGATGCTTCCACGGGAACGGCTGAAGACGTGGAAGCCATAATGAAAAAATATGACAGGGAATCCAATACCCGTATCTGGGAGGGCGTTCCCAAAACAGTCGTCCGCTATCTGCTGGCGGCGTTTGCCCTGCTAATGGTGTATATGAACCTGTTTACCAACTGGGATGAACGGGTGCGCCGCTCCCTGTTCGTGGGGATCGTCATAATCCTCTCATTCCTGGTGTATCCGGCAAAAAAGGGCAGCACGAAGAAAAATCATATTCCCATTTATGATATCGTGCTGATGGTCCTGGGGGCCGGGAGAGCGTTCCCCCAGGTGTTAAAATCCATCGTTTATAACCTGTTTTATACCACCAGCGGCGTCATTGGAACGCCCATCGGCGTCTGCTCCACGTATATCGCGCTGTTTATCCTGTTCGGCGCGTTCCTGGAGGCCACCGGGATCTCGGAGTTCTTTATCCAGTTGGCCAACTCCCTGGCGGGCGCTTCCACCGGAGGCCCTGCAAAGGTGGCTGTCATCTCCTCGGCCCTCTGCGGAATGGTATCCGGAAGCTCCGTGGGAAATACAGTTACCACCGGCTCCGTGACGATCCCTCTGATGAAAAAGACGGGCTACAAGGGCGAATTTGCCGGAGCTGTTGAGGCAGCGGCTTCCACCGGCGGACAGATCATGCCGCCGATCATGGGTGCAGCCGCCTTCCTGATGGCGGAGATGGTGGGCGTCCAGTACAGTGAGATCGCCATGCGGGCCATCTTCCCGGCACTTTTATATTTCACTGGTATCTTTATTACGGTACACCTGGAAGCCAAACGGCTGGGCTTAAAGGGAATCGCCAAGGAGGATCTGCCGAAATTCGTTCCCCTGTTCATCCGCCAGGGATACCTGCTGATCCCGCTGGTGACGCTGGTAGCCATGGTCATGATGGGCTACACCATGTCCCGTTCCGCTGTGATCGCCACACTGTTGGCGATCCTGGTGAGCATCCCCAATAAAAGTACCCGTATGAATCCCACGCAGTTTGTGAACGCTCTGGAAACGGGCGGAAAGAATACTCTTTCCGTGGCCGTGGCCTGCGGCATCGCCGGGATCATCGCCGGTGTGGTTACCATGACCGGTCTGGGACAGATCCTGATCTCTGCCATCGTCAGTGTGGCCGGTGACCGTGTGATCATCGCCCTGTTCCTTACGATGCTGACGTGTATCGTCCTGGATATGGGCGTTCCCACCACTGCCAACTACATCATCATGGCCACCACCTGCGCCCCCATCCTGGTAAACGGCATGGGGATCAACAAGATCGCGGCCAATATGTTCGTATTCTATTTCGGCATTGTGGCGGATATTACGCCGCCGGTGGCCCTGGCAGCCTATGCAGGCTCTGCCATTGCCAAATCCAATCCCATGAAGACGGCCCTGAACGCATCCCGTCTTGCCATCGCGGCTTTTATCGTGCCGTATATCTTCGCCTTTAATCCGGCGATGCTGTTTATCGATGCGGACGTGATCCAGGTCGTTGTGATCATTGTCACCTCCCTGGTGGGCCTGACCGGCGTATCCGGAGGTCTGGAGGGCTATATGGTGACCAACATGAATCCCATCCAAAGGATCCTGGCCGTGGTCGGCGGTCTCTGCCTGATCATTCCAGGCACGGTCACAGACCTGGCGGGTATCGCCATTGTAGGAGCCTCTGTGATCTGGCAGCTTGCGGCTAAGAAGAAACGGGCTGCGGCATAAGAGAAAGAAGCAGTTACAGATAAAAAGAGGGAGCCCGCACCAGCCGGTGTGCGGGCTCCCTTGCTGCACAAATAGAAGGAATTTGTATGCGGATTATTTCTCTTCCTTATAATTGCTCAGATCATAAGGAGTAGAGAGGATCGCAATGGCGGCCACAGTGATGATGATCCCCAGGATCATGAGAACGCCGGATCCATTATGTAAAAATTTCATGACGGCTCCAATGGGGATCAGCGCGTTTCCGATGAACAAAAGGATCAGGAAATATACGCGTCCCAGGAGCTTTCCGTGTTTGGAATCTAAGAATTTCTGAATGTTCATTATGCTGGCCACACTCCCATCTTACTCATGATAAAGGTAATAAATACAATGTTCAGGACTGAAATGCAGGCAAGGATGCCGGCGTTGAAGAATCTGGACTGGATGACCTTTTTGCCCAGGTATCTGGGATCATTGCCCAGCAGATACCAGGAGTTTCCGGAGATCCAGTTGAATAAGGACTGCATTGCAGCAATAAATACGACTACCATTACGGGCTTTCCGAAGAAGGCGCCTAAGAAACCGATCTGGGGAGCCAGAACGATGAAGGGATGGTACCATGCCTTGGTGTCCTTCTTTACGTTGGTGGACTGATAGAAGGAGGTGGCGCAGGTAACGCTTAATCCGATCATGGAAGAGCACACAAGGGCGATGATGCCGATGTAGAAGCCCAGCTGGATCCAGATGGACGGAATTACGGCTACCAGGGCGTTGCAGAGTGCAGTGGAGTCGGTGGGGATCCCCTCCTGACCGGCAAATGCCTCAGCAAATGCGATGGAAACGAAGGAAAGCACCAGGGTCACCGGGACCAGTCCGCCGAATACGGCGTCAAAGTGGCCCAGAGTCTCATGATTTTCCGAATATCCACGGGATTCCATGCCGTTGTTGAACAGTACCCAGTCCATAACGCCGATGGTGGCGGTCAGGGAGGCGATCAGCATGACGATGCCGTCGATCCCGCTGGGAAGAGTCGGGATCAGGAGTCCCTTGATCATGGCTTTGAAGTCTACGCCGGTGACACAGAGGACAGCGCCGAACACAACTAACATGATGCCGATGAGGATCTTCATGGCGTTCTCTACGATCTTAACGCCCTTGGGGTTGTCGCCGGAGCCGTACATTAAGGAAAGAGGTACGGAAACAGCCACCAGTAAGATCCAGCTGATGTTCTTAGGAACATTGATGTTCACCACCGAGAACAGGGCGGTAACGGCGTCTGCTCCCAGGGCGTACTGGCCAAAGTTATAAACAATGGAAGCCACAAAGCAGGCCACGAGTCCGGTGGCGAAGCTTCCAAAGAATTTTCCGTGGAATTTATCCTGGGCCTTGATGACGGAGAGCTCCGATGCGGTCACGAACCGGGTGGCAAGGGCCAGCATGAAAAGTCCCAGGGCGAATGAGTACAGCGGGATCCAGAGCATGTCGTAACCGTAGGCGGCGCCTAAGGTAACGGAGCTGGCAAAGGAGCCTGCACCCAGGGTAAAGGCTGCGTTCATAAAGCCTGGTCCAGAAAGCTTGCAGTAGCCAAAGAATTTCTGGAGGGGCGGTTTTTTATTGAGTTCCTGTAAAAACGCCTTTTCTTTCAAGGCGCTTTCTGAGTAACGCGGATTTACTTCCGTTCCGTTCATTTTTACATCCTCCTGCCTGATTATTTAGTCTGGTCTTCCAGACGGGTCACGATCATTTCGCACGGAGCGCATGGACCGTCGGTAAAGAGCGCAGGGCGCTTAAAGTCGATCTTTCCGAAAAAGGCCTCATTGAGAGCAATGTCGATCTCCTCACAGTAGAGCTTCCCGGCATTTTCAAGGCCGATCTCACGGAAGGCCGTGGAAAACGGACAGACGCGGTTGATCTCTTTCAGTGTATTCCCCTCCACGAAAGAGTCGCAGTCCCACGCCTCATTGGCCGGATAATCGGAATATTCCTCCACTGTATGGAAGGTGACTTCCTTTCCGTCCTTTTTGATGTTTTCGATGATCTTCTGGGCCCTCATGTTGGCAAAACGGCGCACTGCCCGCTTTACAACAGCTTCTCCCTTTTCCTGCCCCATTTCCCGGATCACTTCATCGGCCATGACCGCAAACAGCTTTGCCATGGTCTCCGTGACCTTTCCCACGGGATCCTCTGGGTTGTACATCCTTTCCCCCTCCTTTTCATGTTTATGAAAATTTTATGGATTACAGAAAAAGTTTAGCATTCTAAAAGCCAAAAGTGGGCATAAATGATGCAAAAGGCAGGAAAAATGTAGTGAAAATCCGTCAGACTGCACAATAGGATGGAGCCACGCCGAACAGGACAAAGGAAACCTCAAAGCGGCCGTCCTGTGCCTTGAGATTTAAGGTCCCGCCGTAACCGGTCACGGCTTCCCGGACGTTGGGGAGTCCCAGGCCATGGCTTTCGGCTTCCGGATTGGTGGTGGCAAAGCCAGAGCGGACAGAGGTGTCCGGATCCATGGAATTACAGATGCCGCAGACCAGCATTCCCTTTTTATACAGGAGCTTTACGAGGATCCTACGGTCAGCCTCCCCGCTTTGCTTTAAATAGGCTTCGATGGCGTTTTCCAGGATATTTCCGAAGATGATCCCGCAGTCCACCATATCGATCTTCATGTTTTTTACCACCATGATCTCGGTGTCCACCTGGATCCCGCTGGCCGCGGCCTGCCCCAGCTTGGAGGTGAGGACCGCGTCTAAAAACGGATTTCCTGTGCTGATGATCTGGTGGGAGCGGGTATGGAATTCCAGCTGGTCCTGGATCCTGGATGTGTAGTCCAGGGCTTCGGAAAGCCTTCCGGAGGCGAGGAGGGTCTGGACCATCTGCCAGTGGTTTTTCATGTCATGGCGCAGTTTCCGGTACTGGCTTTCCCGGCCCTCCAGGACCTTGTAATGGAGGACCTGCTCGTTGAGCTGGCGTTCCAGATTTTTCCGCTCCAGGCTCTGCCGGTAGATCCGGGCCGTTTCCGGCACCAGCAGGGCCAGGTTATAAAGGATCAGCAGGATGGCTCCGGTGACCAGGCTGCGGATGGCGATCATGGGCTGGAAGTTGTAGAACAGCAGGTAGATAAAAAAGGTAAAGAAGCTGATGATGATCCCGATATAAACGGTATGCATTTTCCTGTTTTCCGAGACCTCAGCGCTGAGATAGCAGATGCAGACCATAAGGGTGCAGATGAACAGGAACCAGAGGGACTGCTCCAGCCGGTAAAAGGGGATGTACCCGGCCATGATCACTGCAACGGAGAGGATCAGGACCGCAAAGTGGAACAGGCAGAGGAAGGTAAAGATCCCAGGGTACGTCCGGGGAAATTCCAGAGAGATATACCGGTATAAAAGCACCGGGATGATAAAGATGGCGATGCATTTGATGGTATCGATGGCGTATCCGCTGAGGGCAGAGCTGGCCAGGGAGGATTCACAGAGGATCCAGACAGCGAAGCCCAGAAAGCAGAAGCCGATAGCAGAAATATAAGTTTGTATTTTGTATACATAACGGAATACGGAGCCTGCCAGAAGGATCACCAGGGTCACAAAAAACAAAACCGCAGAGGTAATGAGATGGAGTGTCCCGGACATGGCCAGGTTATTTAACAGGGCGTTGCGGGAGCCGAAGCAGATACGGGGCGTCGTGCGGATCTCATATTCGGCAGAGGGGGCTGGAGCGTCCTTTAAAAAGCCGGGGTCAAACTGGACATCCAGGCGGGAAAGGGCCGGATCGCCGGCCGGGTCCAGGGGGATCAGAAACCAGGTATCGGGGCTGATCTCAAGAGTTTCACAGTCTTTCGGAACCGGTATCTCCCGGCCGTCAGCCAGGACTCTGGACGGCTTCTGGCCGCTGACCGCCAGAAACGGCAGCTCCACCCGGTCTCCGGGAAGGCTGCACGAAAAAGACAGGACGCCCTTCCGGGCCTCCTGGAGATCAAAATGAACGATGCTTCCAGAACTGGTGAGCTCCAGAAACGTATGGTAGGAATCCGTCGGCCGCTCGGTCCGGACAGAGAGCAGGAACAGCCAGACAATATACAAAAACAGCAGCCAGAAGGCATGGTAGATGCGGTTTGCCACAGCTCCTCCTCTCTGCTCAGACCATGGAAAGGCCGTTGAGCAGGAAATTCTGATAGTGCTCCCGGGAATCGGCGTACTTCTGGCCGATGGGGATCACCGTCCGGTCAATGCAGACAAATTCTTTTCCGCTGAGATAATCCACATTTTCAAAGTTGACGATATAGGAGCGGTGGACCCGGTGAAAGGATTCCGGCGGAAGCTGCTGCTCCAGGTCAGAGATATTTCCATAAAATTCAATGGGCGGACCGGTTTTTGTATGGATCTCGATGATCCTGTTTTTGACCTCGAAGTAGATGATGTCGCTTAGAAGGAGGGAGCCGATGGTCTTTCCGAATTTATAGGTGAATTTTTCTTTCCGTCCTTTTTCTGCCAGGGAAATGGCCTTTAAAAAGACCTTTTCGATCTTCTCTGTCCGCATGTCCTGCTTTAACAGGTAGCGGAGGGGCATCACGTCCAGGGCCTCGAAAACATGCTCCTTGCTGACCGTGAGAAAGATGATCTGGACGGTGGGATTTATGGCGCGGAGTTTGGCGGCAGTTTCAATGCCGTTGAGCTTTTTCATCAGGATGTCCAGAAAAAAGATGTCAGTGGTCCGGTTTTTATCGTCTGGATCGAAGAGCAGCTCCTCGCCGGAGGAGCAGCAGGATACGGAGGCGGCGATGCTGTGCTTTTGGCAGAGACCCTGGATCAGACCACAGAGCTCGTCCCGCATGGCGTCGCTGTCGTCGCAGATGCAGATATGGATCATAGGATGATTTCCCCCTTTTCCTTTTTAATACTGATTATATCATTCTATGATGTTTGGGTCAAAAGGCTTTTTGGCCTTTTGACCCTGGCATCATTACACAGGAGAACGGGGAAGATCATCAGAACACCAGATTTACCAGCATACAGAGGAGGACGCCGATCCCGGTGGGCAGAAGGATGGATACGGCGGTCCATTTTAAGCTTCCCGTCTCCTTCTTTATGGTGAGGCAGGTGGTGGAGCAGGGCCAGTGGAACAGGGAGAAAATAGCCATGCAGACGGCGGTCTTAACGGTCCACCCGTTGGCGGACAGCAGGCTTAAAATGGCCGTTTTATCGTCCATGGGGGCCAGGACGCCGCTCTGTAAATAGGCCATGAGGATAATGGGCAGGACGATCTCATTGGCGGGAAAGCCAAGGATAAAGGCCATGAGGATGATGCCGTCCAGTCCCATAAGGGTCCCAAGAGGATCCAGAAAGCCTGCAATGTGCATAAGGAGGCTTTCTCCGCCCACGGTCAGATTGGCCAGAAGCCAGATCACCAGACCGGCCGGGGCGGCCACAGCCACGGCCCGGCCCAGGACGAACAGGGTCCGGTCAAAGATGGAGCGGACGATGACCTTTCCCGGCTGGGGGCGGCGGTAGGGCGGAAGCTCCAGGGTAAAGGACGAGGGAACGCCCTTTAAAAGAGTCCTGGATAACAGGAATGAGGCCCCAAGGGTGGCCAGGATGGCTGCCAGGATAAAAAGCGTCAGCACCAGGGCGGTCAGCAGGGAGGAGAGCGCCGGGTTTTCCATCGGAAGCCCTGCCCAGACGCCGCCTCCGGCTCCCAGAAGGGCGATCATGGTCAGCAGCAGGGGGAACCGGCCGTTGCAGGGCATGAGGCTGTTGGTGAGGATGGCGATGAGCCGTTCCCTGGGGGAGTCGATGATCCTGCATCCCACCACCCCGGCGGCGTTGCAGCCCAGGCCCATGGCCATGGTCAGGCACTGCTTTCCGCAGGCGCTGCATTTGTGGAAGGCGCCGTCCATATTAAAGGCCGCCCGGGGCAGATACCCCAGATCCTCCAGCAGAGTGAACAGAGGAAAAAAGATGGCCATGGGAGGCAGCATGACGGACACGATCCAGGCCACCACCCGGTATACGCCGAAAACAGCCATGTCGATGAACCGTTGGGGGAGGCCTATGGAAAGGGCGGCCTCAGCCAGCCGCGGCTCCAGGGAGAAAAACAGGTCCCACAGCATGGAGGACGGGTAATTGGCCCCGGTGATGGTGAGCCAGAAGATCCCCAGAAGCAGCAGTACCATGACCGCTGTGCCGGTGAAGGAGCCGGTGAGGATCCGGTCCAGCCGCTCTTCTCTTTTTCTGTAATGTTCCTTTGTATATGTGACCGCCTGGGCCGCCAGGTCTTTGGGGGAGAAGGCGGAGGGGAGCTTCCCGTATGGAGCGCTGAGGGAGCAGGAGGCGCAGGCACAGGGGCATGAGGCGGTCAGGGAGGCCAGCAGCTTCTTTAAGGGCAGCAGTCCCCTGTCCGTCCGGCCGCAGCAGGGGGACACAGGGATCCCCAGGGAACGTTCCAGGGCCTTAAAATCGATCTGGATCCCCTTTTTTTCAGCCTCATCGCAGAGATTTACGCAGAGGACTGCCTGGGGCATGGGACCAGCCTCCTCTCTGTGCTCCAGCAGCCCTGCGGCCTGGGACAGCAGATAGAGCCCCCGCTCCAGGCAGGTGGCATCGCAGACCACCAGCAGAAAGTCGTAGTCCTCGTTTAAAATAAAATCCTTTGTCAGTTCCTCCTCAGCGGAGCGGGTATCGAAGGAGTAGATGCCGGGAAGGTCCACGGCGGAAAAATCCTGGCCGCCATAGGAAAACTGTCCCACGGCGCAGGAGACGGTGACTCCGGCCCAGTTGCCGGTGTGCTGGCGAAGCCGGGTCAGACCGTTGAAAATGGTGCTTTTTCCCACGTTGGGGTTGCCCATCAGGGCCACACGCCGCGTCATGAGAGGGCCTCCACCAGGATCATGCGGCTGTCCTCCTCCCGGAGGGCGATGACGGCCCCGCGGACCAGATAGGCGGCGATGTGCCCTTTACGTTTCCGGAGCACGCAGGTGACGGCTTCCTCCGGCTCAAAGCCCAGGTCAAAAAGTCTCCCGGCCATTAACGGCGGATTGGCCAGCGCCAGAATCTTTGCAGATTCTCCTGTATTTATACTGCTCAACGGTAGTACCATGAAATCACTCACTCGCACGTTGCTTATGAGTGAGATATGAAAAAGCAGCCGGCTTTGTGCCTGTACAGGGCGGGGGAGCCGGGGAACACCGGAACCAGGGCAAGGGGGCCGGGGATCAGAGGATCACAGGAACCGGCGCGTCAAGCTTCATGGTGCAGTCTGTGACAGCGCAGTCATAGGCCCAGATACGGACGCCGTTTTCCTTCGCCTGCTTCAGCGCATCGGCAAATTCCGGGTGGCGTTTCCGGTGGGGGGAGAAGGCGTGAACGCCCTTCATTTGGATCACAAAAAGAGCGGCCGCTCCGTATCCGTCCTTTACGGCCTGCATAAGGCCCTCCAGGTGTCGGATCCCCCGTTCTGTGGGCGCGTCCGGGAACATGGCTGTGCCGTCCATGTCCAGGGTCACGCCTTTTACCTCCATGAACCAGGGAGATCCGCCGCAGGAAAAGGCCAGATCAAACCGGGAGTCTCCATAGCGGACTTCCCGCTTCACATGGTCCGGTCTGGGGCAGAAGGGAAGCCCCTCTCCGGCGGTGAGCCATTCCCATGCTGCCTGGTTGGGGGCCTGGGAGTCAATGTTGACCCACTGCGGCCCCTGGGCGGCCTCTTTTTTTACGGCGATCAGCGAGTATTCTGTTTTCCTGCCCTGGGCCCGGGCGTCCGGATGGAACTGCACCGCTGCCGGGACGCCGGGGATCAGGAGTTCTCCCAGCCTTCCGGTATTTTTTACATGGCAGACCGCCTCGTTTCCGTTCAGAAGGACCCGGGCCAGGAATCGGTTGGGCCGGGAAAGGAAAACGGCCTGCATTACATTTTCATAGATCATAGGAAAATACCTCCGTCCCTGGATTATAGCATAAATGGAGCAGATTTAATATTAATAAAGGAAACTGTGAAATCAATCTTTTCAAACCTGGAGAAATAAGGTATAATCAGTTTGAGTATGCAGTGCCGGCTTATGATGCGGCCTGAAACAATATGACGCAAATGGAGGTTCAAGATTATGTTAGTAACAGCGAAAGAAATGCTTGCAAAGGCAAGAGACGGAAAATATGCAGTAGGCCACTTCAATATCAACAACCTGGAGTGGACAAAGGCGATCCTTCAGACAGCGGAAGAATTAAGATCTCCGGTGATCCTTGGGGTTTCCGAGGGCGCTGGAAAGTACATGGGCGGATATAAGACCGTTGTGGGGATGGTCAATGGTATGCTGGAGGAATTAAACATCACAGTTCCCGTTGCCCTTCACCTGGACCATGGCAGCTATGAGGGCTGCTTAAAGTGCATCGAAGCCGGATTTTCTTCCATTATGTTCGACGGCTCCCACTATCCCATCGAGGAGAACGTGGAGAAGACCAAGGAACTGATCCGCATCTGCCGTGAAAAGGGCATGTCCCTGGAGGCTGAGGTCGGCGCCATCGGCGGTGAGGAAGACGGTGTAGTTGGTATGGGCGAGTGCGCAGATCCCAACGAATGTAAGATGATCGCGGACCTGGGCGTTGATATGCTGGCTGCGGGAATCGGAAATATCCATGGAAAATACCCGGCCAACTGGCAGGGCTTAAGCTTCGAGACTCTTGCGGCAGTGAAGGAGAAGGTAGGCGATATGCCTCTGGTACTTCACGGCGGTACAGGGATCCCGGAGGATATGATCAAGAAGGCCATTTCGCTGGGCGTTGCAAAGATCAATGTAAATACAGAGTGCCAGCTGGCCTTTGCCGATGCTACAAGAAAGTACATCGAAGCAGGAAAGGATCTGGAAGGAAAGGGCTTTGACCCGAGAAAGCTTCTGGCTCCCGGCGCAGCGGCCATCAAAGAGACTGTGAAGACCAAGATGGAGCTGTTCGGTTCCATTGGTAAGGCAGAATAAAAGACGCGTGCGGCAATCAAACGTTCTCCCCTTTCCGGGAGAACGTTTTTGCAAATCTGGCTGGGCCAGTATACATGAGGAGGAAAAATCTATGAGCGAGGCCATCCATGTGGCAGAAATTTTTGGAGAAAATGTATTTGACGACGCGGTAATGAGAGAGCGTCTGCCCAAAAGCGTCTATAAGAAGCTGAAGCAGACCATTGAGGACGGAAGCGAGCTGGACCCGTCCATTGCGGACGTGGTAGCCCATGCCATGAAGGACTGGGCGGTGGACAATGGAGCGACCCATTATACCCACTGGTTCCAGCCGCTGACCGGCGTTACGGCGGAAAAACACGATTCCTTTATCACCAGTCCCGACGCAGCCGGAAGAGTCCTGATGGATCTTTCGGGGAAAGAGCTGATCAAGGGAGAGGCCGACGGCTCCTCCTTCCCCTCCGGCGGCCTCCGCGCCACCTTTGAGGCCCGGGGCTATACTACCTGGGACTGTACCTCCCCGGCGTTCTTAAAAAAGGACGCCTTAGGCGTGACCCTCTGCATCCCCACAGCCTTCTGCTCCTACGGGGGAGAGGCCCTGGATAAGAAAACGCCGCTCTTACGCTCCATGGAGGCCATCGATAAGCAGGCGGTCCGCATTTTCCATCTGTTCGGCAACACTGCCGTGAAGCGAGTGATCCCGTCGGTGGGACCGGAGCAGGAATATTTCCTGGTGGACCGGGAAAAATATTTACAGAGAAAAGACCTGATCTATACGGGCCGCACCCTGTTCGGAGCCATGCCGCCCAAGGGCCAGGAGATGGACGACCACTACTACGGCGTGATCCGGGAGCGGGTGGGCGCGTTCATGAAGGAGCTCAACGAGGAACTCTGGAAGCTGGGCGTGGCGGCCAAGACCCAGCATAACGAGGTGGCTCCGGCCCAGCATGAGCTAGCGGCCATCTACACCAAGGCCAACCTGGCAGTGGACCACAACCAGATCGTCATGGAGACCATGAAAAAGGTAGCCAGCCGCCGCGGCCTTGCCTGCCTGCTCCATGAAAAGCCGTTCCAGGGCGTCAATGGATCCGGAAAGCACAACAACTGGTCCCTGACCTCCGACACCGGCATCAATATGCTGGAGCCTGGGGTAACGCCCCATGAGAACATCCAGTTCTTACTGGTGCTGGCCTGCATCATGAAGGCCGTGGACGTCCATGCAGACCTGCTCCGTCAGTCGGCAGCCGTTCCCGGAAACGATTACCGTCTGGGAGCCCAGGAGGCGCCGCCGGCCATTATCTCCATTTTCGTTGGCGAGCAGATCGAGGACGTGATCGACCAGCTCTGCAGCACCGGCTCCGCCACCCACTCCAAGATGGGCGGCACCTTGAGGACCGGCGTGACCACGCTGCCGGATTTTGACAAGGATGCCACAGACCGGAACCGGACCTCGCCCTTTGCATTTACCAACAATAAATTTGAATTCCGTATGGTGGGCTCCTCCGACTCCATTTCCTCCGCCAATGTGGTGTTGAATACCATTGTGGCAGAGGCCTTTAAAGAAGCGGCGGATATCCTGGAGGCCTCCGATGACTTCCCCACAGCGGTCCATGACCTGATCAAAAAGCTGCTTGCTGAGCACAGACGGATCATCTTCAACGGCAACGGCTACACCGAGGAGTGGGTAAAGGAGGCAGAACGGAGAGGTCTTCCCAACTTAAAGTGTATGGTGGACTCCATCCCGTCCCTGGTGACAGAAAAGGCCGTGAAGCTGTTCGGAGATTTCGGCGTGTATACAAGATCCGAGCTGTATGCCCGGGCAGAGATCGAGTACGAGACTTATGCCAAGAGCGTTCTGGTGGAGGCCCGGACCATGTTAGACATGGCTGGAAAGCAGATCATTCCGGCAGTGATCCGGTATTCGGGAGATCTGGCCAGATCCCTCAATGAAGTAAGGACCGCCTGTCCGGAGGCCGACATGAGCGTGCAGACGGAGCTGGTGCTGGAGGTCTCCAGTCTGCTGGCTGCCATGAAAAACGCCATGGAGGAGATCCGGAAGGATCTGGAGAAGGCAGGGACCATGTCCAATATGAAGGAGCGGGCCCACTTCTGCTACGATGAGATGGTACTGGCCATGAACCGGCTCAGAGAGCCTGCGGACCGTCTGGAGATGATCGTGGACAAGGAATACTGGCCCTTCCCCGGCTACGGCGATATGATCTTTGAAGTATAAATTTTACGCCATAAGGCGCAGGACCGGACGGTCTGGCGGAGACGATCTGCCGGGGCGGCCGGTCTTTTCCTTGCTCCGCGCCGGAAGCCTGGGAGATTTCCCTCTGCATACCGTTGCGGAAAATGGCGGAGAATGGTATACTATACCTGGTTTTTTCTCTAAAAACAAGGAAAACAGGAAAGGAAAATGCGGCGCAGGCCGCAGCAGAGTAAGAGATATGTCAAATAAAGTAGCTGGAAAGAGGCAGAAAGGGGCGGACAGCCCCGAACTGCGGGAGAAAGACGCCAGGAGCATGGCCGGGATCATGGGCGTGTTCGCCGTGGCGGTGCTGGGTATCTTTCCCCTGGCATACGATAACTATTATTACAACATTCTGGAGACCAAGTACCATTTTTATTGTGTCGCCTCCATTGCGGCCATGGCGCTGATGCTCTTTTACGGGATCTTCAGCGGCCGGATCACCGGATTCTTTAAGGGAAACGGCAGTGAAAAGGGAGGAGCCGGGATCCTGAAACGGATCTTCGGGAGCCTGAATTTCGTGGACTGGGCCATGCTGGCGTTCTGGGGAGCCAATGTCATTTCCTGGATCCTCTGCGTGGACTGGCGCTGGGATGCCTTCTGGGGGACCTTCGGCCGGTATAACGGCGTATTTCTGATCACCCTCTATACGGTGGTCTACTTCCTGGTGACCCGGTTCTTCCGGTTCCGTCAGTGGTATCTGGACCTGTTCCTGGTGACGGGAATGCTGGTCTGCGGCTTCGGCATCACCGACTATTTCCGGATGGACCTGCTCCACTTTAAGGCAGAGCTTTCGGCGGACCAGCATGCCACCTTTGTCTCCACCTTTGGAAACATTAATACGTACACCGTTTATGTGGGCGCGGTACTGGCGGTGTCCATGACCTTATTTACCCTGGATAAGGACTGGAGGAAGAGGCTCTGGTATTTTGCCGCCATGATGGTGTCCAGCGTGGCCATCATCATGGGAACCAGCGACAACGCCTATCTGACCCTGGGAGCGCTCCTGGGCTTCCTGCCCCTTTATCTGTTCCGGACCTGGAGCGGCATCCGGAGATATCTCATGGCGGCGGCAGGGTTCTTCACGGCGGCCTGGATCGTGGAATGGGCCAATGTGAAATACGCAGACAAGGTCCTGGGCATCGACAGCCTCTTTACCATGTTCGTCCAGTACGAGCATTTTAAGGAGATCGTCCTGGCCCTGTGGATCGCGGCGGCGGTGCTGACGGTGCTGACCATCCGGAGAAAGGGAGAAAAGGACCGGATCGGCAAATGGCCTTGCTTTGTCTGGCTTGGCTTTCTGGCCGTCATTGCGGCTGGAGTCATCTATGTGCTTTACGACGCCAATGTGGCGGGGAATGCGGAAAAGTACGCGGCCATCAGCAAATATGTGGTGTTCAACGACGCCTGGGGTACCAATCGCGGCTATGCCTGGATCCGGTCTATGGAGGTTTTCAAGGAGTTTTTCACTACCAAGGACAAGATCTTTGGCTATGGGCCGGAGACCTTCCGGGTGCTCATGGAAAATTATTATCTGGGAGAGCTGGGCAATGTGATCTTTGACAACGCCCATAACGAATACCTCCATTATCTGATCACCATCGGCCTGTTCGGCATGCTGTCCTATATGGCATGGCTGGGCACCTCCATTTTCTGGATGGCAAGGAATCTCAAAGACCGGCCGGAGGTGGCGGCCTGCCTGTTTGCCCTGGCAGCCTATGCGGTCCAGGCCACGGTGAACTTAAACCTTCCGGTGGCCATGCCTGTGACGGTGCAGCTTCTGGCCATGGGCGTCAGCAGACAGTTAAAGAAAAAGGAAAATGAATCCATATAGAACGGAGAGTGTGCATATGCAGGCAGTGATCATGGCTGGAGGAAAGGGAACGCGTCTGGCGGCCCTTACGAAAGACGAGATACCGAAGCCCATGGTGGAGGTGGCGGGAAAACCGCTGTTATTATGGCAGGTGGAGAGGCTGAAGGACCACGGGATCACCGATATCCTTATGGTCATCGGCCATCTGGGCGAAAAGATCCAGGAATATTTTGGAGATGGGGAGCGTTTTGGGGTACGGATCCGGTATTTTGTGGAGGAAACGCCCCTGGGCACCGCCGGTTCCTTCTATTATTTAAAGGATATGGTGGAGGAGACCTTCTTCATGATGTCCGGCGACCTGTTTTTCGACATTGATTTCGGACGGATGCTGGCCTTCCATGAGAAGAAAAAGGCAGCGGCCACGCTGTTCGTCCACCCCAACGGCCATCCCTATGACTCGGATCTCCTGGTGCTGGATGAGGACGACAGGGTGCGGAAATTCGACTCCAAGCACAATACCAGGGACTACTGGTATGAAAATTGTGTGAATGCTGGAATTTTCGTGTTTAACAGAAAAATATGTGACTGTGTTCCGGAGCCAGTGAAGCGGAACCTGGAAAACGATGTGATCCAGGGCATGATCCGGGACGGAGAGCCGGTGTACGGCTACCGCTCCCCGGAGTATGTGAAGGATGTGGGGACTGTGGACCGGATCCAGCAGACCTTAAAGGATATTGAACGGGGCTTTATTGCGGAGAAATCCCTCAGCAGAAAGCAGAAATGCATCTTCCTGGACCGGGACGGCACCATTAACCAGTACCGGGGCCTGGTATATAAGGAGGAGGATTTTGAGCTGGAGCCCTGCGCGGTCCAGGCGGTGAAACGGATCAACCAGTCGGGCCGTCTGGGGATCGTCATCACCAACCAGCCGGTGGTAGCCCGGGGCCTCTGCGGGATCGAGGATGTGGAAAACATCCACCGGAAGCTGTCTTCCCTTCTGGGGAAGGAGGGCGTGTTCCTGGACGATATCCTGTTCTGTCCCCACCACCCGGACAAGGGATACCCGGAGGAGAATCCGGCCTACAAGATCCCCTGTGAGTGCCGGAAGCCAAAGACCGGCCTGATCGAACAGGCAGCAGAAAAATATAACATTGACCTTTCCGCCTCCTGGATGGTGGGAGACACCACCATGGACATCCAGACAGGGATCAACGCCGGAATGCGCACCGCCCTGGTGCTGACCGGAGAGGCAGGAAGGGATAAAAAATACGATGTGACGCCGGATCTTGTCTGCAAGGACCTTTTGGAGGCCGTGGAGAAGATCCTGGAGATGGATTAGGAGGGATCTCATGATCATTACACAGACGCCGTTCCGCATGTCCTTTTTTGGCGGCGGGACCGATTTCCCGGGATTTTATAAGGAGCATGGAGGAGCCGTGATCTCCACCACCTTTGATAAATACTGCTATGTGAACGTGCGCCATCTGCCGCGGTTCTTCGATTATTCCACAGAGCTGTCCTACTCGAGGATCGAGCGGGTGACCGACGTGGAGGCCATCGAGCATCCGGCTATCCGGGAGGCCATGAAATATCTGGACATGCAGGAGATCCGCCTGACCTATGAGGCAGACCTGCCGGCCCGGTCCGGCCTGGGCACCAGCAGCTCCTTTGCCGTGGGCATGCTGAACGCGTTTTACGCCTTAAAGGGCAAATACGCCGATAAACGGAAGCTGGCCGACGACGCCATCTATCTGGAGCGGGTGCTCTGCAAGGAAAGCGGCGGCGTCCAGGACCAGATCGCCGCGTCCTTTGGCGGCCTGAACCGGATCAACTTTAACGCCGACGGCTACGAGGTGAATCCAGTGATCATCTCCCCGGACCGGAAGGCCCAGTTAAACCGGAATCTGATGCTGTTTTTCACCGGCTTTTCCCGGTTTTCCTCAGATATCCAGAAGACCACCCAGAAGGACATGGCCGATAAAGAACGGCAGCTTCTGGAAATGCTGTCCCTGGTGGACGAGGCAGAGAAGGTGCTGACCACAAAGACGGATCTCAATGAATTTGGCCGGCTTCTGGACTATACCTGGAAGTTAAAGCGCGGGATCTCCAGCGGGATCTCCACGGACTCCATCGACGGCCTTTATGCCAAGGGGATCGAGGCCGGGGCTCTTGGAGGAAAGCTTCTGGGCGCCGGAGGAGGCGGCTTCCTGCTGTTTTATGTGGAGGAGGATAAGAGAGAGGCTGTGGCAAAGGCCATGGAGGACCTTTTATATGTGCCGTTCCAGTTTGAGAACAGCGGGACCAGAGTGATCCATTATACGGCGGAGATGTACGAGAAGAGGTAGTGTATCCTTTAATATGGTATGAAATGAGAGAAACCCCCTGGATGAGAATCCGGGGGTTTTCTGGCGGATGAATGAGATGATAATTGTAATGAAATAATCAATATCTACAATATCTAGTACTTGACAAGATACGGTATAATATAATTGAGAGGATATAAATTGGAACAGATCTGTAGATTTTGTAAAAATACTATGCGGACGGAGTTTACTAAATAGGTATAGCAGAAAAGAACATACGGATAATACTTTGAAAGATATGAAAAGCTGGATGGTATATTGTGGGAAAAATTATTTATTTGGCTGCTATACAAGAGAAAAAGGAGGGTGGCGTATTGCCTGAATTGATGATTGAAGATAAAAGAGGATATGAAGATATGCCACAGAATGCAGAGGATATTCTTGCTTTGTATGCAAACAATCAGTATCCAGTTCCAGTCATTGGGATTGCAAAGAAGTTTGGATTTAAAGTTTTTGATACGGATTTGCAGGATAATCAGCTGTCGGGGTTTATTGTTGTAGATCCTAAGTGGAAGGATGTATATGGCTCCGAGAAGATTATTATGGTGAACAAGAACGATAGCAGCGGCCATAAGCGGTTTACGATCGCTCATGAACTGGCTCATTTTCTCTTTGACCGTCAAGGGAGAGAAACGTACTATAATACATATAATACGGAAGAATCTCCATGGAAAAGGGAGCGGTCTGAAGCGGATGACAGGGAAATGGTTGCAAATTATTTTGCGGCGAATCTGCTGATGCCGTCTCTGGATTTTAAGAGAAAATACCAGCAGCTCCGGGAAAAAGGCGGATTTTTATCCAGAGACGAAATTGTGGCGGAATTGGCGACATTTTTTGGCGTTCCGGAGACATCTGTGAAAATCAGATTTGAAGAGCTGGGGCTTAATTAAGGGAATATGAGATATGGACAAGACGGATGGATTTATACCGGGTATGGAAGATTCTGAGGATGCAGCAAAAAGCTTCCTGGATTCATTTCTGGATGTTCAATCACCGGCAGATGAAATTTCAGATAGTGATCTTCAGGCGCGTGATACCGCCAATATGATTAAACATGGAGAATTGTATACTCAGCTTCTGGATATATACGTCTCTGATATTAAGGTGACATTAAGAAGCAAACGAAAGCTGAAAGAAGAGTTTTATGATATCTGTGTTTTCCTCCTCATATTTACATGCACTGTTTTTTGCCTGGTGGTCCTTTTGATGATACTGGGGCTTGTTCCGTCAGATAGTGTCGCGATTCCAGTTGGTATTATAGTATCTTTTTTAACAGTGTTTATCGTTATTCCCCATACAATTACTACATATCTGTTTAATACAGAAGAGGAAAAATATATGGCAGAGATTATAAAAAGTGTTCAGGATCATGATGTTGAGATCCGTAAGAACATTAAGGAGAACGTATAGGAAAGTCCCCAGTATGGTATGAACTGGGGGCTGTTTTTATTAAAGCTGAGGTGTTGGGCAAGATTTGTGGATAGAGGAATAAGTTTTGACTTATTTATCAAAATTCTGATTGTTTTGCAGAAATTGGAACACACAGCCAGAGAAAGATGTGATATACTAGGGCCTGGTATCGAAAAGAAGGCTTGAAAAAGCTGTACTGCGATGCTATAATGATATGAGCTAAAACCGGACAAAAGCTTGAGAGTTTGAAGGCTGCGGGCTTTTGGAAGGGGTTATACTGGTCGCACATAACGTGCCTGAATGAATCTGGGACGCCGAAGGGCGGATCGCGGAGTGGCGGAGCCTACCCTAAAAGGAGAATCATCATGTGGTATGTATTGCAGACAATGACTGGAAGAGAAGAGGAGCTGGTCCATTATATTGAAGAGATCGTTCCAAAAGAACTGTACACAGATTGTTTTGTGGCATATTACGAAAGGGTATGGAGAAAGCAGCAGGAAAGCGTCGTCCATGTGGAGCGGCTGTTTCCAGGATATGTGTTCATTGTTTCGGATACGCCGAAGGAGCTGTACCTGTGTCTGAAGAAGGTTCCTGCCATGTCCAAGATGATCGCCGATGGAAATTTTGACTTTCTTTCCATTGAAGAGGAAGAAGAAGCGTTTTTCGCGAATATGCTGAAAAACCAGCATATTGTCCGGCTTTCCTATGTGGAGCTGGATGGAAAGGGGCGGATCCACCGCGTATGCGGACCTTTGAAAGAATATGCAGATTCCATCGTAAAGGCCCAGTATAAGAAGCGTTATGTGATCATCCGGCTGAAGATGATGGGGAGCTATAAGACCGTGGCCCTGGGGGTTATCTTAAAGGAAGATATCCAGCAGGAGATCCGATATGGAAAGGTTGAGGTCCCGTTGGAGATGCCGGAGTTTTATCATGCCGCACAGCCGGAGAAAAACCACGGTTATGCCGCAGGCGACCATGTCAGCGTGATTTCCGGATCCTTTGAAAATATGTCGGGAGTGATCTGGAAAGTCAAAAAAGATACGGTAGAGATCGGAGTACACCTTTTCGGACAGGACATGTCTATGGAGGTGCCGGTCAATGATATACGCAAAAACTTCCCATAAGGACGATTATGGGAAGTAAAACCATGATTGGGGACTGGAAAGAGTCAGATCAATTTCAAGAATCTATAAAAATATTTAGGAGTACGGACAGATAATGAAAAACTATGAACAATACAAGAGAATTATCCGGTTCCTGACGTCAGTAACGATCTTGGCAGCAGAAATCGGTATCTACTGGTTTGTATGGGAAACATGCATTTCAGAGATGGCGGGAACACCTTTCTTCCGAAAGGGAGATTGGCTTATGATTGCAGTCTATGGACTGCTTCTTTTATTTTTTTCGAAAATGTACGGCGGACTAAAAATAGGATACCTGGAACGGGGAAATGTATTATATTCCCAGATACTCGCGGTGGTCCTGGTCAATGGTTTTACATATCTGCAAGCGGCTCTTCTCGCAAAACACTTTTTGAATTTTACCCCTTTTATGCTGATGCTTGTGCTGCAGGTGGTCGTTATCAGTATTTGGACCGTTGGTGCCAGTTTCCTGTTTCAGAAATTATTTCCGCCCAGACAGATGCTCCTGGTTTACGGAAATCGTCCCTCCTTATCCTTAATGCGTAAGATGAATCGCAGGAAGGACAGATACCAGATCAAAACCGTAGTTCATATAAATGAGGGATTAGAAACGATCCTGCGGATGATTTCCGCTTATGATGCGGTAGTAATTTGTGATGTGCCATCTCCCGTGAGGAACCAGATTTTAAAAGCATGTTATACAAAGAAAATCCGGGTTTACATGACGCCAAAGATTTCCGATATCCTGATTCGCAGTGCTGAGGAAATCACTCTTTTTGATACGCCTCTGATCATGGCAAGAAATGGGAGGATGCCGATTGAGCAGGCCTTTTTCAAGAGGCTGATGGATATTGTGATTTCTGGCATAGCCTGTATTGTAGCACTGCCATTTATGGCTGGAACAGCTCTGGCGGTGAAATTGGAGGACGGAGGACCAGTTCTTTATAAGCAGAAACGATTGACTATCGAAGGACAGGAGTTTTATGTTTATAAATTCCGCAGTATGCGTATAGATGCAGAAAAAGATGGTGTAGCCCGTCTGGCTAGTGCAGGTGACAGCCGTATTACCCGGGTAGGAAATTTTATCCGGAAGGTGCGTCTGGACGAACTGCCGCAGCTTTTCAATATCCTAAAGGGGGATATGAGTATCGTGGGCCCCAGACCGGAGCGGCCGGAAATCGCGAAGCAGTATGAGTCGGAGATGCCCGAATTTTCCTATCGTCTGCGGGTTAAGGCGGGACTGACCGGTTACGCCCAGATTTTCGGAAAATACAATACAACACCCTATGACAAGCTGAAGCTGGATCTGCACTATATTCAGAATTATTCCCTAATGCTGGACGTGAAGCTGATGATCCAGACGGTGAAGATTCTGTTCATGAAAGAGAGTACGGAAGGGATAGCTGCCGGGCAGACGACGGCGACTATAATTGATGGAGAAGAAAGTATGGATGGATTAGGCGGACAATAAATATGTCTAAAAGTATGATTGAGAGAAAAAAGAAATATCTGCAATTAAAAAGAATTTTGGATGTATTATTAAGTGGTGCAGCGTTGATACTTTTGAGTCCTCTATTTCTGGGTTTGGCGATAGTGATAAAACTAGATTCTTCAGGTCCAGTTTTTTTTAAACAGATGCGAATAGGGAAAAACAAAGAACTATTTAAAATCTGGAAATTTCGAACCATGCAAGCAGATACCCCCCCCAATATACCTACTCATATGTTAGTAGAATCAAAACAGTATATAACAAGGATAGGACGTTTTATGCGGAAGACATCATTAGATGAACTTCCGCAGTTTTTTAATATTTTGAAAGGGGAAATGAGTCTCATTGGTCCTCGGCCAGCTCTGTGGAATCAAGATGATTTGATTACGGAGCGGGATAAGTATGGAGCTAATGATGTGACGCCGGGACTCACAGGTTGGGCTCAAGTCAACGGGCGAGATGAACTGGAGATTCCGGTTAAGGCGAAAATGGACGGATATTATGTAGAGCATATGAACTTCCGGTTTGATTGTATCTGTTTTTTGAAAACCATTGCCTCGGTGTTGAAAAGCGACGGTGTGGTGGAAGGTAGAACCGAGAAAATGAAGCCGGGAAGAAATAGAATGGAGAAAAGCAATTGAGATGAAGAAAAAACATATATTGGTAATTTCTCAATATTTTTATCCTGAGCAGTTTCGAATAAATGACATATGTACAGAATGGATAAAAAGAGGGTATCAGGTGACTGTAATTACAGGAATACCCAATTATCCAGAAGGAAAGTTTTATGAAGGATATGATTTGTGTCATAAACGCGAAGAAGAATATAACGGTATATCAATAAAGCGATTAGCTCAAATTCCCAGAGGCCGTAGATCAATAACATTGGCACTTAACTATTTATCATTTATTTTAACTGGTGGTTTGTGGAGTATTACAACAAAAATAAAGGCAGATTATGTGTTTGTGTTTGGTTTGTCTCCAATAACTCAAGCTTTGCCAGCAGTATGGTTTGCAAAGAGAGGACATATTCCGTGTTATTTATTTGTACAAGATTTATGGCCAGATAGTGTTGAAATTATTACTGGAATCCATAATCGTCTTATTATTGGAGCATTAGATCGAATGGTCCAATATATTTATAAGCGGTGTGAACGGATTTTTGTTACATCGAACAGTTTTCAGAAAGAATTAGTACAACGAAATGTGCCTAAAAAAAAAGTAGTGTTTTGGCCGCAATATGCTGAAGACTGCTATCAGCCGATTGTAAAAGATAATCACCAAAAGTTTACAGTCATTTTTACTGGTAATATTGGCTATGCACAAGGGTTAGAAGTTCTCCCCAAGACGGCGAAACTCTTAGAAAAAGAAGAAATTGGTTTCTTATTAGTAGGCGATGGGCGTTACCGAAAACGTTTGCAAGAGGAAATAGAATTGTTGGGCGTTACCGATAAATTTCACTTTGTTGGAAGAATTGCGCCTGAACAGGTTCCAATATATTTGGCAAAGGCAGATGTAGCATTTATTTCATTTAAGGATAGTCCATTGTTCGCAAAAACTATTCCAGCGAAACTTCAGTCTTATATGGCTTGTGGAATGCCAATTCTTGCGGCTGCTGGTGGCGAGACAAAAGAAATTGTAGAAACAGCTCGATGTGGTATCTGTAGTCCCTCAGGGAATGCGGAGGAACTTGCAAGAACGATTCGAGAAATGAAAACGAAAGATTTGAAGATGATGGGAGAAAATGCATTGATATATTCAAGAGCTATGTTCAATAAGGAAAAGTTATTGGATTTTATGGATTCTTATTTTATGGGATGAGAATTGGTAAAATCAAAACAGTAATAGTGTATTTGTTGAGAACATGGTTGGGAGGTAACAAAAAAATGCGTTCTATTTCGGAATTAGTTACTATTGTAGTGCCTGTATATAATGTTGAGAACTATTTGTCACGATGTATTCAGACTTTAGAAAGGCAGATATATGATAATCTTGAAATTATTTTTATTGATGATGGGTCCACAGATAATTCAAAAACTATAATTAAACAATATATGGAGAAATCAAGACGAAAAATACAACTTATTTCCATTCCAAATTCTGGGGTAAGTGTAGCTAGAAACAAAGGAATTCATGCAGCAAATGGAAGATATATTTGTTTTGTGGATGCAGATGATATGCTGGATAAACATTATATTCAATATATGGTAACTGCACTGCAAGAAAATGAAAAATGTAAAATGGTAATTTGCCAGAATGAAATAATTTCTGATGAATGCACGGCTATTCCTAATAATGATGATCGGTTAGTTTATACAATAGAAGATCGCCGTACAGTTCTGGACATGATGTTGTATCACACACTTACAGTAGGGATATGGTGTTCTCTTATTGAAACAAGTTGTTTAAAAGAGAATGAATTGTATTTTGAAGAGGGATTTAGATATAGCGAGGATTTACAGCTTTTATGGAAATTGGTTGTACGCAATAATAAAATTATTCTTTTGAAAAATAGATTATATGGATATCGTAAGCGGTACAATTCAGCGATGAATCGATTCAATCCTAATCGAAAAGATGGATATATTTTATTTCAAAAACTTGAGGATTACATAAAAAAATATGATGAGGAATTTTATAGAAAGTTTAAAAGATTCGGATTGAGTTATTGGGTATGGTCTACATTGTGGCAAGCAGCAAATTTGTCTCCTGATTATGAAGCATTTAAAAAAAATATTAGCTTTATGGATGTTAAATATCATTTGAGAAAATTGTTGAAATATCCAAGCCTAAAAGTAAAAATTTCAAGCATTCTATATTTAGTGATGCCATATGGTTATTTCAAAATTTTGAAATTTTATTGTAATCTGAAATAAATTGTATCGAAAAAATGAGGAGCAAGGTTTTATAAACCGTTTTTTTGAATTATGAAATACAGATATTGTGCTGTTGTGGTTTGGTATCAACCAGAAAATGATGCAATTCAAAACATAATGACATATTATACAGAAGTTGAAAAAGTATTTGTTGTGGACAATTCGAATTGTAAGAATACAGAACTCGTGAGTCAATTGACACAATTGAATAAAGTTGAGTATATTGATTTGAAAGGAAATAAAGGATTAGCCAATGCACTTAATATAGGATGTAAAAAGTCGGAATCAGAATCATTTGATTTCATATTAACTATGGATCAGGATTCTTTTTTTGATGCAGAAGCAGTAAAGACTATGATTGGCTATGTAGAAAAACAGGACATAAAAAACTTGGGAATTGTGTGTCCTTCTGTCAATGCAATATACCTTTCAGAAGAGAATAAACAACAATTAGATTGTTTAGATAATATAGTAGGTGAAGTAAAAAGAGAAAAATGGGTTATGACATCAGCTTCATTAATGAATGCAAAAGCGTTTGAAGAAGTTGGAAGATTTGATGGAAATTTATTTATCGAACATATTGATATTGACATGGGAATAAAGTTATTTCTTCATAATTATGCTATATATAAAATGAGAGATTCAAAAATCAATCAGAGATTTGGAAATTCAAAGCCCTGTCAATTTTTAGGAAAAAAGATACATCCAATGTTCGCTAGTCCAGTGCGCACATATTACTTGGTACGAAATCAAATATATATAATTAAAAAATATGGGTTTAAATTTATAAAATTTACAAACGTATCATTGGTGAAAACAGTGATAAAAATCTTATTCTATGAACCGCAAAAAATAGAAAGACTTAGAATGTTTGGCTATGGCATGATAGATGGTTTTAAAAATCAAATGGGGGAATATCGGAGAAAACGAATATGAAAACAATAAATTTCGTAACACAAAATTTAGCACCTTTTCGAATGGATTGGATGGCGGAGTTACAAAAAAGTTTTAATATAAATGTATTTCATAATGGTGAATATGATAAGGGTATAAATCCCTTATATGTTTCAAATCAATATCAGAATTTGAATATTTTCAATATAAAAAAGTGGGGATATAGATTCCATGAAATATTTATAAATTCCTATGATATCCTTTTGTTAGATGGGTATGGATTTTTGTCGCAGATGATCCTGATTTTTTTCTTAAAAATAATGCATAAAGACTATGGAATCAGTGTTGATGGAGGAATTATAAGAAAAGAGAATTTGCTGAAATACCACCTAAAATCCTATTTTATAAAAGGGGCAGCTTTTTATTTAAGTACATCTAAATACACGGATGATTTTTTGAAACATTATGGAGTTATAGGAGAGCAAATTTATAGGCACTATTTTTCTTCAGTATTTAGTACAGACATTGTTTGTTATGAAGATGCATTAAATAAGAAGGCGATTAGACAAGAACTTAATTTGAAGAATGTATTGACGCTTATTACGGTTGGACAATTTATACCGCGAAAAGGATTTGACGTATTGTTGAAGGCTGTAAAAGAGACTGATATAAATATGCAGGTATTGATTATTGGAGGCAATGCAACAGAAGAATATATACAGTTGGCCAATCAGTGTAAGAAAGCTCAAATATCTTTTATTCCATTTATTAAGAAAGAACAATTAAAGCAATATTATCTATCAAGCGATATTTTTGTACTACCAACAAGAGAAGATGTTTGGGGGTTGGTTGTAGGGGAAGCTATGGCAGCTGGGTTACCTATTATTACTACCGACAAATGTATTGCGGGACTGAGCATTGTAGAAACTGCTAAAAATGGTATGATTGTTCCATCTGATGATGAAAAACAGTTGGCAAAGGCAATATGCATATTAGGAGAAAATAAAGCGCTAAGAGAAAAAATGGTGATGCAAAGTATCGAGGCAATCAAGATGTATGCAATTGATATTGCCGTAGAGTATGATAAAAAGACATTTGGAGAAGTATATGAAAAATTACATTAAGTTAATGGTGATTTATCTGTTGGAATTGATTCTTAAGATCTTGTATATGTTTCCGATAAAGGGAAATCGAGTTTTCTTTATGGCATTTTCTGGGAACCAATATTCAGGAAGTCCAAAACATTTCTACGAATTTTTAAAGACGCAAACGACGGAACATTATGAATGTATATGGGCGTTTCGCGATCCTAAAAAATTCAATTACTTAAAGTCTGGGGAGGCTAAAATTGTCAAAACAAAAGGAATTTTATATTGTTATTACTTATTGACTAGTAAATTTATTGTTGTCAATACGATATCATTTTCTTGGATCCCATTCAGGAAGAAGCAGCTTGTAATTAATACCTGGCATGGCGGCGGTGCATATAAGCAATCAGGCCCATTTGTTGAAAAAATGCATAGGATTCAACAATTCTTAATTTATCGGACGAGTAAGAAATACAATTATTTTATATCAAGTTGTGAAATGTTTAGTGATTTATTTTTAAAAAAGGCATTTCATTACGAAGGGAACATATTGGAAATCGGATTGCCTAGAAATGATATATTTTGGAAATCAACGAAGCCGTATTCGTCTAAAGCCAAAAGAATGTTAGGATTAGATGAGAGAGATCGAGTACTTCTTTATGCACCGACTTATAGAGATCAAAAAGATCATAATGATATGACAATAGATATTTCGAAGATTTTACAAACATTAGAAAAAACATGGGGCGGAACATGGAAGGCCGTTTACAGAACCCATTATTTTTATCGCAATAAAGAACAACAACATAGTAATATTATAGATGCTTCATTTTATCCGGATATGCAAGAACTGCTCTGTATGGCAGATATATTGATTACAGATTATTCATCTAGTATTTGGGATTATTCTTTTACGGAGAAACCTTGTTTCTTATTTGTTCCTGATTTAAGAGAGTATGAAAATCAAAGAGACTTTTTTATACCTATTTCAGATTGGCACTTTCCAATCGCTAGATGTAATGAAGAATTGCTTAGGATATTAGAACAATTTGATCTTATGCAGTATATAAAAAATGTTGAAAGACATCATAAAGAACTTGGCAGTTTTGAAAATGGAACTTCGTGTCAACAATTATATCAATTTATTTGCAGTGTTGAATTGGAGAAATAATGGGAAATGGCAGTATATCTAATAACGTATATTAGTGCATTGATTTTTGGCTATATATTAAATTTTAATCACCAATATTTTTTTTCTAAAAAGATTGTTTATACGATATTCTTTTTTAACTGTATGTTCTTGATAGCGGCTTTACGAGCAGAAACAGTTGCGGCCGATACAAGTGCTTATATTTCTATTTTTAAAAATATTCAGTCGACCCCATGGAATCTTTTGGATGAAACATTTCAATATGAAAAAGGCTATATTATATTAAATAAAATAATTTCGTTGTTTTTTTCAGAAAGAGTTTTATTGATGCTTATAGCTGCATTCACTTATTTTGGTTTTGCATATATTTTGATAAAAGAGAGTAAAAATGTTTATTTATCAACGATTTTATTTATGGGTTTTAATCATTTTTTTACATCGATGTCGAGTTTGCGTCAGTATATGGCGTTGGTATTTTTATTGTTAGCATATAGAGGTTTTTTAGGCGGAAGAAACTTAAAAAGCTTTTTGTATATGCTATTGGCATTTGAATTTCATCATACATCAATTATCTTTAGTTTCTGCCTCTTAGTGTTGATGGTATTGAAAGTATCGCGAAAGACACTGCTTATTTTTTTGATATTAGAAAGTATAGTTGTTTATTTTTATAAGCCCATGTTGTTTGCTTTTGTTAAGATATTTCCGAAATATTCATACTATTTGACACCTCAGATGTTTGAAAGTGAGACTGGAATCGGAGAAATTCGATTATGCTTTATAATTATAGAATTATTTATTATTCTTGTGGTTTTATTAAAAAAGGAATCACAGACGGAAAAGAACATTTTATTGTCAATTTTGCTGTCTGGTGCGGTAGTAATTGGAATTTTACAGAAAAACATTCCGTATATATGGCGTTTGACATTTTATTTTGATTTTATGTTACTTTTAATTGTACCAGAACTAATAGAATTACAGAAAAGGCACAAAACCATTTCTTATTTTTTGTTTAATTCTCTATCCATTTGTTATTTTATTTATTTGTGTTTTAATAATTTAGGAGTTATTCCCTATAAGATTTATTTTTGAGGTAGTATATGCTAAAGAAAATAATAATATATGGCTTAGGAACTTTTTCATCTAAGTTGTTGGTTTTTCTTGTATTACCGATTTATACAAGAGTAATTGCTCCTTCAGATTATGGTTATTTTGATGTAATTTTGACAGACACATTGTTGGTTTCCTCAATAGCATTTGTGGAGATATGGAGTGGGATATTAAGATATTTTATAGATAATCCGACGAGAGAAAATAAATTATCTATACTTCGTAGTTTTTATAGTTGTATATGGATTTTGGCTATATTTTATATTATAGGTTTAGGTGCTTTATCGTATGTTATTGAAATAAAATATTGGCCAGAAACAATCATATGTGGTGCTGCGTATATGATGTTTAATGTGTCAAATTGCATTGCACGAGGTGATCAGAAAAATAAAATATATGTTATATCTGGGATGATAGGTACAACAATTAACTGCTTTTTTAGTTTGTTGTTTTGCGTTTATCTAAAATTAGGTGTTAATTATTTGTTGTTGGCGACAGCTTTTGGTTATATTTTTGCGACAATATATGTAGAAGCCAAATTACATTTTTTTAGAGATGCATTTCATGTATCTATTAATGTAGAGAGCATTAAAAATCTGATACATTTCTGTTTGCCCTTAATGGTGAATTCCATAGCATATTCATTTTTAACAATGTATAATAAAAATTATATTTTAAATAATTTTGGCGAAGCAGAAAGTGGCTTTTATGCAATTGCGAATAAGTTTGCAGCATTTATTTCTATTGCGACATCTATTTATCAACAAGCGTGGCAAGAAGAATCTTATTTAATATACAATAATAAAGAAAACAAGAAGCAATTATATGCAAAAAATATAGAGTTATTTATATGTGTTGTGGGATTTTCAATAGGAATAATTATATTGCTCATTGGCCTTTTTTTCGAATGGATTGTAGGAGATGCGTATTTACAGGCAAAAATGTTGATCCCAGCGGCTATTTGGGGAGGTTTTTTTTCTACATTTGCTGGTGTTGTTGGAAATGTAATGGGAGCTGAAAAGACAACAACACGATTGTTTTTATCAACAATGATAGGAGGACTTTTTAATGTAGTATGTGTGAATATTCTAGGAATAGAGCATAGAACGCAAGGTGTGAATTTTATTATTTTGATGTCGTTTGCATTAATGACAATAGTTAGATACTTGATGATTAAAAGAAAATACGGAGTAGTATTGAAATATCAATCTCAAATATTGTTGATTTTTGAACTACTGATTAGTATTGTGATATATATGCTAGATATACCGATAGTATCAATATTTACTATATGTGCTTTGGTATTTGTATGGGGGATAGTAAATAGAAAACAGATAAAAAAATTAATGAAATTTAAAAATCTTTATTAAGGGAGAAGAAATGAACATAGCAATTATCCTTGCTGGAGGAACAGGAACCCGACTAGGTACCGATATACCCAAGCAATATATCATTGTGAAAGATGAACCAGTTTTTATGTATTGTTTGAGAACATTCCAAGTACATAGGCAAATTGATAAAATCGTCATTGTTGCAGCTCACGAATGGCAGAATTTTATACTGGAGTGGATACAAAAGAAGCAAATTGATAAATTTGCTTCTTTTGCTATCCCAGGAGAAAGTAGACAACATTCAATTTTAAGTGGATTAAAGGAAGCAAGGCGTATAGGTAATGAAACAACAGATAATGTTATCATTCATGATGCTGCCAGACCGTTTCTTTCTGAGAAAATAGTTACTGGTTGTATAAATGGGCTTGAAAAGTACGATGGCATTTTACCAGTTCTTCCTGTAAAAGACACGATGTATTTGAGTGAGGATGGTATTTCAATTACGTCTCTTTTGAATCGAGATCACATTTATATTGGACAGTCCCCAGAAAGTTTTCGACTAAATGCATATTATAAGGCGAATGTAAGCACTTCGGATGATCATCTAAACGAAATTCGAGGAAGTAGTGAGATTGCGTATAAAGCAGGGATGAGAGTTGGTTTGATATCTGGAGACGAACGCAATTATAAAATTACAACGAGAACAGATTTAGATAAGTTTGAAATGGATATTAAGGTGGGATGTGAAAAATGAAGGCATATGTGTTGAAGGCAGTAAATGATCTTCGTTATATGGAAGTTCCAATTCCAAATTGTCCGGCGGGCTGGGCAATTGTACAAGTAAAGGCATCTGGGATTTGTAGTTCTGATATTTCGAGAATTTATACGAAAGGCACCTATCACTTTCCTACGATTCCAGGACACGAGTTTTCTGGTATTGTTATCCAAGTTGCAAATAAAGCAGACGAAAATTGGATTGGAAGAAAAGTTAGTGTTTTTCCACTGATTCCATGCAGAAAATGTAGGTATTGTCAGAGCGGTCAATATGAACTTTGCACGAATTATGATTATATTGGTTCTCGGCGTGATGGAGCATTTGCTGAATATGTTGCGGTGCCAGTTTGGAATCTTGTTGGATTGCCAGATGGTATTTCATTTCAAGAAGCAGCTTTGATGGAACCATTGGCAGTTGCCCTTCATGCTATAAAAATAGGGAATATATGTTCACAGGATTCAGTGGCAATTATTGGGACGGGGACGATTGGATTTGCAGCTGCACAGTGGGCAGTAAAGTTAGGGGCATGTCCGGTTACAGTGTTAGGTCGTAGTATAGAAAAGAAAAAAATTGCAGATACGATGGATAATATTCAATACAGTTTGATTAATGAGACAAAAGAGGAATTTGACATAGTTATAGAAGCGGTTGGATCGAATAGTTCTATTGAAAGTGCATTAAATCTTGTTAAGGCTGGTGGAAGACTTGTTTTGATGGGGAATCCAGCGGAGAACATTCATCTGTCTCAGAATGTATATTGGAAAATATTGAGACGACAACTTCAGATTTTCGGGACATGGAATTCTTCTTATGAAAGTCAGACGTATTCTGATTGGACAGAAGTTGCAGAAGTACTTGAGAATAAATCAATTCAAGCTCAAAAGTTAATTACACATACTTTTAGGCAACATAATTTGAAACAGGGTTTAGAAATGATGAAACAACATCAAGAAGCTTTTTGTAAGGTTATGACGGTATGGAATGAGATGACGGGAGTATGATTGTATGATAAAAAGTAAAATATCAGCATCTATGATGTGTGCAGATTTAATTAATTTAAAGGAAACGATAGAGATTTTCGAGGAGCAGAATGTTGAATATTTGCACATTGACGTAATGGATGGGGAGTTTGTTCCCAACTTGGGACTTGGAGTTGATTACATCAGAGGTATTAGGGAATTATCGTCGATCCCGTTGGATTTGCACTTGATGGTAAAAGAACCGGAGTATAAGCTGCAGTGGATTGGAATAAAAAGCACTGATATTGTTTCTATACACTACGAAAGTACCTATCAAGTACAACGCGCATTAGATTGGTTATTACCATACAGATGTAAACGATTTTTAGCAATTAATCCGGCAACACCGATTTATGTATTAGAAGAAGTTCTTGACTATATAGATGGGATTAATTTGTTGATGGTGAATCCTGGATTTGCTGGACAAAGGATTGTTCCGAGTACATTGAAAAAGGCTTTGAAGCTTCAGGAGTTTTTGAGGGAACAGGGGCATGAAGAGAAAATTATCGAAGTAGATGGAAATATTTCGCCAGAAAATGGCCAAAAACTTAGAAAATGCGGAGCAAGTATTTTTGTAGGAGGGACTTCAAGTATTTTCAAGGGAGATATTTCGGATTATCGCAGTAATATCAATAATTTTAGGAAATTTGTCGACTGATTTAGCGAGTATAAATAATTCTCTACTGTCCAATGATTTTCGATCTCCCCATGGTATAATGAACTTGTCCAAAGAGCCGAAAGTATCAGACAAGCCATGAAACGGGAATGGGGAGATATTGATTATTAGATTTAGAGACTAAAAAAGAGCAATGATGAAAGAGTCTGCCTTGATAAGCCCTTTTACAATACAAAATCCCATAACTTTGAAGGAGAATCAACATGTCACCATTCACCAACAAAACCTTAATGATCACCGGCGGTACAGGCTCATTCGGCAATGCAGTCCTGAACCGCTTTTTAAATACCGACATCGGCGAGATCCGCATCTTCTCCCGCGATGAGAAGAAGCAGGACGACATGCGGCATGAGTTCCAGGCAAAAATGCCGGAAGCTGCCGAGAAGATCAGCTTTTACATAGGCGACGTCCGGGACCTCCAGTCGGTGAAGAACGCCATGCACGGTGTGGATTATATCTTCCACGCAGCCGCGTTAAAGCAGGTTCCATCCTGCGAGTTTTTCCCCATCGAGGCGGTAAAGACCAATGTTCTGGGAACGGAAAACGTCCTGACCGCGGCCATCGACGAGGGTGTGGAGTCAGTGATCTGCCTTTCCACCGATAAGGCCGCTTACCCGGTCAATGCCATGGGGACAAGCAAGGCCATGATGGAGAAGGTGATCGTCGGTAAGAGCCGCACCACAACGAAAACGAAGATCTGCTGTACCCGGTATGGAAATGTGATGTGTTCCCGTGGCTCCGTGATCCCGCTGTGGATCGACCAGATCCGGGAAGGCAATCCCATTACAATTACAGACGGGACCATGACCCGCTTTATCATGTCGCTGGACGAGGCCGTAGACCTGGTCCTTTTTGCTTTTGAGCATGGGACCTCCGGGGATATCCTGGTCCAGAAGGCACCGGCCTGTACGATCCAGACCCAGGCAGAGGCGGTCTGTGAGCTGTTTGGCGGGGATAAGGAAAAGATCCGGGTCATCGGTATCCGCCATGGCGAAAAAATGTATGAAACGCTGCTCACCAATGAGGAGTGTGCCCATGCCATCGATATGGGGAACTTTTACCGTGTTCCATGCGATAAGCGCGGCCTGAATTATGATAAATATTTCAGCAAAGGCGATGCGGAGCGGAATCCCTTAACGGAATTCAACAGCAATAACACCGAGCTTCTTGGTGTTGACCAGGTGAAGGAGAAACTTCTTACGCTTTCCTATATCCGGGAGCAGCTGGACAGCATGGGGATCAAATATTAACGGACATGGGGGAAGAATGAGATGGCATCATTTAAAAATAATGGTAAATTAAAGTTACTGATCATCGTCGGCACCCGTCCAGAGATCATCCGGCTTTCGGCTGTGATCAATAAATGCCGGGAGTATTTTGATGTGATCTTAGCCCATACGGGGCAGAATTATGATTATAATCTGAACGGCGTGTTTTTCCGGGATCTGAAGCTTGCGGACCCGGAGGTGTACATGAACGCGGTGGGTGATACCCTGGGAGACACCATGGGGAACATCATTGCGGCGTCCTATAACCTGATGGCAGATATCCAGCCGGATGCAGTCCTGGTCCTGGGGGACACCAACTCCTGTTTATCGGTCATCGGTGCCAAGCGGCTCCATATTCCCATCTTCCACATGGAGGCGGGAAACCGGTGCAAGGACGAGTGCCTGCCGGAGGAGACCAACCGCAGGATCGTGGACATTATTTCGGATGTGAACATGGCGTATTCCGAGCATGCCCGACGGTACCTGGCGGACTGCGGCCTCCCGAAGGAGCGGACGTATGTGACCGGCTCTCCCATGGCGGAGGTCCTTCATAATAATCTGGCAGAGATTGAAGCTTCGGATATCCATGAACGGCTGGGGCTGGAAAAGGGCAGATATATCCTCCTTTCCGCCCACCGGGAGGAAAACATCGACACGGAAAAAAATTTCACCTCTCTTTTTACAGCCATCAACCGGATGGCGGAAAAGTATGACATGCCAGTGCTATACTCCTGTCATCCCCGTTCTAAAAAGCGCCTGGAGGCGTCCGGCTTTGTCCTGGATCCTCGGGTGATCCGCCATGAGCCCCTGGGCTTTCATGATTATAACTGTTTACAGATGAACGCTTTCTGTGTGGTTTCCGACTCTGGGACGCTGCCGGAGGAATCCTCGTTCTTTACCTCCGTGGGCCATCCGTTCCCTGCGGTGTGCATCCGCACCTCCACAGAGCGCCCGGAGGCGCTGGACAAGGCGTGCTTTATCCTGGCAGGGATCGATGAAAAGAGTCTCTTACAGGCCGTGGATACGGCAGTGACCATGAACCAGAATGGAGATCATGGGATCCCTGTGCCGGATTACGTGGAGGAAAACGTATCCGCCAAGGTGGTAAAGATCATCCAGTCCTATACGGGCGTGGTGGATAAAATGGTGTGGAGGAAGTTTTGATCCTTTTTCTGATCAAAAATAGTTTTCCCTTGCGTCCCAATGCCTGTTTTTATATAATAGGGATTGTAGCATCATTTCTCAAAGGAGGGCGAAAATATGGGAACTATACTTGAAGATGTTTTTCTTGGAACCGCAGAAAAATACAATCAGAAATTAGAAATGCTTGCCCGGATGGCCCAGCCGGAAAAGTGGACATACAAAAGAATTCAGGATAAAGATCCATACCGTATCTTGAGAAATTACATACAGTATACGTACAACCGCTTAGACGAGGAAGGGAAGATCATTTCCTCAGCGGACGGAAAATACCGGTGCATGAATACAGGGCTTCTGACGGTTTATAACCAGGAAATCGTTGCAATTTTTGCCGTCAATGAAATGTCTGGAAAACAGCCGTGGTTTTTCAATGGTTTTTTCAAGGAGACGGATAAGTTTTTTACAACGAACTTTTCTGAGCTTCCTTCATTGGCTGACTACTGCAACAATGTTAAGGATCTGATCTATGATAATACGCTTGAATTGAATATGAGAAAAGAGCATATTATCGACGATAACTTTGACCGTTTTATTGAAGCTGGTTACAACAGCAAAGAGCTGATCAATGTCCTTCTGGATGCAGCAAAAGTGACTTTGGAAAAGAAGCTGAAGAGGAATTTTAAGCTGGCTCTGCCTTTTTATTACCATAACACAGAAACTGGTGAAAATAAGATTCAGCTTCTGGCTCCTTTATATTTTCCAGGCGCACCGGTTAAACTGGCTCTTGTATTAAATAAGATAAAAAGCAGCGCCAAGGAATACTATGAGGGCGTCACAGTTCTTCCTGTTGAGTGGGCGTATATGAATTCCCGTCTTATTGTAAAGCCAGATGAAGAATGGGCAAAGATCATGGACGAAATTTCCTCTGCTGATGAGGCGGAATCGATCCGGGAAGCGGTTGACATGGCTGAATAGATATGATAGTATTAAGCCATCCATTACAATTAATTATTACAACTACCTTTTAAAATCTTTTTACAACCAAAACTTACAACTACCATCTTATGGGGAGACGATTTTTCGTCTCCCTAATTCATTGCAGGCAGATCTGCTTATAAATCACAGGAGACGATAAATGAATATATTAGTCACAGGCTCCAGCGGTTTCGTTGGACGGAACCTGGTGGAGAATTTAAAGAATATCCGGGATGGAAAGGACCGCACGCGGCCCGGCATAAAAATTGATGCAATCTATGAATATGATGTCCAGAACACCCGGGAGGAGCTGGACATGTTCTGCGCTTCGGCAGATTTTGTATTTAATCTGGCCGGAGTCAACCGCCCCAAGGACCAGACGGAATTTATGGAGGGAAATTTTGGCTTTGCATCGGAGCTTCTTGACGCACTCCGGAGCCATGGAAATACGGCTCCGGTGATGCTGGCCTCCTCGATCCAAGCCACGCTCTCAGGCCGCTTTGGGGACAGTGAGTACGGCCGGTCCAAGAAGGCCGGGGAGGAGCTGTTCTTCCGGTATGCGGAGGAAACGGGAGCGAAGGTGCTGGTCTACCGGTTCCCGAATCTCTTTGGAAAATGGTGCCGCCCCAATTATAACAGCGCCGTTGCCACCTTCTGCCACAATATGGCCAACGGCCTGCCGATCCATGTCAACAATCCGTCCACGGAACTGGAGCTGCTTTATATTGACGATCTGGTAAACGAGCTGCTGGATGCCCTGGAGGGCCATGAGCACCGCTGCGGGTTCGACAGTGTGACCACAGTATTTGATGAGCAGGGAGCATACTGTGCGGCCTCTGTTTCCTATCATGTGACCCTGGGGGAGATCGTGGAGCTTTTAGAGAAGTTTACGTCCCAGCCGTCCACGCTCTTGATGCCGGAGATTCCGGCCGGAAGCTTTGCAAAGAAGCTGTATTCCACCTATCTTTCCTATCTTCCAATGGAAAAGACCATCTTTCCGCTGAAAACGAACGTTGACGACCGCGGCAGCTTCACGGAGCTTTTAAAAACCCCGGGCTGCGGGCAGTTTTCCGTCAACATCAGTAAGCCTGGGATCACCAAGGGCCAGCACTGGCATAATTCCAAGTGGGAGTTTTTTATGGTGGTTTCCGGCCATGGCCTGATCCAGGAAAGGAAGATCGGCACGGACGAGATCCGGGAATTTGAGGTATCCGGGGAGCAGATCCAGGCCGTTCACATGCTGCCAGGCTATACCCACAATATCATCAACCTGTCCCAGACCGACGATCTGGTGACGGTCATGTGGGCCAACGAGGCCTTCGATCCGGAGCATCCGGATACCTTTTACGAGGGAGTATCCCAAAGTTTGTGTAAACCTTCAAACTGATGTAAGATAGACTTAC